>Ga0075429_100000236_pt1 | contig 37944 bp, 29 predicted proteins | sample RhiMetdeltSRZDD3_FD_75295 | JGI IMG/M metagenome (GOLD analysis project Ga0075429, IMG submission 75295) | Populus rhizosphere microbial communities from Tennessee, USA - Rhizosphere MetaG P. deltoides SRZDD3 | ecosystem: Host-associated > Plants > Roots > Rhizosphere > Soil | place: USA...
GCTGCAGCCGTGCTAGTCCGGGATCCCCGGAGACATCAGTCCGGCATGTCGCGAGACACCTGTCCGGGATGTCCTGAGCCAGAACACCGCCGTCCCGACAGAACCGAGTTTCCGCAGCTCATGCTCCTGGTCTGGACGATTTACGTTGTAATTACCGTCAAGTAGTGTCGTGGGCGGCACTCCTTGACCCCTTAACTCGGCCACGTCTATGGCGCCGGCCAGCGTGATCGGATAACCCTGCGCAGGCTGCCCACGGGGCAAGCCCAGACCCCCCGTCCGTCAGACAACAGGGACACGTGGAGGCGAGGGTTGGTGTGACGGTCGAGGGCTTTCAGACTGCTGACCTAGAGGTGGCGGTCGCCGAGGTAGTACGGCTGCCCCCCGATCACCCCGATCGCGCGCGCCGCGCCGCGGATTTGATAAGTGTGCTCATTCGTCAGCCGGCTTCTTCGATTCACCTCTTCCGGCACATGGGAGAGCTTCAAGCTGCTGCCGAGCGCGATCCACCACAGACGGTTCAGTGGCCGCGGACCAGGCGTGCGGCGCTCGCGATGTCCCTGGTGTACGCCATAACCTACGACGCTTCCGTCGGACTCGACTCGATTGAGGCCGAGCTAGGCAGGCTGGCCGCCGAATCCGTCGGCGATCCGGAGATCGCCGCGCTCGTAGAGTCCGCCCGGATGGGGCTCATGGTCCGGCGGGCCATCCAACAGGGCGACGAGAGTGTACTGCATCGGCTGCCCCAAGTGGTGGCCGGTCTGGGATCGTCGGTACCAGGCAATCCCACCGTCGCACGGCTCAGGGAGATAGCTCGTCTAGGCGCCGAGGCGCTTGCCGCCAACCAGCGAGGCGATTCCGCCTCCGCGTGGCGTCAGTTCGACCTGATGCAGCGGGCCATAGGAAACCTGCCGCCTGAGGATCCGGTTCGGGAGTCCATGAACCGGGCCTCCGCGCCCGCGGAGGCGTTCCGGACCCTTTTCGACAAGGACGGATCCCCACGGGAGGGCCGCCTGACCGAGGAGCAACTCAAGGCCTTCGCGTCACTCGCCGATCCGCCAGGCGCGCATCCCGTGTTGAGCGGGTTGGCCGCGGGTGTGGCGTTTCTCGGGCTGGGTGACGAGACCGACCTCGCCCGGGTCGACCAGGGCGTCGCGAGTTTCCGGCAGACCCTCGCTCAAACCCCGCCTGGAGATCCGCAGCGTGCTTTCTGCTTGCAGTCGCTGGCGATGGCGCTCTACCGCCGCAGCGAGCTGACCGGCAGGACCGACGGCCTGGACGAGGCCTGCGCTCTGCTGGAGGAAGCTCGGGGTCTGCTCGGCGGACCGCAGCATCCACAGTGGTCGCTCACAAATGAGATACTCTCCGTTATCCGCCAGCGAACCGGAGATCACGCTGGGGTTCCGGAGTCCGGGCTCGCGGCGCAGCGCGGGTACGCGTGGCGCGTCCTGCTCGAGACCGATCCGGCTGGCGCCCAGATTTCGGTGCGGAACGCGGCACAGGACGCGTTGGACAACGCGCGCCGGTGCATCACCGTGGGCGATCCGGCCGGGGCACTGCGGGCGCTGGACGCGGGCCGAGGGCTGATGCTCTTCGCCGCGATGGAGCTGCACCGGATTCCGGCGCGGCTGGAAGCGGCCGGACGTCCCGATCTCGCACGCCAATGGTCGCGGGAGGGTACGCGGTCCGACAGGCTGCGCCGAAAGGTTCTGGACGTACTGACGAAGCAGTCGACGGACAGCCTGTTCGATCCACCGACCCTGTCGGAGGTTCAGTCAGCCCTGGCTTTGCTGGACGCCGACGCCCTCATCTACCTCGTGCCGGGCGATCCGCCGCACGGAGGACTGGCGGTCATGGCGCCGGCCGTCGGGCCGCCCGCGTTCATGGCGCTGCAGCACCTCTACCTGGCGGGGAGGACAGATGTCGCGCGCTACCTCATCGCGTTGTCCACCCGCGACGCGGTCGACCAGAACCGTGATGTCGCTCCGGAGGACGGAAACGGATTCGCCGACCGGGTGGAGGCATTGTGCCACTGGGCCTGGCGTGCGGCCATCGGACCGCTGCTGGAGAGTTATGTTCCTCGGCTCCCGGCCCGACCGGACCGGAGTGTACCGCGGATCGTGCTGATTCCCATGGGGGACCTGGCTCGCGTCCCGTGGCCAGCGGCCCGGCGCAGGGACGGTACCTATGCCGTGCAGCTGGCCGCAATCACCCATGCGGCGTCGGCTCGGCTGCTATGCGACAATGCGGCCCTCGCGCCGGTGCCGCTTGGCCCGACGGGGCTGGTGGTCGGTGATCCCGACACCGGTAGACGGGCGGACCCGCTTGTCTCCGCCCGGATGGAGGCGTACGCGGTCCGCCGTGCGTTCTACCGTGGCGCCCGCTACGTCGGGCGGCTCCCCGATGGCAGGTCCAGCCCTTCGGGTGCCGGCACTGCGATTGAGGTGCGTGCGTGGCTGGCGAACCGGAGCCCGTCTGCGGGGGCGATGCTTCACCTTGCCTGCCACGGGTTCTTCGCTTCCGGTCCCGGGGCCGGTGCGCGCCTTCTGCTGGCGGATGTTGGTTCCGCATCGGACGAGGACCGCCGGACCAGCGAGCTCAGCGTCGAGGAGCTCGTGGACCTCATGGCCGAGGTCCCCGACCGCGCAATCGCGCTGGTGGTGCTAGCCGCGTGCAACAGCGGCCGCTCGGTGTATGGGTACGACGAGGCATACAGCCTGGGAACGGGGTTTCTGGCCGGGGGAGCGCGGTCGGTTCTGTCAACCCAGTGGAGCGTGCCCGACGCTGCCACGTCGTCGTTGATGTTCCTATTCCACCACTACGCGCGACACGATGGCCTGCCACCGTGGCAGGCGCTGCGGCAGGCACAGATGTGGATGCTCGACCCGGACCGCAAGGCGCCGCATGGGATGCCACCGGAGCTGGTTCCCGGGCCTACCGACGATCCAACCGGCGTTCTCGCCTGGGCCGGATTCGTTCACTACGGACAGTGAGTGACGAGGACGCCAATGTCGAAGGAGCTCATCGCGCGGCTGCAAGCGGAACTCGCGCAGCTGACCGATCCGGCGCGGCTGCCGGTCCTCGTCCGTCTGGGGCAGGCGTACATGGCCGAGTACACGAACATAGGCCCGGGTTCGCCCGCCGCCAAGCCCGACCTGGACGCCTCGATCGAAGCGTTGGCCGAGGCATACGGCTACCTGGGCGGCGACGATGCGATCAAGGGACAGGTTGCCGCAATACTCGGCTTCCAGCTCACAGCCCGCTACACCGCGCACGGCGGAGCCGACCGTGACTGCCAGACGGGCATCAGTGTGCTGGAGGATGCTCTGTCGTCCCCCAGCCTTTCGGCGCCTCAGCGCGCCATGACCCAAATCGCCCTCGGCCAGCTTTACGTTGCGCGGGTCTCGGCGTACATGCAGACGACAGGGTTCGGTGCCCAGGCGCGCAGCGGGGGCGCCGCATCGGCGGACGCGCTGGCCGACGTCGACCGTGCCAGCGCCTGCTTCCGTGCGGTACTCGACGGAGAACCGGTCGGCGATGAGTTCACCACCTTCGCACGTACGCTGCTCGACGTGGCCGAAGCCGTGCGGGCGATGCTCGGCGCGGTCAGCGGTGGTCTGTCTGGCTTCGACCTCAACAGCCTCATGAGCACCTTCGCGATGCTGCAGAAGCTGCAGGACCAGATGAAGCAAGGCGGTCCGCCCGGGTACCGGCTACCGGCCACAGGCTTCTTCACCCCGGGCCTAGCCACGCTGGCGGCGCTCGACCCGCTGGATCGGCCCGTCGCCGTCATACAAGGTAGGCAGGCTGTCAACGATCCGGCTCCCACGATCCAGCGGTCCGCACCGCCGCCGCAACCGGCTCCGGACGAGCTTCGCCGATCGTTGTACGCCCTGCTGCCATCGCGCGGCGACGGAGACCCGGACGCGGTGTGGCTCTCGGCTGCCGAGCTTCTCGTTCCCGGTACGCCATTGCCGGACGCCACGGCAGTCGACGAGATGGTCGCGCTCGCCTCGACCATTACGGAAGGGCCGCCCGGATCGGACCAGGCGCGAGCCGCGGTCGACGCGTACCTTCTGGCCGTCGCTTTGCTTCTGCGGGATCGAGCCGACAAGGCTACCGACGGCACAGACCGCCGGGCCGGGGCAGAAGAGTTGCTTCGGGCAGCGAAAGCCATCCCGCTCGACCACCCAGCGGCGGTGGTCATCATGCGCAGCCTTGGCGCCTTTCTCAGTGAGACCCGGCCCTTGGACGGCGCGGTGGGGGCCATCGCCGGCGGGTTCGCTGACCGCCTCGATAGCGCCATCGCCACCGGGGTTTCCGAACCTGCGGACCTGGTGGCTCTGCACGCACTGCGCTGCGTGTGCCGGGCGGCCGAGGCCCTGCGCGATCTGCGCCGGGCGGCCGGAACGGTCCCAGCGGAGTATCCATGGCTGGCGGCGATCGCAGCGGCCGGGCAGGTGGCGGGATCGGCGACCGCGTAGTCACAAGGTGATCAGCCCGACGCGTGGCTGGTCATGGTTCATCGCTGGAAATCCTGCCGCATGGCAACGAGGCTGATGCCGAGGGAGCGGCCAACCTGTTCCACGGTCGTCCGCGAGGTCACGCTGATCTGTTTGAGGACCAGCAACTGGAGCAGGCGCTTCTCCTGCTCCGAGGCTTGTGCCCTGTTGTGGAAACAGGTGTAGAAAACGGACCCGAGTTCGTACTCGACATGGGCCATGATGGGCTGGTCGGCATAGGGACCGTCCACGGCGCGAAGGAGGGTTTCGCCCCGCGACCGTCGCAAGATCGTCCAGGAACCCATGTCGAAGTTGATCGTGATCGTCGGACCGATGATCTGTTCCAGCTCGGGGTCGACGACTGCGGCGGTGACCCAGCCTGCCTGGCCGACCCGCCCACCGAAACTGAAGAGATCCGGGAACGCCTGGGCTACCAGCGCGTCGGCGTGATCGGAGGCGTAAAGACAGCCGCCAGAGCGGACGAACTCGGCTAGCGCAGCAGGATCGACCCGATCAGGCGTGCCGCAGTTGACGAACAGGATCGTGCAGTCGTACTCGCCGTTGAAGGGTTCATGGCTGACATTCATCGACGCGAGGATCTGCCCGATGTTGTCGTTACCCGGGGCCGTGACGTAAACCTTCCGGTGGCTCAGCCGGTCGAGATAGGGGCCCGGCGGGTACTGGGTGACGCCGAGCGCTGTGAATGTTTGTCTACTCCACCGAGTCATCGGTCCTCCGTCCGGTCAGGGTCCTCGTGGCACGCGAGAGGTAGCCCTATGAATGGTGGCGCAGTCCGTCAGGTGATGGGTAGCGATCGACACACGGATGGCGGAATGGGTACCGACACGATCGAAGTATCTCCCTGGTTCACGTTCGGCGGGCGCGACCACCGCGATCCGCGTGACCTGGCCGCCGCGCTCGCGACCACCTGGGACTGTGCTCGCGCGCTCGTGCTCGGCGCCGGCGTGGAACGACTTCGGTCGTATCTCGCCTACCTCAACCTGCCCGATCCAACGCAGCAAGTCACCGAGGACAGCGCGGACGTCTGCGTTGCGCGTCTCATCGCTCTGCTCGATCCGTCTCGCCCTCCGTCCTACCGCTCGTGGACGCTGGACGCCTCCGGCCTTTCCAGGCTGGCGGCGGACGCGACCGGGCATGGATCGAGGCGGCATGCGGCGCTGGCCGCGGTCGAGGTGCTGAGCGAGGGCCGCATCTTCAGCGAGTACGACAGGCCGGGACGCGAGTGGCTTGCCGACCTCAGCACGGACTGGCGGCAGGCGGGCGAGGCGTTCTTCCTTCAGATGAGGCAGGTTCCCCGTCGAGGGCAGCACGTGGAGGTCCCCGGTGCGGCGAAGGTCACTACTCTTGCGGCCCTGGTTCGGCTGGAGGCCCGCGACGAGCTGGCCCGGCGCGCGGACCGCGCAGCCAGCCGGACCGTCGCCGCGGAGGCTGAGTGGTTTCGCGCGATGGCGAATACCGCCCATGACATGCCGCCGGGTCCGGCGCGGATCGGGGCGCAGGCCGCCGTTATGACGGCTGTTCCGGTGGCGCGTGAGGATGGCAGGCAGGCTCGTGCGCAGCGAAGACTGGCACGAGCCGCCGCGCGCCGGCGCCAGGACCGCCGGCTGGTTGGCTGGACGGTCGCGGCCTGTGCTACGGCGGTCGTACCCACTTTCATCGGATACCTGATGCATGGCCGGCGGGTGCTCGTCGCAGATCCCCAGGTGCAGCCGGGTGACCGGCTCCGCCCGCTGTCCCAGGACGGCACGTACCTCGTGGAGGCATATACGAATCGCTATGCGTTGGCGATGTGGCTGGCCGGATCCGCGATCCTGCTGACCTGGCTGGCGGTCCTGCTCGTCTCGCGGTCGTGGCGCCGGCGCTTCGGTGCCGTCGTTTTCGCACTGCTTCTTCTCGTGGGTTCCGGTGAGGCGCTGCGCGCGGCGGGTCGCATGTGGACAGAGGAGGAGCAGGCTACCCTGCAGCGGGTCTTGCACGAGCCCTACCCGTACCGTTCGCGGTATCCGACCTGCTCGGTCGAACAGTACGTCTTCGCCCTGCCGGACATCGGGCAGGTGACCTGGGTGGTGGGCAGCGCCGACACCCGCCGGGGGGCGGTCAACCCAGCGAAGCTATGCGTGTCGATCGACGTGTACGCGGGCTGGCGGCGTACGGCGCACCTGGACCTGCCGGCGGGTGAGGTCATCTCACCCCCGTTCATCCAGGTGGGCGGCCCGTCACCGGGGCGGTCCCACTGGGCCGCCGTGGTTGTCGACGCGGCAACCGGGAAGGGAAAGTACCTGACCGGCTTCGCGCTCGCGACACCTTCGCGCTGGCGTCTCGCCGATCCAGTGTTCGTAAACAAGCCGGTTTTCGTGGTCGTCGGCACCGTGGCAATTTTCGACGCCGGCGCTCGTGGCGTCGTTGGGATCGACATTGCCGGAGGAAGGCGGGCGTGGAACCGCAACTGTCCTGGTGGGACAGTCTACGGCGGCATAGTCGGACGTGGACGGAACGGTGCGGTGATCCGGTGCGGCGGGAGGCAGTACGACGTGGCGCCCAACGGATCGATCAAGGCGACCTGACGGCCGCACCGGAGGCTCAGCGGCGCCACTCGAAGCGCACGCCCTGCATGTCGACCGAGCCGCCTGCGGGGCAGTCGCCAACCGCACGCCCGGTACCCGTGCCGTCTTTGCTGTACGCGATGGAAAGCACCTGCTCGGAGCGGATCCCGCGGCGCCTGCCGCTGACCGAACCCGTGCCGGAGATGCCCAAGGACGACGCGAGAATCGCCACCCGCCGGCTTCGCAGCGGGATGGAGCCACCGCTCTGCGTGTCGTCCAGTGGGGTGGCGACCAGGGTTCCGCTCGGGACCGGATGCAGCCGCACCCAACGCAGCCGCATCCCGAGCAGCAGCAGCGCAACGAGTAGGCCGGCGGTAGCAAGCCACCAGGTGCTGCTGCCGCGCTGTTCGAGGACTGTCCCGCTGACGTCGGTGCCGGCAAGCGATGGCTCGGCGGTCACCCCGACCTGGGCCGCGAGTACTGGCGCCCAGGGCGACCCGACCTTACCGCTGAGGCGTAGCTGGTACGGCCGGCGCACCGTCTCAATAGGACGCCAGCTCATCGGCCGCGCGTCCCACGCGATGGTGAGCACCACCGCCGTCGACGCGCCGGGCGCGAGGATGAACGGGCCGGGTGGGACCGTCACCTGGACCCCGGCGGAGTCGGTGTGCACCACGAGGTCGGACACCTCCACCGGTAGGTGCCGGCTGGTCGACCTCAGCCGTACCGTGGCACTCGGCGAGTCGAGTGTGGCGGGCCACTCCACGACAACACTCGACCTGAGGTCGTCGCCGAGGATGCTGCGGGCCTTCGCGGCTTTCACGGTCTCCTTCGGCTCGGCCAGCCGAGCGGTGAGCTGGTCGATCGCGTGCGGCTTGACGACCTGGGCGCTGGGGAAGACGCGTTTCAGAGCGGTTGCCCCGTTGACACCCCGAAGCTGGATCGCGAGCGGGGTGACCAGCTGCTCGAGCCGTACCGCTCGCTGGGCGAGCTGCTGCCAGGCAAAGCCTTCGGTGAACGGAAACGCGCTGCCCGGCGGCGGGTCGTGCTGTCCATCGGTGAGCAGGACGACGCTGGCGATCGGCTGGTCGCGCCGGGCCTCCAGGGCATTGACGGCGGCAGCGATCCCCGCGCCCAGGTCGGTGTAGGTGCCGGTGGGCTCGGGCGGCAGCTTGGCGGCTATGTCGTCCGGCGAGGTGCCCACCGCGCCTTCCCAGATCACGCGGGCGTCCTCGGCCATGGACACCAGGGTCAACGTGTCGCCGGGTGCCAGCGCCGCGAAGAACTGCCGGAGGCTGTTGCGCACCTCCGCGTAGAGGTTGCCCGCCTTCATCGACAGCGACGTGTCGATTAGGACGACGTAGCTCGCGCTGACGTCGTCGACGCCGAGCTGCCGGTAGATCTCGTCGAGGGTGGGTGGCTCCGCGGCCGCCGGTTTGGCTGGTGCCAACCCGACCGCCAGGAGCAGCGGCAGTAATACGGCCGCAGCCATCCGAGCCGCACTCGGTCGCCGGGTCATCGCTGGTCTCCCTTTGCATTGTCGTTGTCAGATGTCCGCAGGCTCGCGCTGGATCGGAACCAGCCGGTCACCCACGACCAGAAGCGCAGCTCGGTGGTCTTGCGTATCAACGGCTCGGGAGCGACCGCGGCCACCAAGGCGATGAGGCCGTTGACGATGACCATCGTGCCGAGCCCAACGTCGAGATGGAACGCCAGATCGGCCGCGACGCCGGCCAAAGCCATCGACGCGGCCACGAACACGCGCAGCTTGACCAGCTCGACGCGCCCCGCACGCGTCGCCGTTCGTGGGTCGGCCACCTCAGCCGGGAACTGCCCGGCGTGGCCGACCGAGATCGCCGCCAGGCAGGTCAGGCAACAGGTGAGCATCTTCTCATCGCTCTCGATGGTCGACACCAGAACCTTGGTCTCCTGCCGAAGACGCCGGGCGAGCGACCTCAGCGTTCGCCGTAGCTCGCCCTTCTGGTGCCCGAGACCGTCGATACGGTCGTAGAGGTGCACCATCTCCTCGACCCGGTCGGCGGCGTTGACGATCCGTTGGGCGAGGGCGACACGGGCCGGGCCGGCAAGGACAAGCTGCTCGTCGACCATGTCTCGCACGATCGAGTGGAACTGCTCGAACGCCTTGACGTCCGGGACGACCATCCGGTGGCGTAGCCGTTCCGCCCGGTCCACCGCGAAGAACAGGATCCCGCGCAGCGCGACTATCGCCAGTGCGGCGGATGCCGCGAGAAACACCCCCAGCGCCAGCCCGGTAGGTTCGCCGGCGAGTCGGCCCAGCAGCAGGTGGACCTGGACTGCCGCCGCCGGGTCGGCGACGAAGGCGGGTCCGGCGGCAAGCACAACCAGCCCGACGCACACGGCGGCCAGCAATGGCTTGCGACGCCGAGCGAGCGTGATGTCCAGCACCTTCAGGACGAGCAGGCACACCGCGGTGACCAACCAGCCGACGAGTCCGGCAGAACGTCCGACCACATTGACCAGAAGGACCCCGAGGGCCACGACCGTACCGCAGGAGAGAAAGGCGACCGTGGCCATGGCCAGGAGCAGGAGGCGCTCCGAGCGTGTCTGTTCGTCGGCTGTCCGGACGCAGAACTCGCGGAAACCCCGCTCCAGCTTCGGCGTGACCCGTACATTCACCTGGAACTCCCGCAGCCACCACGCGGTCGACTTCCCCTGACCGAGCAGGAGCTCGCGTTTCTCTGCCGCGTGATGCCTGCCCAGTCCGGGCACGATCGGCCAATACTGCCGAGGGATGCGCCGTGACCAGGTGGGGGCGGCACCCGCCGCGTCGTGGCGACGTATCTCGGTCACGAAGGTCCCTGACGGACGGCCAGTGTCCCGGTCCGTCCTGTCCGTCACTACATAGAGCGAGCCGTACACACCCGGGAGAGCCGATGGAAGACCAGCTGGTCCAGGAAGCCGATGCGGTCGCACCAGATACCACCGCAGGACTCGTCAACGAGGTTCGCGCCGCCCTGGCCGAGGTACGCGACGAGCTGCGAGCGGCGAACGCGAGCGCGGCCGCACGCGAGCGGCTGGTCGAGCGCCTTCACGAGGAGAACCAGCGGCTGCGTGCGGGCGAACGGCAGCTCGTGCTGCGGCCCGTACTCGTTGATCTGCAGCGGCTGCGCAACGAGCTGTTGCGCGAGGCCGCGGGGAGCGGGACGGAAGCCGCGGCCGAGCTGCTCGTCTCCTTCGCGCGCAGCGTGGAGCAGGCACTGGAGCGGGGTGGAATCCAGGTCGTGCGGCCGGCGATCGGCGGTGCCTTCGATCCGGCGCAACACCGGGTGGTCGACGTGCTGCAGGCGGGCGAGGGCGAGGACGGCACGGTCGCAGAGGTTGTCAGCGACGGATACCAGGACGTGGTGGCCGGCCGGATGCTCGCGCCTGCCGGCGTCGTGGTGTGCCGTCGAACGGCGCAACCGCCCGCGCCACCAACACCCGGCTGAGCCTCGTCCGTCAGTCAATCGCAGAGCATTCGTCAGGAGGATTCGATGGCCGGCGACACCCAGTCCTTTTTCGGGATCGATCTCGGCACCACGTACTCGGTGGTGGCGTACGTCGACGAGTTCGGTCGTCCGGCCGTCGTGCGTGACCAGTCCTGCGGGAGTGATACGACACCCTCGGTGGTCTACTTCGAGAAGGCTGGCGGCGTCGTGGTGGGAGAGACGGCGAAGAACGTCGCGCGGCTCTACCCGGACCGGGTCGTCCAGCGGGTCAAGCGCCACATGGGCCAGGAGCGGTTCTGGGAGTTCGACGGGCAGACGTACACGCCAGAGTCGATCTCCGCGCTGATACTCAAGCAGCTCGCCCAGAATGCGGCTCAGGAAACCGGCGGCCCGGTCAAGGACGTCGTGGTCACGGTGCCGGCGTACTTTGGCATGCTGGAGCGCGACGCCACCAGGCAGGCCGGCCGGATCGCCGGGCTCAACGTCATCGGCATCGTGCCGGAGCCGGTGGCCGCGGCGCTGCAGTACGAGGTCGCCGACGCGACGCAGGACCGCATCGTGCTGGTCTACGACCTGGGCGGCGGCACGTTCGACACCACTGTGATCCGAGTGTGTCCCGACGCGATCCAGGTGTTGTGTACCGACGGCGACCAGGAGCTCGGCGGGGTGGACTGGGACGACGTGCTGATCGAGCACGTGCTCGACGAGTTCACGAGGTCGGCCAAGCCGGACGGGGACCCGCGCGACGACAACGAGTTCATGCAGGAGCTGCGCGACAAGATCGAGGATCTCAAACGTCAGCTGTCCGCGATGACATCGAGGAACGTACCGCTGCGGTACGCTGGCGCCGCAGCGATGATCGAGGTGACGCGGGACGCCTTCGAGCGGGCGACACGCCACCTGCTCGACAAGACGCTCAGCTACACCGACCGGACCATGGAGAGGCTGGCCGGCAGGCTCGGCGTGCCGGACCCCGTGCGGCATATCGACGATGTCCTCCTCGTGGGCGGGTCCAGCAAGATGCCGGCGGTCGCTGCGGCGCTTACCGAAAAGTACGGGTGGCATCCGCGCCTGCACGACCCGGACCTTGCCGTCGCGAAGGGTGCGGCGCGTTTCGCGCTGAGCCGGGCGGTCTGGGCGTGGGACGGTACCGAACCAGGCGCGCCGAGTGTCGAGGAGCGGCGGGTTCGAGTGGCCGCACTGGCCGAGCGGACCGGCGTCGACGCGGCGGCCCTGGAACGGATCGCCGCCAAACAGATCACCACCGTGCTGCCGAAGGCGTTCGGCGTGCGGCTCGTCGACACCACGCGCCCCGGCTGGCAGGACGACATCGACGGTGCGAGCTACATCGAGCATCTGGTGCACGCCAGCGACGAACTGCCCGTGCTACAGCACCTCAACGCGGCGACCGTGGTGGACAACCAGCCCGAGGTCAAGGTCGAGATCTACGAGCAGGCCGGCAGCGAGGAAAGCCGGGAGATGACCGCGAACAAGCCGATCGACCACGACGAAGGGAAGATCACCGGCCTGCCACCGCTGCCGGCGAACTCGCCGATCGACGTGGTGATGACCGTCGACCCCGAAGGGCACCTCACAGTGAAGGCGGTCGAGCCGGCCAGCGGCAAGGACCTGACCATCGAGGTCCGGATCAGCGTCCTCAGCGAGGCCGACGTGGTTCGGGCGACCTCCGCGGTCAGGGAAATCGCGGTGCGGTCGTAGCCCGATGGCCTTCGACGAAGTCCGCTACGAGCAGGAGGTGATCCGCCCGATGCGCGGCAAGCACGGGCGGATCTCCGACAACGACCTCGTCCGCGTCTACGCGTACGAGCCGGGAACGAGCGCCGACGCCCTGCAGGCCCACTTGCGCAAGCTGCGGACGTACTGGAACCAGCGGGCGTCCGGTCCGGACAACCGTGCCCGCGTGTGCAAGCAGCTCCTCGCGGCGGACGAAGAGCTGCGCCGCAGGCTCGGTGCCCAGCTCAACGACCCGGCCTGGTGGGAGCGGCTGGCGCAGAAGACCGCGCAGGCCGCACAAGAGTCGATCAAGCAGCTCGCCGACGACCTGGTACGCGCCTACGGCGCCATCGGCCAGGTCACCCGCGAGCAGCTTGCCGTTGTCGCCGAACGTTATCCGGCCCTCAAGCAACCCGACGTCGACGAAGCCTGCCGGCAGGCCGCGATTCAGGTCGTCGATACGGTCGAGCTACCCCAGCAGAGTGGGCTGGACCGGGTCGCCTATAGGGAGCTCCGCGACAAGCTACGCGAGCTTGGTGCGCTGACCATCGTGCACCTGCTGCACCCCGGGTTGGATCGGCCGTTCACGCTCGTTCGAGGGTTCAGCGTACCGGGCGGACCGGCGCTGGCTTTGAGCCCCGAGGTGCTGCGCGAGCGGCGGTCCGCGGCGGAGAAAGAGGCTGACTCGTCGAGCGTCCGGGCGCGAAAACGCGCGTTGGGGGTCCTCGACTCGGGCCTCAAGCAGGGTGCGGACCTGCCGACCGTCGCGCTGTTCCAGGTCGTCGAACTGTGCGCCGCCGAGCGCGCCAAGGGCATCGCCGACGTCCTGCTGGTGCGGCTAGCGGCCGACCTCGGCCTGGCCCCGGAGGACGCCCGGCTGCTGGTGGCAAGCCTGCCGACCGGCGTGGACGTGGCGTCCAACGACGCTGCCGAGGTGCGCGTACTGCTCGCCGACGGTCAGCTTCGCGCGGCCCAGCAGGCACTCGCCGCGCTGCCCGACAGCGATCCCGAGCGTGCCGCTGTCGAGCAGGCTGTGCAGCGTCAGCTCGACGAGCTGCGACGGCTGGCGCAGGGCGCCGAGACCGCGCTGCGGGAGCGGAGGGAGGAGGAGGCCGAGCGGTTGCTGCGCGAGGCGGTACGGATCGCGGCCGACGACCGGGACCTCGCCGCCCGCCTGAACCGGCTGCCTCCGCCACCGCCCCGCGACGCCGCGCTGGTGGCTACCGGCACCCAGGTGAGGGTGAGCTGGCGGCCGCCGAACACCGCCCTACCCGACCTGCGCTACCTCGTGATCCGGGTCGAAGGGCGCGCGCCGACCGGGCCCGACGACGGGACCCGCGTAGGCGAGACCGCGGCGACGTCAGTGACCGAACCGAGCGTTGTCGCCGCCCGCGAGGTGCACTACGGGGTCTTCGCTGCCGCGTCCGGCGGCACGTGGTCGCGTCCCGCGCTCGTCGTGGGTCGGGTCGTCCCGCCGGTCGGCGACGTCCGCCTGCGCACGCGTGCCGACGAGATCGCCGCTTCCTGGCATGCCCATCCCGACCTGGTCGCGGTGCGGGTGTGCCGGCAGCGGAGCCGTCCGCCCGCCGACGTTCGCGACGGCCTCGCCGTGCCCTCGGGCAGGACGTCCTTTGTGGACCGCGAAATCGACGAAGGCGCCGAGTACTTCTATGGCGTCGTGGCGGTCTATCACGACGAGCGCCACCGCGAGGTGGCCGCACCGATGACCGTCGTCTCGGCCTCGCCGCGCGCCGCCGGGCAACCGGTCGAAGGGCTCACCGCCGTACCCGAGGAGTCCTTCGACGGTGGCGTCGCGCGGGTCCGGCTGACGTGGCCGGTCCGGTTCGCCCAGGTGCGGATCCGCAGCGCACCGGAGCTGCCGGGCTGGGCGCCGGGAAAGGTCGTGCCGGTCGCCGACATGGAACGGTACGGGCAGGAGGTCGTCGGCGCCCAGGTGGCCGACGGCGACCTGATGGTGCTCGACGCCGACGTCCCACTTGGCCCGCGCGTCTATGTGCCGTTCACCCTTGGCGGCACCGGTGCCGTGGTCGGCCGCGGGGTCGAGCTCGGCCTGACCGAGCCGGTCGGGCAGCTCCGTGCCCGGCGGACCGGAACGCGGGCCGTGCTGACCTGGGTGTGGCCCGCTGACGTACGCCTCGCCGAGGTGGCCTGGGCGGTGCCGGGCACGGCGACGGATGTGCGCCGGGTGAGCCGGGCCCAGTACGTCGACGGCGACGGATGTGTTGTCAAAGTCGGACCGGCCGGCGGTACGGCCACGGTGCGCGGCGTCAGCATCGGGCCGACGGGGGAGTCGCTGTCCCCGCCGGCGTCGGTGACTGTCAGCGGCAGCGCGGTCCGGCTGGCGTACACGGTGAAGCGCCCTCCGGGCTTCAGGGATCGGTTGTCCAGGCGCAGGGTCGTTGAGGTGCGCACAGACCAGGACTGCGCGGACGTGGACCTGACCATCGTCGTCGCCCCGGGGCTCGCCATGCCGGTACGGGTCGAGCCGGGCATGACGTCGTTCGCGTTCACCCGCCTGCGTTTCACCCGCGAGGTCCCGATGCTGCTCAGCTTCGAGGTTTCCGCGGCGATCCGCCGGCCGTACTGGATCCGCTGTTTCGTCGTGCGTCCGGCGACGGTCACGCTGGTCGATCCACCTGTCGCCAACATGAAGGTGGCCTAGATGCGCAAGGTGTCCTGCCCGTACTGCTACCACAAGGTTGACGGCCACCGGTTGTGGTACCAGTGTGCGGGTCGCGGCTCGCCGGGCAAGAAGCAGTGCGAGGCAGAAAAGGACGCCGATCGCGCGCGCGAGACCGGTTTCAGCGAGGGGGTGCGGCCTTCCTTCGGGATCCAGACGCGGAGCCCGTTCTGGCCGGCACGGGCGACGTGCCCCCGCTGCGGCGGCGAGACCGGGATCCGGGTCTGCCCGCGCTGCCACACGCCAGTCTCGGCCAACTTCGGCGCCACCCGCAGCCCGCTGATCGCCATGGTCGGCGCCAAGGGCACCGGCAAGACCGTCTACCTCAACGTGCTTGCCCGTGAGCTGCTGCACGGCCTGCGCCGGCGGTTCGACGCCGACGTGCGGCTCAGCGGCACCGGCCAGCGCGCAGCGGTGACCGAGAAGCTTGCCATCGACAACGTCTTCGCCGACCTCAGGTTGATGGCACACACCGCGACGGCGCTGAACGGCCGGCGGCCGCCGGCCGTGTTCGAGTGGCGGCGGGAGCAGCCCCGCATCGCCGGCATCCGGCGGGGCTACCGGACCACGTTCCTGTCCTTCTACGACACCGCCGGCGAGGACCTGACCAGCCAGGACCAGACGCATGACCTGGTCTACCTCGGCGCCGCGGACGCGCTGATCCTGTTGCTCGACCCGTTCATGATCCCGAGGGCGCACAGCCTGCTGCGGTTGCCGCAAGAGGCGGTGCGCTCGGAGGAGTCCACTGTGGACGTCGTGAACCGGGTCACCGAGAAGCTGCGGGCCAGCCACGGCATCCGGTCGCGCCGCCGGATCAAGATCCCGGTCGCGGTGGTGTTCGCCAAGATCGACGCCTACTTCGACGTGCTCGGCGCCGACCACCCGCTCGTCCGCCCGGCGCCGGCGAACGGCGCGTACGACGAGGCTGCCGGGCAGGCCACTCACGAGCAGGTCCGGGCACTGCTCTACGACTGGGGTGCCGACGATATCGATGCCCACCTGCGGTACAACTACGCTAAGTTCCGCTACTTCGCCGTCTCCTCGCTCGGCGCTCCACCTGACTACGCCACCGGGGACGTCGACAGAGGGGGAGTGAGGCCGTTCCGGGTCGACGAGCCGCTGCTGTGGCTGCTCAGTGGCTTCAAGGTCGTCCCAAGCCGGGGCCGGCCATGACCGCGCCCGGTGAGGCGCCGGCCTTCGACACGCTCATATACACCGACTGCGTGCCGGGACAGGGCCTGACGGGCGCGGCCGGGTTGCAGTTCCAGGCCCGGTCGCCGGCCGCCGACCGTGAGGCGATGGCGGTGGTCCAGCGCAGCCTGCTGTACGAACCGCCAAGCGCCTGGATGATGGAGCGCCGGCCGGTCGAGGACTACCCGCCGTCGTTTGCCCACATCCACGACGGGCTCTACGCCACCGCGTCCGGCGCGTACCTCGGCCGGGAGGCCAATGGCGGCCGCGAGGGTAACCAGCTCACCCACGGCATCGTCACGCGAAATCCGGAGTCGTACGGCCTCATCCGGCCCGCGCAGCTCTTCGATGCGCCGTTCTGGACCACCCGCCCGGCGCCGACCACCGCCTGCGCGCCGGTCGCGGCAGGCTGGGAACCAGGCCCGTTCGACGCGGCGGCGGCCCAGGACTTCGTGCAGTCCCAGCCGCACGGCGAGCAGCGTCTGGTGGCGCTGGTGTCGGCGCTCGACCGGAGCGGCACACCCGATGGCAGGCGCGTGCTGTTCATCGCCGAGGACGCGGCCGAGGTGCTGCGCTGGGTCGCCGCGGCCACCATGCTCATCCCGCAACGCATGGCGCTGTCCATCGGCGTGAAGGTGTTTACCACCAACCCCGCCTACGCGCCCCAGCACGTGGTCGCCGTCCATCCCGGATGGTCGAGCACATCGGCCACTGTGGACAACGACTCGGGATATGTCGTCTTCGACCTCACCACCGGTAACTGGAGCCGGGTCGAGGAGAGCGACCAGGCGCGGCGCAGGGTCCGGCTCTTCCTCGAGCACGAGCCGTACGACGTGCTCGACATCGTCGAGGTCGCCGCGCTGCTGGGGTTGTCCCCGAAGGAGTCGCTGGACCTGGGGATTGCCATGGTCATGCCCGGCGAGCGGATGACCGAGCCGCTGGCCCGGCTCGCCGTGAGGTGGCTGCGCGACACGGATCCGGAACTGCTTGCTGCCTACCGCGGGGGGTTGACCGACCAGCTGGACGAGGGCACCGAGCAATGGCCCCGCGACATCCTGGTCGACCTCGACCACGTGGCGGTCAGCGGCCAGGTGCCGGCGGACCGGGTCGTGCGGGTGCGACAAGCGCTGATCCGCGCGGAGCTGAAGGCCGTGCTGCGCGACCCGGCCGCGACCGGTGTACCGCTGGCTCCGCTCCCGGACGAGATCTGGGACAGCGAGGCTCAGCGCAGCGCCGAGAGTCTCGTCCTCGACGTGCTGGGCCGGGGGGTTGCGCCGACGGAGTTCGACGCCGTCCTGCGTGCCGCGAAGCGCCTGAGGGTCCGCGTACGGCTGGCCGAGGTCGCGGCGGCAGTCGATGCCTTCGTCGTGCACTGGGCGGACCACCCGCGCCAGCCCTACGCCAAGGCGGGGTGGGAGGACGGTGACACTCTCGAGAAGCTGCTGCGCGAGGAGCTGATCCGGCGTATCCGGGCCGGCGACGCCGAGCGTGTCGGCACCGCCTGGTGGGAACGGCTCCTGCCGGGACTGGAGGCGGTGGAGACCGACCTCGACCGGGCGGTCCTCGCCGCGGCCATGCGTGACGGCCCACCAGAGCTGCGCGTGACGCTCATCGAGGGGTTCATCGCCGGAGCGGGCACGACCGGCCGGCCGGAGCTGGTCGCGAGTGCCGCGCGCTGGCTTTGGGCCTGGACCTCGCCGACCGCCGACGATCTCCGCCTGCTCTGTCGCCTGCTACCCGACGGCCCGGCGCTTGACGGCTCTCTGTTCGAACCCTTGGCCGGGCACCTCATCGGCTCCCATCGCCTGGGGTCGAGCCTGCTCGAGCTGGCCCACGAACTCGTGCGGCACAAGCTGTACGAGCCGATGCCGGATGTGGCGCAAATGCTGGCCGTTGACCGGAAGCTGCGCCGGCTGTGCCGCGAGCTGCCGAGGCACCTCGATCCGAAGGAGTTCGCCGCCGGCGTCACCTTGGTGAAGACCGCGGACCATCGACTGCAGGCTCGGTGGGGCGAGCAGATCGGCGAGGCGCTGGTGGACGTGGATGCCCCGAAGGGGGTGTGGCAGATGCTGGCGGCGCTGCCGGAGAGTGGCCGCCTGGCGTACGTGCGTCTGTTGCTGAAGGTTTTCGGCCGGCCAACCGTGCCGCACGTCGTTACCGGGTTCTACCTGTTGTGGACCCGGGTCCTGGATCAGGCCAGCCGGGACCAGCTGGACGACGCGGTGGCGGCGTGGATAGCTGGAGCCTCGGGGCGCCGGCTCAAGCAGGTCGCAGACGCGGTCGACGCCCTGGGTGACCAGTGGTCCAAGCGCTGGGCGAAGACCCTGAAGGAGGCGCAGGCCAGGAAGCGTCAGGGTTGGCTGCCCTGGGGTCGAGGCGGGCGGGACTGAACGATGGGTGCCTTCATCCTGGTTGTCTTCGGCATCGCCGCCGTCGTGGCGTACGTGTACGCGTGCATGTTCCTGCTGGCGTACGTGACGACGCCCCTGGTTCTGCTCGGCGGTTCCGCGAGCGTCCTCGCCGGCATCCTCGTGGCGCTGTCGGCGGCGCACGTCGTACTCGCCGGCCGGAGCCCCCGAACGGAGATCCGCACGCCGACGGACGTGGTCGCCGGACGCCTTCCAGGCCGGGTGGGTGAGCGGCACATCCGGCGCGACCAGGCGTGGCCGCAGTACTTCGCCGTCCAGGTCAAGCTCGACCTGGTGGCCATATCGCGGCACGTCTACGCGGTGACGCGAGAGAGCTGGGCCAGGCCGCTGTCGTGGCTCCAGCGGTTCGACCTGAGGCTCGTGCTGGCCCTGTGGCCACTCGTCCTGCCCGTGCTGGTGGCCGTGGTCGGTTTCAGCACCGGAGCGCTGTTCGGCATCGTGCTCGTCGCCGCCGTGTTTGGCGCGGTCACCGCCGCGGCCTGGGCCGTAGGTCTGGTCGGCGTCGCTGTGCTGCGAGGCGTGGACCGTGGCTGGCAGGTCATGGTCCGCGCTGGGGGGAGCTGCCCGCGTTGCTACGAAGTGAGCAGCCTACCTGCGTACCAGTGCCCGGGTGAGCATCCCGTCGTGGACCGGCAAGCGGGTGCGGACCTGCACCGGGATCTACGCCCGGGCCGGCTGGGTGTGCTCTGGCGGCGTTGCGCCTGCGGTACCCGGCTGCCGACGACCGTGCTGAGGGCGGCGAACCGGCTGCAGGCCACCTGTCCGATGTGCCGTGAGCCGCTGCATCGCGGGGCGGCAGCCCAGACCGACGTGCGGATCCCGGTGTTCGGCGCCGCGTCGGCCGGCAAGACTCACCTCATCCTGGCCAGCCTGGTGACGCTGAAGGAGGAGGCCGGAACGGCCGTCCAGTTCGCCGACGAACACAGCGAACGGGTCTTCCTGGGCTACGAGGAGGTGTTCCGGCAAGGCCGGCCGGCGCCGAAGACCGACACCTCCCATCTGCCGGTCGCGCTGACCCTGCGGGTGCGGGTCGGGCGACGCCGGGCGATGGTCCACGTGTACGACGCGGCCGGTGAGGCCCTCGCCGACCCGGACCTCAACGCGCAGCTCGCGTACCTCGACCGGGCCCGGACCCTCGCCTTCGTGCTGGACCCGTTCTCCATCCCGGACATCCGGGACCTGTTCGAGCCGACGTTCGGCGAGCTCTTCGGCCGCGCCAACGCGGCGAAGGACAGCCCCGAACAGTCGTACCAGGCCACCGTCATGAGGCTGCGCGCGTACGGCGTCGACACCGAGCGGCAACGGCTCGCCTTCGTGGTCTCCAAGCGGGACCTGCTGTGCCTGATGCCGGCGCTGGTGCCGGCCGGCTCCGACTCGAGCGCCGTCCGGGCATGGCTGCTGGAACACCGCCTCGACAACCTCGTGACGGCCGCGGAGCGGGACTTCGGCGATATCCGCTACTTCCTCGTGGCCGCCCACGGCAGCGCCGACATGCCAGCCGTCACGGCGCCGTTTCGCTGGCTGCTCGCGAGCGAACGGGTGTCCCTGCCGGTACGGCCTGGCGGCGCGTCGACGACCACGGATGGACCGGTGCGCGGCGGGACGCGGGCACCGGCCGGACGAAAGGGCTGAGCACTGTGGACATCCGCCTCCTCCCACCCGCGCATCGCCTGGCACGACTAGTGCTGGCGGTCACCCTGCTGGCGACGTTGGGCGCCGGCGCGACTGCGGCGATCGTCACCGGCTGGGCGGCGCGGGTGGTCGCCGACGGGCAGGACATCGCCGAGCGGGCACGGGCGATCTGGAGCGGGCCGTGAGCCGGCCGTACGGGATCGACTTGGGCACCACGTACTCCGTGATAGCCACCGTCGACGACCGCGGAGCACCGGTGGTGCTGCGCAACCCGCTCGGCGCCGAGACCACGCCGTCGGTGGTCTGCTTCGAGTCGCCCACCTCCGTGCTGGTCGGCGCCGCAGCCCGAGACGCCGCCGCCACGATGCCCGACCTCACGGTCTCGCTCATCAAGCGGCAGATGGGCACCGACCGGCTCCTGTCCTTCCACGACGTCGAGTACAGCCCGGAGGCGATCTCGGCGCTGATCCTCCGGGCGTTGGTCGACGGTGCCGCGCCGGGCACCGCCGGCGCGGCACCGCAGGTGGTGGTGACGGTCCCGGCGTACTTCGGCATCCGGGAACGGGAGGCCACCCAGGAGGCGTGCGTGCTCGCCGGTCTCGACGTGCTGGAGCTCGTGACAGAGCCGCTCGCCGCGGCACTCCACTATGGACTGTCGGACATGGACAGCTCCGGCCCGGTAGTCGTCTACGACCTCGGCGGCGGAACATTCGATGCCACCGTCCTGACGTTCGACGGCGGCGCACGGGTACTCGCCACCGACGGCGACACCGAGCTGGGTGGGGCCGACTGGGACAAGCGCCTGGCCTCGCTGCTGATCGAGCGGTTCGTGGAGCTGGCTGCGCCGGCGAGCGACCCGACCGACGACATCGGGTTCATGTCCGAGGTGACTCAGGCGGCAGAGACGACCAAGCGGGCGTTGTCGAGCGTCAACGCGCACCGGGCAACGCTTCGTGGGGTGGGAGCTACGGCGACGGTGACCATCACCCGGCACGAGCTCGAGGAGATGACCCGGGATCTGGTCGACAGCACGCTCGTCTGCCTGCACCGGCTGCTCGACGCCGCTGACCGAGCCGGCGCGGCCCGCGCGCGGCGCTGCCTGCTGGTCGGCGGCTCCAGCCGCATGCCGATGATCGGCGCGGCGCTGTCGCGCGAGTTCGGCTGGACGGTCGCCCTTCACGACCCGGACCTGGCGGTAGCCAAGGGTGCGGCCCTACGGTCGTGCCAGCTCCGGCCGCCCGACCCCGCGTGGGTGACCCCGTCATGGGGCACCGAGGCCGTCCGTCCGTCGCATCGCGGACAGGCGGAGCCGGCCGCGTCGGCCGGGTCGGCCGGGTCGGCCGGGTCGGCCGGGTCGGTGGTGTCCCGTAGCTTCGGCCTGCGTGTCCACGACAGCACGGACCGGACCGGATCGCGGACCTTCGTGAACCACGTAATCCACCAGAACGACCCGCTGCCGGTGGTTGACCGCGAGATCGAGGTGGCCACGATCCTGGAGGACCAGAATGCCATCCGTATCGAGGTGTACGAGCAGGCCGGGGCGGTGGAGTCCACCGAGGTGGCGCACAACCGCCGGGTGCTCGACGGCGAGCTGTCCGGACTGCCGGACCGCCTGCCGGCCGGCTCACCGATCAAGGTCCGGTTGAGCCTGGGACTGGACGGCCGGCTCAGCGTCGGCGCGGTCGAGCCCGGTAGCGGAGCGGCGCTACACCTCGATGCGTACATCGACGGCGTCCTCGACCGCGCCGAGCGGGACCGTACAGCCGCCGGTCTGTCCAGACTGGCGGTCCGGCAGTGACCGCTACCTGGGTACGGCGCACGTACGGCGCGGTGGGCGTCACCCAGTACCCGTCCGGCGAGCACATGGCCCCACTTCAGGAGCCACACATCGGCAAGGTGCTGCTTTGCATAGACGTCAGCAGCTCGATGACGAGGCGGCTCGGCGAGGCGGTGGCCGGCGCGCGAGAGTTCGTGGCCGAGTCTATCGAGGCGCGTTACCTCGTGGGCCTGGTGCTCTGGCACCACGGGATCGACGAGTACGTGCCGCTGTCCCGTGATCCGGGCAAGGTCGAGCAGGTGCTGCGGCACGCGAGAAGCCATGGTGGCACCAACCTCGCTCCCACGCTCGAGCTCGGCGTCCGCGAGCTTGGCCCGCTCTCCGGCGACCGGGTCATGGCCGTCTTCGGCGACGGCGACATCGGACCCGTGGGCGCCGCGACCAACGCGGCGCGTCAGGCCGCAGCACTCGGCATCCGCATCATCGTGCGCGGGCTCGGCGAGTACGCGGCCGCACAGCTCAACCAGGTGGCGACCGACCCGGCGGAGGCGACTGTCCTGGCTTCCGTCGGTGACATCCGGGCCGGCATCGCAGCCATGGTCAACACCATCACGCGCCGCCGAGACTAGGCCGGTCAGCCCGTGATGAACACTCGCTCCGCCGCGGACGGCGTGCCGATCAGTACCGGGTCCCTGGTGTCGAGGCCGACCAGCGCCAGCCGGTTCCGGCCGAGCCGGAAGCCGATGGCGACAGACTCACCATCGGCGATCGCTCGGTAGACGCCCGCCGCGAACTCGATCGCGACATAGTCCACAACCGACCCCGGTCCCGGAGTAGCCAAATAGGCGCGTGGCTCATCCGTACGCCTTTCGATTCTCGGACGCCTCGCAGGAATCACCTTCTCGTGGGTCCGGTGAGAATTCCACAGCGTTGTGCGCGTATGACCGTGGTGAGCCGGTCGGAGGTGCCGAGCCGGCGGTAGATGCGCTCGAGGTGCTTGCCCACCGTGCGAGGGGACAGGTACAGCTGTCGCGCTATGGCCTGGACGGTCAGACCGCCGCTGAGCAGCTCCAAGACCTCCCGCTGACGTTGCGTCAGCGGCGGCGGTGCGTCCCGCTTCCCTGTTGGCGCTGGCATTGTCGGTACACCCATGGTCGATCCCTAACTACTCGTAGCTGTCGGAGGCGAAGGACCTTATCCATCGATCCCGGGGCCTTAGCTCGGGTGTCTTGGGGTCCTTAGCCGGCCGTGCCAAGCGTCTGCGGTCTTGTGTGGCGTAATGAGTTTCCACTATCTCGAAAAGCAGATCTGGCCCTGCGAGTGCCGCCGGCTTAACGTTTCGAGACGCGACGAACGACCGGGTGTCGAGACCGGTCCGAACGTTTTGTTCGGCCGAGTTCGACCGCGCACCGCCGATGTTTTCCGGACCAGGGAGTGCGCCATTATGGTGGACAGAACCGTACCGAATGAGGAAAGGCCCGGTGTCCGGGATCTGGCCCGGCTGGGCGTTCTTTCGAACTACGTAGAATCGGCGTCCGATGATGAGCGCCGCCGGTTGCGGGCCGAGGCGTACGAGATCGCCATGCCGGTGGTCTTCGACCAGCTGACTCGCGGGCTCGAGCTCAAGCGCGGCCACCGTCGGTGCGCCGCCTCCGTCCACGGACTCGAGGACGACTGTCTCGAACGCTTCCACAACGACATGGACGCGGTCCTCGAGTACCTGTTCCGGCGTGCCCGCGTGCCCATCCTGAACCTCGAGGGCTGGATCAGAACGCGCCTGACCGCTGCCACCATCGACGCGTACCGTAGCCGTCGCGGTGCGCGGGGGGCGCTGCAACGCCCTCGCGTACCGGGTTGGCTCGCTACCCGGCTGGACAACGATCCCGAGCTCATGACACTCGCCGTCGACATGCTGGAGTTCGTTGGGCTGGAGGCTACCGCGGGGATGGAGGTCTGGCCGGTATCGGTGTGGGCGGCCCGCCGGGTGGCGCCGGGTGACGACCTCGAGGCCGCCCAACGCGCGGTGGCGAAGGACATCGAGGCCGTGCTCGCCGCCATGCGCAGCCGGCCGAAGTGGTACGCGGCCTATGTCGAGCGGCCGCTGGGGCGCAAGCGGGCGCCCTTGCTCATGCCGCCACGGTCGGGTCCAGACGCGACGGAGGAGCAGGTCCCCAGCCAGACTGCGCGCGACGACGCCGGTGACGCCCGCGTGACCGAACTGGCGGCGGTCGCGGTCGTGGCCATCGAGGCCCGTCTGGCTCGCGGGGAAGATCCGCAGACGGTGGTGGTCGACGTGCTCACCACCGTCTTCGGGTCTGGCGTCGGCGCCGAGGACCTGGACCGGCGCCCTGGCGAAACTCCGACGATCGACGAGCGGATCGTCGCAAGACTCACTGACCAGGCCACGATAGATCGGATCGTCGCCGTGGTGCTCGAAATCCTGGCCGACAAGGGACGCTGAGCGCCGGCCGACGTGACACAGATGTCGCCTGGTCGCGCTCACGGTTCACCTCTTTTCGATACGGCAGTCACGTCATACCTGACGGACGGTGCGTCCTGTGCGAGTGCGCGATGATGAGCGAATGGCTAGTGCCTTCGTCGGGCGTGCCGACGAGTCCCGGCAGCTCGATGCCTCGCTAGCCATGGCAGCGAGGCACTCACCAACGACAGTGATGCTCGACGGCGAAGCGGGTGTCGGCAAGAGCCGGCTCCTGCGCGAGTTCACCGGGAGGGCGGTGGCCGCCGGGGCCTGCGTTCTCGCCGGTGGCTGTATCGAGCTGGGTGGGGGCACCGTGCCGTACGGACCCCTGATCGAGGCACTTCGTCTGTTCCATCGCCAGATGGGTGACGAGCAGGCGCGGGAGCTGGCCGGGCCGTCCTGGTCCGAGCTCGCCGGGTTCATCTCGCACTTCACCGGCGTCGAGCCCTCGACCGACACCTTGGGCTCGCAGATCCATGTCTTCGGACTGGTGTTCCAGCTCCTCGACCACGTCGGTGGGCGCGCTCCGGCGGTACTCGTTCTCGAGGACCTTCACTGGGCGGATCCCTCCACATTGGATCTCGTCGCCTATCTCAACCGGATGAAGTCCGACCAGCGGATGATGCTGGTGTGCAGCTACCGGTCGGGCCTACCGCCGGACCATCCGTTACGCAAGCTGCTGGCCGAGCCTGAGTTCACCCGCCGGGTCCAGCCGATCAGCCTCGCCCGCTTTACCCCCAACGAGTTGTGGACCTTCGTCAACGCTCTCGGCGCGGAGCCGGTCGGCTCCGAGCGAATGGAACGGTACTTCGAGCTGTCGGAGGGCAACGCCTACTTCGCGGAGCAGCTTGTCGCGGCCGACGACCCGGCTGCCCCGACGCCGCAGGTTCCGGAGACCCTCAACGAGATCATGCGGGTGCGGCTGGCGCTCCTGAGCGGAGCCGCCACGAACGTTGTTCGGGTGGCGGCGGTGGCCGGGCGCAGGGTGAGCGACAGCCTGCTCGCAGCGGTCATCGACCTGGACGCGGTGGTGCTTGACGAGGCGCTCCGGGAGTGCCTCGACCGGAGGATCTTCGTCGAGGACCGCACTGGCGAGGCGTACGCGTTCGAGCATGCGCTCCTGCGCGAGACGGCCTACCAGTCGGTCTCGCCCCGCACGCGCAGGTGGCTGCATGCGGCGATGGCCGAGGCGCTTACGTCGCAGGTCGACACCTACCCGGAGCTGTTGCCCGAGCTTGCGTTTCACTGGTTCGCGGCGGGTCACCAGCCCGAGGCGCTCGCCTCGTCGGTCCGGGCCGGCGCCCTGGCTGTGCGGATGCGGGCGTTCCAGGAGGCCGAGACTCAGTTCCGGCGGGCACTGGAGCTGTGGTCACGGGTGCCGGATGCCGAGCTGGTCGCGGGGACCACCCGGGAGCGCCTACTGGGGGTCGCGGCCGACGCGGCCCGCTGGGCCGGGCACGTGCCGCAGGCCGTTGACTGGGCGAAGCAGGCGATCGACGAGGTGGCCGCCGACGCCGACCCGTGGCGCGCGGGTGAGCTCTACGAGCGGCTCGGCAGCTACCTGTGGGAGTCCGGTGCGGTCGCCGAGTCGGTCGAGGCGTACCGAGCGGCTGACGGGTTCCTGACCGGCCGGCCGCCGAGCGCGGTCATCTCCCGGGTGCAGTCCGCGTTGGCGACGGCGGCGGTGCGGGACGGCCACCACAGGGAGGGTCTGCGGCGAGCCCAGCGCGCACTAGCGGAGGCGCAGTCGGTACGCGCCAAGCCCGAGGAAGGGCGCGCACTGAACAGCGCCGGGCTCGCGCTCACGATGCTCGGCCAGTCGGACGAGGGGGTGGCCTCCCTACGGGCAGCGTTGCGGATCGCGACCGAAGCGGACCATCTCGAGGACCTGCTTCGTGCGTACGCGAATCTCGGCGTGTGTCTGGAACACGCGGGGATGGTGACCGACGCGGTCGAAGCCCTACAAGAGGGGCTGGAGAAGGCCCGAGGCCACGGTGTGCTCCACACCCGTCAGGGCGGGGTGCTGGCCAACAACGCCAGTGCGTCGCTTTCTCTGCTGGGTCAATGGGATGAAGCGGTCGCCCTGCTCGACGAGGTGCTCCTGAACCGTCCGGCCAGCGAGACGCTCTACCAGCGCCTGAGCTTGGCCGTCATCGATGTTGCTCGCGGCCGGTTCGAGGAGGCCGATCGGCTGCTGGCCGACGTCCGTCGGCGTCCGAACACCGATCCGCGGTTCGTCGGCCCGCTGTACTGCTGCCTCGCTGAGCTCGCGGTCTGGCGCAATGACCCGCGGACGGCGCGGGAGGCGGTGGCGCACGGGATCGAAGCTGTCGCGCCTGCGGAGAATGACCTGGTCCTACTCCAGCTGTGCGCGGTCGGCCTACGGGTCGCGGCCGACGAGTCCGTGCGGCGCGCCGGCCAGCCCGACGACGCGGCTGGGCAGGCCACTCGCGACTGGGCCGACCAGTTGATGGCCATTGCCCTTGAAGCCGGCGGCAACCATCAGCAATCCGCCGAGCCCGAAGTGCTGGCACGCCAGTGCGACGCGGAGGGCCGCCGACTATCCCATGTGGACGCCACGCACGTCTGGAGCGAGGTCGCCGAAGGATGGGCCGGTCTAGGCCGACCCTACCCGAGGGCGTACGCGTTGATGCGGGAGTCCGAGGCCGCGGCGAAGGCGGGAGCGAAAGGCCACGCGTCCAATGCGGCCCGTGCCGCCCTCGCGGTCACCGAAAGGCTCGGCGCCAGGCCGCTGCACGAGCAGATCACCAGGCTGGCAGCGCGCTATCGGCTGAAGCTCGCCGAGCCGCGGGTGCCAGAGGAACGTCCCGGCGGGTTGACCGATCGTGAGCTGGAGGTGCTGCGGGCGGCCGAGCGAGGTCTGTCCACCAGGCAGATCGCCAAGGAGCTGTCCATCTCGGATGCGACGGTGAGCGTCCACCTAAGCAATGTCAACAAGAAGCTGGGTTCCGGCGGCCGGACGGAAGCGATCGCGAGGGCTCGCCGGCTTGGCCTGTTCACGGAGTAGAAATTACGCAGTTCGACGTAAGGCTTGGCTGGTGACGGCCATCGGTGGTCCTTCCTAGGCTCGGTACACGGCGTTCGAGCCGGTCCTTCTGCACGGGAGGCCTCAATGGCGCGCAGGGCATTGCTGATCGGATCGCAGACCGGTCGGCTCACCGGTGTCGGCAACGACATCAGTTCCATGTCGACAACGCTGGACCAGTGGGGGTTCACCAGCATCCGGTGCGAGGGGGAGAACGCGAGCAGAGCCGGGATCCTCGACGCGTACGAGCGGCTCATCGCGCGGACCGGGTCTGAGGATGCCGTTGTCGTCTACTACAGCGGACACGGCGGATACTGCCGACCGCCGGCTGACCAGACCGGCGGGCCGGGTCGCCGGACGATCCAGTTCATCGTGCCCACCGACTATCATGCGTCCACCGAGGACGACTTTCGTGGCATCACCTCGTTCGAACTGTCGCTGTTGCTCGCCCGGCTGACCGAGAAGACCAAGAACGCCACGGTGGTGCTCGACTGCTGCCACGCCGCGCACATGTCCCGGGATCCTGACGTGGTCGTGAAAGCACTCTCCCGGGCGGTGTCCTACAGCCACATCGCGGCCCATCTGGACAACCTGCAACGGCGTGGCCAGCGGCTCGACCTGTGGACCCCCCCGGGCAACCCATACGCGGTACGCATTGTCGCGTGCGCGCCAGAGCAGTCCGCGTACGAGCGCGACAACGAGGATGGCGTCCGGACCGGGATGCTGACCAACGCTCTGACGTCGGCGCTGGCCGAGGTGAAGGCGAGCGACCTGGACGTGACCTGGTCGACCGTCATCGACCGGGTACGCCAGCAAGTGCTCACCGCCATGCCGGTTCAGCGTCCCGAGGCCGAAGGCCCGGCTCAACGGCTGGTGTTCGACGTGGCCGAGTCCGACCCGGTCGCGACCTTGCCGGCGTCCTTGGCGGGCGACCGGGTCCGGATCGGCGGCGCGGCGCTCCTCGGTGTCCGGCCCGGCGACGAGTTCGTCATCATGCCCGGCGACAGCCCAGGCCCGGACGACGACCGCAAGATTGGCGAGGTACGCGTCGACCGGGTCGACTCGACCGCGGCCTGGGGTTCGCTGCGGCCGAGGCAGCCCGAGCTGCCGGTGCCCATCGGGGCGCGGGCACACGCGGTACGGACGGCCGCACCGGTCCTGCCCGTCCGCGTGGCTCCGGGCAGTCCGCGCCGAGCCGAGCTCATCCGCGCCCTGGGCTCGACTCCTCTGGTGCGCCCGGCGGAGCCCGGCGAGGACTGCACCGTCGAGGTCGCCGTCGACTCAGAAGGCGGCCTGACGCTTCGCGACGAGGTCGGCCCACTCCACGATCCACGACCCGCGGACTCCGTCGGGATCGGGCACGTCGTCCAGGACCTGAAACGGCTGGCCCAGGCCAAGGCTCTGCGCCGCTTGACCGGGGAGCCGAACCAGACGCCCCAGACACCTGTCACCGTCGAGTTCGGCCGGGTCGAGAACGGACAGGGCCGGCCGCTATCGATCTCCGGCTCCGTCCTGTACGCCGACCAACCCATCTACGTACGCGTCCGCAACGACGGCACCGACACGGTGTACGTGTCACTCCTCGACATCGGTGTCTCGGCACGGATCACGCTGCTGAACACGTCGTCGCCAGCTGGCGTGCGGCTCGACGCGGGCGGGGAGTACGTCTTCGGTGGCAACGATCTCACCGGCTCCCTGCCGGGGGTACGGCTCAGCTGGCCAGACGGCCTCGACCGAACCCGGCCGCGCCCCGAGACGATCGTCGTGCTGGTCACCTCCGAGCCAACGGACGTCCGTATCCTCGAACAACAGGCCATCCGCAGGGATTACCGGCGCAACGGGTCGAAGCTGGAACGGTACTTCGACCAGCTGCGCACAGGTGGCCTGCGGGACGTGCCCGCCGAACCGGGGCCGGGCACCCGGTTCATGGTCCGGACCATCGACTTCGACCTGGTGCCGCTCCCGACGCCTCCGACCGAGGTCGCCACATTCCAGGTGGACGAGCGGCCTGAGGTCGGGACGCTGTTGTGGAGCCCGCGGACCGCCGCGCCGGCGAGCGTCGCCCTGCGGCTCACCAACCTCGTCGTCCATCACAACCGCGCGTTCCGTAGTGCCGACATCAGGCTCGACACGGTGGTGGTTACTGGCGGTTCGCAGTCGGAGCCGGTGTTCCACGCCCGTACCGAGCGGTTCAGCAACATCGTTGACGGCCAGCGACTGCCAATCGACAACATCATGGTGTATCACGGGCCTGTCGCCGACTACCTCGACATCGCGATATGGGTGTCCCGCGACAGCGCGGGAAGCCTGGCGTTGAGCGACCTCCTGCGGAAGACCTTTACCGACGCCGACACGCAGGTCGCGTTGGGTCAGGTCAGTGCACTATTCCTAACTGCCCCGCAGGCCGCGGCGGCGGTGGCCGCGATCGGAGCCAGCGCGATCGTCGTCAATGCCGCCTACCGGCTGCTGAGGCTGACCGTCGGCGACAGCATCGGGCTGTATCGGACCACGTTGTTGGCCCATGAGCAGTTCGGCGTCGGCCGGCAGAACGGCCAGAATGCGGTGCGGGCTCAGGACCTCTCGTTCACGTATCTGGTAGAGGATGTGAGCTTGTCCGCCGCTCCGCGCGGTCCGTCAGCGGGAAGGTAGGGATCCATTGACCGACTATCCAGAGAGGACCGTGGCATGGGTCGCAAGCGGGTCATTATCGGCCAGGCGGAGTGGGGTATCGGCGACAGCGAGGCGGACGCCGTCGCCGCTGACATCGGAGAGGCGATGAGGAGCGGCACGGTGGCCGCACTGCAGCTTCTGGACGGCGCCAGCCGCCCCGTGACGGTCTATCTCAACGGCGGCGCCGCAGCGGTGGTGGTCGTCGACCTCGATACCGAACCGAAGCCGAGCGAGATCTCCGGCTGACGTCGTCACCTACCTCGAGCGGTCCGGTCGATCATCGGCCGGGCCGCTCCTCGCTGGATGCATTACCCACACGCCGGACAGGTCATCGACCAAAAGACGACCCTGATAGGAGTCGGACTTACGTTTGCGGACGACGACCGCAGAGTCGACCGAGTCGCCCGTCATGACAGCTTGGCGGACCAATCGTGCCGTATCTCCAGAAGGTAAACCCTGCCAAACTCTAGTGATAGCACCAGACTGCGATCTTCTTCACGACGCCTCTGTCGAAGTCTTTTTGCGGTCTCCGGAAGGGATCATGCGGTGTCCGTTAGCAATCCGCCGACCTGGCGCCCTGGCGTTGATTCCGCGAGCGTCGATGTCGTACGCGACTTCGCGCGTCGGGGAGTACTCGCCCCACGGGTCGCTTCGGCCTCGGTGGAACGGCGTAGGATCCTCGTCAGCGCGGTCTACGAGGTGGCATGGCCGGTGGTTTTCAACCGGCTCACCCGCGTCCTCGAGATACGGCGTGGACATGTGGCGTGTTCACATTCGGTGCTCAGCTTGGCGGACGGCTGCCTCGACCACTTCCATGACGACGTCGAGTCCGCGGTCGAGTATGTCCTCCGGCACGCCGGCCGTCCCATCGCCAACCTCGAGGCGTGGCTCGCCTCCCGGCTCCGCGCCGCGACCGTGGACGGCCATCGTCGGCGCCGCGGACGGATGGGCGCCCTGCAGCGCCCCCGAGTGCCCCGGTGGCTGGCGAAGGACCTCGGTGAAGACCGCTGGCTGATGTCTCTGGCCACCCAGGTCCTGCTCTGGGTGGGAGTCCCAACGACCGCCGGCAGCGGGCTCTGGCCGGTGTCTGCCTGGGCGCATCGGCGGGGTCTGGCGACCGGGGACTGGCTGGGCAGCAGCCCCGCGACGGTGAGGCGTGAGGTCGAAGAGGTGCTGGCGGCCATGCGCCGTCGACCGAAGTGGTATGTGGACCACGTGGAAACACCCTTGGGACGCAAGCAGGCACCCGTGGTGACCCTCGTGACGGAGGACGGCACGAACGCCGAGCCACCCGCCCTGCCCCTGGTGGAGGAACACGAGCTGGACGACGAGCGCCTGGCCGGGCTGGCGGCTGACGCGATCTACGCCATACAGGCGCGGCTTGGTCGGGGCGAGGACGCTAGGACGGTCGTCGTCGATGTGATCCGTACGATGTTCTGCTCGGACCTGGGAACGCCGGCTCTGAGCCGCGCCCCGCACCGTGCACCCGACGGCGACGAGGCCGTTCTAGTCCTGCTCGACGATCCGGAGAGGGTGGCGCGGGTCGTCGAAGCCGCCCTCGGCATCGTCGTGGGGTGCCGCGTCACGGTGCATTGACCTCAGAACCGTGCGGCGTTCTGTGACGAGCTCGGCGAGGTCCTCTGGCGTCGCGCCCCTGGCCAGCGCGGCGGCGTAAGCCGCTCTCAGCTCGGATCGGAGCAGATCCGCCAGCTCGAGTCTGGCGGCTGAAGGCAGCTGGGAGGGTGTACCTCCTCGCTGGTCCGGATCTCCGTCCATCGTATTGCCCTCCGCCGGATAGGTGCGCGATGCCCTACGCTCGGCTTACACCCGGTTGCCCGATCATGACATCCGGCAGGTCCGCTGCCAAGCTCTCGGTCACGTCGGCGCCAAGAAGGTCGAACGGCGCATCTCGGGCTGCACCAGACTCGACAAACTTGTCGGGGTCATCTCGTCATCTACTTCTGACGGACGTAGGGTCGGCCCCCGGTTCGTCCGTCATGGGATCGTTGGACCTTCTGTCGATGGGTGACTGCGCCATGACCACCTTGTCCATGCCGGCCGGTAGCACAGTGGACGCGAAGCCTTCCCTCGACGAGCGCATCTTGCTCCTGATCTCGCTGTGCGCCGATCCGCCGGACGACGCCGACGTGCCCGAGCTGACCGGTCAGCTCGGCGGCGACTTGCCGGTCGGAATCAGACGGCGTCAACGGCGCGGGGATCGGGCGCGGTATCGACCGGCTCTGTGGAGGCCTGACCATGGACGTTAGCGGCCGAGGTGGGTGAACGCGGCCCAGTTCAGCGGTTGAGCGATGTCGGCGCGGTCGCAATGGGCGACGAGGTCGGCGGGCATGCCGGACGGTGGCTGGCGGTCCGGATCCAGCATCCACAATTGGGCACGATGTAGCGCGTCTGCTGGTGAGGGGCACTCGCCGTTTAGGAAATGGTGCACCATGAACATCAGCAGCGAGGTGCTGGTATTCGGAATCGTCCACAGTGAACCGAATGCGGTGTGTACGCCGGCCGCGAGGAAGGCGGTGGCAAGGGTGAACGCCTCGTCGTAGTCGGAGCCGGTGACGTTAGTGGTGCAGGCGGCCAGGAACACCCGGTCGAGTTCGACCTCGGCCAGCCGTGACGCCTCGAGCAGCCGGCTGGCCGGCAGGATCCCGTCGGCTAGTACCAGGTGGGCGTCGGCCGGGTGGGCCGGATCGACCCGCCCGTGGCAAGCCAGGTGCAGCAGGGAGGGCCCGCGATTCCCGGCCGAGATCCACGCCAGGACGTCACTGATCGTGCCACGGCCGGCCGTACCGGTGCGTTTGTCGGTTTCGGAGCGACCGAGGTACGTGCCGAAGGGGTAGAACGTGCGGTGCACCGCACGGGCTTCGATTCCGGCGAACGGGAGATTGTCCTCAGGATCCCCGATGACAAGAGCGGATTGTGGTGCCCGTAGTGGGTGGCGGGACGAGGCGCACAGCATGCGCGCGGATACGCCGTAGGACAGCACCAAATCCTCGACCGCGTACCTCCGCCGCGAGGCTTTACCGTTGTACGCCGCGTGCCACGGAACGACTCCGAGCATGCCCATCGGAACCAGTACCAGCCTGGCCGGCCGGCACTGGTGCCACCGCTCGGCGTACCTGAGTAGGTCGGCCATGCACGCCGACCACGCCAAACGGCAGACGTCGTCGAGGCGGGACCCTGGCGGCGGGACGGATGTGCCGGGCGGGCCCGGACAGTCGATCGGGCCGACGTCGCGGCCGTCATTGCTGCTGGTGACGAAGCCGCCCACCGGTGAGTCGGGCCCGATGCGGAGTTCGGGCAGGGTCAAGATGCTCACCGTTCCAGCGACCGGTAGGACAACGGCCAGCCCGGGACCGTCCACGTCCGCCGGGACAAGGTAGACGAGCGCGTCGGCGCCCACCGCGGCAAGAGCGTGGCGGGTCTCCGCCACGCTCACCAGCGCTAGCAGTGGTGAGCCTGCCTCTGCGCCATCCGGGTCCAGTGCGTGAAGCACACGCATGCGCAGGTCGTCCGGCACCGCGAGGGCATCGGCCAATCCAGCCACGCTGGCCGTTGTGAGGTCGCGGCCGAGCCCTCGGATGGCCTGCCACTCCGCTGCAAGGTCGGCGTGGCCTGCTGCGGTGAGTTGGTCGGAGACGGCGCGTGACACGGTGGCGGCCTGCAACACAAGGCCGCGCCCGGCATCGAGCACTGCGGCAAGATCGTCAAGGGCCGCCGGGTCGCCGGCTGCGTCGTCCACGCACCAGGCGGCGACGGCGCGGGCGTCGGCTGCGGCGCCACGGGCGGCTTCCATTGCGTATTCAGTGCCCGACTGCAGCAGGACCTGCCGGGCATGGGCGCGGAGCACCGACCGTCCCAGGCGGCGGCTGCCCGGGCGGTCGGGTTCATCTGCGAGCCGCAAGCCTGCGGCATACTCCTGAGCCGTCAACCTCCACTGCTTGTGCTGCGGGCCGGTGAGCTCCATCGCCTCGGCGAGTCGGCTCATCGAGCGGTGGTACGTGGCACGGTCGGCCGGGTCGAGCCGTGCGATCGCCGCCTCGGCGAGGCCGGCGGTGGTGGCGGCCGTGATTCGGGCGGGTAGGAACGCCGCCGGGATCGATTCGAGAAGGGCGCCGGACGCGGCGGCGACCCGTCGCAATGCGCAAACATCGTCACGTCGCGACGCCGCGACCATTGCCAACCAGAGTTCGACCGCTTGGATACCGCCCTGCAGCGCCGTCGTCGGCGCGGCCGCCGGCGACGTGGTTGGCAGGTCGGGCTCCTGGCCGTCCACCATCTTGCGAGCCTCGCCCAGCAACCGCAGTAACGCCCGAGTCAGGTCTTTGTCGGCCGAGGGCGGCTGGTCGGCTAGCAGTTCCCGTGCCCGCTCGGTTCCGGCGTCCAACGCCGTCAGGTCGCCGCGCTGGCCGTCTCGCATCGCACTGATCAGCGTCGTTAGCGCCGCGCCGGTAGAGTCGGTGCCGGGCATGCCCGGCAGAGCCACCGCGGCGTCGACTGTGCGGAGATCGCCATGGCTGAAAGCGCGGTTACCTAGGAACCGCGCACGACCGGCCCGAGCAAGGCCTGAACGTTGGCGGAAAGGCCCGGCGTGACGGCGAGCTGTGCCAGCGCGTCCAGGCTGGGGGCGGCACCGTCGTCGGCCTGGTCGATCGTGGCCCAATAATCTCTCATTGCCTGCGCGGCGGTCATCAGAAACCGCCAGTCGGCGCCGCGGTGCTCGGCGCCGGCGCCGCCTGCCACTAGGGCGCCGATCCGCTCAAGATCTATCCCGCCGGGCTCGTACGGGGCGAGGGACAGCTCGATGTACGCGAGCCTGCCGGCCACATCGGCGCGCAGGTCTGGTGTCGCCGCCGGGGTCGCGGCCAACGCCTCGCACGCCTCGTCGACGAACCCTCGCAGCCGCGCCGCCAATGCTGATGCGGGCTCGTCCGGCGGCCGTTGTTCGTGGTCCCACGCACTCATCCCGACCAGCGCGCGTTCAAGATGAATCTTCAAGAGGTCGTCGTCGTTGGCGGCACCCCGCCGCAGCGCCTCGTCGAGGCAGCGCAACGCAGCGTCGAGGCTGCCAGGTATCTGGCCCAGTTGCCAGGATGCGTGGTGCGCCGTGCCGAGGCGGTACCAACGCTCGGCCGCAACCGGGTCGTCGCCGACAGCCAACGTGCCGGATTCGATCAGCGGTACCGCGTCGGTTGCATCGGCGAGCCTACCGTCCCGGTGCGCGCGCTCCACGAGCAGGCTTCCGCAGTTCGTCGCGGCCCAGTCGTCTGTGTCGTTTTCGGCGAGCACCGCACGCCAGTGATCGATCGCATGGTCGGCGTCGGTCGGCTGGGCGGCGCGATGCCAGCGCTGCTGATACGCGATCGCGAGCTGATAGTTGAGCGGCGGCCACTCGGAGCGGTCGGGCCCGGTATAGGGAAGCCACTGCGCACCGACCGCGATCGCCCAGGTCCAGGGTCGCGATGCTGTCGGGTCCGCCGTCGTCGGCCTGCTGCCGGTACCCTCTGACGAGGTCCACCACAGCCATTCCACGCCAGGCGGTAGCCGCCGGCAGACGTGGCAGGGCGTCGGCCAGCCGGGTCGTCCCGGCGTCCAGGTCCGCCCGCTCGCCAGTCGCCTCGAAACGCCTCAGTAGCGCCATGCCGTGCAGCATCCGAAGGTAGGCCACATCCGGGTGCTCGTTCGTATTGGATTTTGCCATCAACAACCCTTCCACACTCATCTCGTCGACGCTGTGACGGTTCTGACGGTCCGTACGGTGCAGCAATCCCCCGGGGCTGGGCATCATCAAGTGGCGTCGAGCCGTCCCGGCGCCTGGTCGGTGGCCGCCGACGTGCCGTCCGAACTGAGGCGGCGGGTCATGCGAGCGCTAGCGACCGACCGCTCCTTCGGTGGGGCGGGCTGCTGGAACCCGTCGGTCGCGGAGATCTCCGCGGCGCTGACGCCGGCGCCCGCCGATGTCCTCGAACCTGGCTCCGTTCGACCCTAGACGCCGGCGGCTGTGGTGGTTCCCGGACAGGTACGTCGGCCACGGCGCTCTTGACGTCAACGATACGAATGTCCGCGTCAGGGCGGGGCGAGGAACGGCGGGCGTCAGCGGCGGCGGACGGCCTCCCGGCACAGCAGCCGTACCAGCCGTACCGGCGCCACGACGCACCAGGTGAGCAGCTGGCAGTAGCCCCGCCACACGGTGTCGCCCAGCACCGGTACGAACCGCCGGAACAGCAGTAGGGCGATCGTCGGCAACAGGAGCACTGAGGCGATGCTGCACACCAGACCGGTCATGCCGTCTACAATGGACTGCAACAAGGCGTACCTCACTTCGACTCGTACACCGTCTTGTGGCTGGTCTTGTCGCCGTGCTCGAGCTTGTCGCCACTGACGACGTCACCGCCGATGACGTCTCCGTTCACGTTCTCGATCCAGACGGTGTATTCCACGGCCGGGTTGTCGATCGCGGTCACGACCCGCAGCCGCAACTCGTCGATCTTCGATTTGTCCAGGCTGACGACGGCCGCCCGCGACATGCCGGCCATCTGTACCCGCAGGACGTGCAGGGGCGGCCAGGTCAGGCGTTGGACCAGCCAGTACACCTGGAAGCCGTTCACCGCCAGCACCCCGAGGCCGACGAGAACCAGCAGCGTCGTCGGTGCCGACGCGCAGCTGAGTACCAGCAGCGCTAACAGACCGAGGGCAAGCCGGGCCCCGCCCTTGCGCACGAACTGCTTGACGACGCGCCAGCGTTGGACCTTGTACTCGACGGTGCGTACGTGGGTCACGTTCGGCAGCGGATAGGCCGACTCGCCCACCCACAGCACCCGCTTGCTGATCCGGACCTCGATGGACTCAACGGGGAGAAGCTGCATCACGTACCCCTCACGGCGGCTCGACCAGGAATGTCTGTTCCGCGATGCCCGGCGCCGCGGCCAGTACCGGCGGGTGGGCGCTGATCTGGCGCAGTGACAGCCGGTTCTTGCCGAGATCGAAGGCTTGCCGGACCGACATTCCGTCCGCGGCGGCGGCATAGAACCCCGCGGCGAAATGGATGGCGATGTCGTCGGGTACCGGGCCGCGCATACCGACCACACAGGGCCCGCGGCCCGCGATTGCCTCCGCCTGCGCATCGGTGTAGCAGGCGTTGAGAACCACGCACCGCAGCGGCGGCGTGAAGATCGCGACCAGATCGGCGAGCGCCGCAGCCGGGATCCGTCGGCGGTACCCGTCGCTGTCCTCGATCACCACGCCATCGGTCGAACCGTGGCCCGCGAAATGCAGCCCCACCGGCCGGTACTGGAGCAACCGGTGATGTAGGTCGTCGACCTGGACGGCGTCGGCCATTCGTACGTCCAGCCGGGTCAGCGCCTGCACCGCCGCGATGCTCTCGACGATGCGTCGGCGCTCGTGGTCGAGCCGCAACGGCGTGGTGTCACTCGGGTTGGCACTCAGCACGAGCAGGGTCGGCCGTTCCGGTACTCCCTCCGCCGGGAAAGGCGCGACCACCTTGGTGCCAACGACCTTGTCCCCGTACACCAACTTGTCGCCGTGGACCACGTCACCCATGCCCGTTCCTGACGGACGGCCCGCGTGTGTCCGTCAGGTAGAGACGTCCAATCCCATTTAGCCTCGATCCGTGGACTGGTCGTTGAGTCTGGCCGGCGAGTTCAGCTAAAAGATCTTGGCCTGGCGGTGTGTGGCTGGTCGGCTGGCCCGGTGTCCAGCGTGCTCGGTTCGGTTCGT
>Ga0075429_100000238_pt1 | contig 37822 bp, 36 predicted proteins | sample RhiMetdeltSRZDD3_FD_75295 | JGI IMG/M metagenome (GOLD analysis project Ga0075429, IMG submission 75295) | Populus rhizosphere microbial communities from Tennessee, USA - Rhizosphere MetaG P. deltoides SRZDD3 | ecosystem: Host-associated > Plants > Roots > Rhizosphere > Soil | place: USA...
CCCGGCCTCGTCGCCTGCGCGCAGCGCGGCCAGCAGTTGCCGCGCGAACCGCGCGTCGGCCGCGGTGGCCCACGCCGCGGCCATCGCGTCCACGACCTCTGGGCCGGTGAGGATGTTGCCTTGGATCGCGTAGCCGTCGCCGGCAACCCCGCCGGCCCAGTCGTGGCAGCTCTCGCCGGTGAAGGTCGCGCCGTCGCCGGCGGAGCCCACCACGCCGAGCTGGCGCTGGGCGCGGCCACCGTCGGCGGCCGTCAGGCCCGCGACCACATCCGCCGGGGCGACGCCGGTACGCAGCAACGCCAGCCCCTGCGGCCGATAGGCGAGATTGGCGTAGGACTGGGTCGCGAGCGCGCCGACGCCGGCCTCGGCAGCCGGTACCGCCGCCCCGACGGCGAGGAACTTGCTGGCCACCGCGACTCCGTACGCCGTGCCGTCGGCCGACCGCGCCACGATCGAGAACGTCATGCCGTGCAGGATAGGGGGTGATGGTGTACCGATACTTCTACGACTGTGAGTTCATCGAGGACGGCCGGCTGGTCGACCTGGTCTCGATCGGGGTGGTCGACGAGCAGGGCCGGGAGTTCTACGCAGTATCGACCGAATTCGATCCGAGTCGTGCCGTGCCGTGGGTCCGGCGTAACGTCCTCGACCGGTTACCGTCCCCGTCCTCGCCGGTCTGGCGCAGCCGGGAACGGATCCGGGACGAGCTGTACGAGTTCCTCGTGGCCCCGCTGCGCTCGGGCGAGGCGGACGCGCTCGAGCTGTGGGCGTGGTACGCGGCCTACGACCACGTCGCCCTCGCCCAGCTGTGGGGACCGATGCCCACGTTGCCGCGGGAGATCCCGCGGTTCACCAAGGACCTGCGCCAGCTGTGGGACGACCGGGGCCGGCCGCCGCTGCCCGAGGCCGCCGCCGACCGGCACGACGCGCTGGTCGACGCGCGCCACAATCTCGCCCGTTGGCGCGTGCTGGCTGAGTGACCGGGTGGGAGCTACAGTGCCGTGTTGGCAGTGCGAGCGCGAGGAGTGAGCGAAGCGAGCCCCGCAGCCGCGAGCGAAAGACTGGCAATGACGCCGGATTCCTGATGTAACCCGGAAGGACGAGCGGAAATGCGAATCGGCGTACTCACGGGGGGCGGCGACTGCCCCGGCCTGAACGCGGTGATCCGCGCGGTGGTACGCAAAGGTGTCGCCACGTACGGTCACGAGTTCGTGGGCTTCCGGGACGGTTGGCGCGGTCCGTTGCAGAACGAGACCCGCCCACTCGGCATCGCCGAGGTACGCGGCCTCCTCCCCCGCGGCGGCACGATTCTGGGCTCCTCGCGGACCAACCCCTTCAAGATCGAAGGTGGCGTCGAGACGATCACAGCCAACCTCGCGGGGCTGGGCATCGACGCGCTGATCGCGATCGGCGGGGAGGACACGCTCGGTGTCGCGAGCAGGCTGCACGACCTCGGCGTCCACGTCGTGGGGGTACCGAAGACGATCGACAACGACCTCGGCGCGACCGACTACACGTTCGGCTTCGACACGGCCGTCAACATCGCGATGGAGGCGATCGACCGGCTGCACACCACGGCCGAGTCCCACCACCGCACCGTGGTCGTCGAGGTGATGGGCCGGCACGCCGGATGGATCGCGCTGCACTCCGGCCTGGCCGGCGGTGCCAACGTGATCCTGCTGCCGGAGCGGCCGTTCGACCTCGACCAGGTCGTGGACCACGTCGAGCGGCGGTTCAAGACCAACTACTCGCCGATCGTCGTCGTCGCCGAGGGCGCCCTGCCGGCGGAACGCGGGATGATCACGAAGGACGGTGAGCTGGACGCCTTCGGCCACGTGAAGCTCGGCGGCATCGGCAACTGGCTCGCCGCCGAGATCGAGAAGGCGACCGGCAAGGAGTCCCGGGCGGTCGTGCTCGGCCACATCCAGCGCGGCGGTACGCCGACCGCGTTCGACCGGGTCCTGGCCACCCGGTTCGGCCTGCACGCGATCGACGCGGCGCACGAGCAGGACTGGGGCAAGATGGTCGCGCTGCGCGGTACCGACATCGTCCGCGTATCGCTGGCCGAGGCGACCCGCGAGCTCAAGACCGTCCCGGTCGAGCGGTACGCCGAAGCCGAAGTCTTTTTCGGCTAGGGGGTTCGGTCATGCACACCATCGCGGTGATCGGCGCTGGCAAGATCGGCGAGGTGCTGCTGGCCGGCCTGCTGCGCTCCGGTTGGCCGGTAGGGCGGCTGCTCGCCACGGTCCGCCGGAGCGACCGGGCGGCGGAGCTGGCTGACCGGTACGGCATCCGCGTCGTCGACAACGAGGCGGCGTTGGCCGAGGCGGACGTCCTCGCGATCGCGGTCAAGCCGCAGGACGCGGCCGCGCTCATGGCCGACGTCGGTGCGAAGGTACCGTCGTCCAAGCTGGTGATCACCTTGTGCGCCGGCCTACCGACGGGCTTCTTCGCCAAATGGCTGCCGGAGGGCACGCCGGTCGTCCGCGTCATGACCAACACACCCGCGCTCGTGGACGAGGCGATGACGGCGATCTCGGCGGGGCCGTTCGCCACGGCCGCTCACCTGGAGCTGGCCGAGGAGATGTTCACGCCGCTCGGCCGGACGATCCGGGTGCCCGAGTCCCAGCAGGACGCGGTGACCGCGCTGTCCGGCTCTGGCCCGGCGTACTTCTACTACCTCGTCGAGGCCATGACCGACGCCGGCATCCTGCTCGGGCTGCCCCGGCAGGTCGCCCACGATCTGATCGTGCAGACCGCGATCGGGTCGGCGATCATGCTGCGCGACTCCGGCGAGCACCCGGTGAAGCTTCGCGAGGCGGTGACGTCGCCGGCCGGTACGACCATCAACGCGATTCGCGAGCTGGAGAACCACCGCGTCCGCGCGGCTCTGCTCGCCGCGCTCGAGGCCGCCCGCGACCGCGCTCGGGAGCTCGCCGCCCAGAGTTGATGGTCAACGCCACCAACGAGTGACTTCTGGGTGGATGAGTGGCATTCATGGCTTCTCTCATGCTGGGCATGCGGCCTACCTTGGTGACAAGTAGTAATCACCACAGCACCTAGAGGAGGCGGCCATGCGGCGCGCAGCGGTAGTCCTCGGTACCCTGGCAGCGGCGTTGTGGGTCGCGGCCCCGGCCTCGGCGTACGCCCACGACCGGGTTGCGAACCCGTACCTCCACGCGGCCCTCGACGTGCTCGTCCTTGGCGTCGTGACGTCGCCGGTCTGGACGGCGTACCTCTGGGGAGCCCGGCGCCGCGGCGGGCTGCTGGCTCTGATCGGCGCGATTCAGGTGCCGGCCGCGGTGGTCGCGTTCGTGCCGATCATCTCGCCGGTCGCGCACGCCGTGGCGTTCGTCGGATCGCTCTCCGTCACCGCGATTTCGCTCTGGTACGTCCGCCGGCTCGCCCGCCTCGAGGGCGCAGCGGCGCGCGTCAGCTGACCGGAACGCGCGCTCGGGTCGGCTCCTCACACTCGCCCAGGCCGGCAGCCGCCAGCCGGCCTGGGCCTCGATGTCCGGTCAGGATGTGCCCGCCCACGTCGACACCGCGGACGTGACCGTTCGCGCGGATGATCCGGATCGCCGGACAGCCCAGCTCCGGTGACGTCCAACCGTCGTCGCTGCGATAAGCGGTGTACCGGCAGTGCGCCTCGCCCACGAACCCCCACGCCATGAACAGCTCGGCGCCGCGGTACGCGTACAGCCCGACGGTCTCGACCCGACCGTCCCGCGGCCGGCGGTGGAAGGTGCCGCGCAGCCCGGGTACCACGACGCCCTCGAGATCGATGTCGTCGATCACCTTGTGTATCTGGTATGCCCGCAGGTCCGGCAGCCTCACGTCTGATCAACGAACGGCGCATACTGACGACGTGCTGTTCACCCTGGCTGACGCCCGTCGGGACCTCGACCGGCTGCGGCCGCGCATCGAGCAGTTTCTCGTCATGCGCGCCGACCTCGCCGAGTTGCGCGCCGACCTGCACTCCGGCGGCAGCGCGCTCGGCGGGATGGCCGAGCTGAAGGCGCTCGAGGCGCGGGTGCACGCCGACCTGGAGGAGTTCGCCGCGGCCGGCGCCCACCTCAAGGGCTTCGCGCCGCTGCTGCTGGACTGGCCGGGCATGCGCGCCGGTGCCGACGACTCGGACGAGACACCGGTCCTGTGGTGCTGGCTCGAGGGCGAGCCGGAGATCGGCTGGTACCACCGGCTCGACTGCGGCTTCCCCGGCCGGCGACCGGTCTAGCGTTCCTGCATCAGCGCCACGTGGTGGCCGTCCGGGTCGTTGCAGAAAGCCATCCAGAGCTCCGTCGTACCGTCGCGGTGCACGACGTGCGGCTTGTCCCGCATGGGTACGCCGGCGGCGCGCAGCCGCTCGTACTCCGCGTCGATGTCGTCGACGCGGTAGTAGTGCGTGGTGCGGGTGACGAACTCGGGCGACTCCGCTTCCCCGAGGTAGAGCCGGACGTCCCCGGACTGGAAGAACGCCATCGGCTGGCCGGGCACCTGGAAGAGGAACGGGATGCCGAGCGTGTCCCGGTAGAAGGCCACCGCGCGGTCGATGTCGGTGACGGTGATGCCTATCTGTCCGACTGGTCCGAGTGCCATGACTACTCCTATCCTGTAACTATGGTGAAAGATTAACCGTGGTTAACGATACTGCCAACCTCCTGCACTCGGCCACGCTGCACCTGCTGCGTCACGCGCGTACCGTCGACGTGGGAATGGATCTCGACGGGCCGCGGGCGTCCCTGCTGTCCGTGCTGGTGTTCGGCGGGCCTCAGCAGGTGACCCGGCTCGCCGAGATCGAGCAGGTCTCGCCGCCGGCCGTCACCAAGCTGGTCACCGCGCTCGAGGCCGCCGGCCTGGTGTCGCGAGCCCGGTCCACGGACGATCGGCGGGTCGTCGTCGTCAGCGCCACCACCGCCGGGCGCCGGCTGCTGCACAAGGGCAGAGCGGCTCGGGTACGGGAGATCGCCCGGTTGCTGCGCGGCTTGCCCGAGCGGGACCTCGCGACGCTACGCCGGGCAGCCGTCATCATCGATCGGGTACTGGCGCGGTGAGCCCCAGTTCCCGGTACGTGCGCAGTGCCTCCTGCCGCGCGCGCTGGGCGGCATCGTGCTCGCCCGTCGCCTCGTATGCGTCGCCCAGGTTGCTGAGCGTGTCCGCCGCCTGGAGCCGAGCACCGAGATCCCGGTACACCGCCAGCGCGGGTAGGTAGCAGTCGATCGCCTGCCCGTGGTCCCCGAGTCGGTGGTGGGCCAAGCCGAGGGTGTCCCAGGCGGCGGCCTGGCCGCGTATGTCCGCGGCCGCCTGGAAGTAGCGCAACGCCTGTCCACTATGGATAATTGCTGGCCGGTAGTCGCCGAGCACGGCCTCGTACCAACCGATGTTGTTCAGCGCCCGGGCCTCGTCGGACGGCTGGGCGGCTGCCTTCGACAGGTCGTGCGCTCGCCAGCTGTGGTCCAGCGCCTCCCGGTACCGACCCTGCCGCCCGAAGACGTAGCCGAGCTCTCCATGCGTTCGGGCCAGGCTGACCGGGTCTTCGAGCCGTTCGCCCGCCGCCAGCGCTCGCCGGAGGTACTCGTGGGCCGGGTCGAACCGCCCCACCTGGACGTACGCGCCGGCGAGCGTGCGGCACGCGTACGCCTGCCAGTGGGGGTCGTCCAGTCGGTCCGCGGCATCGGCGGCTACCTCGTGGACGGCCACTTCCTGGTCCCAGTACCCCCGCTCGTGCAGGTAGTTGTAGAGGCTCCAGACCAGGTGGCAGGCGTGCCGGTCGAGCCCGGCGGACACCGCCGCGTCGACGGCGGCGAGCAGGACGGCGTGCTCTGCCTCGAACCATGCCTGGGCAGGCCCTCGGTCGGCGAAGGTCTGCGGGAAGACGCCGGGTTCGAACGGGGGGAGCGCCGGCGGGTCACGTGGCGGGTTGACCGCGATCGCGGCGGCGTACGAGGTGTGCACGTAGTGGTCGAGAACGCGGTGCGACGCGGCCAGGCGCTCGCCCTCGCCGTCGACTGTGGACAATAGCTCGACGGCGTAGCCGCGGAGCAGGTCGTGGAAGGCGTACCGGCCCGGCGGGTGTTCGACGAGCAAGTGGGCCAGGGTCAGCTGGGACAGCAGTGCACGCACGCGGTCGCCGGATAGGCCGGTCAGGCTCGCCGCGGCCGGGGCGCCGATGTCCGGGCCGGGATGTCCGCCGAGGAGTCGGAACAACCGCGCGGCCGGTGGATCCAGCGTGCGGTACGACAGCGACAGCACCGTGCGCAGGTCCGTCGCCGGGTCGGTACCGCCGCCGAGTGCGTCCAGCGTGTTCCCGGCTTCCCGGAGCTGGTCGGCGAGCGCGGCGAGAGAACGGTGCGGCTCGGCCGCTGCCCGCGCGGCGGCCACCGCCAGCGCCAGTGGCAGCCGCGCGCAGGCGTGGATTATCTCGTCCACCGCCTCCGGTTCGGCCGCCACGCGGTCGGTACCGATGCGGCCAGCGATCAGCTGTCGAGCCTCCACAGTGGACAGTAAAGCGAGGCTGAGCGGCCGGGCCGCGTCGGCGGCGAGCAGACCGGTCAAACGGTTCCGGCTGGTGACCACGACGAGGCACCCGGGAGAGCCGGGTAGCAACGGGCGGACCTGGTCGGCGTCCCGCGCGTTGTCCAGCACGACCAGGACCCGTCGCCCGGACAGCAGGCTGCGGTACATCGCCGCCTTGCCGTCCACATCGGACGGTATCTTCGCCGGCGGGACTTCGAAGGCATCCAGGAAGCCGCGTAGCGCCTGCGCCGGTGAGGCGGGCGGACCACCGGGATCGAAGCCGCGCAGGTTCACGTACAGCTGCCCGTCTGGGTACCGGTTGGCGACGCGATGTGCCCAGCGCACCGCGAGTGCCGTCTTGCCGACGCCGGCGGTACCGGAGATGACGAGGAGCGCGCCGGGCGTGTCGAGCCCTGTGTCGAGGCCGGCCAGCTCGTCGGCCCGGCCGGCGAAGCCCGGGACGTCCCGGGGTAGCTGGGCGGGCGCCGGTACCCCCGCCGCGGCGACCCGCACCGACGCGGGCAGGTCGAGGACGGGATCGGCCGCCAGGATCTGGCGGTGGAGCGCCTGCAGCGGTGATCCGGGGTCGATGCCCAGCTCGTCGGCCAGCCGGCGACGGGTCTGCTGGTAGTGCGCGAGCGCCTCGGCCGGACGGCCGCAGCGGTAGAGCGCGAGCAGGTACTGGCCGGCGAACCGTTCGTCGAGTGGATGCATCGCCACCAGGCTGGCCAGGACGCCGAGCAGCCTGGCGTGCCAACCAAGCCGCAGGCCGATGTCGATGCGGTCGAGCTCGGTGGCGAGCCGCTCGGCGTCGAGGGTGCCGCGCAGAGCCTCGAGCCATGGTCCGTCGAGGCCGGCCGCGGCCTCGCCCCGCCACAACGCGAGCGCCTGCTCGAGCGCGGTAATGGCGGCGCGGTCGTCGACGTCGTGGGCTAGCGCTACCAATCGACGGAACCGGTGCAGATCCACCGCGTCCGAGTCGACCGACAACACGTAACCGCCGGACCGCCGCGAGATGTCCGCCACGTCGCTCAGGGCGCGCCGCAGGTGCGACAGATACGTGTACAGCGAATGGCGGGCGCGTTGCGGCGGGCGGTCGGCCCAGATCCGGTAGAGCAGCGCCTCGACGGAGACCGGCCGGTTCGCGTCGACGAGCAGCGCGACCAGCACGCACCGCTGGCGTGCGGGGCCGAGGTCGAGCAGCCGGCCGTCCGCGTTCGACTCGACGGCACCCAGCAAGCGGAACTCCAGCCCCACGCACTCGAGAATCTCACAGGGTTCGTCCGGGGTCGGGTACGCATGCTGATCGATGATCGCGAGTTTGTCGGAGGGGGGACAACGTGAGACGGCACATTTGTCTGATCGCGGCGATGGCGTTGCTGGGTACGGGCGTCGTCGCGCTGCGCGGGACCGCAACGGCCGCCGCTGTCGGCCCGGTCGACCGGGAGCCCAGCGTCGGCGGGCGGCCGGTGCCGGTGGCGGAGCGGGTGGTCGGAGCGGAGGACCGGGTGGCGGTGCCCGCACCGCGCCGCGCACCGGTGTGGCCCGTCGCGGCCGGGGCCGAGGTGGCGCTGTCCGGCTCGCCAGGCCTTCGGAGCGCCGGGAGCCTGCCGGTGCGCCTGGAATCTCGCTCGGTCGCACGGGTCGCGGTCGAGGTGCTCGACGCCGCTACGGCCAACCGGCTCGGCGGTGCCGGGCTGGGAGTACGGCTGCGCCGGGCGGATGGGGTGACGAAGGCCGGACCGGTCCGGGTCGCGCTGGACTACTCCCGCTTTGCCGGCGCGTACGACGCCAGCTTCCCCGACCGGCTGCGGCTCGTCCGCCTGCCCGCGTGTGTCCTGGGTGGACACTCCGCCGCCACGGGGTGTCCACTCGCGCCGGAACGGGTAGCGGCGGTCAACGACGGCCGAGGTCAGTTGGTGTCCGATGTGGACGTGGGCGCGGGGATGGACGCGCCGGTCCTGCTCGTGGTGACGTCGGCCACCGGTACCTTCTCCGGCAACTTCGCCGCGACCGACCTGGCCGCCGCCGGCAAATGGCAGGTCGGCCTGTCGTCGGGCGCCTTCACGTATTCATATCCGGTGCCCGAGGCGCCGTCGGTCGCCGGCGGCGGACCGGGCCTCGAGTTCGGCTACAGCTCGGCGGCGGTGGACGGGCTGACCGCGGCCAGCAACCATCAGTCCGGCTGGACCGGCCTGGGGTGGACGCTCAGCCCGGGCTTCATCGAGCGGCGATACAAGCCGTGCGCGGACGACGCGACCGGTCCGGGCAAGCGGGGTGACCAGAAGAACTGGGGTCACCTGTGCTGGGAGTCCCCGGACGAGAACGACGGCCAGGCCGAGACGACCGACCCGCTCAATTCAGACCTGATCCTCTCGCTCGAGGGGCGGTCGAGCCACATCGTCAAGGATCGCCTGTCCAACACCTGGAAGACCGAGGACGACTTCGGCTGGCGGATCGAGTACCTGCCCGGCGGGGCGCTCGGCCAGCCGTACTGGCGGGTCACCACGTTGGACGGTGACGTGTACCGGTTCGGCTTCCGCCGGGACTCGATGTGGCAGGTACCGTTCGCTGGCGACGATCCGGGTGAGCCGTGCCGGGACCAGTACCTCAGCGGCGGGTCGAACTATCCCGGCATGTGCAACGGGCCGTGGCGGTGGAACCTGGACCAGGTCGTCGACGCGAACGAGAACATCACGACGCTGTACTGGAAGCGGGAGGCGGGCAAGTACCGCTGGTACGCCCGCGAGCTGTGCTGCTCGGACCCGCCGGTGTACGACTACGTACCGAAGGACTACGACCGCGGCGGTTACCTGGACTACATCGAGTGGGGCGCGAACTCCACTGTGGCCGGTAGCGTGCCCGTGGCCAAGACCGTGTTCAACATGGTGTCGCGGTGCGGGGACACCACGACGCGCGACGACCCGCTCGCCAACCCGTACCCGATCGACACCGGTACCGGCAACCTCAGCTGCCTGTTCGACAACTGGGACGTACCGACCGAGCTGATGACGTGTACCACCAACAACTGTCCGGGCGGCTCGCCGGCGTTCTTCATCGTCCGCCGGCTGGACTCGATCGTCACGTACTCGTGGGATCCGGTGGCGGCGCGCTGGGACGACGTGGCCAAGTTGCAGCTGCGGTTCAAGTACGTGTGGTCCCCGGACAACGGGCAAGGCGGCTGCTGCACCCCGGCGCTGTGGCTGGACTATCTGCGGCCGGTCGGCCTGGCCGGCGCGGGGGAGATCCGGCTGCCGGCGGTGGACTTCCAGGCGGTCGAGCTCAACGGCCGGGTCAACTACGGCCCCATCCTTTTCGGGCTGATCACCGCGCCGAAGGCCATCCTGCCCCGGATCAGTAATGTCTACAATGGACTCGGCGGGCGAGTGGACGTCACGTACGGGCGGACGAGAGCGTGCCCGGACGGCGGGACCGGAGCCTCCGGCTATAGCACCTGGCACGACGCCATCCAGTGGGACCGCGCCGACTGGGACTGCTACCGCGTCTACGACTTCTACTTCCCGTTCGGCGGCGGGCCAGAGCTGTTCTACGGCATCTACCACAAGTACGTAGTGACCAAGGTGGTGGAGAAGGATCTGGTAGCCGCGTCGCCGGACGTGGTCACCGGGTACGAGTACCTGGGGCGGCCGGCGTGGGCGAGGCCGATCGACTACCTGGGCACCAAGGCGACCGTGCCGTCCAACGACACCGGAGGCACGACCGTCATCGAGACTGCGACGTGGAGCGACGCGCGCGGCTACGACACCGTACGCGTGAGCACCGGGTCCGGTACCGACCCGGCCGGCTACACGGTCGACACCCACTCGTTCCTGCGGGGCATGTTCGACGACGTGTACGCCAACGGCACCGCCAAGGGCGTCACGATCCCCGACTTCGACGGCAACGCCGTACCGGACCGGCGCTGGTGGTCCGGCGAGGAGTTGCAGCAACGGTCGTGGCGGATGACGGCGTACAGCGCGGATCCGGCCCAGCGGCAGTACGCCGAGGTCGAGTCGACGCGCTACGAACACTCCCGCACGGTCACCGGGGACGGGCCGGGGGTGCTCGACCCGGCGTTCGTCCGGCCGGCGCGCACCCGCTCGCGGGAGGTCCTGGCCGACGGGTCGCTGCGGTACACGGACGGACGGTCCACATACGACAGTTACGGCCTGCCGATCCAACGCAACGACTACGGCGTCGACGGCGTCGCGGACAACAGCTGCGAGTCCATCTCGTACGCCCGCAACACCGGCCTGTGGCTCGTCTCGTATCCGTCCACCACCGAGCGCCGCACTGGCGACGACTGCACCGCCGGCCCGGTGATCGGCCGGAGCGTCACCCTCTACGACGGCGGTACCGATCCGGCGACAAACCAACCGACGGACGGCAACGTCACGGAGACCCGTGCGTGGACCGACGCTGCCACGGTGTCGGTGGAGAAGGCCGGCTTCGACGACTACGGCCGGGCGGTCTCGACCACCGATGCCCTCGGCAAGACGACGAGCACGGCGTACAGCCCGGCCGTGAACTGGCCCACCAACGGGGTGACCGTGACCAACCCGCTCGGGCACCGGTCGACGACCTTTCCCGACCGGCTGTACGGGCGGGTCACCAAGGTGCTGGAAGTCGACAACAACCGGGTCACCGAGGCCGATTACGACCAGCTCGGCCGGATCACGGCGGTCTGGGGACCGGCCGAACCGCGAACCGGCGGCACGCCTTCGGCGACGATGTCCTACACCATCCCGTACGACGGCGCGATCGGTCAGCCCACCGCGGCACCGCGTACGAGCACGAGCGAGCTGCTCTCCGGCACCGGTACGGCGGCCAAGTGGGACACCACCTACGGCTACGAGGACGGTTGGGGAAGGTCCCGCGAGTCCCAGGCGGTATCGCCGAGCGGCGGGCGGATCGTGGCAGCGACCAGCTACGACACCCGTGGCCTTCCGTCGGCGGTAGGTGCCGCGGCGCACAATGCCGCCGCGGCGGGCTCGGGTCTGCTCAATCCGGCGCCCGCGGTACTGCCGTCGTGGACCAGGCACAGCTACGACGGTCAGGAACAGCCGGTCGTCACGGCGGAACAGACCTTCGGCACCGAGCTGCGCCGGTCCACAATGGAGTACCGCGGAGCCGACGGCTACGTGATCACCCCGCCGACCGGAGGCGCCACCGAGTACTGGTCCGACGCCGACGGCCGGGTCACCCGGGTCGTCGAGTGGGTGTTCTGGGGCGTCTCGCAGACCACGCGGTACGAGTACGACCTGAACGGCAATCTCACGAAGATCACCGACGCCAACGGCAACGTGCGAACCTTCGGCTACGACTGGGCGGGCCGGCGGATCTCCACGACCGATCCCGACGCGGGCACCTCGACGTACACGTACGACGCCGACGACCGGCTCGTGTCGACTGTGGACGGTCGCGGGCAGAAGCTATCGTACGTGTACGACGACCTGGGCCGGCGTACCGCGACCTGGGCCGGCGAGGTCGGTACCGGTACCAAGCTGGCTCAGTGGACCTACGACACGGTCGCGAAGGGGCAGCTCACGTCGTCGACCGCGTACGCCGGCGGCAACGCGTACACCGACGAGGTGCTCGCCTACGACGCCGCGTACCGGCCCACGTCGACCCGGCTGACGGTACCGGCGGCGGAGGGGGCGTTGGCCGGCGCGTACCAGTTCACGGCCAGCTACGACCGGGCCGGTAACCAGATCGAATCCGGCCTGCCCGCGGCCGGTGGCCTGCTGGCCGAGACGATCACCAACACGTACACCGACCTGGGCCTGCCGGACCGGCTCACCTCCGACTACGGGGGCGGTTCCATCTACGTCAATGGCACCACGTACTCCAAGACGGGCAAGCTGGCCGAACGTCGCTACGGCTCCCGTGGCCAGGTCAAGCGCACCTTCACCTGGGATGACGCCACCAACCGGCTGACCAACGTGACGACTCTGGCCAAGGCGGACACCGCCGCCCCCGTCACCGCGCAGAACGACGACTTCTACTATGACTCCGTCGACAACGTGTCGCGCATCGCCGACCGGGCACAGTCGGTACCACAGTCGGAGTGCTTCGTCTACGACACCCGCAACCGGCTCAACTTCGCGTGGACCACCACCAAGCCCGACTGCTCCGACGGCTGGTGGCTGAGCCCTGACGGCAAGGGACCGGACCCGTACTGGCGGTCGTACACGTACGACGCGGCCGGGAACATCCTCAGCCAAGACACCTCGTCGAACAACGGTGTCTACGTCTACCCGGCGCCGGGGCCAGGAGCGGTGCGTCCCAACGCCGTGACGAAGGTCCAGTGGCCCGGCCGGGAGGATACCTACGGCTACGACGCGGCCGGCCAGCTCACGTCCCGCACGGTGGCGGGCCAGACCACGAGCTACGAGTGGGACCCGCTCGGCCGGCTGACCAAGGCCACCACCGGTGGACAGGCGACGTCCAATGTGTACGACGCCGACGGTGACCGGCTGATTCGCCGCGAGCCCGGCCGTACCACCCTCTACTTGGGACAGATGGAGCTCGAGCTGGTCGGGTCGACCGTAACCGCCCGCCGGTACTACCTCGCGGGCGACGGCGCTGTGGTCGCCGTCCGCGCCCCGGGCGTCCTCACCTGGCTGCTCGCCGACCTCCAGCGCAGCGAGCAGCTCGCCGTCGACAACGCCACCAGCCGGGTCGACCGGCAGCGGTACCTGCCGTTCGGCGCCCGGCGCGGCGGGCGCGACGACATCACGGCCACCCAACGCGGCTTCCTCGGCAAGACCGAGGACGACACCACTGGGCTGGTCAACCTCGGCGCCCGGTTCTACGACCCGACGATCGGGAAGTTCACCACCCCGGACCCGATGCTCGATCTGCGCATGCCGGAATGGGCCAACCCGTACGCCTACGCGGGCAACAACCCGGTCAGCATGTCGGACTCGACGGGCCTCACGGTGTGCCTGGAACCCGGCGACTGCCCGGCCAAGAAGCCGCCGAAGCCGAAGAAGCCGCCCAAGAAGAAAAAGAAGGCGAAGGTCAAGCCGTGGAACTCACCGGCGGCTCAGTCGTGCCCGCCCGGCCGGGACTGCGGAGCCTCGCTGCGGATGCCGCCGCCCAAGCCGAAGGTCAAGCCGTGGAACTCGCCGGCGGCCAAGGGCTGCCCGCCCGGTCGGGACTGCGGCGCTTCGCTCCGGATGCCGGTACCCAAGAAGCCGTCGCCCAAGCCGCCGCCGAAGCCCGCGCCGCCGCCGAAGCCGAAGGAGAACGGCTCGTTCTGGGACAACTTCAAGCCCGGCGGCGCCGGCTGGAACGTCATCAAGGTCGGGCTGGTCATAGCGGCGGCGGTCACTCCATGCACCGTGCTCTGTGGTGGCGTCGCGGCCGGCATGTCGGCGGTGGACACCGTCCGCAACCTCCACGACGGGGACTACGTGGGCGCCGCCCTCGAGGCGGCCAGCGTCTTCACCGGAGGTACCAGCTCGGTCGCCGCGGCCGGGGTCAAGGCGGCCAAGGCGACGGCCGGCAAGAAGGTGGCGGACATCGCCAACCGAGCGGCCAGGAACGGACAGTCCACTGTCTCCCGGCAACAGCTCCGCAAGGCGCGTGTGGCTGGGTACGACGCCCGCACGCAGGTCGGCCAGCTGGAGTCGCTGCGGAGCGTGCTGCAGCCGTTGGACACGACCATCAACGGACTCTCGACGATGCGCCCGCAGGGGTCCGGCTAACGTCCGGGTAGATGGGCTCTCCGGTGGTCCGTGGTGGACCACCGGAGAGCCGCCGGACGCCCTAGAGGGTCAGCGTCCAGCTGTTGATGAAGCCGGTGTCGGCCGCCGCGGCGTCCTGTACCCGCAGCCGCCAGGTGCCGTTGCGCACCTCGCTGGACAGGTTCACCGTGAACGTCTGGTCGACGTTGTCGGCACTGCCGCCGGAGCGGTTGAGCAGCACATAGGCGCTGCCGTCCGGAGCGACGACGCTGACGACGAGGTCACCGCGCCACGTGTGCACGATGTGTACCTCGACCGTGCTGGTCGCCGACGCGTTGCCCGAGCAGCCCGAGATGGCGATCGGGCTCTCCACAGTGGACAGGTCGGGGATCTGTATGTCGGTCTGGTTCGAACCAGTGCATACCGGAGACCCGACGAGGTTCAACGTCCAGCTGTTGATGAACCCGGTGTCGAGGGCCGCGGCATCCTGGACCCGCAGCCGCCACGTGCCGTTGGCGACTTCGCTGGACAGGTTGACGGTGAACGTCTGGTCGACGTTGTCGGCGCTGCCGCCCGAGCGGTTGAGCAGCACGTAGGCGCTACCGTCCGGCGCGATCAGGCTGACGACCAGGTCACCGCGGAACGTGTGCACGATGTGCACCTCGACCGTGCTGGTCGCCGACGCGTTGCCCGAGCAGCCCGAGATCGTGATCGTACTTTCCACAGTGGACAGATCGGGGATCTGTACGTCGGTCGGGTTCGTAGCGGAGCAGCCGGCCGGTCCGGCGACGTTCAGGGTGAACGTCGTCGAGTGCGTGGCCGACGTACCCGTGCCGGTGATGGTGATCGGGAAGGTGCCGGCCGGGGTCGCGGCCGTGGTGGAGATGGTCAGCGCGGACGAGCCGCCGGACGTGACCGAGGTCGGGTTGAAGGTGGCGCTCGCTCCGGCCGGCAGGCCGGCGGCCGAGAGAGCCACGGTCTGCGGCGAGCCGGACGTGGTAGCGGTGCTCACGGTGGCCGACACCGAGCCGCCGCCGGCCGGTACCGAGCCGGACGTCGGAGATACCGCAATCGAGAAGTCGTTGCCCGGTGGGCCGTTGACCACGAACAGCAGCACGTTCGGCGAGCCGGTACCGGGACTGGTCACCACCCCCATCGTGCCGTTGTTCACCAGGGAGTCGCGCACCTGCTGCGGGGTGAAGGACGGGTTCTGCGCCAGCACGAGCGCGGCCGCGCCGGCCACGTGCGGGGTCGCCATCGACGTACCGCTGATCGTGTTGGTCGCGGTGTCCGACGTCATCCAGGCCGAGGTGATGTTCACGCCCGGCGCGAAGATGTCCAGGCAGGTACCGAAGTTGGAGAAGGACGCGCGGGCGTCGTTCATGCCGGTCGCCCCGACCGTTATTGCGTTGGGCGCCCGGGCCGGGGAGAAGTTACACGCGTTGGCGTTGTCGTTGCCGGCCGCGACGGCATACGTAACCCCGTCGGCGATCGAGCTCGTCACCGCGTTGTCCAGCGCGGTGTCGATACCGCCGCCGAGGCTCATGTTCGCCACCGCCAGCTCGCCTGGGTCGTGGTCGCCGGTCACCCAGTCGATGCCCGCCACCACCTGGGCGGTGGTACCGCTGCCACCGCAGTCCAGCACCCGTACGCCGACGAGCGTCACGCCCTTGGCCACGCCGAACGAGGTACCGCCGGTCGTACCGGCGACGTGCGAGCCGTGACCGTGGCAGTCGTCGGCGCTACCACCGTCGATCGCGTCGAACCCGGTCACCGCACGGCCACCGAAGTCGTTGTGGGTGAACCGGATCCCGGTGTCGATGATGTACGCCCGCACCCCACTGGCGATCATCGGGTAGGTATACGAGTTGTTCAGCGGCAGGTTCCGCTGGTCGATGCGGTCCAAGCCCCAGGACGGTACCGGGGTTTGCGTGTCGACGAGCTGTAGCGTGTGGTTCTGCTGTACGAAGGCGACTGTCGGATCCGCGGCCAGCCGTCGGGCCGAAGCCTCCGACATCCGGACCTCGAAGCCGCGCAGCGCGTGGCGGTACGTGTGCCCGACCGTTCCCCCGAACCGGCCGGCGAGCCCCCGTGCGGCACCGTCGACACCGTCACGGCTGACGGTGTCCTTGAATACCGCGACATACGAGTCGGCGATGGCCGTAGGACCACCCGCCTGGAGAATGGTGCCTTCGGCCGGAGCAGCGGCGGCCGGTGTGCCGCCCGCCGCGGCGGCCGCGAGCACCGCGGCGCCGAACCCGATCGCCCAGAGGCGACGCTTGCCTGGACTCATTTGCCAGCCCTCCCGTTCCACGAGTTGAACGGGATCGTATTGAGCGCCAACTGGTATGCATAGATGTTCACATTGATAGATCTATGACTTACAATCCCCGGCCGTAATCCCGACGCCGGACGTAATTCGGTCGAATGGCGCGCCGTGCCGTCGTACCCTTGCCGCCATGTTCTTCGTGCGCGTCCTGGCTTGGTCGGCCGGCGCACGAGGCTGACCCTCTTCCGCCTGCCCGCAGGACCGACGGAAGAGGGTGGCCGTCCCTTTGGGGGACGAGGTCCTGGCTTCCATTTCCTCTGTCTACAAAGGACGAACTATGGCCAAGCACAGCTTCGTGCGCAACAAACCGCACGTCAACATCGGCACGATGGGTCATGTCGACCACGGCAAGACCACGCTGACCGCGGCGATCACGAAGGTGCTCGCCGAGCGTTACCCGGCGGCGAACCGGTACGTGGCCTTCGAGGGCATCGACCGGGCGCCGGAGGAGAAGCTCCGCGGCATCACCATCAACATCGCGCACATCGAGTACGAGACCGCCAGCCGGCACTACGCACACGTGGACATGCCGGGTCACGCCGACTACGTGAAGAACATGATCACCGGAGCGGCGCAGGTGGACGGTGCGATTCTCGTGGTCTCGGCGGCGGACGGGGCGATGCCGCAGACCCGGGAGCACGTGCTGCTCGCCCGGCGGGTCGGCGTGCCCTACCTGGTCGTCGCGCTCAACAAAGCGGACACCATCGACGACGCCGACCTGCTCGACCTGGTCGAGCTGGAGACGCGGGAGCTGCTGTCGCGGTACGGCTTCCCGGGTGACGACGTACCGGTTGTGCGGGTCTCGGCGTTGCGCGCGCTGGAAGGCGACCCGCGGTGGACAGCGTCCATTGTGGAGCTGTTGGACGCGGTGGACCGGTACGTGCCGGTACCGGACCGGGAGCTCGGCGAACCGTTCGCCATGCCGATCGAGAACGTGCTGACCATCACCGGGCGCGGCACGGTCGTGACCGGCAAGGTCGAGCGCGGCGTCCTCCGGCTCGGCGATGCGGTCGAGGTCGTCGGGCTCGTGCCGACGCTGGCGACCGTGGTGACCGGACTGGAGAGCTTCGGCAAGGTGCTCGACCGGGCCGAGGCGGGCGACAACGCCGCGCTCCTGCTGCGCGGTGTCAAGCGGTTCCAGGTGCAGCGCGGCCAGGTGGTCTGCCAGCCGGGCAGCCTGACCGCACACCGCCGGTTCCGAGCCCAGCTGTACGCCCTCACCGCGGCCGAGGGCGGCCGGCATACGCCGTTCTTCGCCAACTACCGGCCGCAGTTCTTCTTCGGCACGACCGACGTCGTCGGTGCGGTCGATCTGGGGGACACCCAGATGGTCCTGCCCGGTGACACGGTCGCGCTCGGTGTCGAGCTGGGGCGGCCGGTGGCAGTGGAGGTCGGGCTCGGGTTCGCTGTCCGGGAGGGCGGCCGGACAGTAGGGGCCGGCACGGTCATCGAACTGCTCGACTGACCCCGAAGATCCGTCGATCAAGGACAAGTGCACGTGAAATAGAGATCGAACCATGTGCACGAGTCCTTGATCGGCGGGAGAGGGGGTCGGGGAGAGTGAGCAAGACTGCGGCCGCGGGGCGGGTTCGTGGACCGGTACCCTGGTCGTCATGCGCCAGGAGTGGCACCAGTTCCGCAACCCAGGGCTCGAGGTGGGACGGCCGGCGACCAACGCGGTCGAGGCCGAGTCGCTGGGCCTGGACCGATGGAAGAAGTTGCCCCGGGCGCAGATGCCCCCATGGCCGGACCAGGCCGTGGTGGACGAGGTGTGCGAGGTCCTGTCGGTGGTGCCGCCGATCGTCGCGCCGTACGAGGTCGATCAGCTGCGCGCCCGGCTCGCCCTGGTCGCCGAGGGTCGCGCCTTCCTGCTGCAAGGGGGCGACTGCGCGGAGACGTTCGTCGACAACACCGAGTTCCACCTGCTCGCCAACGCCCGCACGCTGCTGCAGATGGCCGTCGTGCTCACCTACGGGGCGAGCTTGCCGGTGGTGAAGGTGGGCCGGGTCGCCGGGCAGTACACCAAGCCGCGCTCGGCCGAGGTCGACGTGCTGGGACTGCCGGCGTACCGCGGCGACATGATCAACTCGCTGGAGGCCACGCCCGAGGCGCGGGTCGCCGACCCGCAGCGGATGATCCGGGCATTTGCCAACGCGTCCAGCGCGATGAACATGCTGCGGGCGTACCTCGGTGGCGGCATGGCCGACCTGCACTACGTGCACAACTGGAACAAGGGCTTCGTCCGCGAGTCGCCGGCGGGGGAGCGGTACGAGGCGATCGCGCGAGAGATCGACCGCGCGCTCGCGTTCATGCAGGCGTGCGGGCTGACCGACGACGAGGCGCTGCGCAGCGTCACCCTGTACTGCTCGCACGAGGCGCTGGCGCTGGAGTACGAGCGGTCGCTCACCCGGATCGTCGGCGATCGCGCCTACGACCTCTCTGGCCACTTCCTGTGGGTCGGCGAGCGCACCAAGCAGCTCGACGGCGCGCACGTGGACTTCGCCTCGCGCATCGCGAACCCGATCGGTGTCAAGCTCGGCCCTGCTACCACCCCGGAACTGGCCGTCGAGCTGTGCGAGCGGCTCAACCCGGACAACATCCCCGGCAAGCTCACGCTGATCAGCCGGATCGGCAACCAGCGGGTGCGGGACGTGCTTCCCGGCCTCGTGGAGAAGGTACGGGCGGCCGGGCGCATCGTGGTCTGGCAGTGCGACCCGATGCACGGCAACACGATCGAGTCGACCAATGGGTACAAGACCCGTCATTTCGACCGGATCGTCGACGAGGTGCTCGGCTACTTCGAGGTGCACCGGTCGCTGGGGACGCACCCGGGCGGGCTGCATGTGGAGCTGACCGGCGAGGACGTCACCGAATGCCTGGGCGGCGCGCAAGCCATCGAAGATCACAACCTGCCCGATCGGTACGAGACGGCCTGTGATCCGAGGCTCAACACACAGCAATCGCTGGAGTTGGCGTTCCTAGTAGCTGAGATGCTGCGCGACTGACCGTCCCGATACCCCTTGGGGGGCCTTGAACGGATTCTGGGAGCGCTCCAGACTCGCTTTTAATCAATGGAACCATTCTAAAATCCGCGGCGACCTCGGTTCCCGCCCACAAGGCGAGAGGTAGCCACGTTCACGGCAGGTGTCGCCTCGCCATGATGCCTGTCCCGTCCCCAACACGGCGCCGTGTCTCTGCGTGCGCCGGTGCCACCGCGGTCGGCGGTGGCCTGATCACTGCGCGTCGATGCGCGTCCACGCCCGTGGTTCGCTCCCCCCGGAATGGAGGCTGACCAGGACATGACTCACAAACATGCCGCAAAGGACAGTACGGACGACAACGGCCGGCTCAGCCGGCGGAAGGTTCTTGGACTCGGCGCCGGCACCGCGGGTCTTCTCGGCCTCGGTGCGTACAGCGCCACCGAGGCTGTCGCCGAGGCGGTGCGGCTCGAGGCCGCGGCCGTACAGACGTCGCCCGGGTTCTTCGGCCGGTTGTTCCCGAACCTGCCGCCGTTCGCGTCGACGCAGCAGCCCACGCTGCAGCGGGTCATCGACGCCATCCGGGACGTCGGCGAGTTCGGTCACCACATGGACGCCAAGGACGCGCTCGGCGCCGGCCCGGTCAACCTGATCACCGACCCGCAGCTGAACCTGAACAACCCCAACAACCCGAACCACACGGCGGGTACGACGTTCCTCGGCCAGTTCCTCGACCACGACATGACCTTCGACCGGGCATCCCAGCTGGCCGTACCGACCCCGCCGGAGACCTCGCCGAACACCCGCACTCCCGCCCTCGACCTCGACTCGCTCTACGGCGGCGGGCCCAACGCGAACCCCGAGCTCTACACGACCGCGGACCGGGCCAAGCTGCGCATCGAGAGCGGTGGCCGGTTCGAGGACGTGCCGCGCCAGTCGAACGGCACGGCGATCATCGCGGATCCGCGTAACGACGAGAACGTCGTCATCTCGGGCCTGCAGGCTGCGTTCATCCTCTTCCACAACCGGGTCGTCGACCTCGTCCGCTCACAGAACCCGGGCATCAGCGTCACCGCGGCGTTCAACCTGGCGCGGCAGACCGTCACGTGGCACTACCAGTGGATCATCCTGCACCAGTTCCTGCCCCAGATCATCGGCCAGGACCGGGTCAACACGATCCTCAGCCAGGGGCGGCGGTTCTATCGGCCCGTCTCCGGCGAGCACTTCATCCCCGTGGAGTTCCAGGGTGCCGCGTACCGGTTCGGCCACAGCATGGTCCGGCCGTCGTACCGGGTGAACCTCGCCGGCAACGCGAACAACACGGCGTTCTTCGCGATGATCTTCGACCCGGCCGGCGAGGGTCAGGCGGACCCGGTCGACATGCGCGGGGGACGCCGCGCGCCGCGGCGCTTCATCGGCTGGCAGACGTTCTTCGACTTCGGGCCGCAGTTCACCGACCCCAACGCGACGACGCCCGCGGTCAAGCCGAACAAGCGCATCGACACGAAGATCTCCACACCGCTGTTCCGCCTGCCGCTGTCGGCGATCGCCAGCGGCGACCCACCGATCGCCTTGCCGGTACGCAACATGCTGCGGCACATCACCTGGCAGATCCCGTCCGGCCAGGCCATCGCACAGGCCATGGGCGCGCCGGTACTGGGCGCCAGCAACTTCCCCGAATGGCGCGGATACAACGTCGGGCTCGATGGCAGCACGCCGCTGTGGTACTACGTGCTCAAGGAGGCCGAACTGCTGGAGCAAGGGCTGCGCATGGGTCCGGTCGGCGCCACCATCACCGGTGAGGTCTTCATCGGCCTGCTGCAGTTGGCTCCCGGCTCGTACCTGCGGGACAACCCGGGCTTCCAGCCCACCCTGCCCCGCCGTAACTCCAACAACTTCGACATGGTCGACCTGCTGACGTTTGCCCGGGTCGATCCCACCAGCCGCGGTCAGTGACTGTTCGGGCGGTGGCCCGGCCTCGGGCCACCGCCCGACTCATGGACTCAGGCGGTGGGTAGCCGCGTGCTCTGGTCCGCCACGGACAACCACTGGCCATGCTTGCGGGTGTACGTCACACCGACGAGAGCGCGTTGCGTGAAGCCGATCGACGGGATCGCGTACAGGTCTCCCGGTCGAAGTCGCGGAACGACTCCATGTCCAGCCGCTGCGCCTCCTCGAATTCCTGTACGCAGTTGCGCTCGTCGGGCTCCTCGTTCGCCACCGCCACGGTCGGTGTGGCCACTGTGGCCAGTGCCGCGGCTGTGACGGCGAGCATCGCGAGGCGGACCTTCGTGCGTTCTGCGCTGGGCCGGTCTCGGTTCGGTCAAGGAACCACCAGATTGTCCAATGTGGAGCCTGCCCGACCCGAAGGCGGCACCGTTAGCCCCGGTCAGCGAACCGTGCTAGCGTGCAGTGGACCGCGATGGCCCTCGGACCCTGGGCGACGCATCACCAGTACCGATAGATGCGCACCCGGAGGCGGCCTTGGCACCATCGACATCCCTTGCCCGCGGCAGTGACTTCTCCCACCTCCTGCGCCGGGTCAAGGCCGCCGGTCTCCTGCGTCGGCGTCCCGGTTACTACGTGACGAAGATCGCCGTGATCGGCGCCCTGTTCGTCACGGGCTGGACGGTGTTCGTGCTGTTGGGCGACTCGTGGTGGCAACTGTTGGTCGCAGTGTTCCTGGCTGTTGTGTTCGCCCAGATCGGGTTCATCGGTCACGACGCCGGACACCATCAGGTCTTTCGGTCGAGGACGGCCAACTACGTGGCCGGCTTGGTGCTCGGAAACCTCGCCATCGGACTGAGCTACGGCTGGTGGGTCGACAAACACAACCGACACCACGCCAATCCCAACCACGAAGACAAGGACCCGGACGTCGGCATCGGAGCGCTGGCCTTCACCGCCGAGCAGGCCTGCGCCAAGCGTGGGCGGCTGACCAGGTTCATCGCCCGTCACCAGCGGTACCTGTTCTTCCCGCTACTGCTGTTGGAGGCATTGCAGCTGCACGTATCCAGCGTGCGCGCCGTCGCCGGGCGGGGGCTGCGTCACCGTTTCTGGGAGGCGTTGACGCTCGGCGTGCACGCCCTCGGCTACCTGGGCGCCGTGATGTTGGTGCTGTCTCCGCTCAAGGCTGTCGTCTTCGTCGTGGTCCAGCAGGGCCTGCTCGGCCTCTACCTGGGGTGCGCGTTCGCCCCCAACCACAAGGGCATGCCGATGCTGGCGGCTGACGACCGGACCGACTTCCTGCGCCGTCAGGTACTCACCTCCCGCAACGTGCGCGGCAACTGGCTCGTGGACTTCGTGCTTGGCGGGCTCAACTACCAGATCGAACATCATCTGTTCCCGAGCGTGCCGCGGCCCAACCTGCGCCGCTTGCAGCCGATCGTGAGGGCGTTCTGTCGCGAGCGCGACGTCGCCTACTGTGAGACCACCTTGCTCCGCTCGTACGCCCAAGCCCTGCGTCATCTGCACGAGGTCGGCCGGCCGTTGCGGATCGCCCACGTGACTAGGTGAGCGCCGGCGGCAGTTGCTCCGAGCCGTCGACGATCATACGGGCGAGGTCGGACAGGCGCCGGTTGTGCTTCCGGGACACGTTGCGGAGACGTTCGAACGCCTGGCCCGGATCCAGTCCTTCCCGTTCAGCGATAACACCCTTGGCCTGTTCGATGATGATGCGGCTGTGCAGCGCGGTCTCCAGTTGTTGGGTCAGCGTGTCCCGAAGACGGATGGCACGTTCCTGAAGAATGCCGATCGTCGCGATGTCGGCCAGGGCTTGGCCGAGGCGTTGCTTGTCGGGCGTGATCGAGCTGGGCCGGGCATCGAACAGGTTGAGCGCGCCGATGATCTCGTTGCGCAGCCGCATCGGCAGTGCGGCTACCGTCGCGTATCCGGTTTCGATGGCCGCGGGGGTGAACTGCGGCCACCGGTCGACCGCGCCGAACAGGTCGGGGACCGACACTGGCTGACCCGAACGGAAGCAATCCAGGCACGGTCCCTCGTCTACCTGTACCTGGAAGAGCTCCAACAGACGGGTCTGCTCGGTCGATGCGGCCGTGAATCGCAGTGCGCCGCGTTGGTCGGTCAACAGCAGTCCGGTAGCCGATATGCCGAGCAGTTGCACGCACCGTTCGGTCAACAGGTGCAGGAAGTCGATCAGGTCGAAGCCGACCACCAAGGTATCCGCCATCTCCACGAACACATCGGTCAGCTGGATCTTGGCCATGTACCTAACCCCCGGCACCGGCTTGGACGATGGAGTATCAACGGCCGCAAGCATAATCGTCGTCGCTGTCAGGCTCGAAGCGCAGTCGCCTGGCCACCACGTCCCGGGCGACGTCACGCAACCGACGGTTGTGCGCGAACGCGAAGGCGCGCAGCCTTGCGAATGCGATCTCGGCAGTGACCCCCAGCTGCACGGTGATCATGCCGGTAGCCTGGTGCACCTCGGGGTACCGAACCTCTTCGGCATCGTCGGCCTCGGGTAGCGGCGTGTCCACGGCCGGATCCGTCCCGTCGAGCAACAGCAAGCAGAGTATGTCCGCCAACGCCAGCCCGTCGGAGACCTGGCGGCGGATCAGGTCACCAGACCGGCGGCGGTAGGTGGTCAGCACCCCCAGGTGGATCACTCCGATGCGCAACGGCAGGGCGAACACCGCCTGAACTCCGACCGCTACCGCCTCGGACGCGAACAATGGCCATCGCGACCGGGCAACCGTTCCCGCCATGTCGGCCGACAACACCGGTTCACCGAGGCGCAACGCGTCGATGCTCGGGCCTTCGCCCAGTGTCAGCGTCAGCTCTTCCACGCGTGCGGCTGTTTCATCACTGGCGTATACCGCCTCCCGTATGGGCGAGGAGGTCGTCAATGCCACGGAACTGCCATCGACCCCGGTCACCCTTACCACCGCCGCACATACATGCCCCACCGTCACCGGAGTGCCCGCGGCCTGTTCCAACACCATCGACCAGAGCGGCAGGGCACGATCAGGGCTCATGGCGATACTCGCAAAATCGCTGACACCGTCGTGATCAATACCGTTGGCGAACCTGCAGTTCATCGACGATCGCCGTCACACCGGGTACCAGCATGGCCGACCGCTTCGCGGCGACTCGCTCGGACAGGCTGCTCACCTCGCCGGATAGGGTGACGACCCCGCCGCTGACCGCCACCACGATGCGCGTGCCGGTGCTCGACCCGTCCGACAGCTCTTCGGAAATGTTCGCTCGGACGTCCTCGTCTCGGCTCGTTCCTGTCCGCCCTGCGGCCATGACATCCCCTCGGCGTATGCCGGTGAGGCGGGCAACCCTCGAACGTGGGATGTCGTCGAAGCCGGAATGACCGTCAGCGTACTCTTGTTCGCTCCGCTTTGCGGCAGCCCGTATCGTGCGATATGCCTTGCGGTGGCGATCGTTGCTCGCCCGCTGAGAACCTGGTGGAAGGAACGGCTATGACGAAGCCATCGACAAAGCTGATAGCCGGACTCGCCGTCGCGACTCTCGCCGCGGCCGCTCTGGCCGCCGTCGTGAACTATCGCCTTGGCCAGAAGCCCGATCACGACGCACGGGCTCGTTTGGACGAGTTGGATGCTCGGCTCGATGCGGCCGGGAGCTCGGACAGCGGCCGGCCGTCGACGCGCATCGGGCGCATCCTGGACAACCTGCAGCGGGGTGAGGGAATCTCGGTCGGTCGCCTACGGCGCTGGATCACGGGTGTGCGCGACGGCACTCTGAGTCCCGAGCAGGCGACCGTGGCGGAGAGCGATTTCGACGCCCTCGAGAGGGAAGCGGATCAGGGCGGCGTTTAGGCCTCGCCGGCTAGTCGTGCTCGGCGCGGTAGGAGTCCTGGACCCACACGCGTACGCCGTCGGCCGTTTCCTCGACGACGAACCGTTCCGCGATGCCGCTCGCCGGCATCATGGCTTCGTAGAGCTCTTCGTTGGTGATGTGAACCTCTCCACCGAGCCGAACCACGAGGATCGTCAGGACGGCACGCAGATTCGTATTGCTCAGGTACGACATCGTCGACGTCTCCGATCTCTGACGGGAGCCTACGCCACCGCTGCTTTATTCTGACCCAGTGACCGGACTCGTTGACCTTCGTAGTGACACCGTGACCAAGCCGACGGCTGCCATGCGGGAGGCCATGACCGCCGCCGACGTCGGCGACGACGTGTACGGCGAGGACCCGACCGTCAACGCGTTGCAGGCTGAGGTCGCCGCGTTGTTCGGGCACGAGGCGGCGCTGTTCACCCCGACCGGCTCGATGGCGAACCAGATCTCGGTCCAGCTGGTCGTACCGCCGGCGAACGAGTTGCTCTGTGACGCCGATGCACACGTGGTGACGTACGAGATCGGGGCCGCGGCCGCGATCGGTGGGGTGTCCAGCCGTACCTGGCCCGCGGTCGGGGCGGACATCGATGTCGACGCGGTTGCCGCGATGGTGCGCCCCGACGGCTTCTGGGCGGTACCGACCAAGGCGATCGCGGTCGAGCAGACCCACAACCGGGCCGGCGGCGCCGTCATCTCACTGTCCACATTGGAAGGACTGCGGCGGGTGGCGGACGAGGCCGGTATCGCGCTGCATTGCGACGGGGCCCGCATCTGGCATGCCCACGTGACCGACGGCGTGCCGCTGTCCGTCTACGGTGGACTGTTCGACACACTGTCGGTATGCCTGTCCAAGGGACTAGGCGCTCCGGTCGGATCCCTGGTCGTTGGGTCGGCCGAGAAGATCGAGCGGGCCCGGTGGATCCGCAAGCGGATGGGTGGCGGCATGCGGCAGGCCGGCGTGCTCGCGGCGGCCGGCCGGTACGCGCTGGCGCACCATATCGAGCGGCTCGCCGAGGATCACGCGCGGGCCCGCCGGCTCGCCGACGCGCTGGCACCGTTCGGAATCGTCGACGCGGCGAAGGTGCGTACCAACATCGTGCCGCTGGACCTGACTAAGTCCACAGTGGACGCACCGGGTCTCGGGGCGGCGGCGCGCCACCGGGGCGTACTCGTCTCGGTGCTCGGCCCGCGGACCGCCCGCCTCGTCACACACCTGGACCTCGACGACGCCGCCGTCGATCGGGCGAGCGACGTATTGGCGACCGTGCTCGGATGACTGCCGCGGGCCGGTCCGCTCTGGCAGACTCGGCCGCGTGATGCGGCAGGCAACCTACTGGATCGTCGCGCCGGTGGTCTGTGGGGCGGTCCTGGGCGTGGCCAGTCTCTTCGTGGTCAGCACGGACCGCAAGCTCGAGTTGGCCGTGGCTGTCCTCGGGCTGGTCCTCGGCGCGCAGCTGGAGCTGACCCGCCGCCTGGAGCGGCGGCAGGCGCGGCACGACCGGGCCGGCCGGCTCCTCGCTCTCGTCGAGGAGCTGCCGGACGAGATGGCAGTGAAGGTCCGGGAGAACGTTCGGCTGCTCGCCAACGCGGCGAAGGCCACGCGGGAGGACCGGCTCTATCACCGGGCGCTGCACGACCGGCTGGCCGAGCAGCGCGACTGGCTGGAGGCGCTGAGCAAGGGCATCATCGAAGTCGAGTCGGATGAGACCGGCTTGCTCACCGAATGGACGGCCGCGAGCCGGACGTCGATCCGGGCCACAGGGGTCGCCGAGACGGACATCCGGTGGTGGCGATCCCGGCCCGGCCGCCAGTTCTGGGAAGTGAACCTGGCGGCTATGGCCCGCAAGGTCCGCGTGCAGCGGGTCTTCATCTACGACCGGATGACGCCCGAGCTGGCCGAGCTCGCGCGCGAACAGAAGGCGGCCGGCGTCGACGTGTACGTCGTCAAGATGGACCAGCTGCGCACCGATCTGCGCGTCGACGTGACGATCGTCGATGACGTACGGGTGCACGAGGTGATCTTCTCGTCCGGCGGCAACGCGATGGCGTACCGGTACAGCCAGGAACCGAGCCGAGCGGCGCAGATGGTGGCGAAGTTCGAACGGATCGTGCAGCTCGCAACGCCGGAGGCGGAGCTCGGAGCGCCGGTGGAAAGCTAGCCCGCTTCGGGATGCTCCGTGACGTTCTGCAGGTACAGCTGCAGGCCCAGCTTCTCGATGAGCTCGAGCTGCGTCTCGAGGTAGTCGATGTGGTGTTCCTCGTCGGCCAGGATGTCTTCGAAGATCCGGGCGGAGGTCACGTCACCGATCGATCGCATGTACTCGATGCCGCGGCGCAGCCGGTCGACGGCCTCCAGCTCGACCTTCATGTCGCACTCGAACTGTTCCTTCACCGTCTCGCCGATGCGCAGCGCGAACAGCCTCTGATAGTTCGGCAGCCCCTCGAGGAACAGGATCCGGTCGGTGAGGACCTCGGCGTGGCGCATCTCGTCGATGGACTCGTGCTTGGTGTGCGCCGCCAGCTTGGTGAAGCCCCAGTTCTCCTGCATCTTGGCGTGCAGGAAGTACTGATTGATGGCCGTGAGCTCCGCCGTCAGCTGCTCGTTGAGGAATTCGATCACGCGTTCGTCGCCTTGCATGCGCGCCAGCGTACGGCCGAATGGGCGGTTACGCCGCCAATGCGGGGAGCGTGTCTACGGCCTGCTCCTCGATCATGTCGCGGATTCGGTCGTGGCAACTGCCGCAGCCCGTACCGGCGCCGCAGGCGTCACCGACCGACTCTTCGGTACGGGCGCCGCAGCGGATCGCGGTGCGGACCTCGCACTCGCGGACGCGGGCACAGATGCAAACGAACACGGACACCTCGGAACCTGTGGTTAGCCTTGCCTGACCAAGGCTGCCCTAACTTGGCCCGGGACGCAATAGTGGGCTAAGCCACACGTATCCGTGACAGCCGGGCGATGTCCGCGGCGTGCCCTTCGTACCCATGTGACGGGGTTTCCACGATCACCGGTACGCCGGCCGTGGCCGGATGGCTCAGCAACTCCGCGAACGCGCCTTCGCCGATCGTCCCGCGACCGATCGTCTCGTGTCGGTCGCGGGTGGAGCCGCACGAGTCCTTGGAGTCGTTGGCGTGTACCAGCCACAGCCGGTCGGGACCGCAGACGTCCACGAGGGAGTCCAGCGTGCCGGTCATCCCGCCCGGTACGGACAGGTCGTGGCCGGCCGCCCAGGCGTGGCAGGTGTCGAAGCACACGCCCAACCACGGGTGCCGGTCGACCGCATCGAGGTACCGGCCGAGGTCGTCGACCCGCGACGCGAGCGAGCCGCCACCGCCCGCACTCGGTTCGACGAGCAGCTTCGGCAGTCCGCGGGACGCGGCCCGATCCAGCAGCGGCAGCAACGCCGCACGGACTCGGCGCAGGCCCGCGTCCATGTCCGCCGCGGCGACCGCGCTTCCGGCGTGGAACACCACGCCCCGCGCCCCGATCGCCGCGCCGCGGTCCAGCGCGTGGGCCAGCGAGACGGTAGATCGGTCCACAGTGGCCGGTGTCGGCGAGCCCACGTTGACCAGCAGGCAGGAGTGGACGTACGCCGGTACGCCGCGCTCGGCGCAACCCTCCGCGAATGCGCCGTCCTGTACCGGGTCCGAAGGGGACAGTGCCCAGCCGCGCGGGTTGGACACGAAGACCTGTACCGCTTCGGCCTTCGCGGCGTCCACATAGGGCAGCGCGGTACGGGCGATCCCACCGGCCGCGGGCGCGTGTGCCCCGATCCGGCGCATCAGGAGCAGAAGATCGTTACCACGGTGCCGGACGGCACTGTGCTGCCGGCACCGGGACTCTGGAAGGCGATGAGGCCGGCCGGGTTCGGGCCACTGACCTGTACCTGCAACCCGACGCTCTCCAGTGTCAGCTTGCCCTGGTCACACTGCATGCCCATCACCTGCGGTACCGCGACGGCCGGCGGGCCCTTGCTGACCTTCAGCTTCACGGTCTTGCCCGGCTCGATACCGGTCTCCGCGGGTGGGTTCTGCTCCACCACCTCGCCCTGTGGCTTCGGGCTGTCGACCTCTTCGACCTCGACGACCAGGCCCATGCCCTGGAGGGTCTGCCGGGCGTCGTTGATGTTCTTGCCGACCACGCTCGGCACGGTCAGCGGTGGCCGGCCCTTGCTGACGAACACGGTCACCTTGTCGCCCGGCTTCAACTCGGTGCCCGGCTTCGGGTCGAGCGCGATGACGTTCCCCGGTGGCATGGTCTCGTTGTACTGGTCGTTGGCCCGGATCGGGACGAGCTTGAGCCGCTCCAACTCGCTGGCTGCCAAGTCGTACGCCGTTCCGACCAGATCCGGCACCACGTACCGCTCCGGGCCGAGGGACAGCGTCAGGGTGATGGTGGCGCCGCGGACCACGCGCTCGCCCGGGCCCGGACGCTGGGCGAGCACGGTGTCCTTGGGGATCTTCTCGTCGAACCGGCCACCGTCGTACTTCAACGTGAAGCCAGCCGACTCGGCCTTCTCCTGGGCGGCGGTCAGGGTCAGGTTGTCCAATGAAGGCGTGCTGGTGTACCGACCGGCGGCGAGCCACCAACCGCCGACCGCGACCAGCAGCGTGAGGAGCGCGATCACGGCGATCAGCGCGCGGTGGCCGCCGCGTCCCGACAGGTACTGCCGGCGTATGTGGTGGAACCGGTCGCCCAAGGACGGTCCGGTTGGTGCCGGACGGCGATGCCCGGCCTCCCGGGGGGAGGGCAGCCGTGCCCAGGACGGGCGGTTCGTGGGCTGCACCGACGGTACCGGCACGGTCGGCTGGGCGATCGGGCGCAGCTCGGCGGTGCTGGCGTTCGCTGTCCCGAGGTCGTCCCGGGCGGACTGCACCTCGACGAGCATCGCGCCCGCGTCGGTGGGCCGGGCACCTGGGTCGCGGCGGGTCGCCCGGGCCACCAGATCGTCCATAGTGGACGAAAGGCCGGCGACGATCTTCGACGGCGGCGGGACGTCCCGGTCGACGTGCTGCCAGGCCACCTCGACCGGGCGCTCGGCATCGTAGGGCACCCGCCCGGTGAGCATCTCGAACAGCACGATGCCGGCCGAGTACACGTCCGTCCGCGGGTCGGCGTGGCCGTCGGTGACGAGCTCCGGTGCCACGTACGCCACGGTCGCCAGCAGGTGGCCGGACTCGTCGTCGGCGCTCGCCTCGACCGCGCGGGCCAGACCGAAGTCGGCCACCTTGACCACCGCGTCGACGAGGTTGGCCGTCCCACCGCTGGGGGCGGCGGCGACGAGCACGTTCTCCGGCTTCACGTCGCGATGGACGAGCCCGGCCCGGTGCGCGGCCGCGATCGCGGCGAGCATCTGCTCGAGGATCGCCAGTGCCTCCACCGGGTTCAGCCGGCGCCGCTCGGCCAGGATGTCACGCAGGGTGCGGCCGCGGACGTACTCCATGATCAGGTACGGCAGGCCCGCGTGCGTCCCCTGGTCGTACACGGCGACGACATTGGGGTGGGTGAGCCGGGCGATGGTCTTCGCCTCGTCGGTGAACCGGTCGACGAAGTGCGGGTCGCTCGCCTGCGACGGATGGATGATCTTCAGTGCGACCGTGCGCTCCAGCCGCTCGTCGGTTGCCGTATAGACAGTCGCCATCCCGCCCCGGGCGACGCGGGCGCGCACCCGGTAACGCCCGTCGACGAGCGTCCCCAGTAGTTGATCGGCGACTCGAGTGTCCATCGGATGAAAGTCTATGAGTCCGGGCGGCCTACCGTCGTGAGCCTAATCGTTCGACTCGGCGGGCGCCGACGGTGACGGGCTTTCCGGAGGCGACGTGCTCTCGGAGGGTGTCGGCGTCGGTACGGGCGGTGGTGTGCACGAGCACGTCGGGGCGGGCGTGGGTGTCGGCACCCCGGGTCGCGGGCTCGGCGACGGTCGCGGCCGGCTACGGCGCACCGGCGGGGCATCGACGGGTACGACTACCGGCCCGCTGCTGGCGGGTGCCGGTGTGGGTGTGGTCACCCGTACCGGTGGCGGTGGCGGCGGCTCCTGGGCCGCGGGGCGGTCCGACCACAGCGCCGCGAGCCCGTCGACGATCGCGAAGTACGCGCCGACCGAACTGCCGAGAAGGAGTACCGCCAGCATGACCGTGCCGAGCGCGCGCCGCCGGCGAGGCGGTGGCCCGTACCCCTTCGTGCTGAGGTCGTAGCGCAGTGACCGCAACGCGCCGAACACCTCGCGGCGGACGGCGGTCCAGGGTTTCACGCGATGTTTCCTTCCAGGGGTCGCGGTATGGCAATGTGGTGAACGTGACCGAACCCGCGTCCGAGCCAGCCGAGTGGCTCGCGCTGCCGGACGTCGCCGAGCGCTTGGAACTGCCGATAACGAGGGTGCATCAGCTGATCCGCGACGGCGCGTTGCTCGCGGTCCGCCGCGACGGTGTGTTGTGCGTGCCGATCGAGCTGATCGCCAACCGCACGGTGCTCAAGCACCTCCCCGGCGTCCTGACGTTGTTGCACGACGCCGGGTACAACGACCAAGAAGCCCTGCGGTGGCTCTACCAACCGGATGAGTCGCTCCCGGGCTGTCCCGCGCAGGCGCTGGCCGGCGACCGGGCGACCGAGGTCAAACGGCGAGCACAGGCACTCGGCTTCTGAGCGTGCGACATCTGGTCTACCTCGTAGTCCTGCTGGGTTGCCTGCTCGCCGCCGCGTGGCTCGAACCCGTGCTGAAGCTGGGCGTCCGGCGCCACCGGCGGCGGTTGCTGCTGACGCTGTTGCCCGTTGCGGCCGTGTTCGCCGTGTGGGACATCGCCGCGCTGGCGGCCGGACACTGGTGGCTCGACCCGGCACAGACCACGGGTGTGGTGCTGCCGCTCGGCCTGCCGCTCGAGGAACTGCTGTTCTTTCTCGTGATTCCGCTGTGCGCGATCCTCGGCTTCGAGGCCGTCCGGTCGGTGTTGCGGCGGTGACGTACACGGTGGCCGCGTTCGCCGGACTGGCCGGCGCGGTGCTCGCCGACTTGGCCGTGCTGCGTACCCGGCTGCTGCTGCGGGTCACGTTCTGGGCCACGTACCCGATCGTGTTGTTCTTCCAGTTGGTGGCCAACGGGGTGCTTACCGGGCGCGGCGTCGTCCGGTACGACCCCGGTGCGGTGCTCGGCTGGCGCATCGTCTACGCGCCGGTGGAGGACCTCGCGTTCGGCTTCGCGCTCGTGCTGCTCACCTTGTCGCTGTGGGTGTGGTGGGAGCGGCGCGGCGTCTGAGGTACCACAGCGCGAGGCCGGCGAGCAACGCCACGTCGAGCAGGGCACCCGGCAGCTTCGTGAGCACGGCCAGGCCGAGCCCGGATGGCAGGATCAGGAACACGAGTACCGCGGTGACGGCTGCCAACGCCTTGCGCTGCTTGGTGTCCACAGTGGATATAGCGAGCACGGCGAGTGGGGTCAACGCGTACCACGGGTAGAACACCGGCGCCAGGATCGCGGTGGCGGCCAGCGCCGCGCCGGCACCCGAGATGACCGCCCGTTGCGGTTGGCCTCTGGCTTCGACCCACAGAGCGGCGAGTACGACGGCCAGCACGGCAAGCCCGATCAGCCGGGCGATGCCGACCGCTTCCTCGTACGCCTGCGGCCATCCGAGTGCCCGCAGCAGGTAGCCGACCGCCATCCCGACGCCGGTAGGCAACGACGTCCACTGCACGAGGCTGCCGGTGCGCGGCAGCACGGACAGCCAGCCGAGACCGAGGCCGGTGAGCGCGGTGAGGATCGCGAAGCTCGCTCCCGCGGCGGTGACCAGATATGTTGCCTGGCGCGCGCGCATCAGCAGGGCCGCGAACGGGATCGCGACCAGCGCGGTCACCTTGACCGACACGGCGAGTCCGAGTACCGCGCCGGCGAGCACCACTGCGGAGGTATCGCGGTAGGTCGCGGCCAGAGCCAGCCCGGCCACCACGAGTCCGGCCAGCAGCGCGTCGTTGTGCGCGCCGGACACGCCGTGCACCAGCACGAGTGGGGTGACCACGCCGAGCCAGATCGCGCTGGCACCGTCCACTGTGGTCACTCGGGCGAGACGCAGGCCGTACGCCGCCAGCAACGCCACGCCGCCGAGGGCTACCAGGCGCAGCAGCTCGACCGTGGCAAGCAACTGTCCATGTTCGGACAGCGGTAGCGCGCGAGCGGTGGCGGTCGCGGCGGCGGACAGCACCAACGCGAGCGGCCCGTACGGTGCCGGCGAGTCGCGCCACACCTGCGGTACCGCGTCGAGCCACGGGCAGCCCGCGGTCGCGCCCACCGCGTACGGGTCATGGCCGTCGAGGTACAACGCGCCCTGGCAGGCGTACGCGTAGATGTCCCGGCTCGCCAGCGGAGGAGCGAGCAGCAGCGGTACCGCCCACAGGAAACCCGAGGTCAGCAGCCACCTCTCCGATACCGGTTGGCCACGGAGGCGGAACCACACCACCACCAGCAGGACGGCACCGGTCAGCGCGGTGGCGACCCCGGCGACGACCCGTACCCCCGCCGGATCCGAGCCCGGGAGGGCGCCCGCGGCGAACGCCCCGACGGCGAGCAACCCGGTCGCACCGAGCCCGGCGTAGCGCAGCAGGCGCACCCGCCCATGATCGCATGCCCTGGGCGAGCCATCAGCTCGGCGGCTTGCCTGTCCTGCGCGGGCCGCGCACACTGGCGCTTCCGGGGTCACACGAGGGAGCGTCGCTGGGCGGGCGTGGGCGGGTGGTGCTGGCGGCGGTTGTCGCCGCCCTGACGATCCTGCTCGGCTCCTTCGCGGTGGCGCGCTGGGCGGCGGAATCCCGTACGCCCGGCGGGCCGGCGGTGGTCACCGCGAACACCCCGCGGTCGGGCCTGCCCACCGTGGGTCTGGCTGACCTGCCCGTGCAGGCACGCGAGACGCTCGGGCTGGTCGACCGGGGTGGGCCGTTCCGGTACGCCAAGGACGGCACGACGTTCCAGAATTTCGAGGGCCTGCTGCCGCAGCGGCCTGGGGGGTACTACCGCGAGTACACCGTGCCCACGCCTGGAGAAGGGGATCGGGGGGCCCGCCGGCTCGTCGTGGGGCGGGACGGGGACGTGTACTACACCGATGACCATTACCGGTCGTTCCGGCAGGTGATCCGGGACTGACCGGCTGGGGGGACGAGAGATGTACGCATGAACCGCCTGGCCGCGGTGACCGAGGGCTTACGCCCGCCCGGGGTGTACCGCTGGCTGTCGCGGGCGCACCCGGAGTCCGTGCGCCGCGAGCTGACCACTGCCGGCTGGACCGTCCACCTGTTGGATGGTCGGTCGATCGTGAACGCGCCGCAGTTCTTCGACCGGTGTGCCCAGGTGCTGGCTTTCCCCGCCTGGTTCGGCCACAACTGGGACGCGCTCGCCGATTGCCTCGGCGACCTGGGCTGGTGGAGCGCCCGCGGGCACGTGCTGCTGTGGGACCAGTACGGCATCCTGGCGCGCGGCGATCCGAAGGCGTGGGGGATGGCGCACCAGGTCTTCGCCACGTCGATCGAGGAGCGGGTGCGCGCCGGCGCGACACCGCTCTACCTGTTGCTGCGCGGGGCCGGCCCAGCCGACGCGCCGATCCTGTAACCCCTCCCCGTCGATCAAGGGCAAATTGGCGTGATTCGAAGATCGAATCACGCCAATTTGCCCTTGATCGACGGGGAGGGGTTAGCCGCGGCGGGCGGTGGCCGCCGCGGTGAGGTCGGCCAGTACCGTTGCGGCCTCGGGATCGAGCGGGACGCTGTCGATGGCCCGCAACGCGGTCGCGGTGAGCTCCGCGATGCGCCGCTCGGTACGGTCCAGCGCCCCGGTCCGCACGATCACGTCGCGCAGCTCGTCGAGCCCGTGGTCGTCGAGGGAGGAGTCGCCGAGCCGGTCGGCCAGCACCGCCCGATCCTGGTCGTCGGCCGTTCGCAGTGCCTCGGCCACGAGGAACGTCCGCTTCCCCTCCCGCAGGTCGTCGCCGCTCGGCTTGCCCGTCTCGGCCGGGTCGCCGAACACGCCCAGTACGTCGTCCCGCAGCTGGAAGGCTTCGCCGAGCGGTAGCCCGTACGCCGAGTACGCCGCGACCGTCTCCTGTGGAGCGTCGGCCAGCGCGGCTCCGAGCAGCAGCGGACGCTCCACTGTGTACTTCGCCGACTTGTACCGGGCCACCTTCTCCGCTCTGGCCACCGAGGAGTCGCCGGTCGCCTGGCTCAGCACGTCGAGGTACTGACCCGCGGTCACCTCGGTACGCATCTCGTCGAACACGCTCCGCCCGCGGGCCAGCGTGGCCGGGTCGAGCCCGCCGGTGTGCAGCAGTTCGTCCGACCACACCAGAGCGAGGTCGCCGAGCAGGATGGCCACGGCGGAGCCGAACCCGGTCGCATCGCCGTACCAGGCACCGTCGCGGTGCCACAGTGCGAACCGCCGGTGCACCGAGGGCTCGCCCCGCCGCGTGTCGGAGGAGTCCATCACGTCGTCGTGGATGAGCGCGCTGGCCTGTACCAGCTCGAGCGCCGCTACCGTCGCGACGACCGCGTCCGAGTCGACGCCACCCGCCCCGCGGTAGCCCCAGTAGGCGAACGCCGGCCGCAGCCGCTTGCCCCCGCCCAGCACGAAAGACTCGATCGCGTCGGCAATGGGCAGCAGGGCGTCGTCGATCGACGCGAGGCGGGCGCGTTGCCGGGCCAGGAACGCGGCGAGCGCCGCATCGATCCGTACCCGTAGCTCCGCCCGATCCAACGGTGTCACGGGCGAAACGTTAGCGGGCGCCCGTGACCGCCTTCCGCGCGGTCGCGGCCGGCGGCAGGTACGGACGGGCCGCGGCGACCAGTTCGGCGTAGTCCTGTGCCTCCGCCAACCCGCGCAACCCCAGTAGCTGCGGCGCCGGCGCGAGGGCGCGGGTCGCCGCGCGCACCGAGTTGGCGCGGACCGCGGCCAGCAGCGCGTCACCGGCTACCACACAGGCCTGTGCCGACTCGCCCGCGTCCAGGTACGCCCGGGCGAGCCAGCTGCCGTTCAGCGCCGCGGTTCGTGGAGCGATGCACGGGTTGGCCCGGAGCAGCGGCTCGGCGCGCAACGGCCGGCGCAGGGCGGCGAACGTGCGGCCGGCCATGGCGGTCAGCTCGCCGCCGTCGAGCCAGTACAGCCAGGTCGGATCGCGCGCCGGGTCACGGCGGTCCGCGGCGCGTTCGGCGGCCGCGAGGGCGTGTTCGCTCGTCCGCCGCTCGCCGGCCAGGGCCGCGGCGTGCGCGACGCGGTGCAGCAGCAGCGCCTGGGCGGCCGCCGGAGCGGTGCGCCGCGCACCGGTGTACCCCGTCTGTGCCAGCAGCAACGCCTCCCGAGGCTGACCGCTGCCGGCCACGAGATGGCTCAGCGAGCCGAGCAGGTGCGCGGCGAGCGTGCGGTCGCCGGCGGCCGAGGCGGCCCACAGCCCCACCCGGTACGCCCGGCGCGCCGCGGCCGGTCGCCCCGCATCGCCGGCCACCCATCCGGCGAGCTGGGCGAACTCGGCCACGAGCCGCATCCGCCGGCGCGCGTCGCGGGCCGACCCACCGGCCAGCCGGGCAACGGCCACGCGCAGCTCGCGGTCCACCAACGTGACCAGGTCGACGCCGCCGACCAGGTCGTCCATCCGGCGCAGCTCGGCGAGCCGGGCCGCGAGCGCGTCCAGATCCGCGGGTCGGCGCTGCTCGCCGGTCCGATCGAGCGCGCCCCTCTGATCCAGGCCGCCCGCGAGCCAGGCGTGCGCCAGCCGGAGCAGGTCACCGGAGGCCGGGCGGTCGAGGGCCGTGAGGAGGTCGGCCGCGTCCCTTGGTGTCCACAGTGGACTGTCGGGTGGGGGCGCGACGTCGGCGCGGCGGATCCGGGCGACGGCCGCCGCCGCCTCGAGCTCGTCGGCGGGCACATCCAGCGCGACGGCCAGCCAGCTCAGCCAGTACGCGCTGGGTATCCGCTCTTCGCGCTCCCACCTGCTGACCTCGTGCCGGGTGATGGTCGGCACGCCGGACGCGGCGCACAGCAACTCGGCCAGACGCAGCTGGGACATCCCCCGCGCGGTACGGACCCGGGCCAGCAGTGCGCCTATCGACTCCGCCTCGCGGTGTGGTGTGTCGAGCATGTCGGCGGCCTCCTCGGGCCTCGTACCTCGGTTGTCCTTTCGATCCCCTCCTGACCCCCGGCTCGCGCCCGTTCCCTCCCGCTGCTGGCCCCCGCTCCGGCCCCTCGGCCGGCGCCGGCTGGCCCCTGGAACGGCCCCTGCGATGGCTACTCCTACCAGGCCGGTACGACGGTTTGCTGGTGGCCGTCGAGGGCTCCGGCCCGCGACGAGATAACCGGGGCGGCGACTGCTCCGGTCGCGGCGCAAGACGCGCCGAGCTGGAGGGGTCGTAGGCAACGGCTAGCGCTCCCAGGCCCGCCGCCGCCCCGGTCCCAGCGCTTCCTGGAGGATCGGTCATGTTCCCCATGCATCACCCGGGCCGGTGCGAGGTCATC
>Ga0075429_100000242_pt1 | contig 37744 bp, 31 predicted proteins | sample RhiMetdeltSRZDD3_FD_75295 | JGI IMG/M metagenome (GOLD analysis project Ga0075429, IMG submission 75295) | Populus rhizosphere microbial communities from Tennessee, USA - Rhizosphere MetaG P. deltoides SRZDD3 | ecosystem: Host-associated > Plants > Roots > Rhizosphere > Soil | place: USA...
CTGGAAGGCCGCGCGGCGCGATCCGGCGCAGCACGCGGCGCTGAAGCAGGAGGCGGCGCGCTCGTGCGCGGCGCACGTGCGCGCGATGCTCGCCTTCCACGCGATGGGCATCCCGACGGTGGACTACGGCAACAACATCCGCCAAGTCGCGTTCGACCAGGGCGTCGCGAACGCCTTCGACTTCCCCGGCTTCGTGCCGGCCTACATCCGCCCGCTGTTCTGCGAAGGCCGCGGCCCGTTCCGCTGGGTGGCGCTGTCGGGGGACCCCGAGGACATCCACCGCACCGACGCGAAGCTGAAGGCGCTGTTCCCCGACGACGCGCGCGTGCACCGCTGGCTCGACATGGCGCGCGAGCGCATCGCGTTCCAGGGCCTGCCCGCGCGCATCTGCTGGCTGGGGCTCGGCGAGCGCCACCGCGCGGGGCTCGCCTTCAACGAGATGGTGCGCACGGGCGAGTTGAAGGCGCCGATCGTGATCGGCCGCGACCACCTCGACGCCGGCTCGGTCGCGAGCCCCAACCGCGAGACCGAAGGCATGCGCGACGGCACCGACGCGGTGTCGGACTGGCCGCTGCTCAACGCGCTGCTGAACACCGCGGGCGGCGCCACCTGGGTCTCGCTGCACCACGGCGGCGGCGTCGGCATGGGCTACTCGCAGCACGCGGGCATGGTGATCGTGGCCGACGGCACCGACGCCGCCGCGCGGCGGCTGGCGCGCGTGCTCGTCAACGACTGCGGCTCGGGCGTCATGCGCCATGCCGACGCGGGCTACGAGAGCGCCGTGGCCTGCGCGCGGCGCCACGGCCTGAAGCTGCCGATGCTGCCGGCCGGCTGAGCCGGCGAGGACGCGGCGCATGCCCACCCCGCTGGACTTGTCTGCCTGGCGCGGCCGCGTGGACGCGGAGGAGGGCACGCTGGGCCGGCGCTGGCACCAGGTGGTGCAGCCGCTGCGCGCGCAGGCGCGCGGCCTCGCGCTGCTCGGCTTCGCGTGCGACGCGGGCGTGGCGCGCAACCAGGGGCGCGTGGGCGCCCAGGCCGGGCCCGCCGCGTTGCGCGCGCAGCTCGCTGCCCTGCCGGTGCGGCGCTGCGACGCCATCGTCGACGCCGGCGACGTGCGCTGCGCCGGCGATGCGCTGGAGGACGCGCAGGCCGCGCTGTCGGAAGCGGTCGCCGGGCTGCTCGACCGCGGGCTGTTCCCGTTCGTGCTGGGCGGCGGCCACGAGATGGCGCTCGGCAGCTTCGGCGGCCTGGCGCGCCATCTCGCGGCCGCCCCGGGCGCCGGGGCGGCGCCGCGCATCGGCATCGTGAACCTCGACGCGCACTTCGACCTGCGCCTGGCGGACCGCGCGACCTCCGGCACGCCGTTCCGCGAGATCGCCGAGGACTGCGCGCGGCGCGGCTGGCCGTTCCGCTATGCGTGCCTCGGTGTGAGCGAGTTCGCCAACACGCCGGCGCTGTTCCGGCGCGCCGAGGCGCTGGGCGTGGCGTGGCGGCGCGACGAGGACATGGACGCGGGCGGCCGCGCCGGCACGCTCGCGCTGGTCGACGCCTTCGTCGGCGCGGTCGAGCACGTGTACCTCACGGTCTGCCTCGACGTGCTGCCCGCGTGCGTGGCGCCCGGCGTCAGCGCCCCCGCCGCGCGCGGCGTGGGGCTCGACGTGGTGGAGGCGGTGATCGACCGCGTGGGCGGCAGCGGCAAGCTGCGCGTGGCCGACGTCGCCGAGCTGAACCCGTCGCTCGACATCGACCACCGCACCGCCCGCGTGGCCGCGCGGCTCGTGGGGCGCATCGCCGAGGCGGTGCACCCATGAGCACGCCGGGCCGCCCCAAGTGCGAATTCCGGAGTGCGCAGCACGGAGGTTGCCTTATGAACGCCTGGGATGCGCTGTGGGTGAACGTGCACCTCGCCACGCTCGCCGCCGGGCCCGGCGGCGGCGAGATCCGCGACGGCGCGATCGCGGTGCGCGACGGCACGATCGCCTGGGTGGGTCCGCGCAGCGCGCTGCCGGCCGGCGCGCGCGCGGCGCGGGAGCACGACGGCGCCGGGGCCTGGCTCACGCCCGGCCTGGTCGACTGCCACACGCACGTCGTGTACGCCGGCAACCGCAGCGACGAGTTCGAGGCCCGCCTGGAAGGCGCGACCTACGAGGAGATCGCGCGCCGCGGCGGGGGCATCCTGGCCACGGTGCGCGCCACGCGCGCGGCCGGCGACGAGGCGCTGCTCGCCGCCAGCCTGCCGCGGGTGGAGAACCTGCTGGCCGAGGGCGTCGCCACGCTCGAGATCAAGTCGGGCTACGGCCTCGACCTGGACACCGAGGCGCGCATGCTGCGCGTGGCGCGCGAGATCGGCCGGCGCCTGCCGGTGCGCGTGCGCACCACGTTCCTCGGCCTGCACGCGCTGCCGCCGGAGCACGCGGGCCGCGCCGACGAGTACGTGGACCGCGTGTGCGAGGAGATGCTGCCGGCGCTCGCGCGCGACGGGCTGGTGGACGCGGTCGACGCCTTCTGCGAGACCATCGGCTTCACGCCGGCGCAGGTGGCGCGCCTGTTCGACGCGGCCGCCTCGCTCGGCCTGCCGGTGAAGCTGCACGCGGAGCAGCTCTCGGACCAGGGCGGCGCCGCGCTGGTGGCGGGGCGCCGCGGGCTGTCGGCCGACCACCTGGAATGGCTGTCGCCCGAGGGCGTGGCCGCGCTGGCCGCCTCCGGGACGGTGGCCGTGCTGCTGCCGGGCGCGTTCCACTTCCTGCGCGAGACGCGCCTGCCGCCCGTCGCGGCGCTGCGGCAGGCCGGCGTGCCGATGGCCGTCGCCACCGACTGCAACCCGGGCACCTCGCCCATGCCGTCGCTGCTCGCGGCCATGAGCCTCGCCTGCACGCTGTTCCGCCTGACGCCCGCCGAGGCGCTGGCCGGCGCCACGCGCCACGCGGCGGCCGCGCTGGGGCTGGCCGACCGCGCCGGCACACTCGAGCCGGGCCGCGCCGCCGACTTCGCGCTGTGGGCGATCGACCGGCCGGCCGACCTGTGCCACGGGCTCGGCTTCAACCCGTGCGTGCAGGCGGTGCACGCCGGCCGGGAGCGCGCCGCTGCGCGTCAGAGGCTGGCGATGCCCTCGCGCACAGCGTAGCGCGTGAGCTCGGCCACGCTGCGCAGACCGAGCTTGCGGATGATGTTGCGGCGGTGCACCTCGACCGTCGCGACGGAGATGTGCAGCCGCTCGCCGATGTCCGAGGAGCGGTGGCCCTCGGCGATCAGGCGCAGCACCTCGCGCTCGCGCGGGGCCAGCCGCGGGTGCGCGGGGCCCTCGAGCATCTCGGACATCAGCCCGCCGGCCACCTCCGAGCACACGTAGGTCTGCCCGCGCACGACGGCGCGGATCGCGAGCACGAGCTCGCTGCCCGCGGCCGACTTGGTGACGAACGCCGCGGCGCCGGCGCGCAGCATCTCGGTCACCACGTGCTTGTCGGTGAAGCCCGACAGCGCCACGATCTTCGCGGGATGGCCGCTCTGGCGCAGTCGCGCGGCCACCTCCATGCCGTTCGGGCCGGGCAGGCCGATGTCGAGCACGATCACCTCGGGCAGCGTCGCCGCGGCAAGCGCCAGCGCCTCGTCGCCGTCGCCGGCCTCGGCGACGACGCGGATGTCGGGCTCGCGCGCCAGGGCGTCGCGCAGCGCCTCGCGCACGAGCCGGTGGTCGTCGGCCAGCATCACCGCAATCGTGTGGTCCATCGTTCCTCTCTTCGCGCCGCGCGGGCGCGGCCGGCATTTGAGGGTGCCGGCGCCGCTCCCGGTTTGCCTTGGGTCAAGCCGGCAGGGGCCGACTACCGGGAAACCGGTAGTCGATCTATGCCAAGTCGGCATTCTCCGCCCGGATGGGTTTGCCTAGAGTTCGGTTCATAGATCAGGGAGGTCTTGACAACATGGACGCGATCGTCGCCCACCCCACCCGCCAGCCCGCCGGCGCGCAGCCCTTCGTGCCCGAGCCCGCCGGCTTCTTCGACCTGCTCGAGGCCCACGTGCCGGTGCGCCGCCACCGCGTGCGCCAGGGCGCCGCGGTGTACCGCTCGGGCAGCCCGCTCGGCGAGCTGCACCTCGTGCGTGCCGGCGTCTTCAAGGTGGCCGTGATCACCTGGGACGGGCGCGAGAAGCTGCTCGCCCTGCGCTTTCGCGAGCAATGGCTCGGCTTCGACGGCATCGCCGAAGGCCGCCACGTCTGCGACGCCACCGCGGCGGAGAGCGGCGAGCTCTGGTCGGTGCGCTACGACGACCTGCTGCAGGCCTGCGTGCGCCATGCGCCGCTCGGCACCGCGATGCATCGCGCGATGAGCGAGGAGATGGCGCACGACCGCGACTCGATGAAGTCGCTGTGCACGCTGTCGGCCGACGCGCGGGTCGCCCGGTTCCTGTGCCACTGGATCGAGACGCAGGCGCGCGAAGGCGCGTACGCGGACCGCATCACGCTGAACCTGACGCGCGCCGAGATCGGCAACTACCTCGGGCTCACGCTCGAATCGGTGAGCCGCGCGTTCTCGCGCCTCGCGCGCCAGCAGGTGATCCGCTTCGCCGAATCGACGCACCGGGAACTGGAGATCCGCGACGCGAGGGCGCTGTCCCGCCTGGGGGGGCCGTGCGTGTCGCCGCAAGCGTTGGTGCCCTGCTGAGCGCATCGGGGCGCGATGCTGCGGCAGCGCGTCGCCCCGACGCGCCGCGGGCCCGCACGCCCCGCCGCGGCCGGTAGACTGAGCCGCCATGTCCGCCGCACCTGCGACCACGCTGTTCGTTGCCCGCCACGGGCAGAGCGAATGGAACCACCAGGGCCGCATCACCGGCCAGCTCGACATCGGCCTGTCGCCCGAGGGCCGGCAGCAGGGCGAGGCCATCGCGCGCTGCCTGGCCGACGAGCCGCTCGACGCGATCGTCACCAGCGCGCTGCAGCGCACGATCGCCACGGCGCAGCCCACGGCCAGCGCGAAGGGGCTGCCGATCGCGACGCTCGCGGCGCTGAACGAGATCCACCTCGGCGTGCTGCAGGGCCGGCTGCGCGACGAGCGCGATCCCGAGGCGCAGGCGCTGTGGGCGGCGTGGCAGGCCGACATGTGGGGCCATCGCGTGCCGGGCGGCGAGCGCTTCGACGAGTTCGCCGCGCGGGTGGAAGGCGCGCTGGCGTCGATCCTGCGCGAGCACCGCGGGCGGCGCGTGCTGGTGGTGGGGCACCGCGCGACGAACCGCGTCCTGCTCGGCATCCTGCTCGGCTGGCCGCGCGAGCGCTGGCCGCAGATCCGCCTGGGGAACAAGCGCTTCTATCGCATCGCGCCCGGCACGCCGGCGCAGGTCACGACGTACTGGGTGGGCGGGGAGAAGGCGGGGGCGTCGAGGGCGGGATTCGTGATGTGAGCGGCGGCGGGTGGGCGGTGCCCGACCTCCCGTGCGGCTCACGGCGAACGCAAGGGTGCATGCGCCAGCACGTGCCGGATGCGCTCGCTCGTGACCCGCGCGCCGTCCATCGCCAGCCGGTGTGCGGGCGCCGGCGCGCACAGCGCGGTCTCGATGCGCCGCTTCAGCCGCGGCGGCGCGAGGTCCTGCGGGCCGAGCTCGTGCAGCAGCCCCTTCGCGGCGAACCGGCGGATGCGGATCGCCTGCTCGACGTTGCCCTGGTACGGATAGGCGAGGCCCGGCGTGCCCGCGGCGAGCACGTCGAGCAGCGTGTTGTCGCCGCCCATGCTGATCGACGCGGCCGAGGCCATCAGGCGCCGCGGGAAGTCGGCGAGGAAGGGCACGATCTCCACGTTCGCGCTGCGCACCCGGCGGCGCAGCGCGTCGAGCGCCGCGGGCGGCGTGCGCGCGCCGGCGGCGAGCACGAACGCGTGGCCGGGCATCAGCGGCGCGGCGTCGATCGCCGCCTCGAGCAGCTCGCGGCCCACGTCGCCGCCGCCCTGGCTCACCACGATCTGCCGCGTGCGCGCCGGCCGCTCGCCGACCGGCGGCGGCGGGCTGATGTAGCCCGTGTAGCAGAGGCACGCGGCGATCTCCGGCGCGAGCGAGAAGGTCTCGTCGAGGCGGATCACGTCGGGATCGCCGCGCACGAACACCGTGTGGATGTGCTTGCGCACGGTGTCGACCATGCGGCGCTCCTGCTCCACCGCGCGCGGGACCAGCACCTCGCGCACCGACGTGAACACGGGCACGGGGCCGCTGCGCTCGCGCACCGCGCGCAGCAGCGCCTGGATCTCGGGCTTGAAGCGGCGCCGGCCGAACGGATAGAACTCGACCACGACCGCGTGGTAGGGCATGCGCAGGAAGCCCGCGATGGCGCGCTCGCGCTCGGGCCACACCGCCGCGGCGTCGCGCCCGGCGTGCGGGTCGACGAAGCCGCCCGTTTCCTCGTCGTGCAGCAGCGTGGGCAGGCGCAGGCTGCGAAAGCCCGCGCGCGGCGCCGGCGTGCCGGCGTCGAGCCCGCCGTGGATCAGGTCCACCTCGGCATGCTCGAGCAGCCGCTCGATGATGCGCAGGCTGCACGTCAGGTGGCCGATGCCCACCAGGCTCTGGCAGTAGTAGAGGATGCGCCTGGGCGTCGCGTCGGGCATGGGCGGACAGAGCGCGCCGCCGGGGCGCTGATACACGCCGTGCCGGCGGCGCCGATGCCTGGCCCGCTCAGCGCCCCGACTCGCGGTGCCGCCGGTCGATCTCGGCCTGGCGCGCGCGGATCTCGGGCGGCCACTGCGCCTTGATCCACGAGAGCACGGCGACGATCTGCGCATCGGTGAGCACGCCGTCGTAGGGCGGCATGGCCGACTTGTATTCGGGCATGCGCGCCACCTTGCCTACGCCCAGCTTGGTGATGCGGAACAGCACGTCGTCGGGGTGGTGCCAGGTGTGGCCCGTGGCGTCGTGCGGCGGCGCGGGCATCAGGCCGTCGGGCCGGCGCTCGCGCCAGTGCGGCTGGCCCTCGAGCCGCGCGCCGTGGCAGGCGGCGCAATGCGTGCGGTAGACGGACTCGCCGAGCGCCACCACCCGCGCGTCGTCGGGCGTGAGGGTCACCGACCCGGCCGCGCGCCCCTGCAGCACGAGGGCCGCGGCCACGACGGCCGCGGCGGCCGCCGCCGCGGCCAGCCAGGCGAGCCGGCGGCTCATTCGGCCTCCGCGCTGCCCGACTTGAGCCACTCGTCGTCCAGCCGCTCCATGTTCTCGAGGATCTTGAGCAGGTAGTGCAGGGCGTGCGTCACGTCGTTGACGGAGAAGTCCTCGAGGAGGCGGGCGTAGTAGTCCCGGATCTTGGGCTGCGCCTGCACCTGCCAGACGTGGCGGCCGTGCTCGGTCATCGACACCACGCGCGAGCGCCGGTCCTGCTCGTGCGGCACGACGGTGACGTGCCCGTCGCGCTCCATGCGGCCGATCAGCCCGGCCAGGTTCTGCCGGCTCACCATGAGGTAGCGCGCCAGCTCGCCCACGCTCATCCCGCCGTGCGCCTTCTCGCGCGACAGCGCCCCCAGCACCGCCCACTGCTGCGTCGTCAGGCCTTCGGCCTCCACCGCCCGGGTGCCGGTCTTGTGCAGCATGTTTGCGCACTGGTACAGGCGAAAGAACAGCCTGTTGGCGAGTTCCATCTTGGCGGGGGAAGAGTGGGCCATCGGGGTGAATGCCTTTGCGTTGAAGGATGCGCACGAGGGCATGAAGGCCTGGCTCGACAAGCGCCAGCCCGTTTTCGCGCACCGCTGAAGCGCCTGTTGCGAGACCCACGACGGATCGTTCCCGCTGCTGCTCGACGCCGTGCAGCGTTTCGCCCGGACGCGCCGGGCCGTGGGGTACCATCGCGCGCCATGAGCGCGCACGGCCGCTCCGAAGCGCTCATCCCGGAGCGCGCAGCGCAGAGGGTAGTCCAGTGAGCACGGAACGCAAGCCCGTCACGCTGCATCGCCTGCGGGCGATGCATGCGGCCGGCGAGAAGATCGCGATGCTGACCGCGTACGACGCCGCCTTCGCCCGCCTGGCGGACGACGCCGGCGTCGACGTCCTGCTGGTCGGCGATTCCCTCGGCATGGTGCTGCAGGGGCATCCCAGCACGGTGCCCGTGACGCTCGACGAGATGGCCTACCACACGCGCTGCGTGGCGCGCGGCAGCCGGCACGCGTGGATCGTGGGCGACCTGCCGTTCGGCAGCTACCACGCGTCGCTGGAGCAGGCGCTGCGCAGCGCGGCCGAGCTCATGCAGGCCGGCGCGCACATGGTGAAGCTCGAGGGCGGCGGCTGGACGGCGGAGGTCGTGCGCGCGATGGTCGAGCGCGGCATCCCGGTGTGCGCCCACCTCGGGCTCACGCCGCAGTCGGTGCATGCGCTCGGCGGCTTTCGCGTGCAGGGCCGCGACGACGACGGCGCCGGCACGCTGCGCCGCCACGCGCGCGAGCTGGCCGACGCGGGCGCTTCGCTGATGGTGCTGGAGCTGATGCCGAGCGCGCTGGCGGCCGAGATGACCGCATCGCTGCCCATCCCGGTGATCGGCATCGGCGCGGGGCTCGGCTGCAGCGGGCAGGTGCTCGTGCTGCACGACATGCTGGGCGTCACCACCGGCCGGCGGCCGCGCTTCGTGCGCGACTTCATGGCCGAAGGCGGCAGCGTGGGCGATGCGATCCGGCGCTACGTGACCGCGGTGAAGGACGGCAGCTTTCCGGACGAATCGCAGCACGGCTATTCGTAGCCGGGGGCGGCCGGCGGCGCCGCGTCCATCGAGGCTTCAGCGCACCCCCGTCGAACGCGCCGCGTCCTCCAGCCGGTACGTGCGATGGCAGGCCAGGCACTTGCGCATCGTCTCGCCGAGCCGGCCGAGCGTCTCGCCGGTGTTGCGCGCCGACGCGGACTGGGCGATCGCGTCGAAGTCGCGGTGGACGTCGAGCGCCAGGTCGCGGAACGTCACGTCGTACTTCGCGGCGGAGAACAACGACACGTCACGCACGTTGATCGTTCCGAGCGCCCGTGCGGTCTCCGAGACGGCAGCCCAGTCGTCCTGCGAGAGCGCCACCAGCACGGTCTGCAGGCCCGCGAGGTACAGGCGCATGCTGCGCAGCACGTAGGCGCGCTCGTTGGGCCGCGCGAGCAGCGGGATGCGCCGGTCCGGCGGCGTCGCCGTGCCGGTCTCGCCGGCCACGACGGCCTGCTCGGCCGTGCCCTGACGCGCGGGTGCGCGGTAGACCTCGTTCAGCTGGAACGTCTGGTGGCACGCCACGCAGGCCTGCATCGCGATGCCCAGCCGACCGAGCGTCTGCGGGCCATCGCCGCGGCGCTCGGCCGCATCCGCGATGCGGCCGAAGTCCTGGCGCATGCGCGCGCCGAGCTCGCGAAAGTCGTCCTCGAACGGCGACGGCGCGACGGGCGACACGTCGTCGATCGCCACGCGCGAGAGGCCGCGCGCCGTGCGTGCGACGCTGCCGAAGTCCTGCTGCGACACCGCGGTGAAGAGGGCCTGGATGCCGGACAGCAGCTCGCGCATGTCGGCCAGCACGCGCGCCCGCGCTTCGGCCGGCAGCACGATCGGGATGCGACGGTCCGGCGCGACGACGATCGGCGGGCGTTCGCGGCGGGGTGCGGCGCCCGCGGGGCGGTCGGTTCCCGGCGCGACCTGGGCGTGCAACGATGCGCCGCTCAGCGCGGCGGCCAGGGTCATGGCCGCCGCGAACGCCTCGCGCTTCATCGACGCGCGTGGCGCCGTGGCACCGTCCCCGGCGGCCCGGTGCGCTCGCGCACCTGCCTGAAAACCCGGGCGAGGGCGCCGGCGTCGACGCTCGGGAAGTCCCTCACGAGGACCGCTTGCTCGACGACGAGCTCTTCTTGGACGGCACCTTGGCGCCCGCCTTGCGCGCCTCGGACAGGCCGATCGCCACCGCCTGCGCGCGACTCTTGACCGGCTTGCCCGACTTGCCGCTCTTCAGCGTGCCGGTCTTGCGCTCGTGCATCGCCTTCTCGACCTTGTCGGAGGCCTTCTTTCCATATTCGGCCATGGCACATCTCCATCGCTGCGACGACCCGGGACGGGTCGATTCGTCACGGCAAGGGGCATGCCCGCGCGACGACGATCCCCGGACGGCCTGCCCGCGTGTTTCGCTTCAGCGCGCGCGCGCCCGGGTCGTGCGCCAGAGCACCCAGGCGCTCGCCGCGAGCGCCGCGGCCTGCCCCGCCATCGACTGCAGGGTCGGATAGATGCCGAGCAGCGGCAGTCGCAGCGACCCGAGCGGGTCCGCGCCGATCGCGCCCGCTTCCTGGAGCGCGGCGATGCCTTGCCCGGTGAACACGACGGCCAGCACCAGCAGGACGATCGCCGAGGCCGAGAAGAACAGGCCGAGCGGCAGCCGCACGCTCGCGCGCAGGATGAACCCGGCCAGCGCCGCGAGCAGGGCGCCGCCGGCCGCCACGCCCGCGAGCAGCGCGGAGGTGCCCTGCGGCCCGGCCTGCGTCGCGAGCGCCTGGTAGAAGAGCACGGTCTCGAACGCTTCGCGGTAGACGGCCAGGAACGACACCATCGCGAGCGTCCAGACGGTTCCGGCCGACAGCGCACCGCTCACCCGGTCGCCGATGAACTTCTGCCAGGCCTGGCTGTGCGACTTGCTGTGCAGCCAGTAGCCGACGTACAGCAGCATGGCGGCGGCGACGAGCGCGGTGACGCCTTCGGTGACCTCGCGGTCCGCGCCCGAGATCTCCACGAGATGCCGGGACACGAACCAGGTGGCCACGCCGAGCGCCAGCGCCGCGACCCAGCCGGCATGGACCCAGCGCCGGGCATCGGGGCGACCGCCGCGCCGCAGGAACGCCAGGATGGCCGCGACGACGAGGATCGCCTCGGCGCCTTCGCGCAGCAGGATGACGAGGGAGGCCACGAAGGTCGCGGCCGGCGACATCTCGGCGCCCGAGAGGCGCTCGCGCGCCTGTGCGAGCAGCTCGCCCACCGTGCCGTACTGCGCTGCGACGCGCTCGGCCGGCGCACCGGCCTGCACGAGGGCGCGGTACGCCATCATCTCGCGCTCGATGCGCACGACGAGCGGCGCGTCCACGTTCTGCAGGCTCGCCTCGGCGAGCTCGAAGCCTTCGAGATAGGCCTGGATGGCGAGCTGCCCGGCCGCGCCGCGATCGCCCCGGCGATACGCCTGCGCGCTCGCCGCCAGCGTCGCACGCGCGACATCGATCGGGGACGGCTTGTCGGCGACCGCCGCCTGCGGGTGCGCGCGCAGGTACGCCTGCACCGCCACCATGTCGTCGCCCGCCTGCGCCCTCAGCTCGTTGGCCGACAGCGTCGCGACGTTGCCCAGGTCCGCAAACGGCGCGCGCCCGCGGCCCGCCCGCCACAGCGCCTCGCCGCGGGCGGTGAGCGCGGCGTCGGCCGCGAAATTCGCGGCGAAGAACGCGAGCGCCCAGCGCTCGTCCTCGCCGAGTCGTCGGAACGACGCCATCCCGGTGCCTTCGACGCCGAGCGTGATGGTGTTGTACAGCCCGTGCACGCTGCGTTGCGCCATGCGGTCGCGGTCGTGGAAGTCGGACGGCGCCGGATCGAGCCCCTTGCCGGCCGGGCCGTCGCCGCGGCCTTCGGTGCCGTGGCACGCGGCGCAGTGCTGCGCGTAGAGCGCGGCGCCGCGCGCGAGGTCCGGCACGCTGCGCGGCGCCACCTGCACGTGGTAGGCGCGGATGACATCCCAACGCAACGCGCCGGCCTGGGCCGCAACCTGGGTCGGTGCGGTCTTCGCCTCGATGTCGCGCGCCAGATCGGCTGCCTTGGCCTGCAAGGCGGCGCGTGCGGGGTTGTCCGCCAAGGCGCCGATGAGCGTGTGCGCCTGCCCCGCGAATTCCTGCATCTCCTGGTATTCGGCCTCGTCCCTGACCTTGCCGCTCTGCACGGCGCCGGCGTAGTCGACGGCGATGTAGTCGAGCAGATGCAGCACGGTGGCCGGCTCCGACGCCCGAGCGATCCCGGCGGGAACGAGCAGCAGCACCACCAGGCACCCGAGCCGCAGGGCCTCGTGCAGGCGCGAGAGGGCGGCGTGCACGGCGCGCGGGGTCATCGCCGGTCTCCCGGCACGTCGCGACACACGGCGCACACGCCGTAGAGCGCGAGGCTGTGCGCGGCGAGCTCGAAGCCGCGCTCGGCGGCGATGGCGACCTGCCGACGCTCGATCACCTCGTCGCGGAACTCGTCGACCCGGCCGCAGTGCACGCAGAGCAGGTGATCGTGGTGCGCACCTTCGTCGATCTCGAACACGGCCCGCCCGGCTTCGAACGTGGTGCGCTTGAGGATGCCGGCCTGCTCGAGCTGCGCGAGCACCCGGTAGACCGACGCCAGCCCGACCGTCGCCTTCTCGTCCATCAGGCGGCGGAACACGTCGTCGGCGCTCAGGTGCCGCTGCGGGCTGGAACGGATGATCTCCAGCACCCGCATGCGCGGCAACGTGGCCTTCAGGCCGACACGATGCAGGTTCTCCAGTTCATCCATCGGCCCGCACTCTACCTCGAATGCGAACCATTCTCAACCTCGTTTCGATTTTAGTGCGCCGGCCGATCGTGGTCTTCGGGCCGTCGAGGTTGCGTCCACGTTAAAAGATGCATATGCTATGCATCAATTGCCTTCACCCCTCGATGCGGATCACCGATGGTCGCGACTGAACAGGACGAACCCCTGGCCCGTGCACTGGAACGCCCGTACCGCCACGGGTTCGTCACGGACATCGAGGCCGATGCGCTGCCGCCGGGCCTCGACGAGACGACGGTGCGCGCGATCTCGTCGCGCAAGCGCGAGCCCGAGTTCCTGCTGAAGTGGCGCCTGGCGGCCTACGAGCGCTGGCTCGCGATGCCGCGGCCGTCCTGGGCCCATCTGCGCATCGAGCCGATCGACTTCCAGGCGCTCAGCTACTACTCGGCGCCGAAGTCGCAGCAGGGCGGGCCGAAGAGCCTCGCGGAGGTCGACCCCAAGCTGCTCGAGACCTACGAGAAGCTGGGCGTGCCGCTGCACGAGCGCGCCCGGCTGGCCGGCGTGGCGGTGGACGCCGTGTTCGATTCGGTGTCGGTGGGCACGACGTTTCGCGAGCAGCTCGCCAAGGTCGGCGTGATCTTCTGCTCGTTCTCGCACGCGGTGCAGCACCACCCCGAACTCGTCGAGCGCTACCTCGGCACGGTGGTGCCGCCGGGCGACAACTTCTATGCGGCGCTCAACTCGGCCGTGTTCTCGGACGGCTCGTTCGTCTATATCCCCGAGGGCGTGCGCTGCCCGATGGAGCTGTCCTCGTACTTCCGCATCAACGCGCGCAACACGGGCCAGTTCGAGCGCACGCTGATCGTCGCCGAGCGCGGCAGCCAGGTGAGCTACCTCGAAGGCTGCACCGCGCCGCAGCGCGACGAGAACCAGCTGCACGCCGCGGTGGTCGAGCTCGTGGCGCACGACGACGCGCACATCAAGTACTCGACCGTGCAGAACTGGTACCCCGGCGACGAGCAGGGCCGCGGCGGCATCTACAACTTCGTCACCAAGCGGGGACTCTGCGCCGGTGCGCGCTCGCACATCGCGTGGACGCAGATCGAGACCGGCTCGGCGATCACCTGGAAGTACCCGAGCGTGGTGCTGCGCGGCGACGACGCGCGCGGCGAGTTCCATTCCATCGCGGTATCGAACCACTTCCAGCAGGCCGACACGGGCACGAAGATGATCCACCTGGGGCGCAACACGACGAGCCGCATCGTGGCCAAGGGCATCAGCGCCGGCCATGCGCACAACAGCTACCGCGGGCTCGTGCGCATGGGGCCGACGGCGGCCGGGGCGCGCAACCACACGCAGTGCGATTCGCTGCTGATCGGCTCGCAGTGCGGCGCCCATACGTACCCGTACGTCGAGGCGGCGCGCGACGACGCCGTGGTGGAGCACGAGGCGACCACGACGCGCATCTCCGAGGAGCGCCTCTTCTACTGCCGGCAGCGCGGCATCGATGCGCAGGAGGCGACGGCGCTCATCGTCGGCGGCTTCTGCCAGTCGGTGCTCGAGGAGCTGCCGATGGAATTCGCCCTCGAGGCCAAGGCGCTGCTCGCGGTGTCGCTCGAAGGCGCCGTCGGATGAGCCGACGCAGCGTCCACAGGCTCTGAGCGCCGGCCCGCATGCCCGACTGGAAGGAACCGATCGTGAACGATGAACAGACCTTGCTGCAGGTGAACGACCTGCGCGTCGACGTGGGCGAGCGCAACGTGCTCAAGTCGATCTCGCTGGACGTCGCCGCCGGTGCGCTCGTCGTGCTGATGGGCGCCAACGGCAGCGGCAAGAGCACGCTGGGACTCACGCTGGCCGGCCATCCGCGCTACCGCGTGGTCGGCGGGCGCGCGCGCTTCGCCGGGCAGGACCTGCTCGCGCTCGCGCCCGAGGCGCGCGCTCGGGCGGGCCTGTTCGTGTCGCTGCAGGCGCCGCCCGAGATCCCGGGGGTCAAGAACAACCTGTTCATCCGCACCGCGCTCAACGCGGTGCGCGAGGCGCGCGGCGAGGCGCCGCTCGACGCCTTCGACTTCCTGGGCAGCGCACGCGAGGCCGCGGCGCGGCTCGGGCTGCCCGAGTCGCTGCTCGGCCGCCCGGTCAACGACGGCTTCTCCGGCGGCGAGCGCAAGCGCAACGAGCTGCTGCAGCTCGCGCTGCTGCAGCCGCGGCTCGCCCTGCTCGACGAGATCGATTCGGGGCTCGACGTGGACGGCGGGCGCGCGGTGGTCCAGCTCGTGCAGGACCTGCGCGCCAAGGGCACCGCCTTCATCGTGGTCTCGCACTACCTGCACTTGATCGAGTCGCTGGCGCCCGACGCCGTGCTCCGCCTCGACCAGGGGTGCATCGCCGAGCGGGGCGATGCCGGATTGGCCCGCGAGCTCGCGCGCACCGGCTTCGCGGCCGCCACCGAAGCGGTCGAGGGCTGAGGCCATGGACAGCGCTCGCGCCGACGCCCTGGCCGCCCGCAGCCATCTGGCGACGCAGGGCTGGATCTCCCGCCAGTGCGAGTCGTTCCGCCACCTGCCGCCGCCGGTCGCCGAGGTGTGGCTGGGCGACGAGGCCGGGCCGCAGGGCCGCGGCTGCGAGGCCCACCCGCTGGCCGGCGCGGGGTGGACGCTGCACCCGGTCGGCAGCACGCCGCAGGGGCGCGTCGATGCGCGCTGGCTCGATGCCGGCGACGCCGTGCAACGGGCCGAGCTGCTGGTCGACCTGCCGGCGCCGGGCCAGGGTGACGCGGCCCCCTTCGCCTGGGCGCACCGCGCGCTGTGCCGGCACGGCCTGCGCCTGCGCATCGGCGGTGCCCCGGGCGCGCAACGCATCCCGGGCGAGACGGTGTGGCTGCAGTTGCGACACCAGCCGCGCACGGCGGTGGAGGCGCCCCTGCTCGTGATCGACGTCCAGGCCGGCGTGCAGTGCGTGCTCGTCGAGACGCACGAGCGCGAGCCGCTGCACTGCCAGCGCGGCATCGTCCAGAACCTGCAGGTGCACCTGCGGCTGGGCGTTGGCGCCACGCTCACGCACCTGCGCCTCGCGATGCCGGGCGCCGGCGACCGCCTGGCCCACCACGTGCATGCCCGGCTCGGGCGCGGCGCCCGCTACGACCAGGCGCTGATCGCCGCGGGCAGCGGCTATCACCTGCAGCGCAACGTGATCGCGCTGGAGGCCGAGCGCAGCGCCGCGCGAACGGCCAGCGTGCTGTTCGCCGCGGGTTCGGCGCTGGAGCAGCAGCTGCAGGTCGCGCATGCGGCTGCCCGCACGACGAGCGCCGTCGAGGCCCTCGTGCTCGCGAGCGGCGCCGCGCGTGCCGTCGTCAACGCGCACTCGCGCATCGCGCCGGGGGCCGAGGACGCGGCGGTGCGGCAGCGGCTCTCGGGCATTCCGACCGGGGGCCAGCCGCGGCTCGTGCTGCGCCCGCACCTGGAGATCCACCACGATCGCGTGCAGGCCGCCCACGGCGCCACCTGGGGCGCGCTGCCCGAGGACGCGCTGTTCCTGGCACGCCAACGCGGCCTGGACGAGCGCACCGCGCGGGGCCTGATCGTCGAGGGCATGGCGACCGCCGTGCTGCAACGCTGCCTGGACGGCCCCGGCCTGCTGCAGCCGCTGGCGGTCGACGCGCTGCTCGCCCGCGCGGTCGCAGGCCATCTCGCGGCCGCGCAGGAGACCGGCCATGAGTGACATGCAGGCGGTGGGCCGCACCGACGCGCTCGCCCGGCGCGCCCTCTTTCCGGTGCTGGCCCAGAGCGTCAACGGCGCGCCGCTGGCGTACCTCGACAACGCGGCGACCACCCAGGTGCCCGAGCCCGTGCTGCAGGCGATGCGCACGTTCGAGCAGCGCGATCGCGCCAACATCCATCGCGGCGTGCACGCGCTGAGCCAGCGCGCCACCGATGCCTTCGAGCGGGCACGCGACGCGCTGAAGCGCTTCGTCCATGCCGGATCCGGGCACGAGCTGGTCTTCACCTCGGGCACCACCGACGCGCTCAACCTCGTCGCCCACGGGCTGTCGGTCGGCGGCAGCCGGCCCGCCGTGCTGCAGCACGGCGACGAGGTGATCGTCAGCGGCCTCGAACACCACGCCAACCTCGTGCCGTGGCAGCAGGCGGCGCGTCGCGCCAGCGCGACGCTGCGCGTGCTGCGGCCCGATGCGGCCGGCGCACTGCACGTCGAGGACCTGGCCGCCCTGCTGACGCCGCGCACGCGCGTGTTCGCGCTGACGGCCTGCGCCAACGCCACCGGCGAGCGCCCGCCGTACGAGGCGCTCCTCGCGCTCGCGGCCGATGCCGGCGCACTGACCGTGCTCGACGCCGCACAGGCGGTGGGCCACGAAGTCCCCGATCTCGGCGCGCTGGCGTGCGACTGCATGGCCTTCTCGGGCCACAAGATGTACGGCCCGATGGGGACGGGCGCGCTGGTCGGGCGGCGCGCCGTGCTGGAGCGGCTGGAGCCGCTGCGCTACGGCGGCGACATGGTGCGCTGGGTGAGTGCCGCGGAGGCCGCCTTGGCCGAGCTGCCGGCGCGGCTGGAGGGCGGCACGCCGAACGTCGCCGGCGCCGTCGGGATGGCGGCGGCCGCCGCGTTCATCGACGACGTCGGCCGCGACACCCTCGACGCGCACGTGCGCGCGCTGCGCGCCCATGCGGCCGCGGGCCTGGCGGCGATCGACGGCGTGACGGTGCTCTCGCGCGAGACGAACGCGTCGGCGATCGTCTCGTTCGTCGCCGACGGCGTGCATCCCCACGACATCGGCACGCTGCTCGACGAGCAGGGCATCGCGGTGCGCACCGGCCACCATTGCGCCCAGCCGCTGCTGGACCACCTCGGCCTCGGCCCGACGACGCGCGCCTCGTTCGCCCTCTACAACACGCACGACGAAGTCGAGCGCCTGATCGACGGCATGGCGCGGGCGCTGGAGGTGCTGAGATGAGCGCCGCCGGGCCTCTCCCAAGGCGCTCGCTTCCCCTCGGGGGGACGGGCGCGCAGCGCCGTAGGGGGCTGCGATGACCGCCCAGAGCGACCTGTACCAGGACGTGGTGGTCGAGCACAAGCGCGCGCCGCGCAACTTCGGCACGCTGGCCGAGCCCACGCACCGGGCGCACGGAACCAACCCGCAATGCGGCGACGACGTCGAAGTGACGCTGCGCGTCTCGGACGGGCGGCTGGACGACATCCGCTTCAGCGGGCAGGGCTGCGCCGTCTGCATCGCCTCGGCTTCGATGATGACCGAGGCGGTGCGCGGTCGCGACGTCGAGCTCGCACGGCAACTGCAGCAGCGCTTTCGCGCCGTGCTGACCGGCGAGCTCGAACCCGAGGCCGCGCAGCTCGGAAAGCTGATCAGCCTGGCCGGCGTGCGCGGCTACCCGAGCCGCATCAAGTGCGCGCTGCTCGGCTGGCATGCCCTGATGCATGCGCTGACGGACCCGCACGATGCGGCCGACGCGTCGTCGGCGACACCATGAAGCATCTCTACGAAGCGGTCGTGACGACGCGCCCCGTGATCCTCGGACGCGTTCCCGACGGCACGCCCGTCGAGCTGCCGGCCGGCACGCCCGCACAGATCGCGCAGGCGCTGGGCTCGTCGTTCACGCTGCTGGTCCAGGGGCAGATGCTGCGGCTGAAGGGCGCCGATGCCGACGCCATCGGCCTGCCGCCGCCCGCGTCGCCGGACGTTCCTGCCGATGCCACGCCGGACGACGTCGAGCCGCTCGTCTGGCGGACCCTGCGCACCTGCTACGACCCCGAGATCCCGGTCGACATCGTCGAACTGGGCCTGGTCTATGGCTGCGACGTGCGCCCGATGGAGGACGGGCGCGTGCGCGTGTCGGTGCGCATGACGTTGACCGCACCCGGCTGCGGCATGGGCGAGGTGATTGCCGAGGACGTCTGCGACAAGGTGCTTGCGCTGCCGCACGTGGGCGAGGCGACCGTCGAGCTCGTGTTCGACCCGCCGTGGGACCGTTCCCGGATGTCCGAGGCCGCGCAGCTGACGCTGGGCCTCTGAAGGCCGCCGGCCGCCCGCAGCGCCATGCGACTCGCCGAATACACCGACTACACGCTGCGCGTGCTCATGTCCTGCGCGGCCCGCCCGCGGGAGCTGATCACGATCGGCGCGCTGGCCGAGCATCACGGCGTGTCGAAGAACCATCTGATGAAGATCGTCAACGACCTCGCGCGCCAGGGCGTGATCGAGACCACGCGCGGCCGCGGGGGCGGCCTGCGCCTGCTCAAGGACCCGGCGGACATCCGGATCGGCGACGTGGTGCGCGCCGCGGAGACCGACTTCCGGCTGGTCGAATGCTTCGATCCCGGCACCAACGCGTGCCGGCTCGCACCGGCGTGCCGCCTGAAGCACCTGCTCGATTCGGCCCTGCGCGCCTACTTCAGGGAACTGGATGGCGCCACCCTGGCCGACCTCGTCCGGCCCGCCCGCACCGGCACGCCGGTCGCCGCACCGGCCAGCATCGCCGGCCCCCGCACCCGACGGTGAGTCCCCACCGAGGACGCGAGCCCGGCGCCGGCGCCATCCACGTCGTCGTGCAGGCGCACCCGGCTGCGCGGGACTCGCCGGCGGCGGGGCACGCTGCGTCGGCTCAGCCCAGCGCGGACAACGCGCCCAGCACGCTGTCCACGGGGCCCTCGCGCTCGGCGTCGGCGGCATCGACGAGCTTCCAGCGCCGCGCCCGCAGCGCGTCGATGCGATCGGCCGTCACCGGCTGGCTGAAGTAGAAGCCTTGCAGGCTGTCGCACCCCATGCTCTTCAGGAGCCGGGCCTGCTCGATCGTCTCCACGCCCTCGGCGGTCACGCGCATGCCCAGGCTGCTGGCCATGGCCAGCACCGCGCCGACGATGGCGCGGCTCTCGCCGCCTTCGAGCAGGGCGGTGACGAAGCCGCGGTCGACCTTGATGTTGCCGATGGGCATGCGGGTGAGGTAGGCGAGCGAGGAATAGCCGGTGCCGAAGTCGTCCAGCGCGATGCCCACGCCGTGCTCGCGCAGGGCCTGCAGCGCCGACCGCGTGGCGCTGGTGTTCTCCATCAGGGCGCCTTCGGTGACCTCGAGTTCGAGCCGCGCGGGCGCCAGGCCGGTGTGCGCCAGCGTGGCCACCACGCGGTCGGTCAGCCGCGGGCTGCCGAACTGCAGCGGCGACAGATTGACCGCGAGCTTCAGCGGCGGCCCTTCGCGGTTCCAGCGCGCCGCGTCGACGCAGGCGGTGTGCAGCACCCACTCGCCGATGCGCCCGATGAGGCCGTTTTCTTCCGCCAGCGGAATGAAGTCGAGCGGCGACACGAGGCCGCGCGTCGGGTGGTTCCAGCGGATCAGCGCCTCGACGCCGCTGATGCAGCCGGTGCGGGCATCGACCTGCGGCTGGTATTCGAGGTGGAACTCGTCGCGCTCGAGCGCCGCGCGCAGGCCCGCGTCGAGGTTCATGCGGTCGACGAGCTTGCTCGTCAGCGAGGCGCTGTAGAGCTTCGAGTTGTCCCGGCCCGAATTCTTGGCGTGGTACATCGCCGTGTCGGCGTGCTTGAGCAGGGTGGCGCCGTCGTCGCCGTCGTCGGGGAACAGGGCGATGCCGATGCTCGTCGTGAGCGTGAGCTCGCGGCCCTCGAGGACGAACGGCCGCCGCATCAGGTGGCCGAGCCGGTTCGCCACGGCGACGGCATCCTCCGGATGCTCGACGCCCAGCACCAGGGCGGTGAACTCGTCGCCGCCCAGGCGCGCGAGGTTGATGTCCTCGCTGCGCCGGTCGGCGTCGGCGAGCGGAGCCGGGCGCGACAGGAAGTCCGACTGCCGCAGGCCTTCGCGCAGGCGCTCGGCAGCCCACTGCAGCACGAGGTCGCCGGCGGCATGGCCCATCGAGTCGTTGATGTTCTTGAAGCCGTCGAGGTCCATGAACAGGATGGCCAGCTTGTCGCCGCACTCCCTGGCGCGCTTGACCTGGCGGTCGACCCGCTGCAGGAACGACGGGCGGTTGGGCAGGCCGGTCAGGCTGTCGAAGTAGGCGTGGCGGGCGATGCGGGCCTCGGCGATCTTGCGTTCGGTGATGTCGCGCGCCAGCACGATGAAGCGCGGTTTCGCTTCCGCCGTGACGGCCTTGCTCGACACCGACAGCTCGAACCAGGTCGATCCCTTGGCGAGCTGCAGCTCGAGCTGCTCGCCGGTCGTCGAACCCTGCTCGAGCGCCTTGTGCAGCGACGACATGACGACGTCGGCCGCGCGGGGCGGCATGATCCTGGCGACCGTCCTGCCGACGAGGCTTGCGCGACTCCCGGCCAGCAGGCTGGCCTTCGGCGCCCGGTAGTCGATGCAGCGCCCGTCGATGTCGAGTTCGAACAGCAGGTCCGGGATGGCGTTGAGGATCGCCGCGTTGCGCGCTTCGGCGGCGCGCAGGTCGAGCAGGGCCTGGTGGCCGCGCAGCAGGTAGCGCACCCGGTGGCCGATCAGCGCCCAGTTGACGGGCTTGGCGATGAAGTCGGTGGCCCCGTGCTCGTACGCCGTCTCGACCGAAGCCACGTCGTCCATGCCGGTGACCATCACGATGGGCACCAGCGGGCCGGCCTCGGTGCGGAGCAGGGCGCAGACCTCGTGCCCGCTCAGCTCGGGCATGTCGACGTCGAGCATGACGACGTCGCTGGGCTCGACGCGGAACTGACGCAGCGCGTCGTGCCCGCTCTCGGCCAGGCGGACCTCGAAGCCGGCCTTGCGGAGCGCGGCGCGCATGATCACGCGCGCGTCGGCATCGTCGTCGACGACCAGGATGGTGCGGCGGCCATCGGTCATCGGCGTGCCTTCGTGCTGCGCATCGCGGGCGGCCGGTCGGCTCACGCGAGCTCCAGCAGCAGTTCCTGCAGGCGCAGCTGCGCTCGCCGGTGCTCGCGCCCGGTCAGCTCGAGCAGGCCGCGCGCGTCGTCGATGCGGCCTTCGCGGCCGCACATCTCGAGCTCGCGATAGCAGCTCGACAGCGATTCGGCGCCGAGATTGGCGGCGCTGGACTTCAAGGCATGCGCGGCCTGGCTCAGGACCTTGGCGTCGCCCTCGCCGGCCGCCGCCGCCACGCGCGCCAGGTTGTCGTCGGCCGAGGCCAGGAACGAGCTCACGAGTTGCCTCGCCAGCGCCGGGCCGGCGTTTTCGTCGAGTTCGCGCAGGATGTCGATGGCCGCCATGTTGATGGCCGGCGCCTGCGGCGCCCCCGGCGCCTTGGCGACGGACGGCGGCGCCGCGGCAGGGGGGGCCTGCGCCGGCATGGCCGCCGGCGCTTCCGACAGCCAGCGCGCCAGCGTGTTGTGCAGCGCGGCCAGGGTGTAGGGCTTGGCCAGGAAACCGTTCATGCCCGCATCCATGCAGACCTGCTCGTCGCCCTGCATCGCGTTGGCCGTGAGCGCGACGATGGGCAGCTGCGCGCCGCGGCCGCCGGGCAGCGCCCGGATCGCCGCGGTGGCCTGATAGCCGTCCATCACCGGCATCTGGCAGTCCATCAGCACGAGGTCGAACTCGCTCCTGCAGACGCGGTCGACGGCCTGCGCGCCGTCGGCGGCGAGCTGGTACTGCAGCCCGAGCTTGGCCAGCATGGCCTTGGCCACGCCCTGGTTGATCGGGTTGTCCTCCACCAGCAGCACGTGGCCGCGCAGGCCGGCCATCGACGCCTGCGGCTTCGCCGGCCGCGGCCCTTCGACGGGCGTGGACGCCAGCACGCCGGTGAGCGCACGCTGCAGATCGGCGCGGCGGATCGGCTTGCTCAGGTAGCGCAGGATGCCGCCCTGCACGCGCTCGCGCTCGTCGATGCCGGCATAGGTCGAGCTCAGCATCACCAGGCGCGTGCACGCCAGCTCGGGCTGTGCCTGGATGTGCTGCGCGAGGTCGAGGCCGTCCATGCCGGGCATGTGCATGTCGAGCACGGCGAGGTCGAACGGATGCCCGCTGCGCGCCGCTTCGTGCATCGCGGCAAGCGCCTGCGGACCGCCTTCGACGCAGCTCACCGCCATGCGCCAGCCCTGGAGCTGCTGCTGCAGGATGTCGCGGTTGGTCTGGTTGTCGTCGACCACCAGCACGCGCACGCCGGCCAGCGCCACCGGCGCCGAGGACGGCGGCGGCGTCGACCGGGCGAGCGGCAGGTGCAGCTCGACGACGAAGCTCGAACCCTTGCCCGGCGTGCTCTCGACGCTCACCTGGCCGCCCATCAGCGTGACCAGGCGCCGGCAGATGGCCAGGCCCAGCCCGGTGCCGCCGAAGCTGCGCGTCGTCGATCCGTCGGCCTGGGTGAAGTGCTCGAAGATCTTGTCGAAGGCCTGCGGCTCGATGCCGATGCCCGTATCGTCGACGCCGATGCGCAGGTCGACGCCGTCGGCATCCTGCTGCAACAGCGTCACGCGCACCACCACTTCACCCTCCGCGGTGAACTTGATCGCGTTGCTGAGCAGGTTCGAGACGATCTGGCGCAGGCGGAACGGGTCGCCCCGCACGGCCCAGGCCGCATCGGGGGGCGTGAACTGCGCCGCCAGCTCCAGGCCCTTGGCCTCGGCAGGGTGCGCGAACGTCGCCATGAGCTCCTCGATCTCGTCGACCAGGCTGAAGTCGACCGCCTCCAGCTCGAGGTGGCCCGACTCGATCTTGGAGAAGTCGAGGATGTCGTTGATGACGCCCAGCAGGTGACGGCCCGAGGTCTGCACCGCCTCGGCCCAGACACGCTGGGCCGGCTGCAGTTCGCTGTCGATGAGCAGATCGTTCATGCCCAGCACACCGTTCATCGGCGTGCGGATCTCGTGGCTCATCGTCGCCAGGAAGTCGCTCTTGGCCTGGCTGGCGGCCTCGGCGGCCTCCTTGGCCTGCTGCAGCTGCGCGGCGCGCGCGGCGATGCCTTCGATCATGCGGTTGAAGGCCGTGGCGAGCTCGCCGATCTCGCCGCGAGCGGGTTCGGCGCGCCGCGTGTAGTCGCCCTGCGCCGCCCGGCCGGCGAACTCCGCCAGCGCCACGATGGGCCGGGCGATGCCTCGCGCCGTCGCGATGCAGCCGACGATGGACAGCACGGCCCCGAGCAGCATCAGCGCCAGCAGCACGACCTGCAGGCGGCGCACCGGCTGCATCGCCTGGTCCACCGAGCGCTGCAGCACGGCCAGCACCGAGGGGTCGCCGTCGCCCGCGAGCGAAACCGCCAGGGTCTGGTACTCGCCCTGCGGCGACGGCCTGAGCTCGTTGCGGCCCGGATGGAAATCGGCGCTCCCGCCGAGCAGCGCGGCGCTGACCTCGGTGGGCAGGGTACTGGCCAGCACGTCCCAGCCCCGGTCGGCGCGCCGGCTCACGAACGAGACCTGCTGGGAGGTGAGCGCCTTGAGCTCCTGCGCAACGCGCTGGTCCATCACGAAGCCCATCGCCACCCAGGCGATGGGCACCGGCGCGAGCACTGGCACCACGACGAGCTGATGCGGCACGCCGCCGATCGTGACGATGGAGGCGGTCACGCGCCGTTCGGCCGCGACCACCAGCAGGTCGGGGAAACCGAAGCGCCGCTCGGCTCCCAGCGGGTCGAGCGTGTCGGCGATGACGAGGTGGTCCAGCCCGACCAGCATCATCGCGCTGGCGCCGATGCGCTCGCCGTGGTTGGTCAGCGCCGAGAGGATGGTCTCGCGCTCGTTGGTCGCGATGGCCTGGCGGAATCCGAAGTCGGTGGCCAGCACCTGCGCGGCCTGCTGCAGCTGGTCGCGGTTCTGGTCCAGCACGCGGCGGAAGATGCGCTCGGCGATCGCGAGCTCCTCGCGCATGCTGTCGTCGGCATGGCTCGAGATCGTGGCGTTCATGACGGCGAAGCCGGCCGCCTGCAGCGTGAGCAGCAGCGTCACGAAGAAGACCACGATGCGGAACTGAAGGCCGTGGCGGTTCATGGCGGCAGGCGGGGGCGTGAGGCAGCGCGCCGCGCGCGGGCGCAGCTCGGCGTCGCGGACCGCCTCGGCAGCACGAGCCGAGGCCGGCATGCCGGGGTCAGCGTCTCGGGGTGCATGTTCGGGGAGCGACTCGGTGCGGGCCAGAGTCTCTTATCGGCCGGGGAGGCCGGGTCCTTGAGCACCGCCACCGTGCAGAGTTCAGCCCGCGCGGCCCGACGGCACCCCGGTCGGCTGCTTGCGTGGCTGCGTGCCGTGAACTTCGCACGCGGCGTGCGCCCATTTCACTTCACGGTGATGCCGAGCCGCACCTTGGCCGCTGCGCTGACCGGGTCGACCTGCAGCGCCGCGTCGCTGACCGGGCTGCCGAGCGGCAGGTCCGGATGCCAGGCGCGCAGGCGGTAGCTGCCTGCCGGCACCTGCGCCAGCGTGATGCGGCCCTCGGCGTCGGTGCGACCGTAGTAGGGCGTCTCGACCACCACGACCCAGGCCACCATCGCGTCGTGGATGTTGCAGCCGAGCGCGGCGATGCCGGGCTTGTCGAACACCACCGGCTCGGCCGGCGTGCCGGCGTAGAGCTTGAGCTCGAACACCTTCGCCGGCGAGAACGAGTAGACGTGGTGGCGCACGTTGTCCCGGTTCGGGAAGTACACCCCGGAGCCGAGCGGGATCACGCTGACCTTGGGCACGAAGCGACGCTGCTGCTGGACGATCTCCGCGTGCTTGAGCGGCTGCACGCTGGCCCGCGCTTCGGCCGAGTCGAGGTAGACGACGGCGTCGGCCAGCGGCTTGTCGTTGGCCGAGACCACCTGGACGGTGACCGACGACGCCGAGGCCAGCAGGGGCCACGCCAGCGTCGCGACCAGGGTGGACGAGCGCAGTGCAGTCATGCCGGTCGGCCTCTTCAGAACGTCAGGTACGCACGGGCGGTGACCATGTAGCCCCGCTCGCCGTAGATCTTTCCGCGCAGGTAGCCCACCTGCCAGTTGAAAGCCGTGCCGTCGCCCAGGTCGAGCTTGCCGAACAGCGCCGGGCCGGCCCGGTGCGACTGCTCCGAACTCGCAGACCAGTCGGCCCAGGGCCCGAGCTCGCCGAAGCCCTGCAAGCCGAAGTGCAGGGCGCGCTGCCAGCGATGGCGCACCTGCCACTGGTACTTCATCGTCGTCGGGTCCGGGAGGGTGGTGTGGAAAGGCCGGTCCACGAAGACGTTGAAATTCAGCTGCGTGCGGCCGATGTCGGTCTGCACCGCCGGCCCGAACTCGACGGCCCAGTTGCCGCCGGCGTTGCGGATGAGCTGGCTGTGCAGCGCCAGGTCGACCGGATACTCCCCCTGCGTCAAGAGGTAGTCGTTCTGCCAGTTCCACGAGCTGACGTAGGAGTTCATCTCCGAGGAGTCGATCCAGCTGGCGAAGACCTCGGTGTACCAGCGCTCGGTGACGCCGTAGCCGAAGCCCAGCTCGGGCCAGACGACCTCGGTCATGCCGGGGAACTTCGTCGTCCAGTAGCGCAAGTCGAGGGTGCGCAGACCCTTGTCGCTGTAGGTGGTCACGACGTAGTAGCCGGGGTCGGCTGCGGCGCCGCCACAGGCGAGCAGCAAGGAGGAGGCGAGCAGCGTGGACGTGGAGAGCTTCATGGCGATTCGGGGCAGGCAAGACCATGGCGCGGGGCGCCATGCGTGGCTGTGACAGCCTAAGCCCGCGCCGCGCGCGCCGATGGCCCGAACAGACCGACGATCCGACGGCTTATCGGGCCCTGCGGCCGGCCTTCACGCCGAACGCGACGCGCCCGCGCGATGGCGCTCCACGAGGTCCTCGCGCCACTCGATGCCCAGTCCCGGCGCGTCGAACGGGATCAGGAAGCCCTGATGCAGCGTCAGCGGCTGCGAACGCAACCCCCCCGCGGCATCCAGGACCTCGATCCAATGCGCGCTCGGGGTGGCGCAGAGCAGCTGCGCGCTGGCCTCCACGAACAGGTGCGAGGACACCGGCAGCCCCGCCGCGCTCGCGAGCGAGACGGCCTGCAACCAGCCCGTCACCCCGTGGATGAACTGCGGATCCGGCATCACCAGATCCATCGCCTGGGCCTCCATGGCCGCGCGCAACTCTGCCGGGCCGTTGAAGTTCTCCCCGATCTGGATCGGCGTCGCCACCGAAGCGGCGATGCGGGCACAGCCGGCGAGGTCGTCGGCTGTGACCGGTTCCTCGATCCATTCCAGGCCCTCGCCGTCGAGGGCACGGCAGCGCACGAGCGCCTGCGCGACGCTCAGCGACTGGTTGTAGTCGACCATCAGGGCCAGGTCGGGGCCCAGCGCGCGACGCGCGGCATGCACGGCGGCGAGGTCTTCCTTCAGCGTCGGAAAGCCGAGCTTGATCTTCAGCCCCGCAAACCCGCCCGACAGCGCTTCCTCGGCCACGACATGCACCGACGAGGCGTCGTACAGCCCCACGCTGTGATAGGCCCTCAGCGGTCGCAGCGCGGCGCCCAGCGACCGCGCCAGCGGTTCACCCCGAGCCTTGGCCCAGGCATCCCACACCGCCATGTCCAGGGCACCGAAGGCCATGCCCAGCAGCCCCTTCGTCCCGATCAGACGGCATCGCCGCACGAGCTGCGCATGCAGGTCGCGCGGCCACAGCGGCAAGCCGCGAAGCATCGCACCCAGACCGACGACGGTCTCGGTCAGCGCGTGCAGCAACTCGGGCAGGTAGGCCTGCGCGTACGCGCGCCCCTCGAGGCCCGCGTCCGTGACGACGTCCACGAGGACCAGCGGAAAGCGCTCGATGCTGCCGGAGGCGGTGCGGATCGGACGACCGATCGGGGCGAGGACAGGCGTGGCGCGAACGCTCGTGATCTTCACGGCAGTCGGCGGGTCGGCATCCATGGGGTATCGCATGGTGGTCGCCAGATGGGCTCGCTCATCGAGGCGATTGACATATCGCTTCACTCGATGACCTGGTCGGCTTTCGCGAGCAGTTCGTGCGGCACGTTGAGCCCGAGCGCGCGCGCTGTCTTCATGTTGACGATCAACTCGAACTTCGTCGGACCTTCCATCGGCAGATCGGCCGGCCTGGCGCCTTTCAGGATCTTGTCGACGTAGATTGCCGCGCGCCGGTACATGTGCGCACCATCGGGTCCATAGGCCAGCATTCCTCCGGCCTGTGCAAACTGAAGGGAGCCTATGGTGGGCAATTGGCGTTCAATTGCGAGGCTGGCGATCTGATTGCCAAGCGGGTTGAGCAAAGACGTGTTAGGCACCACGACAGCTTGAACATCTTGTGCTCGAAAGTCGTCGAAGGCCTTCGCAAGGTCATTGACCCCGCGGACGACGACCCGATGGACGGTGAGCCCCAGCGTTCGGGCCGCGCCGTCCTCCTTTTGCCGCGCGAGGCCGGCGGCCTGCGGCCGCTCGATGTCCGGGACCTCGAACCAGCCGATGCGAGTCGCCTTTGGAGCGCTCCGCTTCAACAGCTCGAGCCACTTCACCGTCGTCTCGAACTCCTGAAGGACGAGCCCGGTGGCATTTCCGCCTGGCCGGTCGAGGCTGGCAACGACCCCGTTGGCCACAGGGTCACCGACGGCACCGATCACGATGGGAATCGCGCTTGTCGCTTGCCTGGCCGCCCGTGATCCGGCCGATCCGTGCGTCACGATCGCATCAACGTCGAGCTCGACAAGTTCCGTTGCCAGGTCCGGCAAACGGTCGAGCTTGCGCTCGGCCCATCGATAGTCGATGCGCAAGTTTCGGCCCTCCTCGTACCCCAGCTCGCGCAGGCCTTGGCGAAGCGCGCCGGTCTGGCGGGCGAAGTCTTGAGCCGAAGTCTGACCGAGAAAGCCGATTCGGAAGATCCGATCGGCAGGTCGTTGAGCCTCGGCCGGGAGCGAGACGATCCACAGGGCGGTAACCGCAGCCATGGCGTACAGCACCGCCCAGCTTCTTTGCATCAGCCGATGGCAGAAGTTCATGGCACTGCTCCTGTTCGTCTGGAGACGCAGACGTTACGCTCATCGGTCTCTTTCATCCAGACGCAGCGTCACGCCGCCGCATCGATGCAGACCCCGCTGGCAGTTCGTCGCTTCCGATCGCCACGTTTGATCGGCACGCAGGAGATCCGAACGCCCGTCTCGACTGGGGCAAGATGCGATCGACCCGACCAACGAACTCACTTCATCACGGTATCGCGCGAGATCGCGTAGCGCTGCATCTTCACGTAGAGCGTGCTCTTGGCGATGTGCAGCTGGCGCGCGGCCAGCGTCAGGTTGCCACCGCTGGCGCCGATCGCGCGCCGGATGAGCGACTCCTCGCCTTCGGCGATGCTGCACACGCCGCCCGGGGCGGCGTGCGGCGAATCGCCGATGTTGGCGAGCGACTCGAGGAACTCCCGCGGCAGCGCGTCGCGCGTCAGCGTGGCGCCTTCGGACAGCAGCACCGCACCCTCGATGAGGTTGCGCAGTTCGCGAACGTTGCCCGGCCAGGCATACGACTCCAGCGCCCGCGTTGCCTCGTCGTCGATCGCCCCGGCCTCGAGGCCCTGCTCGCGGCGGAAACGCTCCAGGAAGTGCCGGGCCAGCCGCGCGATGTCGCCCTTGCGCTGCCGCAGGGCCGGAATGCGCAATGTGGTGACCGCAATGCGGTAGTAGAGGTCCATGCGGAATCGCCCCTGCGCGATCTCCTGGCGCAAGTCGCGGTGGGTGGCCGCGATCAGGCGAAAGCTGACGCGGCGCGGCGTGTTCTCGCCGAGGCGGTAGATTTCGCCGCGCTCCAGCACGCGCAGCAGATTGGGCTGCATGTCGAGCGGCATCTCGCCGATCTCGTCGAGGAACAACGTGCCCCCATGAGCCGCCTCGATCTTGCCCACCATGCCGCCCTTGCGTGCGCCGGTGAATGCGCCGTCGGCGTAGCCGAAGAGCTCGCTCGCGAGCAGTTCGCGCGACAGGCCGCCGCAGTTCAGCGCCACGTACGGCCCCGCGCCGGCGCCGTGGATGCCTCGCGCGAATTCCTCCTTGCCGACGCCGGTCTCCCCGAGCAGCAGCACGGGAACGCGCGAGCGTGCCAGCTGACGCGCCTTGCCGATCACCTCGAGCAGCGTCGCATCGCCCGTGACCAGCGCGTCGAAGGCGTCGCCTCGAGGGGCGCTGGGCTCGCGCACCGTGGGCGGGCTCGGCGCCATGGCGCGGGTGCCGGGCGCCGGGACGATGAGCAGCGTGCCCAGCTGCTCGCCCTTGACGATCAGCGGCTCGATCCATTGCGGATCGATCCAGGCCGGCAGCGCGCTGCGCGAGGGCTGGCGACCGGGGCGGCCGGCGGCGAGGCCGGGCAGCCGGCGCGCGGCGCCGAGGTCGATCTCGCCGCCGACCGATGCGATGAGCAGCGGCGCGTGCTCGTTGGCCCGTATCGGGCAGCCGCGGTGATCGAACAGCACCACCCCGTCTCGGCCGGCGGCGGCCAGCCGGTTCACCGCGTGGTCCAGCAGCCGGTAACGGCGCTCCATTTCGCCGGTGGCGAGCCGGTGCTCGATGCGGCTGGCCGCGGTGACGACGAGCGCGAGGGTCTGCCGGCTGTAGGTGCCGGACAGTCCCGACACGTCGAGCACGCCGAGGATCTCGCCGTCGAGGGGATGGCGCAGCACGGTGGCCGAGCAGGTCCAGCGCTTGATGCCTTCGCAGAAGTGCTCGGCGCTGTGGATCTGCACCGGCTCGCCCATCGCGAGCGCCGTGCCGATGGCGTTGGTGCCGCACAGGTCCTCGCTCCATGCGACGCCGGGCATGAGGCGGATGGTCTCGGCCGAGCCGAGCGCGCGCACGTCGCCTTCGGTGGCCATGATGGTGCCGCTCGCGTCGGCCAGCGCCATGAGGGTGCCGGTCTCCGACAGGAAGTCGCGTGCGCAGGCCATGACCGGTGCGCTGGCCTCGATGAGCTGACGCTGGCGTTCGCGCAGCAGGTACAGGTCCTGATCGGACAGCGGCTGCGGCCCGCTGCGTGCGCGCGGGTCGACCTGCGCGTGCACGCAGCGCTGCCATGACGAATCGACGAGCGCGCGCAGGCTTTCGATGGCCCGCTCGTCGCCGCCGATGAACGACTCCCACGCCGTCATCACCGCCGGCTCGTCGCCGGGGTTCGAGAACAGCTGCCTCGCCAGCGCCGTCATGCTTGTCTCCTTGCGGCCGTGTGACCCGGCCTGAAGCGCCTGAACATTAGCACGCCCTCCCGCGGCCGTTGCCGTCCGGGAGGGCGCACCCGACGCGACCGCCGGGCTCGGAGCCTGTGAACGATTCGCCGTCGAACCGTCCTCGGTCCTCAGTCGACGCGCTCGGGCATGGGCAGCTTGACCCACTCCTTGTAGAAGGCGTCGATGTCCGGCTCGAAATCGTGGATCACCGGGTACCACGGCGTCGGGGCTTCGACGTCGTGCAGCGTCCCGCACTGCGGACAGGTGTACTCGCGGTAGACCTGCCAGTTCGTGTCCGGCGCCATCAGCTTCGGATAGATCTCCGTCATCGCGTCCTCGTCCTCGCGGACGTAGATGCTCGCGTGCATCTTCCAGTTCTCGCGCCAGTCGCAGAACACGTGGCCGCAGTCGCACTGCGTGACCCACTTGCTCGTCTTCGACTGCTGCACGATGTGCAGGTGCGGGCCCAGCGGCAGCACGATGCGGTCGCTCCAGCCGAGCTTCTTCTGCAGCGCGGCGAGGTAGAGCTCGAAGCGCTCGGCGTCCTTGGGCATGGAGAGCATGCGCAAGGTGGTGTCCCAGTCGAGCTTGCCGTCGACGAGGTTCTTGATCTGCTCACGGGTGTAGGTGGACATGTGCGGTCTCCTGGGTTTGGGGGCGTTGCGTCATTCCTCGACGAGCACGACGGTCTTCACGTCGGGCATCTTCGACAGGTCCATGCGGAACTTCGACCCGTAGCTCGGCACCGCGAGGTCCTCCTCCTTCAGCGTCCAGGCCTCGGGCAGATGCCAGAAGTCGCGGAACTGCCGCTCGAACTTCCTCGACAGACCGAAGCTCGTGGCGAACATGTGCTGCACCTGCAGCGATGCGCTCTTGGTGAGGATGCGTTCGCGCTCCTCCTTCATCCACTCCTGCGTCGGGATCGAGCGCGCGAGGCGCTCGCGGCGGATCTCCAGGCGCCGCAGTGCGGTCTGCCTGGCGTCGACGGTCCACACGCCGTCCGCGTCCTTCGTCGCCACCGCGCCGTAGACCTTCTGCGCGTACTCGGGCAGCAGCAGCGCATTGTTCAGGTCCTTGGCAATCGCGTCGATCTCGCGGTCCAGCGGGTCGCCGAAGCCGGGCCCCCCGCGCAGGTAGTTCAGGTAGAGGTCGTAGTTCTCGTAGCAGTCCTCGGTGGTCATGCACTGCTGGTCGCGCTTGACCACCGCACCGGCGTTCAGGTGGTTCTCGTAGTCGGGCAGGTCCGGGTTGGCGTCGGCGCCGAGCGGCAGGCTGTCGCCGAGGGCGATGCGCTCCTTCAGCCCCGTGTGGTGCGCCTCGAAGCGGTAGCCGGTGGCCGCGGGGTAGCCGCCCATCAGGCCCCAGTCGCTGTTCATGTAGCCGTTGCCCATGAAGAACATCGTCCAGTCCTGCGCCTTCCAGACCATGCGCAGCGTCTCGAACCCGCAGCCGCCGCGGTACTGGCCGTAGCCGCCCGAATTGGTCTTGACGTTGCGGCCCAGGTAGAGCAGGGGCTCGGCCATCTCCCAGATCTCGATGTCCCCCATGTCGCCTTCGGGGTTCCAGATCGCCGCGGCATGGTTCAGCCCGTCCTTGATCGCGCACGCGCCGGTGCCGCACGACGAGGCCTCGAAGCTGTTGACCGCGTGGATCTCGCCGTCCTGGTTGATGCCGCCGCCCTGCAGCCAGTTCGATGTGTTGGCGTTGCCGGCGTTGACCTCCTCCAGGTAGCCGCGGCTGAAGTACGCCTGCGACAGGCCCCGCCACATCGCGCTCCACCCGGACACCAGGAAGTGCCAGGCGTAGGCGTGGCCGGTGCGGCGGTCGTCCGGGTTCATCCACGTGCCCTTGGGCAGGTGGAACTCGGTGCCGAAGTAGGCGCCGTCGTTGATGCGCTGCGTGGGCACCAGCGTCTGCGTCATCATCACCCAGATCCCGCTGGTGAAGGCCACCTGGTGCGCGTTGTACGAGTGCCAGCCCCAGCGGCTGGCACCTTCGAAGTCGAGCCGCCACGAGCCGTCGGCGCGGATCTCCATCTCGACCGGCGAGTGCATGATCGAGTCGAGCTTGGCGAAGGCGTTGGAGGTCTGCACATCCTCGTGCTTGTAGGGCACGTCGACGAAGGCCACCTTGCGGTACTTGCCCGGCAGGGTCATCGCCTTGATGCGCGTCTGCAGCCCGCGGCGGCCTTCCTCGATCACCTCGTAGGCGAACTTCTCGTAGGCCTCCAGGCCCTCGTCCTCGATCACCTCCTCGATCAGGTCGCGGATCATGTGGCAGCCGGCGATGCGGGTGCGCTCGTCGAGGATCCAGTACTTGGGCGTACGCACCGAGCGTTGCGACTCGTGCAGCCAGTCGCGCAGCGGCGTGTCGTTCACGCCCGTCTTGCGGCAGGTGATCATGTAGCCGTCGCCGAAGCGCTGCGTCTGGCCGGTGGACATCGACCCCGGCGTCACCGCGCCCGTGTCGATCACGTGCGTCACGCCGCCGACCCAGCCGATCAGCTTGCCCTTGACGAAGATCGGCACGATGGTGGCGATGTCGCAGGGGTGCACGTTGCCGATCGCGCAGTCGTTGTTGGTGAACATGTCGCCCGGGTGGATGCCCGGGTTGTTCTCCCAGTTGTTCTCGATCATGTACTTGATCGCGGCGCCCATCGTGCCGACGTGGATGATGATCCCCGTCGACGTCAGCACGCAGTCGCCGGCCGCGTTGTAGAGCGTGAAGCACAGCTCGCCTTCCTGCTCGACGATCGGGCTGGCGGCGATCTTCTTGGCCGTCTCGCGGGCGTGCACCAGGCCGCCGCGCAGCTTGGAGAACATCTTCTCGTAGCGGATCGGGTCGCGCTCGCGCAGCTCGAGCCGCACGAGTCCGTTGTAGTGGCCGGTCGCGGCCGTGCGCTCGAGGATGCCGTCGCGGAACTCCTTGAGCGACTGGCCGGTGCCGAGCAGGTCGGCGATGCCGACTTCCTGGAATGTCATCTTCATGGCGGGCTCCTTACTTGGTTTCCTGGAGATGGAACAGGCGGTGCTTGTCGAGCGTGGTCGAGAAGCCCTCGGGGACGACGAAGGTGGTGGCGTCGGACTCGACGATGGCGGGTCCCGTGATGGTGTTGCCGGGCTCGAGCGCTTCCATCCTCCAGATCACCGCGTCGTGCCAGACCTTGTGGCGGTACAGCCGGCGCGTGCCGATGCGCGCGTCGTCGGGCGGCGTGGGGCCGCCGTCGGGATCCTCGGGCAGCACCGGCTTCTGCGTGACCACCATGCCGCGCATGATGGCGCCGGTGACCGAGAAGCCGAGCTCGGGCGAGCGCGCCGAGCTCGCGTAGACGCGGCCGTAGGTCTGCTCGAAGGCCTCGGCGATGCGGTCCCAGTCTTCCGCGGTCGATGCCGCTGCGATCGGCGAGCTGATCTCCAGGTCGTTGAGCTGCCCCATGTACTGCATGCGGTAGCCGGGTCGCAGGACGACGTCCTCGGGCGCGAAGCCGTTGATGCGGAACTCCTCGATCACCTTGGCCGCCAGCTCGGACCACGCGGACTGGATCGTCGCGGCGGCCTGCGCCTTGTCGGCGGCCGAGGCATGCTGCGGCAGCGCGAGGTCCACGCTCTTGTCGTAGCGGTACTCGAAGTCGGCGCAGGCGCACCCGAAGGCCGAGAAGCCTGCGGCCCAGGCCGGCACCACCACGTCCTTGAAGCCCAGGCCCTCGGTGTAGCCGTAGGTGTGCACCGGGCCCGCGCCGCCGTAGGAGAAGCAGACGAACTCGGTCGGGTTGTAGCCCTTGGCGCTGACGTTGGAACGCAGGTACTCGCGCAGCTGCAGGTCCAGCAGCTCGATCACCCCGGCGGCCGCATCCTCCACCGTCAGGCCCAGCGGGTCGGCGACCTGCGCCTTGATGTGCTCGCGTGCGCGCTGCACGTCGAGCTTGATGGCGCCGCCGAGGAAGTTCTCGGGGTTCAGGTAGCCCAGCACCACGTGGCAGTCCGACACCGTCACCGTGTCCAGGCCGCTCTCGGGCCAGCAGGTGCCGACGCGGTAGCCGGCGCTGTCCGGGCCGAGCTTGATCGCGCCGCTGTAGGGGTCCAGCCGCACGAAGCTGCCCGCGCCCGCGCCCACCGAGTCCATGGTGACCAGCGGCAGCGAGAGCACCAGGCGCGCCATGTCGGGGTCGGACGCGATCGCGAAGCTGCCCTTGGTGATCAGCGCCATGTCGAACGAAGTGCCGCCGATGTCCGAGCACGCGACGTTCTCGTAGCCGAGCGTCTCGCCAAGCAGCTTGGAGCCGATCACGCCGCCGATCGGGCCCGACACGATGGTGCGCGCGAGCTCCTTGGCCTTCCAGCTGATGGTCCCGCCATGCGTGGCCATCACGCGCAGGTCGAACTTCGCGCCATGCTTCCTGAAGCGGTCGCTGACCTTCTTCAAGGTCTGGCGCGAGGGCTCGGCCGCATAGGCCTCGAGCACCGTCGTGTTCATGCGGTGGCTCTCCTTGCGCTGCGGGTAGTAGTCGACCGACGCGAAGACCGGGATGTCGCTGCCGAGCCGCTTCAGCTCCTCGCGGCAGATGTCGCGTGCGCGCTGCTCGCTGGTGCCGTTCTTGTGCGACTGCAGGAAGCAGATGACGATGGCCTGGGAGCCGTGCGCCACCAGCTCGCGCGTGGCCCTGCGCACTTCGTCCTCGCGCAGCGGGATCACGACCTCGCCTTGCACGTCGGTGCGCTCGGTGACGCCGCGCGTGCGCGCGAGCGGCACGAGCGGCTGGTCGTAGCGGTGCGTGTTCAGGTGGATGCGCTCCTCCAGCGCATAGCCCAGATAGCTCTGGATCGCGCGGCCCATCGAGTGCACGTGCTCGAAGCCCTTGTTGACCATCAGGCCGACATCGAGTCCCTTGCGCTGCACCACGCGGTTGAGCATGGCGGTGCCCGAGTACACGCAGGTCAGCAGCTCGGGGTAGACATCGTCGACGTCGCGCTGCCAGTGCGCCAGCGCGTCCTGCGACGAGTTGAAGATGGCGAGCGACTCGTCGCCCGGATTGCTCTGCGCCTTTCCGACGACGAAGCGGCCGTCCTCCCGGACGAAGAAGGTGTCGGTCATCGTGCCGCCGGCATCGATGCCCATCACCTGCACCTGTGATTGCACTTCCATTGGATCGGTCTCCTGCAGGTCATTGATCGGATGAGCGCAAGCCGCGCTCGCTCGTTCGATGCAGTGCCCGTGCCACTGACCGCACGGCTGCGTGCGGCCTCTGCAAGTGCTTGATTCGATTGGAGGCGCTACGGGTTTACGCCGGTGCGACACGCCATCCCGGCCGCGTGCCGGGGAGTTCGATTTCCGGTCGATCGACCGGAGATCGGTCGCTCGATCAGGCTGCCCGGCGCCGACGCGGGCGGTCGAAGTGCGCTGGCATGCTCGATGCAAATCGGCACTCCGCGACGAGAGGGTCTTCGTCGCGGGTATCCGAGGAGAACGACGTGAGCATGGAGACGATCGACCGCGCCCATTACGAGCTGCGCTTCCAATCGCTGTCGGACACCGGACGCGCGCTTGCGTTTCCGTGCGATGCGGCGGGCCGCGTCGACATGGACGCGCTGGGCTCGCTCGCCCTCAACGACTATCTCTACGCCCGGACCGTGGTCGGGCGAGAGTTCCTGCGGCCCTGTGTTCGCATGTGCCTCGACGACCAGGGCCAGGGCGTGCGAACGAGCAGGCTCATTGCGCCGGCTGCTGCGCCGTCCATCCTCCATCGATCGGAACGGCCGCCGCCGACGTGAGGTCGTGCGCCGCCGGATCGCATGGCCAGCGATCGATCGTCACTCGTTGCGCTCCTTCGGCTGACGCGGGTCAGGCGAGCTGGCCTGCAGGCGCGCCCGCAGTTCGGTCTTCAGCACCTTGCCGTAGTTGTTCTTGGGCAGCATCTCGACCATTTCGTAGCGCTTGGGGCGCTTGAAGCGTGCGATGCGGGCCAGGCAGTGCGTGTCCAGCGCCGCCTCGTCCAGCACCGCGCCGGGCTGCGCAACGACGAATGCCACGACGACTTCCCCCCACTCGGGATCGGGCGCGCCCACCACGGCCACCTCGGCCACGCCGGGCGCCGTGAGAAGCACTTCCTCGACCTCGCGCGGGTAGATGTTGGATCCGCCGCTGATGAGCAGGTCCTTGCTGCGGTCCTTGAGGGTGAGGAACCCGTCGGCGTCCAGACTGCCGACATCGCCGGTCCACAACCACCCGTCGCGCACTGCAGCCGCGGTGGCCTCGGGGTTGCGCCAGTAGCCGGCCATCACGGTATCGCCGCGCACGAGCACTTCGCCGACCTCGCCGGGTGGCAGCGTGCGGCCGTGCTCGTCGGCGACGCGCACCTGCACGGCTGTCTGCGCCACACCGACCGAGCCCAGCCGTTCGCGATACCGTGGATGGCCGGTGTCGGCCAGATGCCGCCGCGCGAGCGCGGTGCCCACCATCGGCGTCTCGCCCTGGCCGTAGATCTGCACGAAGCGCGGACCCATCACGCGCAGCGCGCGCTCGATGTCGGCCACGTACATCGGCGCGCCACCGTACACGATGGTCTTGAACGAGGCGCCGGCATCCGCGGGCGTCAGTCCCTGCGCCTCGGCATGGTCCACCAGCCGCTTGACGATCGTGGGCGCAGCGAAGGTGGACAAGCGGCCCAGCTCGCGGCCGAGGGCGAAGAGCTCGGCCGGGTCGACGCCGCCGGAGGCCGGGACGACATGGCGCGCGCCGGCCATCAGGTGCGGGATGGCGTAGATCCCGCAGCCGTGGGACATCGGCGCGGCATAGACGATGGCATCGTCGGCGCCGATCGGGTCGACGTCGACGAAGTAGGTGAGCCCCATCGTCATGAGGTTGCGATGCGTGAGCATCACGCCCTTGGGGCGGCCGGTGGTGCCGCTGGTGTAGAACAGCCACGCGATGTCTTCCGGGCCGCGCTCGGCGGGCCCGGATACGATCGCGCCGTCGACCGGCCCCAGCATCGCGGCGGCCGCGTCAGACCCGAGGTCCACCTGGCGCTCGATGCCCGCCAGGGGCTGCGCCGCGACATCGTCGGTGACGAAGGCCCAGCGCGCCTGTGCGTGCTCCACGATCCACTCCACTTCGGCGGTGTGGAGCTTGGCGTTGACCGGCACCACCACCAGCCCGGCCCACCACGCGCCCCAGAGGACCTCGAGATAGCGCGGGTGATTGCGCGCGAACAGCAGGACGCGGTCGCCCGGCTGC
>Ga0075429_100000245_pt1 | contig 37442 bp, 27 predicted proteins | sample RhiMetdeltSRZDD3_FD_75295 | JGI IMG/M metagenome (GOLD analysis project Ga0075429, IMG submission 75295) | Populus rhizosphere microbial communities from Tennessee, USA - Rhizosphere MetaG P. deltoides SRZDD3 | ecosystem: Host-associated > Plants > Roots > Rhizosphere > Soil | place: USA...
CTGCCGCTCGATGTTGCGGAGCTCGGCTCCGGCATCGCGGACCTGGCTTTCCAGCTGCTGCTGCTCCCGCCGCAATCGGTCCCGCTCGGCGCGGATATCCTCGAGCCGCCGCCGGGAGGCTTCGAAGTCGGGTTGTGGCGTTTGCGCTTGCAGCGAGGCAGTTCCCAGTCCCCAGCACCCAGCCCCCAGCCCCCAGACAAGGACCAGCGCTCCGAGCCTAAACATGCCGCAGATGCCGCCCGACACTGAGCAAACTGCCCATGAGTCCGATGGCCGTTCCAAACACGACGATGAGCGCCAGGTGCAACGGCTCGAAGAAGACCAGGCTCGCCCCCAGGTCGGTGCTCTTCCGGAAGAGGACAAACGTCGCCCAGCACATCAGCACGGCGAGGAGGCCGCCCAGGATTCCCTTCACCACGCCTTCGATGAGGAAGGGACCCCGGATGTATTCGTTGGTCGCTCCAACGAGGCGCATGATGGAGATTTCGCCGGCGCGCTGCAGCACGGTGATCCGGATGGTCACCCCGATGATCACGATCGCCACGACGGCAAAGGCGAGCCCGATCACCAGTCCGATCACGCCCGCCATGTCGCGCAGCCGGTCGAGACGCTCCACCCAGTCGCGTCCGTAGCGCACGTCGTCCACGAAGGAAAAGACCCGAACCCGCTCGGCGACCCGCTGGGCGCTGGCCCCGTCGCGAAACTCCGGCTTGAGCCGGATCTCGATCGACGCGGGCAGGGGATTGCTCTCCAGGTCGCGGTAGGCTTCCTGGAATTCCACCAGCTCGGCCCGGGCCCGGCTGAGGGCCTCCTCCGCGCTCACGTACCGCACCTCCAGCACTTCGGGGAACGCCTGGATGTCCTGGCTCGCTGCCGTGACCGCTTCGGTGGGGGTCCCTCGCAGCACGAAGGCCACGACCTCGACCCGCTCGGCGATCCCCGAGAGGGTCTCCCGGAAATTCAGCGCCACCAGGCCGAACAGCCCGATGGTGAAGAGCGAAAAGCCGATCGAAGCGATCGAGAGCACCGACAGGAGGGGCGTGCGGCGGAAGGTGCGGAGCGCTTCGCTCATCCGGCCGGGAAGCCTCACGGCTTTGCCCCCGCCGCCGCTTCCAGGCCCGAATCGTAGACGATGCTGCCTCCCTTGAGCTCGATCACCCGGTAGCCGGTGTCCCGGACCAGGGCGAGGTTGTGGGTGGCCATCACCACAACGGTGCCGCCGCCGTTGATCTGCTGGAGCAGCTGGAAGATTCCCCGGGTCGCCCGCTCATCGAGGTTGCCGGTGGGCTCATCGGCGATCAGCACCGGCGGATCGTTGACCAGCGCCCGGGCGATCGCAACCCGCTGCTGCTCGCCTCCCGAGAGCTCCTTCGGATACACCCGCGCCTTGGACGCGAGCCCGACCTGGGTCAGGACCCGGATCACCCGGCTCGGAATGGATTCCCGGCGCGCCCCGGTGACCTCGAGGGCGAAGCCGATGTTCTCCTCGACGGTCCGATACTCCAGCAGCCGGAAATCCTGGAAGACGATGCCGAGCTTGCGGCGGAGCTTGGGGACCTGCTTCGGCGTGAGCTTGCCCAGAGGAAATCCGGAAACCCGTACGTCGCCCGACGTCGGCTTCTGCTCGCCGATGATGAGCGACAGAATGGACGACTTTCCCGCTCCGGAATGTCCGGTGAGGAAAACGAATTGCCCTTTGGGAATGTGAAACGAGACGTCGCGGAGCCCCAGCACTCCGTTGGGGTAGGTCTTGGAGACGTGGGAGAAGCGAATCATCGCGCCAGGGCTTGCTCCAGGTCCGCGATCAGATCCTCGGCATCCTCGATGCCGCAGGAGAGTCGCACGAAGCCGTCCGGAATCCCCGCTTCCACGAGCCGCTCGGCGCTGTATCCCTTGTGCGAGGTGATTCTCGGCTCGGAGACGAGACTTTCCACCCCAGCCAGACTCGGCGCATGCACGAAAAGCCGGAGCCGCTTCAGGAACCGCTCCGCGCCGGCGGTCCCGCCCTTGATCACGGCACCGACCATGCCCCCGAAACCGTCGAGCGTGCCGACCGCGATCGCATGGTCGGGATGCGAGGGCAAGCCGGGGTAGCTGACCGATGTGACGCGGGGATGTCCGGAGAGGAAGGTTCCCACCGCGAGCCCGTTGGCGTTGTGGCGCGCCATCCGGATCGCCAGCGTCTTCATCCCGCGCTCGATCAGCCAGGCGGCATGGGGATCGATGGCCGGGCCCCAGGTGCGCAACAGCCGGACGACTTCCTCGATCAGGGAGCGCGTTCCTGCAATGGCGCCGGCGATGACGTCGCTGTGCCCGTTGAGGTACTTGGTGGCGCTGGTGATGACGACATCCGCGCCGTGCTCCAGGGGCCGGAAGTTGATCGGGCTCGCGAAGGTGGCATCCACCAGGAACGCGAGGCCGAATTCCTTCGAGATCCCCGCCATCGGCGCCAGGTCCAGCACCCGCACCGTCGGATTGACCGGAGACTCGATGAACATTGCCCGGGTGTTCTTCTTGATCATCTTGCGCCAGACCCGGGGCGTCGTCGGGTCGACGTAGGTGACGGTAATCCCGAGCCGTCCGAATTCTTCGTCGAAGAGCTTCCGGGTGCCCCCGTAGATCCACTGACTGGCCAGGAGGTTATCCCCGGGACGCAGCACCGCGAGATGCGCCAGCGCCGTGGCCGCCATGCCGCTCGACATGAAAATGGCGTCCTCGGCGCCCTCCAGGAGGGCATACTTCCTGGCCAGACTCTGCTGATTGGGATTGTTGCCGTACCGGGTGTACAGCACCTCCCGCTCGGAGCCGACGGCATTGGCGAAGGTCGCCGATTGCATGATCGGCGCGATCACCGGCTCGTTTTCCCTGCGGGCGGCAGGGAGGCCGTGGACCGCGAGGGTCGAGCGGCCGAGCCGGGGGGCGCTCATGACAGGCTCAGCGGGCGATAAGTCCCGCCGGCGGCCTGAATCAGCCGGCGAAGCGCCAGCGACTGCAGCGCATCGGCGGCGCGCTCCACGGTCCAGGTCAGCGCATCGGCGAGCCGGTTGGCATCGCCGGCACCGAGTCGCTGGATCGTCTGAAAGGCAGTGACCGCATCGGGAGTGGCGACGCCGAGCACGCGGGGCGCGGCGTCGCCCTCCGTGAGTGCGGCGACGGACAGCCCGTGGCGCTCGAGCACGTGATCGATGGCATCCAGGTGGCTGTCGGTGATGCCGGAGAGGACCACGTAATGCTCGTCCTCGTCGGCCACCCGAAGCAGCAGCTTGGCGACGACCTCGTCGGCGCAGCTCAGGTCGAGCAGCCCCACGGCGGTGAAGTCGAGCTGGGTCGTCCGATGGGTCGCGCCGGCGATCGTCTGCTCGATCCGATCCCGCAAGGCGGCACCGGTCGATCGGGTGACCATATCGGAATAGGGGGTGGCGACGGTTTCGCGAAGCAGTGGGGCCAGGTCGATTCGCTGCATCATCGCGTGACGGCCTCCTGGGCTGGAATGGTGATCTGGACTTGGGAGCCCGGGAAGAAGGGTAGGTGCTCGGCCAGGGGCACGTCATCGTCCCAGGCGGGCACTACGGCCAGGCGCGCCGTGCCGCTCCGCACCGAGACCTTCCCCTGCCACCGTCCAAGGTAACGACGAATGCCCGCCAATCCTTGCCCCCGGCCCGGATCGCGGAACCGGCTGACGTTGTGGAGCAGCGCCAGCTCGAGGGCGGCGCCGTCGCCCCACCGGTCACCCACCTTCTTTGCCTCGGTGGGCTCCAGTGAGCGGCGAAAGCCAACCCCCGAGTCGCTGACCGCGATCACCACGACTTTCCGCCCCAGCCGCTTGCGCCAGTTATAGGTCTGGACCGCGACCCAGCCACCGGTGCCGGCGTGCTCCACGATGTTCTGGCAGGCTTCCGACAGCGCCATGGCGAATCCCATCGTCGCCTTGGCCTCGAGGTTGAGCTCGGACGCGAGAATCCGTGCGGCACGCTCCTGGATGCGGCCCACGACGTGATGCACGTCCTCCGCCGCACGCACCGGCGTCACCGGCAGCAGCACATCGGAAGGCGCATCGCTGTTCTTGCGGGGCAGCTTGCCGACGAGCTCGAAGCATTCAGCGGCGGCGAGAAAGAAACCGGCCCGGCCCCAGTAGCTCCGCACGTCCTCATTGTCCGGCACCGTGAGCCGGGGCGTGGGGAGTCGTGCCTCCGCCATCGCCTGCCCGAGGGTGAGGACCGCGGTGAGCCCGTAGGGCGACGCCCACTGGGTGGCGCGGGCATCGAGAAGAATTCCCTCGGCCGGCGGCCACTCTCCGATGCCCTGGGCGAGGGTGTCGAGGGTGCGGTCGTCGAGCGAGGCAGGCACGGTGACGACCCGCATCAGGGCGCCACCAGCTCGCCGCGAAGGTGCTGTGCCAGGCCCGAGGCCCCGCGAAAGCTCACATTCCGCGCGCCGGCCCGGTTCCCCGCCGCGACTGCGGCGGGCAGCGGCTCGCCGGCCAGGAGCCGCGCGAAGACCGCCGCGCCGAAGACATCACCGCAGCCGGTGGGATCGGTGGGGCTTGCGACGATCTCCGCAGGGATGAGGGCGGTGGTGATGGGGCCGCTGGACGGTTGGACGGCGAGACGGCTGGTAACTGCCGCACCACCAGCCGACCAGCCGTCCAGCCGTCCAGCCGTCACATACACCGCCCCCCGGGGCCCGAGCGTGACCACCAGCGCCGACACCCCGGCCGCCAGCACCTCCGCAGCCAGCGCCATCGGATCGGGTCCCAGCTGATTCATCTCGTCCTCGTTGACCTGGATCACGTCGAAGCAGCCGAACCAGCTTGGCGCATTGTCCAGGGGCTGCAGTACCCGCACGCCGTCGCCCTGCATGCCCAGCAGCAGCGAATGAAGATCCCCGTAGATCGGTCCCCCGAATCCGCGCCGGAGCGACTCGGCGGTGCCCAGACACATCTCGAAACCGGAGAGAAAATTCACGTAGAGCGCGTCCAGGTCGCGCACCATCGGGCCCAGCTCGGGCCAGGTCCAGGCCGGCACGCCGCCCGCCATCCGCTCGCAGCGCCGCTCCGCCGATTGATAGTAGAGCACCACCCGGTTGTTGGGGACCGGCACCTCGATGCCGCGCGCCCCGGGCGCCAGCCGCCGGAGCGTGGCCAGGAATTCGCGCGCTTCGCTGGCCAGGTCGGATCCCACCTTGATGAGGGGTACGATCTCCCAGTCCTCGGGAAGGTGGGCATCGAGCCCGGCGAGCGCGTAGGCAACCCCACCCCACTCTTCGACCACGCCGGTCGCGGGATCGCGCCCGTGAATCTCGTCCCACACCAGGGAGCCGATCACCCCGACCTTAGGCATGCTGGTCGATCCAGGCCCGTGCCGCGCCGACGACACCGGCGGTTCCCGGGAGTTTGCCCGGCACGATGCGGCAGGCTTCGACCGCGGGCTTGAAGGCGCGGCGGATGACTTCCCGGCGGAGCGGCACGAAGAGGTGGTCGCCCGCCTGGGTGACACCGCCGCAGATAACTACCACTTCCGGATTCATCACGTTCAGCATGTTGGCGATGCCGACGCCGAGATAGCGCGCGGTGTCGCGCACCAGCTCGTCGGCGAGCGCATCACCGGCCGCCGCGCACTCGAAGACGGTTTGCGCAGTAATGGCGGCCGGGTCGCCGCCTCGGACGCCTATGGCCGAAACCGCCCCGGCCTCGATGGCCTCGCAGGCACGTCGCGCGATGGCGGGACCCGAGGCATAGGCCTCGAGGCACCCGTCGTTTCCGCAGCCGCAGCGCCGTCCGTTGACGTCGATGGTGATGTGGCCGATCTCGCCGGCGACGTCGGATGCACCGTGCACCAGCTTGCCGTCCACCACGATGCCGCCGCCGATGCCGGTCCCGATGGTGAAGCAGACGGCGTTCCTGACCCCGCGGGCCGCGCCGACCCAGTGCTCGCCGAGCATCGCGCAGTTGGCGTCGTTGTCCAGGGAGGCCGGCAGCCCGAGCGCATTTCCGATTCGATCGCGCAGCGGCATGTTGGTCCAGCGGAGGTTGGGCGTGAAGATGACCAGGCCCTTCTCGCGGTTGAGCGGGCCGGGCGCACCGATCCCGACGCCCCGCAACTCCGCCGTGGGGTCCTCCGCCCGGACGGTGGCGATCACGCCGGCTGCCATTCGAAGGATGCGATCGATCACGGCATCGGAGCCGTCGGGAACGCCGGTGGGCTCGGACCGGAGACCGCGCACGGTGCCGCCGTCCTCGGTGACAGCGCCGATGACGATGTTGGTGCCACCGATGTCGATGCCGAGGACGTATCTCAACTCAGCTGCCTCCATGTTTTCGTGAGACGTGAGACGTGAGAGGTGGTTCCGTCTCACCTCTCACCTCTCACGACCTCCATCACTGCTTCAACGCCAAGATCACGCATGCACCGGTGGTGCCCCAGCGGGCACACCGCCGGCCCATGTAACGAGCAGGGCCGGCACGCGAGATTCGCCAGCTCGACGATGCGGTCGGTGTCGCCCCGGGGGCCGAAGCCGAACTCGGGAACCGTGGGCCCGAAGATGGCCACCACCCGGGTCCCGACTGCCGTCGCCAGATGCAGCGGCGCCGAGTCGTTGCTCACCAGCAGCGCGGCCCGGGCGAGCAGCGCCGCCGACCCGCGGAGCGACAGCGCGCCCGCCGCCGCGTGGATGCGCTCCGGTGCCGCCCGGACCAGGTCGTCCGCCAGCTCCCGGTCTTCGGACCCGCCTACGACCACGACCGGATGCTCGAGCCGGCTGAGGAGCTCCGCGTAGCCCGGCCACCGCTTGGTACCCCAGATGGAGCCGGGTGCCACGGCGACGAACGGCTCCGTGACCTGGTGCGCCTCGAGCCACACGCCCGCCTCGGCGCGATCGGCGTCGGTGAGCCCGAGCGAGATCTTTGCCCTGCTGCCCCCCGGGGGCTCCGCGAGGGCGAGGATCCGCTCCGCTTCGTGGCCTGTGGGGGGCCGCGGAATCGATCGGGTGTAGGAAAACGACCCTGCAGCCCCCGCAAACCCGATCCGCTCCGGAATGCCGGCGCCGAACGCCAGCGCGGCCGACCGGAGTGAGCGATGCGGCAGGTAGGCCCGGGCGTATCGCTCGCGGCGCAGCTCTCCCGCCTTTTTCCAGAACCCGCTGTTTCCCCGCTCGGCGCCCCGCTTGTCGTACGAGACCACCCGTCTCACCGCGGGATGGGTCTCCAGCAGTGGCGCCGCCCCGTGCGTGGTGACGACGTCCACCGGACCGTGCCGTTCCGCGAGATACGACAACAGGCCGGTCGTCAGGACGACGTCGCCGAGAAACGCCGTTTGAATCACAACCACCCGGGAGTCGCGAGGAGCGAAGCGCGAAGCGGGTGTCTGCCGTTCCGCTCCTCGCTCTTCGCTCGTCGCCATCCCCTAGTCGACCTGCAAGACTGCGAGAAATGCTTCCTGCGGAATCTCGACGGCGCCCACCTGCTTCATCCGCTTCTTGCCTTCCTTCTGCTTCTCCAGAAGCTTCCGCTTCCGGGTGACGTCGCCGCCGTAGCACTTGGCCAGCACGTCCTTTCGGAGCGCGCTGATCGTTTCCCGCGCGATGATCTTCTGGCCGATCGCCGCCTGCACGACGACCTGGAACAGCTGCCGCGGGATCAGCTCCTTGAGCTTCTCCGCCACTTTGCGGCCCCATTCGTACGCCTTGTCGCGATGGATGATGACGCTGAAGGCGTCAATCTGCTCGTTGTTGATGAGCATGTCCAGCTTCACCAGCTCGCTCGCGCGATAGCCGCCGAGCTCGTAGTCGAGCGAGGCGTAGCCGCGCGAGAGGGACTTGAGCCGGTCGTAAAAATCGAGCACGATTTCGCCGAGGGGAAACTCCCAGTGGAACTCAACCCGCTGGGTGTCGAGATAGTGCATCCCGTTGTAGACCCCGCGCCGGTCCTGGCCCAGCTTCATGATGCCGCCGATGTACTCGGCCGGCGACATGATCCGGGCTTTGACGAACGGCTCCTCGATCCGGTCGATGGTGGCCGGGTCGGGCAGGTGCGAGGGATTCTCGACCAGCTGCATCTCGCCGTCGGTCCGGTAGACGTGGTACTCCACCGTGGGGACCGTGGTGATCAGGTCGAGATCGAATTCGCGCTCCAGCCTCTCCTGGACGATCTCCATGTGAAGCAGACCGAGAAACCCGCAGCGAAAGCCGAAGCCCAGGGCGGTGGAAGTCTCCGGCTCGTAGTGGAGGGACGCGTCGTTGAGCTGCAGCCGCTCCAGCGCGTCGCGCAGGTTCTCGTACTGATCGGTGGTGGTCGGGTAGATGCCCGCGAAGACCATCGGCTTGACGTCGCGATATCCCGGCAGGAGCTGAGTGGCCGGGCGGCCGTTGTCCAGAATGGTGTCGCCGGCGCGGGCGTCGCGCACGCCCCGCAGATTGGCCACCAGATAGCCGACTTCTCCCGCGGACAGGGCGTCGCACTCCCGCTGTCCCAGCTGCAGGATGCCCACCTCGTCTACGTGGTAGGAATCCTCCGGATGCGATCCGAAGCGGATCTCCATGCCCTTGCGTACCTCGCCGTCCACCACGCGGACGCTGGGCACGGCGCCCCGGTAGCGGTCGAAGTGACAATCGAAGACCAGGGCCCGGAGCGGTGCGTCGGCGCTGCCCCGTGGGGCCGGCACCCGGGCGACGATGGCCTCGAGCAGCTCCGGCACTCCGAGTCCCTCTTTGGCGGACACCGAGAGAATCTCCTCGCGCTTCGCCCCGATCAGATCCATCACTTCCTGCGCCCGTTTTTCCGGCTCGGCGCCGGGGAGGTCGATCTTGTTGAGGACCGGTATGATCTCGAGCCCGGCATCCATGGCCAGGAAGAGGTTCGAGAGGGTCTGCGCCTGGACGCCCTGAGAGGCGTCCACCACCAGGATGGCTCCCTCGCAGGCCGCGAGCGAGCGGGACACCTCGTAGGTGAAATCGACGTGGCCCGGGGTATCGATCAGGTTGAGCTCGTACTCGACCCCGCTCGTTGCGGTGTACTGCATCCGCACCGCGTTCAGCTTGATCGTGATCCCGCGCTCGCGCTCCAGGTCCATCGTATCGAGGACCTGCTCCCGCATCTGCCGCTTGTCCAGCGTTCCGGTCGCCTCGATCAGGCGGTCCGCCAGAGTGGATTTGCCGTGGTCGATATGAGCGACAATACAGAAATTTCTGATCTGTGCCTGCGACATGGGGGCAATATAATGGACGGCTGGTTACCGGACGGCTCGACTGCTGGTAACTGCCTCTCACCCACCCGTCCTGCCGTCTAGCCGTCCAGCGGTCATTCGATCATCTTCCCCCCGTGTTGAAATCCTCCCGCCGCTTTTCCTCCCACGATATGGGCATGGTCCTGGTCTCGCTCCTCTGGGGCGGGAACTTTGCCGCCAGCAAGTATGCCCTCGGGCAGATCTCCCCCCTCGGGTTCAGCGCGCTCCGGTTCACGGTTGCCGGCGGTCTGCTGTTTGCGGCCACTCGCCTGATGGGCGCCGCGCGGCCGGTGCCGCGGCGGACGCTGGCCTGGCTCATCATCCTGGGCCTGATCGGGAACACCCTCTATCAAACCGCCTTCATGACCGGGCTGCGGATCACGTCGGCCACCAACAGCGCGATGATCGTGGCGTTCCTCCCGGTGATGGTCGCGCTGCTCGGCGCGATCACGGGGATCGAGCGGGCCACCCCGGCCATGTGGATGGGGGTGCTCCTCGGCACCGCGGGGGTGGCGCTGGTGGTGGGCGCCAAGGAGATGAGCTGGAGCTCTGCGAGTCTCGGAGGAGACCTCCTGGTGCTCTTCGCGACGCTGTGCTGGGCGATTTATACCGTAGGGGTCAGGCGGTTCGGCATCGGCGTCGACCCGATGCAGATCACCAGCATCACCGTTGCGGCCGGCGCCGCGGGACTGCTGGTGGCCGGTGTGCCGGAGCTCCTGAGGCAGGATTGGGGCGCGGTGACCTTCAAGACCTGGAGCGCCGTGGCGTACGCGACGGTGTTCGCGCTGGTGATCGCGGCGCCCCTGTTCAATCGCGCCGTGCAGGGCATCGGCAGCGACCGCACCGCGGTCTATAACTGCCTGACTCCCCTGGTCGCGATGGCGGTGGCATGGGTGACCCTTCGAGAAGTACCGACACCGACTCAGTTCGTCGGGGTGGCACTGGTGCTGAGCGGGGTCTGGCTTTCGATTACGGCGTCAACGGCCAGTACCGTGAGTCGTGAGAGGTGAGACGTGAGACGTGAAGGCTGCCGTCTCACCTCTTACGCCTCACGATTCCCGTTCACTTCACCGTTCACGTTGTTCAGCCAGGAATTACGGGGTAACGATGGCCTTATAACTCATCGGCATCCACTCCGGCCGCTTCGCCGCATTCGCCACGTCCTGCCCCACATAGAAGAGCAGCCGTACGATCCGGGCTTCCTTCTCCGCATCGATCTTCTCCACCGAATCGTTGGGCCGATGGTACTCCGGATGCACCCCGTTGAAGAAGAACAGGATCGGCACACCCTTCTTGGCGAAGTTGAAGTGGTCCGACCGGCCGTAGAAGTTCTGCTCCGGCCAGCGGTCGTCGATCGCGCTCATTCTGAGCTCGGGATGCGCCGTGTTGACCCGGTTGAGCGTGGCTCCGAGATCGGAATGTTCCTTGCCGATGGCGACGATGGTGTCGGGCCAGTTCCGCCCGATCATGTCGGCGTTGAGGTTCGCGACGATCTGCGGGAGCGGCACCGGTGGATGGGTGACGAACCAGTCGCTTCCCCAGAGCCCGTGCTCCTCCCCGCTCACCGTGAGAAAGATCACCGACCGCTTGGGCCGCGCCCCCCGCTGGACATAGGCCTCGGCCAGCTCCAGCACCGCGGCGGTGCCCGACGCGTCATCGTCGGCGCCATTGCAGATGCTGTCGGCGCCCAGCGGCCGGCAGCCCGCGCCAGGCTGACCCGCCGTTCCCACGTGATCCATGTGGGCTGAATAGACCAGGTACTCGTTCTTGAGCACCGGGTCGGAGCCCTCGAGGATTCCGACCGTGTTGGGGGCGAACTGGGTCGCGATGACCGTGTCCTGGATCGCCACTTCCGCCTGCCACTGCGCCACCGGCTGCATCACCACCCCGGGGGCTTGCCGCAGGGCGCTGAACTGATCGCCCGCTTCGGGCGACCGGGAGGTCAGCGCCGCTTCTCGAATCGCGAGGTTGAAGAACCCGCTGGGCTCACCCACCACCTCGAAGCTCCGGGTGTTGGCGGCGCCGTACCGGGCCGCGAAGATGCTGTCCGAATTCAGCACCGCCACCAGGCCGCGCGCGCCGGCGCTGGACGCGAAGCGTCCCAGCTGCTGGTACCGCCCGGCGGTGGTGGGTCGGGTCCAATCCCCAACGAAAAGGATCACCCGGTCGCGCAGCTCGGCAGCGGGAATGCTGTCGAGCCGGCCGGCACCGCCGACCAGAACGACGCTGCTCCGGCCGGAGCTGGACGGAATCCCTCGGCCGGCCAGCGCCAGATCGCTTCCGAAAGGCACGCTCGCGGATCGCCCGTCGGCACCGGTGAAGGTGAGCGACGAGCGGCCGGCGAGGAGCTTCTTCTGGAAAATGGGATATCGCATCAGGTAACCGCCCTCGTCGCCGCCGGGCTTGAGTCCCAGGCGCTTAAACTCGCGGGCGACATATTCGGCGGTTTTCGTGAGGCCGGGGCTGGGGGTATTTCGCCCCCCCATCGAGTCGTCGGAGATAATTCCGATCCGGCGGCGAACGTCCGTCTCGGTGATCGATCCCGCCGCGCGAGTGACCGCCGGCGCCTGGGCGCGGACCACCACCGGCGCGCCAAGGGCGACGAGCGCGAAAATGCCAGTACGAAGGATCATTTTTTAGGGATCTGGGATCAGGGGTCAGGGGTCAGGGAGCGCGGAATCTAACTGGGTAGCTTGCGGCGCTTGAGCTTGGGCTCTCCTACAGGAGCCATTGTCTTGGGTTGGGGATCGGGCCGCCGCTCGACCTTGGGCGCGGGTCTGGCCGGCGGTGCCGGCGGTGCTGGTGCCTGGGCGTCGGGCTTCGGCTTCGGAGCCTTGACGGTGTCGGCAGGGGCGGCCATCGCCGGTGCGATCAGCGAGAGCGCGAGAAGGAGTGTCGTGAGAGCCATGTCGCTCCGGAATGCACAGCCGGTGCCAGCTCGCCAGGTTCCGGGCCGATTCACGAAGTGATGGTGCGACACTCACTTGAGGGGTGGTGGTCGAGAGTCGGTCCCCCGCCGCCGTCCCCTCTGCCGGACAAACCGGAGCCGCGTTGACTCACTGGTGACACGGCCCTACGTTGGGCGGGGCATGCCCGCCGCCGCAGGTCCCTTCGCCCCACCCCGGCTCGATTTGCTCGACCCGGCTGAAGTCGCCCGCCTGGGCGGCCTCGAGCTCATTACCGAAGGCATCGTCGAAGGGTTCCTGGCCGGCCTGCACCGGTCCCCGCGCCGGGGATTTTCCGTCGAATTCGCCGAGCATCGGATGTACCAGCCGGGCGACGAGCCGCGCTACCTCGACTGGCGCCTGCTGGCCCGGAGCGACCGGCTCTATGTGAAGCAGTTCGAAGAAGAAACCAACCTCCGCGCGATGATGGTCCTCGACCGAAGCCGCTCGATGGACTGGTCCGGCGACCCGGACCGCCGCCTCACCAAGCGACAGTACGCCGAGCGATTGGTGGCTGCCCTGGCGCTGGTGCTGCTCCGACAGCGCGATGCGACCGGTCTCATCACCTTCGACGACGAGGTGCGCACCTTGGTGCCGCCCCGGGCACGGCACACGCAGTGGCACCTGCTGCTGCGGGAGCTCGCGTCGACGTCTCCCGGGAAAGGAACCGCGGCGGAGCCCGCGCTCCGGCGGGTGGTGGAGCAGCTTCGACGCCGCGGCCTGGTGGTTTTCGTCTCCGATCTTCTGTTCGATCCGCCGCTCGCCCTCACCGCGCTTCGCTTTCTCCGTCACCGCGGCCACCAGGTGCTCGTACTGCACATCATGGATCCCGACGAGGTCGAGCTTCGCGGCGCGGCCGAAGCCCGTTACCAGGACCCCGAATCGGGCCAGACGGTCGTCCTCCGCCCCGCGGACTGGGCCCATGCGTATGCCCGCACGGTGGAAGCGGCCGTCTCGGAGTGGCGGAGTGCCTGCCGGCGCCGCGGCATCGCCTATGAGCGGGTGACCACGGACACGCCGTTCGGACAGGCGCTTCGCCAGGCGCTGGTTCGCTCCACCGGACTCGCGTGATCGGCTTCACCGCTCCGTGGGCGCTTCTGGGAGTCGCTGCGGCCGCCATTCCCATCCTGCTCCACCTCTTTGCCCGGCGCGAACCGCCGACAGTGGTCTTTCCCGCCACCCGGTACCTCGCCGAAACCGCGCGGGCCCATCATCGGCGACTCACCCTGCAGCACTGGCTGCTGCTGCTGGTGCGCACGCTGCTGATCGCGGCCCTCGCGCTCGCCGCCGCCGGCCCCACGCTGCCGGGTGGATCGGCGGCGACCCACGCGCCCTCCGCCATCACGGTCGTGCTCGACAACTCGTTGTCCAGCGCCACCACGGTCGCGGGCACTCCGGTGGTCGAGCGGCTCAAAGAGGCGGCGCGGGCCATTCTTCGAGCCGCGCATGCCGATGACGCGCTCTGGCTGATCACCGCCGACGGTCTCCCGCGGCGGGGCAGCGCGGCGGAGCTCGGCGGGATCGTGGACCGGCTCGCTCCGTCACCGGCCCGGCTCGATCTCGGGGCCGCCATCGGCATCGGGCGTGAGGCCATGGCTGCGGAACGGGTTCCGTCGAGCGTGGTGATTCTGAGCGATCTGCAGGCGAGCGCCCTCGCCGAAGCATCGGGCCGCGGAGCGGTCGTCGTGCTGCGTCCCCAGGAGCCGGCTGTCGGTAACCTCGGGCTCGCCTCACTGGATCCCGGGCGGCAACCCTGGGGTCCCGAAGGTGGGCGCGTGGTGATCCGCTCCACCGGGTCACCGGGGAAGAGCGCCGCGCTCTCGCTTCGCGTCGGCGACCGGCCCCCGCGCCGTCAGCTCGCTACCGGGGAGGCGGCCACGACTCTCCCGAGTGGGGGGCTCAGCGCCGGGTGGTGGCCGGTACGCGCCGAGCTGGAGCCGGACGAGCTTCGGCTCGACGACGTGCGGGAGACGGCGGTCCGGGTGGCCGCTGCCGCCCGCGCCGCGTGGAGGAGCGAGGACCGCTTCCTCGCCACGGCGGCCGAGGTGCTCCTCGGGAGCGGTCGGCTGGTCCGCGGCGGCGATCTCTCGATCGGGAACCTCAGCCAGGGCGCCTCGATCGTGCAGCCCCCCGCGGATCCCGCGGCGCAGGGAGCGCTCAATCGGGCGCTGGCGGCGCGCGGCGCGGCGTGGCGATTCGGGGAGCTCATCGCCGGCAGCACGGTCACCGATAGCGGGACGGTATTGGGGCGTCACTTGATCGCCCGCCGCTATGGGCTCCTGCGAGCGGGGGCAGGGAGTCGGGAGTCGGGGGTTGGGGGAGTGCTGGTGACCGCGGGCGGCGCACCGTGGGTCGTGCGATCGGGGAACATCATCCTGGTGGGCAGCCGCCTCGAGCCGGAATGGACGGCGCTGCCCCTCTCGGCCGAGTTCGTGCCCTTCGTGGACTTTCTTGCCAACCGCGCCATTCGTGGCGAGCTCGCGCTCCTCGATACTCCGCCGGGCGATCCGGTCACCCTTCCCGACGCCGCCACTGCGGTGATCCGTCTCGGGGTGCCTCGCCCGGTCGAAGGAGGCAGTCCCTTCCGCTCCCGTGAGGCAGGGCTGCACTTCATTCTGGCCGGAAGCGACACGATCGGAGTGGTCGGCGTGAATCCCGATCCGCGGGAATCCCTGCTGGAGCGCGCGACCGACTCGGACGTGCGCCGTCTCTGGCCGGGAAGCCGAACCGGCACACTCGACCGGGCCGCCTCGGTTGCTTTTGCCGCCGGCGGACTCGCCGATCTCCGGGGCCCGTTTCTGATGATCGCCGCGATGCTGGCGCTTGCCGACGCCGCCCTGGCGGGACTCGGTGCCCGCCGCGGAGCGCGCACCGCATGATCGAGCCGATTCTCACCTCGTTTGCCCGCACCGCATTCGCCGCAGAGCTGTTCCCGCGGGTGCCGGGGTCCGGAGGCGCGCTCAAGGTCGGCGGTCTCCCAGGCTCCAGCGGCGCGGTCATGGTCGCCTGGCTCGCCGAGCAGTTTCCCCAGCGGCTGTTCACCGTCGTTGCGGCGACCCCCGCCGACGCCGAGCGGTGGCTCGCGGATCTGGCTACCCTCACTCCGCTTCCGTGCGCGCTGTATCCGCAGCGCGAAGCGCTGGGCGAGGAGGAGCCGCACTACGAAATCGCGGGGGAGCGCGCCGAGACCCTGGAGGCGCTGCTGCGAGGCCAGCTCCGGATTCTGGTGACCACGGCGAGGGCAACCGCCGAAAAGACGCTGGTGCCCGAAGCGCTCGAACGGCTCCGGCTCGAGCTGGCGGTCGGAATGGCACGCCCGCTGACGACGGTCGTGAGCGCGCTCGAGGGCATGGGCTACCGGCGAGTCCCGGTCGTGACCGAAGTCGCCGAGTTCAGCGTTCGGGGTGGCATCGTGGATCTGTATGGGTTCGGCATGGCGGCGCCCATGCGGCTGGAATGGTGGGGCGACGTGATCAGCTCGCTCCGATCCTTCGATCTGACGTCGCAGCGGAGCGGGGAGGAGCAGGGGAGCGTCACGGTGCTGCCCATTGGTGTCGGGACGGCCAGACGGCTCGACGGCTCGACGGCTAGGGAGTTTCCAGCCGTCCAGCAGTCCAGCAGTCCAGCCGTCCGGCGGACCCTGCTGGATCTGCTTCCCAGCGAGACGTTGATCGTCGAAGAGGCCAGCCACCCCAACTCCGAGGAGGTCTCCCGCGCCTGGCGGGAAGCCGAGCATCATCTCGACATCGCCCGCCGCCTGGGTGAGGTTCCGCCCACCCGGGAACAGCTCTTTGCCGAGCCTGCCGAGTGGTCGACCCATCTGACCCGATTCCCCCGGGTGCTGCTCCGCGAAGCCTCGCCGGATCTGCAGGCGGGCTTCCTCCCGCCGGAAGCGGTGGACCGGAACCTCGGCCGGCTCCGCAGCCTCCTCACCGGCGCGCCGCCGACGCTCATTCTCTGCGACAATGCCGGGCAGCTCGAACGGCTCGACGAGCTCCTCCAGGAGGGCGACACTCGCGCGCCTGCCGCCACGCTGGTGGTCGGGGCGCTCGATGGGGGCTTCGTCATGCGCACCCTCCGGGTGCTCACCGACCACGAAATCTTTCGCCGGGCCCGGAGGCTGCGGCGCGCGCGCCGTTACCGCCAGGCGGCGCCGTCGATCGCGACGGGAACCCTCACCGCCGGCGACTACGTGGTGCACCTCGATCACGGGATCGGGATCTACCGCGGCATCCAGACGATCATGGTGGGCGAATCCACCATCGAAGTCGCGATCGTGGAGTACGAGGGCGGCGATCGTCTCAACGTCCCGCTTTACCGGCTGGACCAGCTGGAGCGGTATCGCTCCGCCGGAGAAGACGGCGATGAAGCACCCCCGAAGCTCCATCGCCTGGGCGGCACCGCCTGGAAGAAGCAGCGCGAGAAGACCCGCGAGGCGATCCAGCAGATGGCCGCCGAGCTGCTCGATCTGTACGCCAGGCGCACCGTCAGCGCCGGCTTCGCCTTTCCTCCGGATAGCCGGTGGCAGCGGGAGCTGGAGTCCGCCTTCCTCTATGAAGACACACCCGACCAGCGCAAGGCGACCGAGGACGTCAAGCGCGACATGGAGCGCCCGGTCCCCATGGACCGCCTGCTGGTGGGTGACGTAGGGTACGGCAAGACCGAGGTTGCGGTTCGCGCGGCTTTCAAGGCGGTGCAGGGCGGGAAGCAGGCGGCGATCCTGGTGCCGACCACGATTCTGGCCGATCAGCATGGCCGCACCTTTACCGAGCGGCTGGCCGACTATCCCGTGAAGGTGGAAGTGCTCTCGCGCTTCCGGACCGCCAGGGAACAAAAGCAGGCGCTGGTAGAGCTTGCCGAGGGCAAAACCGACATCATCATCGGCACCCACCGGCTGCTCTCGAAGGACGTCCTCTTCCGGGAGATCGGGCTGCTCGTGGTCGATGAGGAGCACCGCTTCGGCGTGCGGCACAAGGAGCGGCTCAAGGAGCTCCGACTCACCATCGATGTGCTGACCCTCACCGCCACGCCGATTCCTCGAACCCTGCACATGTCGCTCGCCGGGCTCCGCGATCTCACGCTGATCGAAACGCCGCCCCGCGATCGCTCCCCGATCCTCACCTTCGTGGAGCCGTGGGATGACGGGCTCCTGGAAGAGGCGATCGCCCGCGAGCTCGACCGCGCCGGGCAGGTGTTTTTCGTCCACAACCGGATCGAGACGATCGAGACCATCGCCGCCCGGGTTCGGCATCTGGCGCCGCGAGCGCGGGTCGGGGTGGCGCACGGACAGATGGCCGCTCCCGAGCTCGAAAAGGTGATGCGCGGGTTCGTGAACGGGGAAGTCGACATCCTGGTGTCCACGATGATCGTGGAATCCGGTCTGGACGTGCCGAATGCCAACACCATGGTGGTGCACGACGCCCACCGACTGGGCCTGGCTCAGCTGTATCAGCTTCGGGGACGGGTGGGACGAAGCCACCGGCGGGCCTACTGCTACCTGATCGCCCCCGACCTGATGGACCCGGTCGCCGAGGAACGATTGAAGGTGCTGGAGCATCATACCGACCTGGGCGCCGGTTACCGGATTGCCCTCAAGGATCTGGAGATCCGGGGAGCGGGTAACCTCCTCGGATCGGAGCAGTCGGGACATGCCCATGCGGTCGGATTCGACCTGTATCTGCGCTGGCTCGAAGAAACCGTGACCGCTCTCCGGAGCCGCCGGGATGCAGTGGCCGATCTTCCGGCTCCCCCGGAGGTGGTATTCGACCGTCCGGCTCACCTGCCGGACCATTACATCGCCGATGACGATACCAAGCTCGACCTGTACCGCCGACTGGCGCGGGGGGTCTCGTCTGGCGAAATTGATGAGCTGCGGCAGGAAATGCGGGAACGGTTCGGTCCTCTCCCTGAGGAGGCCGAACGGCTGCTCGATCTGTCCCGGCTCAGGGTGCTCGGCGGGGCGCTGGGCATCCAGCACATTCTGGTTCGGGGGGATGAAGCGCGGGTGACGTTCCGCGCCGGGACCTCGCCGAGAATGACCAGGCTGACTACCGCACTCGACAACGTGCAGCTCGCGGCGGACGTGCGCCGGACGGTACCGCTTTCGCTCCGGCTCACCCGTTTGGGAGGCGAAGCGATCATTCCCGCGCTGGTCAGGGCGCTGGTGGCGGTGAAGGGCGACAAGCGTGAACAGTGAACAGTGAACGGTGAACGGTGAACAGTGGTGGGAAGTCAGTCCCAGCACCCAGTACCCAGCACCCAGGACCCAAACTTTCACAGAAGAGATCGAGATGCGCCGGACCGGATTGGCAACGCTCCTCATCGTCCTCACCGCAACCGCCTGCGGCAGCTTCCGGGACGTCTTCACCTCCCACGCGGAGACCGCCGCGCGGGTCGGTTCGCGCGAGCTTCCGTCGGCCAAGGTGGCGGAGATCATCACTCGGCTTGGCGGTCCCACCGCCAACCCGCAAGCTGCCGACCTGATCGCGGGGATCTGGGTCGACATGGCGCTCTTCGCCGATCGGATTGCGCAGAGGAATCTCGGAAACGATTCCGCCACGATGGTCAAGCTGATGTGGCCGCAGATCGTCGAATCGAAGATTCAGGCCTGGCATGATTCCGTGATATCGAGCCGCACCGGTCTGTCTCCCGCCCAGGTGGACAGCGCCTACACCGCGGGCGACATCAAGCTCTTCCAGCACATCCTCTTCATGCCGAGTGGTCCCAAGGCCGCCGACACCGCGCGGGCCAAGGCGCAGGCGGAGAAGATCCTTCCCCTGGCAAAGGCGGGGAATTTCGGCAAGCTGGCCATGCAGTACAGCAGCGACGGAAGCAAGGCGGACAGCGGGTATCTGCCGCCGGGGCCCAAGGGCACGCCGGAGCGTCCCGTCCTGGTCTCCGAGTTCGAGACGCCCGCCTGGGCCCTGGCTCCCGGTGGCGTCAGCGATGTGGTGAAGTCGCAGTTCGGCTTTCACATCATTCGCCGGCCGCCGCTCGAGGAAGTGCGGGGCCGTCTCACTCCCGCCTTCAAGCAGTACCTGGTCGCCAGAGCCGATTCGGCGTACATGGCGGATCTGACCGCCCGGTCCGAGCTCAAGGTCAAGCCCGGCGCGGCAGCCGCGATTCGAACGGCGGCGGCTGATCTGTCGGCGGCCAGGAAATCCGGCAAGGAGCTGGTGAGCTACAAGGGCGGATCGTTCAAGGTGAAGGATCTGGCCCCCTGGCTCGAGGCCCTTCCGATGCAATCGGCGGCCCAGATCAAGAGTGCCAACGACACCATTCTCGAGGGATTCGCAAAATCCATCGCCCAGAATGAGATTCTGCTCAAGCAGGCGGATTCGGCGAAGGTGACGGTGAACCCTGCCCTGTTCACGACGATGTCGGGCCAGTTCAAGACCGCCATCGAGGCGCTGCGGGAAGCGATGGGGCTCAACGTCCCCGAGCTCGCCGACTCCTCCAAGCTTCCGGAGGCCGAGCGCCGCAAGCTCGCCGCCACCAAGGTGGACGAATACTTCGACAAGCTCATCAAGGGAGAGGCGCAGTTCCGCCAGATCCCGCCTACCCTCTCGGCCGAGCTGCGCCGCGAGGGTGACTACCGGATCTTCCCCCAGGGAATCGGGCGCGCCAAGGAATTGATCGTCGCGCAGCGGACCAAGGATTCCGCCGCGGCTGCGGCGGCCCCGCAGGGAGTCCAGCCGGGTCTCCAGCCGGCCCCGGGCGGTCCTCCGGGACAGTCGGCGCGCCCCGATAGCGGCCGGACGCCGTGAGCCGACGCTGGGTGCGGTCCTCGCTCGCTCTGGTGCTCCTGCTCGGGAGCGCCGGAGCGAGGCTCGCCGCCCAGCAGCCCGCGGCCGCGACCGATTCGGTGGTGGACCGGATCGTCGCGGTGGTCGGATCGAAGGCGATCCTCAAATCCAACATCGAAGAGCGGATTCTCCTGGAACATCCCCAGGGCAAGAATCTCCCGACCACTCCCGAGGGGATGAAGCAGCTGCGCGAGGCGCTGCTTCAGGTGCTGATCGACGAGGAGCTGCTGCTGCAGGAGGCGTTGCGCGACACCACCATCAAAGTGCTGGACGACGACGTGACCAAATCGGTGGACCTGCTGATGCGGACCACCCGGGCCCGCTATACCACGGAAGAGGCGTACCGCAAGGACATTCGTGACGCCGGATTCGAAACCGTCGATGAGTACCGCAGCTGGCTGACCGACCAACAGCGGCGCCAGCTCCAGATCAATCAGTTCACCGGCAACCTCAAGGGGAGCGGCAAGCTCAAGCCGGTCTCACCCACCGAGCGCGAGATCCGGGAATACTTCGACAAGTACAAGGAGTCGTTCCCGAAGCGGCCCGAGACGGTCGCCTTCCGGCAGATCGTCATCGCGCCCACGCCGAAGCCCGAGGCCAAAGCCCGGGCCAGGGCGCTCGCGGATTCGATCCTGGTCGAGCTCCGGAAAGGCGCCGACTTCGCCGCCACGGCGCGGCGCTTCTCGATGGATCCGAGCAGCAAGGAGCTGGGCGGCGGGTTAGGCTGGGTGCGGCGGGGCACCGGCCTCGACCAGCGTTTCGAGGACGTGTCGTTCGCGCTCCGGCCCGGCGTGGTCTCCGATCCGGTGGAAACGTCCTTCGGTTTCCATCTGATCCAGGTGGAGCGCTCCCAGCCGGCCGAGGTTCAGGTTCGCCACATTCTGATCATGCCGGTCATCGACACCGCCGACGCCGACAGCGCGGTTCGGGTCGCGGGGCGGGTGCACGCCCAGCTCGAGGCCGGCGCGCCCTTCGACTCGGTGCAGCGGGTCTGGCACGACCGGGCGGAGGAGCGGGAAATCCCGGCAGTCCCGCTGGAGCAGCTGCCCAAGGCCTATGGGGACGCGATGTCGGGCGTGCCTCCCGGCAAGTTCGCGCCGGTCTTCCGGCTCGACGCGCCGACCGATCTGCTCCGCTCCAAGTACGTGATCGCGCTCATCACCGAGCGCACCCCGGCGGGCGACGTGCGCTACGAAGACGTGAAGGAGACGATCCGGAGCGGGCTCGGCGAGCAGCTCACCACCCAGCGTTATACCCAGAAACTCCGCCGCGCCACCCTGGTCGACGTCCGAACCAGATGAGCCTGAGGCCGCGCCTGGCCGTCACCCTGGGCGATCCGCGAGGGATCGGACCAGAGGTTGCGGCAGGCGCGCTCACCGCGGGACTCGACGCACACCTCACCATCATCGGCGCCGATGAACAGATCGGCGCCATTCCCGCCGACCAGCGCATTTCGGTCGGGAGCTGGAAGGGCGGCTCGGGGCAGGGAGCCGGCGACCGCTCGCGTGCCCTCCGCGCCGGACAGATCGCCGGGCACTCGCTGCTGCGCGCGGTTCGCCTCGCGATGGAGCACGAGGTGGATGGGATCGTCACCGGACCGGTCGAGAAGCACGCTCTCCACGCCGCCGGGTTCCCCTTCCCGGGACAGACCGAATGGCTCGGCACGCTGGCGGGAGGCGTGGATGTGGCGATGATGCTGGCTGCCGGCGCCCTGCGGGTGGTGCTGGTCACGACCCACGCCGCCTTGCGCGATGTGCCTGCCCTTCTGACCACCGACCGCATCGTCCGGGCGGGACGAGTGACGCGTGCCGCGCTGATCGAACGGTTCGGGATCCCGCAGCCGAGACTCGCGCTTTGCGCGCTGAATCCTCACGCCGGGGAGCAGGGACTCTTCGGCGACGAGGAAGCCCGCATCATGGCGCCGGCGGTCGAGGCGCTCGGCATCGGAGGCCCCTTCCCGGCCGACACGGTGTTCGTCCGCGCGATGAAAGGTGAGTTCGATGCGGTGCTGGCGCCCTACCACGACGTGGGGATGACGGCCATCAAGGTCGCGGCGTTCGGGCGCGGGGTGAACATCACGCTGGGGCTGCCGTTCGTCAGAACGTCACCCGATCATGGGACCGCATTCGACATCGCCGGGAAGGGCATCGCGGATGCCGGGAGCATGCGGGAGGCCCTTGACCTCGCGGTCTCCCTGACCGCAACGAGAGCGAACGGCTAACCGCTAACCGCTACATTCGGCAGTTAGCAGTTAGCGGTTAGCAGTCGTTTCCGGCGCGACCAGTTTCACGGATTTCACCCGCTTCCCCTCCATCTCCGCGACCTCGAGCAGGTGGTTTCCCGCGGTGACCCGGTCGCCCACCCGGGGCAGGCGCCCGAGCTGCCCGAAGATCCAGCCGCCGATGGTGGTGTAATCGACGTCGCTGACCGATTCGTCGTGCTCGGCGTTGAAGCGCGAAATCGTCATCGCGCCATCGAGCAGGGCCGCGTCCTCCCGGGGCTTGGGCCGCTCGACCGCGTCGAACTCGTCCACGATCGGTCCGACGATTTCCTCCAGCAGGTCCTCCATCGTGACCACGCCCGCGGTGCCGCCGTATTCGTCGAGCACCACCGCCATGTGGGTCTTCAGCCGCTTCATGTCGGCGAGGACGTCCTCGACCTCGCGGGTGCCCGGCACGAACAGCGGCGGACGACTCAGCGCGCTGACTTTTTCTCCGGCGCTCTGCCGCACCGCGCGCAGGATGTCCTTGGCGTGCACGATTCCGCTGATCTCGTCCAGGGTTTCGTTGTAGACCGGGTAGCGGCTTCGCCGAGCCTCGGCGACCACATCGGCTGCCGCTTCCGCCGTGGCATCTCCGGCGATGGCGACCACCTCGGTGCGGGGGGTCATCACCTCTTCGGCCGTCTTCTCGCTGAATTCGAAGACGCCCTCGAGCATCCGGGCATCCTTCGCGTCCAGGGTCCCGAACTCCTGGCTCTGCTCGACCAGGTTCCGCAGCTCCTCGGGTGAATGGACCCGCTCCTCCTCCCCCGGAGGCCGGAGCCCCATGAGCCGGAGGGTCCAGTTCGAGGCGCCGTTCAGGAGCTTGGTGGGTCCGGCCATGACCCAGGTGAACACCATGAGCGGCGGCGCGAGCCAGCGACTGGATTGTTCCGGTGCCACGATCGCAATCGATTTCGGCACCTGCTCTCCCAGCACGATGTGCAGCGACGTGATGAAGCCGAAGGCGATGAAGACCGCGACCGAATGGGTCGCCACCGGGCGGGCGCTGGCCGGAAGCCAGGTGAACCATCCATCGATCAGGCTGGCGACCGTGGTTTCCCCGATCCACCCGAGACCGAGCGAAGCGAGGGTGATGCCGAGCTGGCTGGCGGCGAGGTAGCGGGAAAGCGATTGAATGGCCCGCACCGCGAGCATAGCTTTGCGATCACCGCCCCGGGCCATCTCGTCGAGTCGGGTGCGGCGGGCGCTGACCAGTGCGAATTCGGCAGCGACAAAAAAGGCGTTGGCGAGAACCAGCGCGAACACCGCGGCGAGCCGGAGAGCTATTTCCGTCGCCCCAGGCTGTGGAGGCTCCATACCGGACAAGGTAAGCAGACCCGAGGCTCCCGGAAGAGGGGCAGTATCCACCCGTCTCCGTGCCGTTCTGATCGTCACCGCCCTCTTCATGGTGGTGGAGGCGGTGGCAGGCTGGGTGAGCGGTGCGCTGGCGCTGCTCGCCGATGCCGGCCACATGCTGACCGACGTCGGCGCGCTGGCGCTCTCGCTTTTCACCGCGATGCTCGCCCGGCGCCCTGCCGACCCCCGCCGGACCTACGGCTACCTGCGATGGGAGATCCTGGCCGCGCTGGTGAATGGCGCCCTGCTCTTCGGGATCGCCGCCTGGGTGGTGGTCGAGGCGCTGGGGCGGATTCGCAATCCCCAGCCGGTCGAGACCGGGATCTTCCTGGTCGTCGCCGGCCTCGGCCTGGTCGTGAACCTCGGATCGCTCTGGCTGCTCCACGGGGTGCGGCATGGGTCGCTCAATGCCCGGGGCGCCTACCTGCACGTCCTGGGAGACGCGCTGGGCTCGGTGGGCGCCCTCGGCGCGGCGGTGATCATCGCCCTCACGGGATGGACCGTGGCCGACCCTCTGGTCTCGATTCTCCTCTCGCTGCTGATCCTGGTTGGCGCGTGGCGGCTCCTCCGGGAGAGCACCGACATCCTCCTGGAAGCGGTGCCACGGCATATCGCGCTCGACGAGGTGCGGCAACGGATGATGAGCGTGGGCGGCGTGCGTGCGGTGCACGATCTTCACGTATGGACCGTCACCAGCGGCGTGGTGGCCATGAGCGGCCACGCCGTCGTCCCCGATCTCGCATCCCATCCCGGCGCACTGGCAGAGCTCAAGGAGGCGGTTACCGGCCTGGGAATTGTCCATGCCACGATCCAGCTCGAAGTCGCGGATGAGTGCGAGGGGGTGGATTGCCTCGAACCCATTGCCGGATCAGCACATACCGGGCATTCCCACGGGCCGGGAGAGGGTCACGGGCACCGGCACTGACGAAGGGTTGCGGGGAGGGGCCTTAATCCTTATTTATGGCCCACTTGGGGGTGTTGGGCACTGGACGGCTAGTCGGCTAGACGGCTGGTAAAAAGCTCCAGCAACCAGCCGACCAGCCGTCCAGCCGTCCAGTTACCAAAGAGAGAGCTCAGTGCAGATCCGGAACATCGCAATCATCGCCCACGTCGACCACGGCAAGACCACCCTGGTGGATCAGATGCTCCGCCAGGCGGGGGTCTTTCGCACCAATCAGCAGGTCGAGGAGCGGGTGATGGACAGCAACCCGCTGGAGCGCGAGCGGGGCATCACCATCCTCGCCAAGAACACCGCGGTGCACTGGGGCGGAGTCAAGATCAATATCGTGGATACGCCCGGTCACGCCGACTTTGGGGGCGAGGTCGAGCGCATCCTCCGCATGGTCGATGGCGTGCTGATCCTGGTGGATGCCGCCGAGGGGCCGATGCCGCAGACCCGCTTCGTCACCCGGAAGGCGCTCGCGCTCGGGTTGCAGCCGATCGTCGCCATCAACAAGATCGATCGGTCCGACGCCGAGCCGCTCCGGGTTCACGACGAAGTGCTCGGTCTCTTCATCGATCTCGAGGCGAGTCACGATCAGCTCGATGCGACGTTCCTGTATACCTCGAGCCGCCATGGGACCGCGACCCTCGACATGGCGGCGCCGGGCCCCGATCTCAAGCCGCTGTTCCAGGCGATCCTCGATCACGTGCCGCCACCCTCCGGTGACCCTGGCGGGCCGTTCCAGATGCTGATCTCCACGCTCGATCATTCGCCCTTTCTCGGGCGCCTCGGCATCGGGCGCGTCGAGCGCGGCGTCGCCAAAGTGGGTGAGTCGGTCGCAGTGCTGCCCCTGGGCGAGCCCGGGCTGGTCGAGGAGGGCGTGGGCGATCAGAGCCGCATCACCCGACTGTATACGTTCGACGGGCTCGCGCGGATCGAGGTATCCGAGGTGCCGGCGGGAGACATCTGCGTCGTCTCCGGCTTCGACGGCATCGAGATCGGAAAGACTCTCACCGATCCCGCGCACCGCGAGCGGCTGCTGGGCATCGCCGTGGAGGAGCCGACCATCTCGGTGGACGTCATCGTGAACAACGCCCCCTTCGCCGGCCGGGAGGGGAAGTACGTGACGAGCCGCCAGGTCAAGGACCGGCTCTACAAGGAGCTGGAGCGGAACGTTGCCCTCAGGGTGGAAGAGACCGACTCGCCGGATACCCACACCGTCTCCGGGCGGGGCGAGCTCCACCTCGGCATTCTGATGGAGACCATGCGCCGGGAAGGCTTCGAGTTCCAGGTGTCGCGGCCGCGGGTGATCACCCGGGTGAGTGACACCGGGGAGCGGATGGAGCCGTACGAGGAGCTGATGATCGACGTGGCCGAGGAATACATGGGCCCGGTGATGGAAAAGCTGGGTCCCCGCCGCGCCGAGATGACCGAGATGCGCAACCCTGGCATGGGTCTGGTGCGTCTGGTATTCAAGATCCCGAGCCGGGGACTCTTCGGGTACCGGTCGGAGTTCCTGACCGATACCCGGGGGACCGGCACGATGCACCACCGGTTCCTGTCCTACGGCCCGTGGGCGGGGCCGCTCGCCGGGCGGAAGCGGGGCGTGCTGGTGGCCGACCGGGAAGGTCAGGTGGTCGGGTTTGCCCTGGGGAACCTGCAGGAGCGGGCCCAGATGTTCGTCGAGCCGGGAGAGCATGTCTACGAGGGGATGGTGGTGGGGGAGAATTCCCGCCCGGGCGACATGGACGTGAACGTCACCAAGGAAAAGAAGCTCAGCAACATGCGGACGACGGCGACCGACGACAACATTCAGCTGGAGCCGCCGCGGGAAATCACCCTCGAGTACGGCCTGGAATACATCGAGGAAGATGAGCTGATCGAAGTGACGCCGGAGAACATTCGGCTCCGCAAGCGAATGCTGGCGGCCGTGGATCGGAAGAAGGCAGCCCGGGCAGCGGCCCGGATCGCGGACGCGTCCTGACCGGCGCTCCAATCAACCTCGGAGGATGACAATGCAGGCCCTGGTGGCGTCGACTCGTGACGTGGAGCTCCGTCGGCGGTTCGATGAAGACGAAGAAGAGTTCGAAGACGGGTTCGCGTTCGACGACAGCGAGGACGAAGATGACGAGGACGCCGACGGCGACGATGATGAATTCGGCGACGACGATGACGATGTCGAGGAGGAGTTCGACGACGACTTCGAGCTCGACGAGGAAATCGAGGAGCGCTAGGGTTGCCGGAATGCTCCTTTCCGGCTATGGTGTTGTCCTTCATAGGGTTGCATGAGCGGGGCCTGTAGCTCAGGTGGTTAGAGCGCACGCCTGATAAGCGTGAGGTCGGTAGTTCAACTCTACCCAGGCCCATTCTGGTTGCTGGTGGCTCACAAACCCCAGTCCCCAGTCCCCAGTCCCAAATCCCCAGCCTCCAGCCCCGTTCTCGTGTCCGCGACCCAGCCGGTAGTGGAGGACAAACCAGTAAGCCAGGCTCTACTGCAGTCCGGCCCGGTACGCCGAGGGCGTGACTCCGAGAGTGCGACGGAAGACGTTGGTGAAGTGGCTCTGATCGTAAAACCCCGCTCGGAGCGCGATCTCGCTCAGCGGCTCGGCCGTTTCGATCAACTCCCGAGCAGCGTGCCTTACCCGCAGGCTCCGGATTCGCTCCCCGACGGTACAGCCGTAGTGCCGCCGATACCCCCGGGCGAGCGTGGCCGGGTTCACCCCCACGTCGCGGGCGATTTCGCCGACCGACACAGCGGTTCGAAAGCGCTCGCGAATCTGCTCCTCCGCCGCGATCAGCCATGCCGGCGTGCTGGCTTCGCGTCGCGGCGCGCCGATGCGGGCGAGCTCGGCGAGCAGCTCCAGCGCCAGTCCCTCGGCCGCGATCGGACCGGCGGAATCGGCTGCCGTCAGCTCACTCACCATCCGATGGGCGAGCTCGGCACCGCGGCCGCCCTCGGTGTGCCAGCGTTCCTCGAGCGCGCGATAGATGGCGGGCACCTCGGCGAATCGCTCACGGTCCACTTCGATCCGCAAGCCCCGGGTCTCCGCCGTCCCGAACCGGTTCGAGTGCGGCTCACCGGCCGGCATCACCTTGAGGGTCGCGGTCCCGCAATCGGCGGCCTCACCGCGAGAATACTCGGTAAAGCCGCCCCGGAGCACGTAGCAGATGGTGGGGTCGTCGTGATAATGACGGGCAATTTCGGAGCCCCCGGGATGGACCCCGAGCCGGATCACGAACCCCGGGACGTGGACGGCCGTCAATTCCGGCGCTTTCGGTCCCTGCTGGTCTGACTCGGACACAGGCGCTCCGTGGACTGAACCCCGGTTCAGTACGCAGAGTTCATTCCAGAATCCTTCCGGTTACCAATTCCCGTTCTCGCAATGGGTTAGTTCACGAAGCCCGGGGTCGCTCTCGAAAACTCGTGTCGGACTGACACAACGGGCGCGTCGCTTGTGGGTCACAGGCGTCCAACCCTCGCGGCGGTTTCCAAGACCCGGCCAACCTCTCCGTTTACCCTGCGAGCATCATTGCTGTGGGCTGCGACCGGCGGCCGAATCGTCAGGAGGGGACCATGTCGAGCACTCGAGCGCTCTGGCTCATTCTCGCCCTCGCCGGCTGCGGCGGCGGGTACTCAACCTCTCCCCCACCGCCGCCACCACCGCCCCCGCCGCCCCCGCCCGGGGGGAATCCACCGGCGTCGGCAAGCGTGGCAATGAGTACCAGCGATGACGGGTACGGCTCATCGGCAAATACATTCAACCCCGCCGGCGTCACGATCGCTCGCACCGGAACCGTGACCTGGACCAACAACAGCGGCGTCATCCACAACGTCACCTTCGGGCCGGCGACCGGTGCTCCCGCGAACGTTCCCAATCTGGCGAGCGGCTCGGTGTCCCGCAGCTTTGCCGCCGCCGGAACGTTTTCGTATCAATGCACCAACCACCCGGGAATGACCGGCTCGGTGGTGGTGCAATGAAGTGAAGCCCTCAGCCAGCAGCTCTCAGGCTTCAGCTTCCCTTCGCCCTTCTTTGGCTGCTGACTGAGGGCTGACGGCTGAAGGCGGCGTTGGTCCGCGGCATCGCGATCACGATTGCAGGCCGGGCGGCTGGAGGGTAGACTCTCACCCGATGCGACCGCACCTGCCCGTTCGCCTGCTTTTCCTCGCTGCGCTGTCATCGGTCGCCGGTTCCGCCGCCGCCCAGGCGGCGGCGGACACGACGGCGGTGATTCGTGGCGTCGTCTATGATAGTCTGATCACCGACGCGCCACTTCGGGGTGCCGAGGTGTGGCTCGAAGGCACCAATCGTACTGCCCGGGCCGATGCCGTCGGGCGCTTCGAATTCGCCGGGCTTCGATCCGGGCGGTACGTCCTCACCTTCTTCCATCCAGTGCTCGATTCGGCGGGTCTTTCAGCCGCTCCGGTGGTCGTAAGCCTCGAACCGGGACAGTCCGGCTCCGTCGTCCTCACGACGCCGAGCCCGGCCGCGGTTCACGCGGCGCTTTGTCCGCGCGATCCGGCAGGGAGCATGGGAGCCGTGCTGGCCCTGGTGCGCGAGGGCGTCGGCGGGAAGCCGCTCGGCGGTGTCGCGGTGACGGCCGAATGGACCGCCTTCACGATCTCCGGCGGGGGCAATCGCTGGGAACCCAGGAACACCGTCGCCCGCTCCGACAGCTCGGGTCGGGTGCTGCTGTGCGCCGTGCCGACCGACGTCAAGGTGCTGATCCGCGGCCAGGCTGGGGTCCCCTCGGGGATGATCGCGCTCGATCTGGCTGGGCGGGCATTCGGTCGAGTGGATCTTTACCTGCTGGAGCGTCCCGCCACCGGCACCGTCATTGGAATAGTACGCGCCCGGAATGGGGGCCTGATCTCGGCGTCCACCGTGGCGGCGGTCGGGACGGAGAACAGCGTCCAAGCCGACGCCGAAGGGCGATTTACCTTCTCAAGCGTCGCCGCAGGTTCCCGCATCTTCGAGGCGCGCGCCATCGGCTTCAAGCCGGTGCAGCTCCAGGCCACGGTCGTGCCAGGCGGCACCAGCCGGCTCGAGTTCATCTTGGGGGAGCCGGCGCAGCTTCTTGACCCGATCGCCGTAGCGGGTTCGTCCTACCTGGCCACGATTGGGTTCGACCGCCGTCGCAAGACCGCGCAAGGCCACTTCCTTGATGAAGAAGACATCGAGCGGTCCGGGGCCACCCGGACCGAAGAGGTCTTCCGCACGGTGCCCGGGGTGCAGCTTCGTCCCAGCGGAATGGGGTATGTCGTCGAATTCCAGCGGGGCCGGGGCCAGATCACCAACCCGAGGCTCAGTAACTATTGCGCGCCCTCTTACTATGTCGATGGGAATTACTTCCCCTTGCCGCCAAACGCGGCGGTGACCCTGCCGATGGTCCCGGCGGAAATCCTGGCCATCGAGCTCTACTCCAACACGTCGAGCGCGCCACTTCAGTATCAGCGCCGGGACAGCGGGTGTGGCATCATCCTGATCTGGACCCGCCGCGGCCAGCCTAAACTCCCGCGGTGATCCGCGAGGTGGGATTGTCCTATTGCGCATCGCCTGCAGTGGCAGTAGCGTAGCTGCCGTACTCCGCCTCGCGCGGAGTCCTCGCGCCACAAACCTGACGTAGGCCGCTCCTCCGTTCCGCCGGAGGTCTTTCGTCGCGCTTCCAGCGCCCGGACACGATTCCCCCGCACCCGGGTTCCTGCAGGAACCCCACTCGCCCAGAGGGAGGCATTTCGATGGTCAAACGGCTGACTAGAGCAGTGGCGCTCACGATGTTCGCGGCGATGCCCGGTGTGGCCTCCGCCCAGGGCCGGGAGGTGACCGGCAAGGTCGTCCGCGTCCAGGGCGCATTACCGATTCCTGAGGTCACCGTCGCCGAAGTCGGCGGCGTGGGGCTGGCGCGCACCGGCGCCGACGGCACCTTCCGGATTCGTGTGGTGGCCGGCGATGTGCGACTGCTGGTCCGCGCGATCGGCTTCCAGCGCAAGGAAGTCGTGGTGAACGCCGGCGAATCCAACGTGACCGTCACGCTCGCGGAAGATCCTTTCCGCCTCGATGAGGTCGTGGTGACCGGCCAGACCACGACTCTGGAAAAACGCAACGCCACCACCGCGACCAGCAAGGTCGCTACCGAAGAGCTCAACAACGCGCCGGCGCAGGCTCTGGAGCAGGCGCTGCAAGGCAAGGTGCTGGGGGCCACCATTTCGATGAACAGCGGAGCGCCCGGCGGCGGCGGTCAGATGACCATCCGGGGCGTGACCTCGATTCTGGGTCAGGGGCAGCCCCTGTTCATCGTGGACGGCGTCATCATTTCCAATGATGCCTTTTCAGTCGGGGCCAACTCGGTGACGGGCGCCGGGTCCCGTACGACGGCCGCCGGGATCGGGGGCAGCCAGGACGCTCTGGTCAACCGCCTGGCGGACCTGAATCCCTCCGACATCGAATCGATCGAGGTGCTCAAGTCGGCCGCCGCGACCGCCATTTACGGCTCCCGCGCGACCAACGGCGTAGTGGTGATCCGGACCAAACGAGGGACACCGGGCGCACCCAGCTTCCACGTCACAGGACGGATCGGCACCGAGCGGGCGTACCGGCTGCTGGGGACCCGGCAATTCACCTCGGTCCAGCAGATCATCGACATCCCCTACGGCAACGGTGACACCGGTGACAACCTGCTCAACACGCTCTACCCAAGCGGGCAGATCACCAGCCCGACCCGGGACTACCAGAAGGAATTCTACGACAACAAGTCGCCCTCCCACGAGCTCACCGCCAATTACAGCGGCGGCTCCCAGGGGACCCAGTACTACGTGAACGTGACGGAGCGACGGGAGAACGGGACCGGCCCGAACACCGATGCGAGGCTCCGGTCCCTCCGGACCAATATCGACCAGTCCTTCGACAATGGGCGATTCAAGGTCAATGTCGGGCTTAACATCACCCAGAACATCCTGAATCGCGGCCTCAGCAACAACGACAACACCTGCACGTCGCCGATCTACTGCTTTGCCTATACGCCCGGAGTCATCAACCTCGATTCGATTACGCCGACCGGCCTCTATGTGCGTAACCCCTTCAACGGCGGCGGCTCCAGCGTTTCGAACCCGTTCGAGACCTTCGAGTTTCTGCGGATCGAGGACAAGACCTTCCGGCAGACCGGCAACCTGAACGCGACCTGGTCGGCGCTGAGTCTGGAAAAGAACCAGGTCACGCTGACCGCCACCGGCGGATTCGACCGGGCCCAGGTATCGGGCGATGTGTTCTCTCCGTCCTTCGTCCAGTATGAGAACCCGGCGGCCACCGACGGCTTCTCGGGGCGGACGGTGCGGACGGAAGCGAACATCTATAACTACAACCTGGCGCTGGTGGGCAATTGGTCCTTCCAGCCATCGGCGGGGATGTCGTTCACCTCGTCGGCCGGTGTGACCTACGAGACCCAGTACAATCGGGCGGTCAGTACCCGCGCCCGGGGCCTCCTCCCCGGCGTGGAAACGACCAACAGCGGCACCGTGCTGGACTTCCGCGACAACCTCACCGAATTCCGGGATCAGGCGTTCTTCCTCAACGAACAGATCCTGGCCCTTAATGACCGGCTGGCCCTGACCGGCGGGCTCCGGGCGGACCGCTCCAGCGCCAACGGCGACCGGTCCAAGTGGTACATCTTCCCCCGTGCGTCGGGCTCCTACCGGATTCCCGACATCGGCAGCGCCCTCAACGAAGCCAAGTTCCGGGCCGGTTGGGGCAAGACCGGCAACCGCCCGAACTACGCGTCTCGCGACCTGCTGCTGGCGTCGGGCGGCGTGATCGGCGGCACCGCCACGCTGGTGACCCCGGCGAGTATCGGCAACCCGCTGGTGAAGCCGGAAACGCTCACCGAGCTCGAGGTCGGCGTGGACCTCACCCTGTTCAACCGGAAGGCGCAATTCGAGGGCACGCTCTACCGGCGGAAGATCACCGATCTCCTGCTGAATGCGGCACTCATACCGTCAGGCGGGTTCACCAGTCGCTTCATCAACGGCGGTGAGCTGGCCAACCGAGGTGTGGAGCTCGGACTGTCCTGGGTGGCGATCCAGAAGCGGGAGATGGACTGGAACCTTCGCGCCACCTGGCAGAAGAACACGCAGCACATCAACAAGTTGCCGGCGGATGTGTCGCGGTTTCCCGCGCCCGGCTCCTTCGGCGCGGCGTTCGGACGCAACTACGTGAGTCCGGACAGCAGGACCACCGCGATCTGGGGCAATGTGCCTTTCGATGCCGACAGCGTGCCGCTTCCGATCGGCATCTTCGTGACCGATCCGAGCCGGGTTGCCTTCGTTCGTGACACGATCGCCGGGAACTCCAATCCCGACTTCGTGATGAACTTCAACAGCGCTTTCACCTGGAAGCGGCTGACTCTGGCCTTGACCATGGACTGGCGCCAAGGCGGCCTGGTCGCCGACATGACCCGCACCCTCTGGGACGAAGGCGGCACCAGCCGGGACTACGACGACCCTATCACGGCCAAGAATTTTGGCAGCGGCTGGGATCTCAACGCGCCGGCCACGTACACGGTCAACGGTCATGAATATCCATACACGGCCGGGTCCTTCCGGTACGATGCCTGGTCTGGCGGAAGCGATGTCCGCGCCTACCTCGAGAGCGGGACCTATCTTCGGGTCCGGGATATCTCGATAGGCTGGGAGGCCCCCCTCTCGGTAGCCCGCGCCTTGCGGAGCAGGTCGCTCCGAATCACCGCGCAGGCCAGGAACCCGTTCATGTCCACGAACTATTGGAGCTTCGACCCCGAGTACAACAACTTCGGCTCGACCAACCAGAACCGGTTCATCGACCTGGCCCCGTTCCCGTCAGCCCGCCAGTTCTTCCTGTCCGTCGACCTGGGGTGGTGATCCATGACTCCCATACACCCTGAGCGCTCGATCCTTCACCCGGTCAGGAGACCTTCGATGCGGACCCTCACGCTTGCCGTCGCTGCGCTCTGCTCGGTTACCCTGGGCGGCTGCAGCAACAAGCTCGACATCACCAACCCGAACACGCCCGGGCTGGAATCGGCCACCAAGGATCCGCGCGCCGCGGCCAGCCGTCTGATCGTGGGCGTGCTCGCGACCTATCGCGGCAACCGGGCCGGATCGATCTCCACCTTCGGGAGCTACGGGCGCGAGACGTACAACATGACCACGACCGACGGCCGGAACGTGACCGGCCCCTATCGCGACTGGGCCCAGCTCAACGCCTTCACTGCGGGGAGCGAATGGGCCGGACGCTACGGCAACTACCGCAACATTTACGAGGCGATCAAGATCCTTCAGACCGAGGGAGGCGGCATCACCCCCGCGGAGGAGGCCGGCGGACTCGGGGTGCTCAACACCATCCTCGCCCTCGATATGCTGCACGTCATCGAGGCCCGCGGGATCATCGGCGCACCGGTAGACATGACCGATGACGTGAACGCTGCGCATCCCTTCGTGAGCCAGGACTCGGTGTACAAGTGGATCAGCGCCAAGCTCGACGAAGCCAACACCAGCCTGGCCGCGGCGGGTGCCACGTTCTATTTCCCGATGCACACCGGATTCAGCGCCTTTGGGGTCGCCGCGACGACGCCGGCGGGGTTCGCGAAATTCAACCGGGCACTCAAGGCCCGGGTCGAGGCCAAGCGCGGCTCCCTGGGCTGCGGTGCGGCGTGCTACACCACCGCGCTCACCGCGCTGACCGGCTCCTTCATCGCGGACCTGACTGCCGCGAACCGGGACCAGGGCATCTATGTGGTTTACTCCACCGCGACCGGAGACGCCCTGAACGGCGTCTCGTTCGCGCAGAACACCAACCTGTACGTGCATCCCTCGATCGATCAGCTTCCGGGCGCGGCGCTGGACGACCGCTACCGCCGCAAGGTGGACACCAGGGAGGCTGTGAACGACGACGCGTGCAGCGGTAACTACAACACCCGGACGATCACTTCGGTGACCGCGCAGAACCGACCCTGCACCTATGCGACCAACGTGACCGCGGTGCCTGTGATCCGGAACGAGGAGCTGGTGCTGCTCCGCGCCGAGGCCAGGTGGAACACCGGCGACCAGGCCGGCGCTCGCGCGGACCTGGCGGCGGTGCGGACCGCGTCCGGTGCCACGAGCGGGGGAACCGCTGCCGTCAAGTTTGCGAATCCCGCAACGCTGGCGGAATTCGTGGACGAGTTGCTGCTGCAGCGAACCCTCTCGCTCTTTCAAGAGGGCCACCGGTATGTGGACTACGCGAGATTTGGCAGACTGGCCCAACTGGGTACCCTGGCCCAGGACGTCGCCGCAAGCTTCACGGTGGCGCCTTACATCGTCCTGCCGCAGGGAGAGTGTGATTCCCGTGCGCGCCTCGGCGCACCCGCGGAGCGGAGCTGTCCCGGAGGACCTCAGTAGACGACGCGCACCTCCACTTCGATGGTCGGACCACAGCCGGCACCGGGTATCGGTGCCGGTTGTGCTTTGGTGTTGCCAGAGTCCTTCCGCGGCGCCAACTTCCTGCGGCACCCGCTCGGCATCCAATGAATTCCTTCACCCGGCCAATGCGCATGCTTCCATCTCGCAGACTCCTGACGCTGGCTCTGCCGGCCGCGATCGCCATCACGTTTCCCACATCGTCCTCCGTCTTCCCCAGTCTTCCCCGGTCTTTCCCGGATTCCGCCCTGCTCTCCTCCTATCGCTGGCGCAACATCGGACCTGATAGAGGCGGACGCTCGATTGCCGTTTCGGGGGTGAAGGGCCGGCCCCGCGAGGCCTACTTCGGCGCCACCGGCGGCGGGCTCTGGAAGACCACCGACGGCGGGGAAACCTGGACCGCCGTCACCGACGGGCAGATCAAGAGCGCCTCGGTCGGCGCGGTGGCGGTGAGCGAAACCAATCCCGATCTCGTGTACATCGGCATGGGGGAGACCTGCATTCGCGGCAACATCATGCCCGGCGACGGGGTCTACAAGAGCAGCGACGCGGGAAAGACCTGGACCCACATCGGCTTTTCGGAGTCGCACGGGATTTCCAAGATCCGGATCCACCCCACCAATCCCGAGATCGTCTTCGTCGCGGCGTTCGGGAAATACAGCGCACCGAATCCGGAGCGGGGCGTGTTCAAGAGCACCGATGGAGGCAAGACCTGGCGCAAGGTGCTGTATCGCGACGACAAGACCGCGGCGATCGACATCTCGATCGACCGCAACAATCCCGACGTGATCTACGCGGCCCTGTGGGAGGCCTACCGCAAGGAATACCAGATGTCGAGCGGCGGGCCGGGAAGCGGTCTCTTCAAGAGTACCGACGGTGGCGAGACCTGGACCGAGATCACCAGGAATCCGGGCATGCCTACCGGAGTGGTGGGACGTATCGGCGTGTCGGTGTCGGGCGCCAACTCCAACCGCGTGTATGCGCTGGTCGAGAACGAGAAGGGCGGTCTCTTCAAGAGCGACGACGCGGGCGTCACCTGGGCGCTGGTCAACGAGAACCGGGCCATCCGGCAGCGCGCCTTCTATTACACCCACGTCTTTGCCGACCCGAAGAACGCCGACGTCGTGTACATGGAGAACACCTCGCTCTTCCGCTCGGCCGATGGCGGGAAGACGACCAGCAACGTCGGGGGCGGCACCCACGGCGATCACCATGACCTCTGGATCGATCCCGACGATCCCGCGCACCTGGTCAACGGCAACGATGGCGGTGGTGCGGTCTCGACGAATACCGGTGCCCGGTGGACCGCGCAGGACTTCCCCACCGAGCAGTTCTATCATGTGATCACCACCAGGCACATTCCCTACCACGTCTGCGGCTCCCAGCAGGACAACTCCACGCTCTGCGTCCCGTTCAACTGGAATGCAGGCGGAGGATTCCGGCGTGGTGGTGGTGGCGGCGGCGGCACCCCCGGCGACCCGACCGCCGGCGGCATGGCCCAGTCTTATGTTGCCGGAGGCGGCGAGCCAGGCTACATCGCCCCCGACCCGCTCAATCCGGATCTCTTCTACAGCGGCACCAACAACGGTGCCTACGTCGACAAGTTCGACCGGCGCACCGGGCTGTCGCGCGAGGTGAACCCGTACCCCTGGTTCTACTCGGGAGAGCCGGCCAAGGAGATCCGGGAGCGGTGGCAGTGGACATTTCCGATCATCTTTTCGCCGGCCGATCCCAAGACGCTGTATGTCTCATCCCAGCGTCTCTGGAAGACGACGGATGGTGGACGCACCTGGGCCGCGCTCTCCGGGGATCTGACCCGGCACGACCCGGCCACGCTCGAAAAATCCGGTGGCCCGATCACCGGCGACATGAACGGCCCCGAGGTCTATGCGACGATCTTCGCCGTGGGGCCGGGCAAGCGGGACGTGAACATCATCTGGACCGGTTCGGACGACGGGCTGGTGCACGTGACCCAGGACGGTGGTAAGACCTGGAGCAAGGTCACGCCGAAGGAGATGCCGGACTTCGGCCGGGTGAGCCAGATAGACGCGTCGAGCTTCAGCCCCGGCACCGCGTACATCTCGGTGCGCCGTCCCCTGCTCGACGATTTCTCCCCGTACATTTTCAAGACCGCCGATTTCGGTCGCACCTGGACGAAGATCGTCAACGGCATTCGTCCCGACGCCTACGTCCACGCGGTCCGAGAGGACCCCACCCGGCGCGGCCTTCTGTACGCGGCGACCCAGCACGGCGTCTATATCTCCTACGACGACGGTGGCTCCTGGCAGTCCCTCGCGCTCAACATGCCCGACGTTCCGGTGGCGGACCTGATCGTCGAAGGAAACGAGCTGGTGATCGGGAGCCACGGACGGGGATTCTGGGTGCTCGACAACATCGCCCCGCTGCGGCAGGCGTCCGCCGAGATTCTGGCGAAGGACGGGCACATCTTCACTCCGCCGGTGGCGGTACGCTCGGGTCCCGGAGTGACC
>Ga0075429_100000246_pt1 | contig 37274 bp, 37 predicted proteins | sample RhiMetdeltSRZDD3_FD_75295 | JGI IMG/M metagenome (GOLD analysis project Ga0075429, IMG submission 75295) | Populus rhizosphere microbial communities from Tennessee, USA - Rhizosphere MetaG P. deltoides SRZDD3 | ecosystem: Host-associated > Plants > Roots > Rhizosphere > Soil | place: USA...
CGGGCGGCGGCTCGACCGCGCACGGTAGCTACACGGTGAGCACCACTGGCTGGAGCTACACGGCCGATAACAGCACGCTGCAGTCCCTGGGCGCCGGCGTAACGGCGACCGACAGCTTCACGATCAGCAGCGAAGACGGCACCGACAGCGAAACCGTCTCGATCACCCTCACCGGCGTGAACGACCTGGCGTCGATCTCGGGAACACTGACGGGCGCCATCACGGAAGACTCGGGCGACTATAGCGAGTCGGCCACGATCACGGTGAGCGACGCCGACACAGGTCAAAACGTCCTACAGGCAACTTCGGGTTCAACCGCACACGGCACCTACAACGTCACCGCGGGCGGCTGGAGCTTCACCGCCGATAACGGCACGCTGCAGTCCCTCAACGCCGGCGTAACGGCGACCGACAGCTTCACGATCACCAGCGCCGACGGCACCGATAGTGAGACCGTGGTCATCACTTTCCATGGCGTTGCTGATGGCGATCCGGACGACAACGACGATCTCGTCACCAGCCCGACGCCGGTAATCATGACGCCACCAGGGCCAAGCGGCGCTAACACGATTCTTGGCAGCACCGGCGATGACACCCTGTATGGCGGTGCTGGCAACGACACCATGTATGGTGGTGCCGGCAATGATTACATTAACGGTGAGGGCGGTGCTGATTCGATTTTTGGCGGCTCGGGCAATGACACCCTCGTCGGCGACGCCGGCGTAGACGCTATCTATGGCGGATCCGGTAATGACTCCATCGATGCCGGGGCATCTGCTGACGTTCTACTCTTTGGCGGGCTCGGCGACGACACCATTCGAGCCAGTGACGGAGCGGACGTTATTGCGACTGGCGATGGTAACGATACGATCCTGGTCACCACAGTGGCAAGCGGCTTCGCCACCGACACGGTAACTGACTTCAACACCAACGCACCGGGCTCTCCTGGAGATGTTCTTGACGTAAGCGCCGTGCTCGATCTCGCCGGTAACACCTGGGGCGACGGCGGCAGTTTGGCAACTGCCGTATCGGGCGGATTCATCACCTTCCAAAACGTCGGCGGGAACGTGGGAATCACCGTGGACGCGAATGGAAGCGCCGGCGGTGGACCGGGCAACGGTCAGGTCGTTGTTCTTCAGGGAGTGGCCTTCACGTCCTCGGGCGCGCTCACAACGCTGCTTAATGACAACATCATCCTCGGTTGATCGATAGCACAGCACCAACGGGGACATGAAAGCACGCATCGACCGAAGAGACCTCGAGCATCTGGAAGCCTTCCCGGGCGACCAGAAGGCCAAGGTCATGCGAAAGATCATGTCGGTGCAACCGACCGAGCGCGTAGTGCTGGACGAAGACAACGGCTTCGAGAGGGCGGTGCTGAAGCTGCGTCGCGAAGGCTACGGCCTGATCGACGTGCAGCGACAGGAGATCGCCTTCTCGTGCATCTGGTACCGCAAGACGAAGTCGCTCTTCAACGGTGCCGGCGCAGACGTTGCGATGCTGCTGTGGGAAATGCAGGAGCGCGGCTCCGAGACGACGGTGCTGACCTGGAGGATCTGAGGGGCGCCCCGCTTACTTCACTTCCCCTCCTTGAAGTGAATGAAAGCGTTCTGTCCGACGTGGTGGCCCTTCGGCAGCTCGCCGTAAGGCGGAAACGGAACACTTCCCAAGCATCCGGTAAAAACGCTGTCGTGGATCAGGCAGCTCTGTCGGATCGTCGGCCAGACGGTCACGCTGAGCAGATCCTGGTCGATGTGATCGTTCTCCAGGCGCCACGGCTTGAACTGTTCCCAGAGACTCTCCGGCGGGGGAAGGATCCCACCCACGCCACCCCATAGTCCTGCGAGGATGAGATCGGTGTGCGTATGCCCATCGCGCATCGCGTGGAAATACTTTCCCGACCGGATCCAGTCGTCCACCGCGACCCGCTCCTTGACCGAGAGCAGTGAATCGGCGTCGCGTACGAGGAAGCGTTTGATCGACGGCTCGGCGATCACCGCGAAGCGCCACAGTAGCTTGCGCGCGGGAGGCACGCCCGCGACTAGCTTGCTCGCTACGATCTGCGCACCGCTTTGCTCCAACGCTGAGCGCGCGTCCGGGGGTACGGAATCATCCAGATAGACGCGGATCGTCCATCCGGGAAACAGGTGTTCGCGAATGCGCAGATTCTCTAGCAGCGGAACGATATAGCGCGGCTCAGCGCCCCAGAGCGCGTACGAGATGATGTTTTGCGAGCGATTGCCGCCATCGAACGCGAGCGGCGGGGTCGCCGGAATCTGCGCGAGCGCCGGAAGCGCCGCAAATTTCGCGTCCTTCTGCTCCAGCGACTTGCGCCCGTAAGCAACGGCTTCCGCGTGTCGGCCAACGTGGCCGAGCGCGCTGCACAGCCCATCGAGCACGTTTGTCCCCTGTGATCCGAGCGCAAGCGCGCGCTCGAACGCCTGCACGGCGGCCGGAGAATCCTTGACCCTGATGAGACAGACGCCGAGATTCTCGTGCAGCTCCGCCGAATCGGGGTAACGGCGCAACCCTTCGCGCAGCGCCGCCAACGCCTCCGCGGTCTGCTTGCTGGAATGCAGCAGCATCGCGAGCAGCAGGAAGTCCTCGGCTTGCGGGTTCTGCGCCGCAACGACGCGCCGCTGGATAGAGAGCGCTTCCTCCAGCGCGCCGCGCCGGTAAGCGGCCATCGCTTGCTTCGAACGCGGGCTCATCGCGGAAACTATAGCAACACCCGCAAACCAGGCAGCCGTTTGCGGGCTAGGAACGGGGATCTTCGACCGCGCGTTCCAGCACCTCTTTTCCCACTGCGCGCTGCCGCGCGGCCAGGATCAGGTGCAGCCGTCTCTCGAGCGCATCCAACGTCGCAAAGCTCTTGTGCCGCAGCGACAAGACGCCCGAGGCGCTCCTGCGCGCCCATTGCTGGCGCTTACGGTCGGAGAAAAGCGCATCGGCATAGTTTTCCAGCTCGCCGAGCCTGATCCTGCAGTACAAGTCGGGCACTTCTCGCGTCGCTATCGCGCCCAGATCCCGCATCCGGCGCAGGGTAGCCAAATCCTCGGATCCACCGGCGTTCGTTTCGAATAGCGAACGCAGCTGCAACAGCAGCTCCAGCGTTTTCTGGATGTCGTGATCGTTTGGCATGGCCCCCCTCGAACCGTGCCGACTCGAATCGGGGAGTCTACCGACGCAACCTGTCAGTCACCTTGCATGAAGCGGGAACTATCACTGCGTCTTCAGCACGAATGGTTTGGGGATTTTCGCGCGCCAGGGGACTTCGTTTGGAAACAAGAATCAACGACCGCGACATCAAGCATTTGCACGCGTTTCCGAATGACCGCAAAAACGCGCTCCTGCGGCGCATCATGTCGCAAAGACCCGACAAGACCGTCAAGCTGACCGGCAAGGATGACTTCGAGAAGTCGCTGCTCAAGCTGCGCGAGGACGGCTACAAGCTGATCGACCTGCAGCGCCACGAGCATTCGTTCACCAGCACCTGGTACCGCAGGGGCCTCTCGCTCCTTGGCCGGGAGCGCGTAAAGGTGACGATGCTGGTCTGGGAACAGGACGAGCCCGGCTCGTCGACCACTGTCCTCAGCTGGCGCGTCTAAGCGCCTGACGCATCGCCGATTTGTGCGTCCGCGCGCCGATGCCGTAAAGTCGGGGCCGGGGGATACGCCGTGGCGCGCCGCGCGAAGCACACCAAGACCCAAAAGACCAGGGAGAACCGCAGGGCCGAGCGCGTGCGCGCACTGCTCCCGGTGCTGATCGGGAAAGCGCATGAGGGGCTGACCCGCGACGTCAGCGCATCCGGGGCGTTCTTCGAGACCGACGCGTCGTACCGGGTCGGGAGCGTCGTGCGCTTTGCGATCAACCTGGAGACGCCCTGGGGACCCGCTCGCTTCGACTACCGCGGCAAGATCGTGCGCCTGGAGCGCCACGACGGCACGCTCGGCGTCGCCGTGCGCTTCACCGATGACGAAGAGCAACCGCAAGCAGCGCCTCGCCCGCGCCGCAAGCGATGAACGTTCTTTTCGTCCACCAGAACTTTCCCGGCCAGTTCAAGCACCTCGCCCCGCACCTGGCACGCGCAGGACACCGCGTGCAGGCGCTCGGGATCGAGGGCCCCGGCCTTCCCGGGATCGAGCTGCGGCGCTACAAGCCGCAGCGCGCGACCGCACGCCAGACCCATCCCTGGGCGCAGGAATTCGAGACCAAGGTGATCCGCGGCGAAGCGTGCGCGGCGGCGGCGCTCGAATTGAAGAGCAACGGCTTTTCGCCCGACGTGATCGTCGCCAATCCGGGCTGGGGCGAAAGCCTTTTCCTGCGCGACATCTGGCCGCGGGCGAAGATGCTCGCGCTGATCGAGTTCTTCTACGCCGCGCACGGCCTGGATTTCGATTTCGACCGCGAGTTCTACAAGCCGGACCCTGCGCGCGACGCGAAATTGCGCGCGAAGAACGCGCACCTGCTGATGGCGCTGGCCGACATGGACCGCGGCCTCTCGCCGACCGAGTTCCAGCGCAGCACCGTGCCTGCGCCGTATCGCGACCGCATCAGCGTCATTTTCGACGGCATCGATACCGACACGGTAAAGCCCGATCCCGCGGCGACACTCCGTGCGGGCGGAAAGTCGTTTCGCGCCGGCGACGAAGTGCTCACGTTCGTCAACCGCAACCTCGAGCCCTATCGCGGCTACCACGTCTTCATGCGCGCGCTGCCCGAGATCCTCGAGCGGCGCCCTAAGGCGAGCGTGCTCGTGGTCGGCGCCGACGGCGTCTCGTACGGCGCAGCGGCGCCACAGGGAAACACCTGGAAGCAGATTTTCTTCGACGAAGTCAAAGGCCGGATCGATGCGAGCCGCGTGCATTTTCTCGGACGGCTGCCGTACGCGGAATATCTCAAGGTCCTGCAAGTTTCCGCGTGCCATGTCTACCTGACCTACCCGTTCGTGCTCGGCTGGAGCTGCATCGAAGCACTCGCCGCCGGCTGCCTGGTGATCGGCAGCCGCACGGCTCCGGTCGAAGAGGCCATCGCGCATGGTAAGAACGGCCTGCTCGTCGACTTCTTCGACGTCACAGCGATCGCCAGTACCGTGTGCGAAGCGCTCGAGCGTCCCGGTGACTTCATCGCGCTGCGCTCTGTCGCGCGCAGGGACGCGCTCAATCGCTACGACCTGGCGAGAGTGTGCCTGCCGCAGCAGCTGCGGCTGGTGGAGGCGCTGGCGCGCGGCGATTCGCTAGAATAGAACCCTGCCCGCACTACGGAGAGCAGCAATGGCGAAATCGAAGCCGCCGGCCACGCCCCTTTCGATGGCCGACCGCGACGGCTGGATCTGGCACGACGGCAAGCTCGTGCCGTGGCGGTCCGCCACCACCCACGTGCTCACGCACTCGCTGCACTACGGCCTCGCGGTATTCGAGGGCGTGCGCGCGTACAAGACCGTGAACGGCACTGGGATCTTTCGCCTGAAGGAGCATACCGACCGGCTCTTCAACTCCGCGCATATCTACATGATGAAGATTCCGTATACGCGCGAGCGGCTGATGCAGGCGCAGATCGAAACCGTGCAGGCGAACGGCCACGAGGCGTGCTACCTCCGGCCGATCGCGTTCTACGGCTCGGAGAAGATGGGCGTCTCGCCGATCGGCGCCAAGGTCCATGTGGCGATCGCGGCATGGCCGTGGGGCGCGTACCTCGGGGCGGAAGCGCTCGCCAAGGGCATCCGCGTCAAGACCGCTTCGGTTGCGCGTCACCACGTCAACGTGACGCTTTCGCGGGCGAAGATGTCCGGCACCTATCCCAACTCGGTGCTCGCGACGCTGGAAGCGACCCAGCACGGCTATGACGAGGGGCTGCTGCTCGACGTGAACGGCCTCGTCGCCGAAGGCGCGGGCGAGAACGTCTTCATCGTCAAGGACGGCAAGATCTACGAGCCCGAGCTCACTTCCGCGCTGACCGGCATCACGCGCGCAACCGTGATCGAGCTCGCGGCGGGCCTCGGCTACGAGGTGATCTCGCGCCCGATGACGCGCGATGACATCTACATCGCCGATGAAGCGTTCTTTACCGGCACCGCGGCGGAAGTGACGCCGATCCGCGAGCTCGACCGCCGCGTGATCGGCGCGGGACACGCGGGTGCGGTGACCAAGGCGCTGCAGAAAGCGTTCTTCGACGTGGTGAGCGGCAAGGACAAGAAGCATCGCCACTGGCTCACGCCGGTGCCGATGAACGGCGCGAAAGGCAAGCGATGAGCATGCAGAGCGCCGATGCCTCGCGCTTCGTCGAGGTGACCGAGAAGGACCTGCCGCTGCACTGCCCGACGCCCGCCGCGCCGCTGTGGGCGCGCCATCCGCGCGTCTTTCTCGACGTGACGAAGCAAGGTGAGGCGCTTTGCCCGTACTGCGGCACGAAGTTCGTCTACAAGGGCGCGGCGCCCACGGGCCACTAGAACCCGGGGGCGACGAGGCCTCGAGCGATGCCGCGGATCCTCGTCGTCGCACCGAATTGGATCGGCGATGCGCTGATGGCGCAACCGCTGCTCGCGCGGCTGCGCGAGAAACTCCCCGCGCTGCGGCTCGATGTGCTCGCTGCCGCGCGGATCGCGCCGGTGCTGCGGCGCATGGCCGAGGTCGACGAAGTAATCGAAGCGTCCTCCCGGCATGGCGCGCTGGAATTGCGGGCGCGCTGGCAGCGCGGCCGAGGCCTGCGCGCTCGCGCCTACGACCAGGCGATCGTGCTGCCGAATTCGTGGAAGTCGGCGCTGGTGCCCTTCTTTGCGGACATCCCGCTGCGCAGCGGCTATGTGGGCGAATCGCGCTACGGACTGCTCAACCTGTTGTATCGCGCGAAGCGCGACGAGCGCGAGCCGATGGCGCTGCACTATGCCCGGCTCTCCGAGAAGCCCGGCGCCGCGCCGCGCGAGCCGCTGCCCGAGCCGCAGCTGCGTGTCGACCCGATCGCCGCGCGCGCCACCGCGGCGCGCTTCGGCGTCGTGGGCCGCTACGCGGTCTTCTGCCCCGGCGCCGAGTACGGCCCCGCCAAGCGCTGGCCCTACTTCGTTGAGCTGGCTGCGCGAATGCCGCTTCCGGTGGTGATCCTCGGCACTGCAACCGATCGCGAATCGAGCGCCGGCATTCCGGGGAAAAACCTCGCCGGCGAAACCAGCCTCGACGAGGCGATCGACCTCATCTCGAGCGCGCAGTTCGTCGTCACGAACGACTCCGGCCTGATGCACGTCGCCGCGGCGGTCGGAACCCCGCAGGTCGCGCTGTTCGGCTCCTCGAGCCCGCACCATACGCCGCCGCTCTCTTCGCAGGCGCGCGTGGTGTGGCTCGGCATCGAGTGCAGCCCCTGCTATGCGCGCGAGTGCCCGCTCGGGCACTTCCGCTGCATGCGCGAGCTCAGCGTGGAGCGCGTGCTGAGCGAAATCGCCGCTATGGATCCGGCGGGTTGACGATGGCGTCCGTGCGCATCTTCCCGACGGCGCAGGATGCCGAGAACGCGTTCTACGAGTCGCTCGAGCGAGGCGACCTCGACCTGATGATGGCGGTCTGGGCCGAGGACGAGGAGATCGTCTGCGTGCATCCCGCGGGCGTGCGCATCGCAGGACAGGAGCCGGTCCGCGACAGCTGGCGCAAGATCTTCGCTTCCGGGCAGCGATTGCAGATCAAGATCGCGCAGCAGGTCCAGCTCACCGGGATGATGGTCGCGGTGCATAGCGTCCACGAGATCATCACCGTGGTCGGCGAGCGCCTCGCGAGCCCGCCGATCGTCGCGACCAACGTGTACCTGCGCACCGCGGCGGGATGGCGCATGGTCGTGCACCACGCTTCGCCGGCGCCGGGGCCGTCCGAGGAAGCCCCGTCCGATCCGCCGAAGTTGCTGCATTGAGCGAGTACCGCGCGCCATGGTGGCTGCCCGGCGGCCACCTGCAGACGATCATCGGGGCGCTCTCGCCCGCGCCGCGCGTCGCGTTCTCGCGCGAGACCTGGGAGACTCCGGACGGCGATTTCATCGAGATCGACTGGGCGGGCGCGCCCGATGCCGAGCGCCTGCTCGTGCTCTTTCACGGCCTCGAGGGAAGCTCGCAGAGTCCCTACGCCCGCACGCTCGCCGTCGAGGCGCTTGCGCGCGGCTGGCGTTTCGTGCTGCCGCACTTTCGCGGCTGCTCAGGAAAGCTGAACCGACTGCCGCGGGCGTATCACTCCGGCGACACCGATGAACTCGACTGGATCCTGCGCCGCCTGGCGCAAGGCGCCGCAGGCCCGATCCTCGCCGCCGGCGTTTCGCTGGGCGGCAATGTGCTGCTGAAATGGCTGGGCGAGCGCGGCGCGGATGCAGCGCGCAGCGTGCGCCGCGCTGCGGCCGTTTCTGCGCCGATCGACCTGGCGGCGTGCGGCAATGCGCTCGATCGTGGATTCAATCGCCGCACCTACACCCGGGTCTTCCTCGCGACGCTGAAAGCGAAGGCGTTCGCCAAGCGAAGGCTCGGTCATTTCGAGTTCGACGAGCGCCGCCTCTGGAGCGCCCGCACGCTGCGCGAGTACGACGACCTGATCACCGCGCCGCTGCACGGCTTTCGCGACACCGACGACTATTGGACGCGCGCAGCGAGCGCGCCCTGGCTCGCGCGCATCGAAGTGCCGACGCTCGTCCTCAATGCGCGCAACGACCCGTTCCTTCCGGCCGCAGCGCTCGAGCGCGCGGCGCGCGGGGCCGCATCCGCCGTGGTGCTAGAATTTCCGCACACTGGCGGGCACGCGGGGTTTCCCGGGCGCGGTCGCTGGCTCTCGCGGCGCGTGCTCGATTTTCTCTCCCTCCCGTGAACCTTCCCCACGAAATCTTTCGCGCCTACGACATCCGCGGCGTAGTCGGAAAGACCCTCACTCCTGAGATCGCCCGCCAGGTCGGGCGCGCGCTCGGCACGCTCGGCATCGAGCGCGGCGCGCCCGCTTTCGCGCTCGCGCGCGACGGGCGCCTTTCCGGGCCCGAGCTCGCCGCGGCACTCGCCGACGGCTTGAACGAGGCCGGCGCCGACGTGATCGACGTCGGCATGGCGCCGACCCCGGTCGCGTACTTCGCCGCGCATCACCTCGGCTCCTCGAGCGCGGCGATCGTCACCGGCAGCCACAATCCGCCCGACTACAACGGCATCAAGATGGTCGTGGGCGGCACCACGCTCTCGGGCGACGAGATCCAGGCGCTGCGCATGCGGATCGAGCGCGGCGACCTGGCGAAGGGCGCCGGCAAGCGCTCGCGCGCCGACGTGCTCGATGCGTACGTCGATCGCATCGCCGGCGACGTAAAGCTCTCGCGGAAGTTCAAGATCGCGATCGATTGCGGCAACGGCGTCCCCGGAATGATCGCGCCGCGCTTGTACCGGCGCCTCGGCTGCGACGTCATCGAGCTCTACTGCGACGTCGACGGCCGCTTTCCCAACCACCACCCCGATCCGTCGAAGCCGGAAAACGTCGCCGATCTGATCGACACGCTGCGCACCGGCGACGCCGAGCTTGGCCTTGCGTTCGACGGCGACGGCGACCGGCTCGGCGTCGTCACCAAGGACGGCGCGCTGATCTTCCCCGACCGCCAGCTGATGCTGTTTGCGAAAGACGTGCTCTCGCGCAACCCCGGCGCCGAGATCATCTACGACGTCAAATGCACCGCGCTGCTCGGCCCGTGGATCGAGCGCCACGGCGGCAAGCCCGTGGTATGGAAGACCGGCCACTCGTTTCTCAAGGCGAAGCTCAAGGAGTCCGGCGCGCCGCTCGCCGGCGAGATGTCCGGGCACATCTTCTTCAAGGAGCGCTGGTACGGGTTCGACGACGCGCTCTACGCCGGCGCGCGACTGCTCGAGATCCTCGCGTCCGAAGCCAACGCGACCGACGCGCTGAACGCGCTGCCGAACGCACCGTCCACGCCCGAGCTCAACTGGAAGCTCACCGAGGGCGAGCCGCACGCGCTGATCGAGAAATTGCAGCAGGCTCGTCCGTTCCCGAGAGCAAAGCGGGTGCTGACGATCGACGGCGTGCGGGCGGAATACGAAGATGGGTTTGGCCTCGCAAGAGCGTCGAATACGACGCCGGTGATCGTGCTGAGGTTCGAGGGAACGACGAACGAGGCGTTAACGCGGATTCAGGAGGAGTTCAGGGCAGCTCTTCAACCGCTGAAACCAGCCGTGCCGCTGCCGTTCTGAACGGGAAGCGCGGTCGGTTTTGACTTTCATACGTCTCGGGTTTTTTGCGCAAAGAATCACCGCGCAAAAAACCCGAGATCAGAGGGAGATCAATAGGCGCTCGCGCTACTAACAGCGAGACGCTTAGCCAGTCGCCCTTTTCAAACCACCCAGTAGTGCCGCCACCGGTCTTTCCCGGCGCCGCTGATAGGGCGTCTGGGGCTGGGCGGCGACCTGGGGTTTCGGTGGTGCGGTGCCGGGCTCGTACGGCGCGGAGAAGATCGGGTCTGCCGGCTTCGGCTGGGAACGCGGCGCGACGCTGCGCGGAACGCTTGCATGCCGAGCCGACGCGGCCGGGCGTTCGCGCTCGGGTTTCCTTCTTTCCGGCGGCGGCACGGCATCGCGCCCCATCAGCGTGGCGAGCGTGCCGCCATCGGGCTCGAACCCGCTGACGAGCACGCGCTCGATCTTCTTGCGGATCAGCTTCTCGATCGCCGCGAGCGAATCGAGGTCCTCCGGCGCGACCAGCGAGATCGCTTCGCCGGTCAAGCCGGCGCGGCCGGTGCGGCCGATGCGGTGAACGTAATCCTCGGGCGAGCGCGGGATGTCGAAGTTGATCACCTGCGGCAGGCCCTCGATGTCGAGGCCGCGCGAAGCGACGTCGGTTGCGACCAGCACCGCGGTCTTGCCCGCCTTGAACGCTTCGAGCGAGGCTTCGCGCTCGGACTGGGACTTGTCGCCGTGGATCGCGTCGGCGTGGATGTGGTCCTTGCGCAGCTGGTGGCCGAGGCGGTTCGCACCGATGCGCGTGCCGCAGAAAACGAGCACCTGCTTCAGGCCGCGCGTCTGGATCAGGTAGGCGAGCAGCTCGCGCTTTTTCTGGCGCGCCACCGGGTGCAGCACGTGGGTGACGAGGTCGGCGGCGGCGTTGCGCGCCGCGATCTGCACTTCGGCGGGATTGCGCAGGATCTGCTTCGCGAGGTTGCGGATCTCGTCGGGGAACGTCGCCGAGAACATCAGGTTCTGCCGCTCGCGCGGCAGCAGCGCGATGATGCGCTTGATGTCGGGCATGAACCCCATGTCGAGCATGCGGTCCGCCTCGTCGAGCGTCAGCACCGATACCTGCCCGAGCATCACGGTCTTGTTCTGCACGTGGTCGAGCAGTCGGCCGGGCGTCGCGACGACGATCTCCACGCCGCGGCGCAGCTCGGCGATCTGCGCGTTCATGTCCACGCCGCCGTACACGATCGCGCTTCGCAGCGGCACGTGCTTGCCGTATTCGCGGAAGCTCTCGAAGACCTGGATCGCGAGCTCGCGCGTCGGGGTCAGCACGAGCGCGCGCACCGGGTGCCGCGCCGGCGAAGCCGAGGTGCTCGCCATGGGCAACAGGCGCTGCAGCGTCGGGAGCGCGAACGCGGCGGTCTTGCCGGTGCCGGTCTGGGCGCCCGCCATGATGTCGCGCCCGGCGAGCACGAGCGGAATGGCTTGTTCCTGGACCGGAGTGGGCTGCTGGTAACCGAGTTCACGCACTGCCTGAAGCAGCGGGGCGGCTAACTCTAGAGCGTCGAAGCCTGAACTAATGACGAAGCATCCGTTGGTGCGAAGGGGGCGCATTATACTCCGCGGCCCATGATCCTGCTGCGTAATCTTGCGCTGTCGCGCGGGCCGCACCGCCTGTTCGAGGGCGCATCGCTGAGCCTCGAGCGCGGCTGGAAGATCGGCCTCGTCGGCGCGAACGGCAGCGGCAAGACAAGCCTGCTTGCGCTGCTCGCCGGCGAGCTCACCCCGGATGCGGGCGAATGCAGCATTCAGCCCGGCACGCGGGTCGCCCGCATCGAGCAGGAGGCGCCCGCGCTGGAACGCAGGGCGCTCGACTATCTGCTCGACGCCGACACCGTGCTGCGCGACGCCGAAAGCGCCATCGCCGCCGGCGAGCGCGACGGCGACGGGCATCGCATCGCCGAAGCGCACGAGCGCTACGCGCAGGCGGGCGGCTACACCGCGCAGGCACGCGCGGCCGCGATTCTCGCGGGCCTGGGCTTCGCGGCCGGCGACGGAACGCGCCCGGTGCGCGAGTTTTCGGGAGGCTATCGCATGCGGCTGAATCTCGGCCGTGTGCTGATACGGCCTTCCGACCTGATGCTGCTCGACGAGCCGACCAATCACCTCGACCTCGATGCGATCCTATGGCTCGAGAACTGGCTGCGCGGCTACCCGGGGACGCTGCTCGTCGTATCGCACGACCGCGATTTCCTCGATCGCGCGACCGGACACACGCTCGCGATCCAGCCGCACGACGATTCGGGCGTGGTGCGGCTGCATACCGGGAACTATTCGCAGTACGAGAGCCAGCGCGCGCTGGAACTCGAGCAGCAGCAGGCCGCCGCGGCGAAGCAGGGGCGCGAGATCGAGCGGATCCACTCGTTCGTGTCGCGCTTTCGCGCCAAGGCGACCAAGGCGCGCCAAGTACAGAGCCGCCTCAAGCGTCTCGAGCGGATGGCGCGCGTGGCGCCGGTGTACGCGGACGAATCGTTCCGCTTCCGGTTCGAAGCGCCGGTGCGCGAGCCGGAGCGGATCCTCGAGATCGAGGAAGCAGCGGCAGGCTATGGCGGCCGCACCGTGCTGCGCGGCGTGTCGCTTGCGCTCACCCGCGCCGACCGGCTCGCAGTGATCGGCGCGAACGGCAACGGCAAGACGACGCTGGTGCGGCTGCTCGCGGGCGAGCTCGCGCCCGTTGCCGGCGAGCGCCGCGAGGCGCGCGATGTCGTGATCGGGCACTTCGCGCAGCACCAGGTGGAGACGCTGCGGCCCGACGAGACTCCGCTCGGGATGCTCGCGCGGCTCTACCGCGGCGAGCGCGAGCAGCAGCTGCGCGACTTCCTCGGGCGCTTCGGCTTTTCCGCGGAGCGCGCCGAGCGTCCGATCGGGCCGCTTTCGGGCGGCGAGAAGTCGCGCCTCGCGCTCGCGGCGCTGGTGAAGCGCCGCCCCAATCTGCTGCTGCTGGACGAGCCGACGAATCACCTCGACATGGAAATGCGCCGCTCGCTGGTGATGGCGCTGCAATCGTTCGACGGCGCGCTGGTCATCGTGTCGCACGACCGCGCGCTGCTGGCGGCGTGCGCCGACCGGATCCTGGTCGTCGCGGACGGCGGCGTGCGCGAATTCGATGGCGACCTCGACGACTATCGGCAGCTCAGGCTGAAGGAAGAGCGCGGCCGCCGCGCTCCGGCCGAGCGCCCGAGCCGGCGCGACGAGCGCCGCGTTGACGCCGAGGTCCGCGCCGAGCTGAAGAAGCGCCTGCGGCCGTACGAGAAGGAGATCGCCGCGATCGAGTCACGCATCGCGGCGCTCACGCAGGAGGTCGACGCGGTGCGCGCTGCACTCGCCGACCCCACCCTCTACGACAGCGACGACAAGGGCGAGCGGTTGAAGGACCTGACGGTCGCCGAGGCGCGCATCACGGGCGAGCTTGCGGGAGCCGAGGAAGACTGGCTGCACGCCCAGGCGCGGCTCGACGCGCTTCGCCGGGAGCCGGCAGCGTAGCTCTGCTACATTCCGCCGCGATGACGCCGGGAAGCGAAAGGGGCGTGCGTCTGGCACGCGATGTCGAGCCGATCCTGGCGGTCGCCAGCAAGCTCGCCGCGCCGTTCGACCTGCAGACGATGCTGACCGAGGTCATCGATGCCGCGAAGCAGGTGCTCGACGCCGAGCGCGCTTCGGTGTGGCTGTACGAAGCGGCGACCGATGAGCTGATGATGAAAGTCGCTACCGACCTCGCGGCGATCCGCGTGCCTGCGGGCGTCGGCATCGCCGGGAGTTGCGCGCGCACTCGCGAAATCATCAACGTCCCGGACTGCTACGCCGACCCCCGCTTCAACCCGGAAGTGGACCGCAAATCCGGGTATCGCACGCGCTGCATGCTGACGCTGCCGCTGATCGACCATAAGGATGTGCTCGTCGGCGTCCTGCAGGTGCTCAACAAGCGCGGCGGTCCATTCGACCGCTACGACGAAGCGCTCGCGACGGCGGTCGCCGCGCAATGCGCGATTGCGCTGCAACGCGTGCGCATGACCGAGGCGCTGTTCGAAGCCGAAGCGCTGCGCCAGGAAATGGAGATGGCGCGCGTAGTGCAGCAGAGCACGCTTCCCTCGACGATGCCCACCATCGGGGGCTACGACGTATTCGGCACCTTCCGGCCCGCGAGCCTTACTGGCGGCGACACGTTCGACCTGTCGCTCGTCGAACAGGGATTCCTGATCGTGCTGGGCGACGCGACCGGCCACGGCATCGGCCCCGCGCTGTCCGTCACGCAGATGCAGGCGATGCTGCATACCGCATTCGGCCTTGGCGCCGATCTCGAGTCCGCGTACCTGCAGGTCAATAATCAGCTGGCGGAGACGCTTCCCGACGATCGCTTCATCACCGCATTCATCGGCCTGCTCGACACCGCGACCCATGCTTTGCGCTTTCACAGCGGCGGGCAGGGACCGATCCTGCGGTACGCCGCTGCCTCCGGAGCGTTCACCCGCAGCAAAGTCACGAGCTTCCCGCTGGCGGCGATGCCTTTGAAAACCCTGCGGCCGACGGCGACGATGGACTTCGAGCCCGGCGACATCCTGGTCCTGCTGTCGGACGGGATCTACGAGTACCACAACGCACAGGGCGAGCAGTTCGGCGAGCCGCGCGTCGAGGAGCTGGTGCGCGCGCATCACACCAAGCCGATGGCCGAGCTTTCGGCGCTGCTATTGCAGTCGGTCCAGGACTTTGCGCAGGGCGCGCCGCAGGAGGACGACATGACTGTCGTGCTGGTGAAGCGCGAGGCGGCGCGGACCGAGCATGGATCATTCGAGCGCCGCTTCGACTCGCTGCAGCAGATCTTCGAGTTCACGGCCGCCGCGTTCACCCGGCTCGGAATCGACCGGGATCACCTCCACGCCATCGATTTCACGGTCGAGGAGCTGTTCACCAACATGGTCAAGTACAGCCGGGAGAGCAGCGCCGCGGTGCGGCTCGACCTGACCCGGATCGAAGGCGGCGTCGAAGCGACCCTGACCGATTACGAGGTCGACCGCTTCGATCCTACGCAGGCGCCCGACGCCAAGACGGACCTGCCGATCGAGCAGCGCACCCCCGGAGGACTCGGGCTGCATCTCATTCGGCGGCTCGTCGATTCCATCGAGTACCATTACTCACCCGCAACCCGGCAGAGCCGGACCACGTTCCGGAAAACGACTGGCACGGCAAGGCCCCACGAGGGTTCGGCCGGACCCAGGGAGAACGATGCTCAAGATTGACTTTGGCGCCGGCGGCGCCGTCGAGATCGTCGGCCGCCTCGACGCCGCGCAATCCCCGGCGGTCCAGGCATTCCTCGACAAGGTCCAGGGCACGGTGACGCTCGACTGCAGCAAGCTCGAATACGTTTCGAGCGCCGGGCTGGGCGTGCTGCTGAAGACCCAGAAGCGGCTGCTCGGCTCGGGAGGAAAGCTCCGCCTGGCAGGTGTCAACCGCCACCTGCAGGACATCCTCGAGTATTCCGGGTTCGACCAGATCTTCGAGATCGTCCCCAATGGATAGCGCGGCCCAACCTTTTCCGGGGTCGGGTGTAGTTGGAGTTGATGATGACGATCAGCGCCTGGTGGAGCGCTGCCTCAAGGGCGATCAGGAGGCTTTTGCGGAGCTCGTGGTCCGCTACCAGCGGCCGATCTACCACATGGCCTTCCGGGTCCTTGGCAACGCCGAAGACGCGCGCGAGATCACGCAAAGCGTCTTCCTGAAGGTTGCCGAGCGACTCGATGACTACAACCCGAGGTTCAAGTTCTTCAGCTGGATCTACCGGATCACCATCAATGCGTCGCTCAATCTGCGGCGCAGCAGCGGCCGCGAGGAGCTCGTTGGCGAGGACCTGGAGGTCCAGGATTCCGGTGCCGACCCGGAAGCGTCGATGAGCGCGGCGCAGCAATCGGCCCGGATCCAGAAGGCGTTGATGGGATTGAAATTCGAGAATCGCGCGGTGCTGACGCTGCGGCACTTCAGCGACTGCAGCTACCGGGAAATCGGCCAGATCCTCGATCTGGATGAAAAGACCGTGAAATCTAGGCTCTACGAGGGCAGGCAGCAACTCCGCAGCCTGCTCAAGGACTTGGAGGATTGAGATGGATCGTCGCGAACTGAATCACGCGATGCACGCGGTGTTGGATGGCGAAGCCACGGACCAGCAGCGGCAGGCGCTGGAACGGATGCTCGCCACCGACCCGGGGGCTCGCGCCGAATTTCAGGACCTGCGCCGGCTGTTCGATCGGTTGAAGCAGGAACAGGCACCCTACCCCCCCGAGGGGCTGGTGATGTCGATCCTCACGCAGGCCCGTCTTCGGCCCGCGCGCGGCATCGGCCAACTTTTTCAAAGCGTGCGTGTAAGTAGGCTAAAGTCCCACTATTCCCATTCAGAGGAGGCAGCAATGAATCAACCCCAGCCCGGCTCGACCAAGCAGCGCAACGTTTGGATCGGTACCGGCCTGACCGCACTTGCGGTCGCAGTGGCAGGAATCTACACGTGGGACAACTCGAGCAGCAATTCGGTCTCGGGAACGATCACCCCGGCGCAGCGTTATATTGCACCGCAGAACACGAAGACGGATATCGGGACTGGCAGCCAGGGCTCGCAGGGCAGCGCGCGCGTGATTCCAGCGGACGCCAGCAGCGCGGGCAACGCAGCCAATTCCGCGAACTCGGCGAACTCGGCTAATTCCGCGAACTCGGCTAATTCCGCGAACTCGGCGAACTCTGCCAACTCCGCGAACTCTGCGAACTCGGCCAATTCCGCGAACTCGGCTAATTCCGCGAACTCGGCGAACTCTGCCAACTCCGCGAACTCTGCGAACTCGGCCAATTCCGCGAACTCGGCCAACTCCGCGAACTCGGCCAACTCTGCGAATTCCGCGAACTCGGCCAACTCGGCGAACTCGGCCAACTCTGCGAACTCCGCCAACTCTGCGAACTCCGCCAACTCGGCGAACTCCGCTAATTCGGCGAATTCAGCAAATTCGGCCAACTCGGCGAATTCAGCAAATTCGGCCAACTCCGCGAACTCGGCGAACAGCAACTAGCATTCCGATTCGTCCAGTCTGGTTGTAACCGCCGGCCTCGTGCCGGCGGTTTGCTTTTGTAGTCGGCGGATTGGTATCCTCCGGGCCAGTCAATCGGGGGGACTGCCGGACGTGCGAGCTTGGGTGCTGTGCTTTTTCTTGCTTGCGCTCGCGCCGCTGGTGTGCGCCGCGGAGGACAATCCGCTGGGGATGTCCTACGACGAGTCGGAGGATCTCCACCTCATCTATTTTGATTCACTGAGCTTCGTGACTCCGCACACGGTGCGGACGTTCACGAACTCGATCGCCTGGCAGAAGAAGATGTTCGGCTGGGTGCCGTCTCAGCGCACGACCGTTCTCCTCAAGGACCTGTCGGACTACGGCAACGCGACCGCGATCGTTGCGCCGCGCAGCCGGCTGCTGTTCGACATTGCGCCGCAGTCCCGTGCGTTCGAAACGAATCCTGCGAGCGAGCGCATGTACTCGCTGATGAACCACGAGCTCATTCACATCGCGGCCGGCGATGTCGCCGCCGACGAGGACCGGTCGTGGCGCCGGTTCTTCTTCGGCAAGGTCTCGCCGAACCCGGATCATCCCGAGTCGCTGCTGTACAGCTACCTGACGATCCCCCGCTATACCGCGCCGCGCTGGATGATCGAGGGAATCGCCGTGTTCGCAGAAACCTGGATGAACGGCGGGATCGGCCGGGCACAGGGCGGATACGACGAGATGGTGTTCCGCGAGATGGTGCGCGACAACGTGCCGTTCTACGACCCGCTCGGCCTGGTCTCGCGCGGCGTGCGGGTCGAATTCAACAATGTTGCCAGTGCGTATCTCTATGGCACCCGGTTCATCACCTGGCTTGCGTACGCACACACGCCGGAGAAGGTCATTGCCTGGATCCGGCGGGATGAAGGCAGCAAGCGCTACTACGCAGACCAGTTTCAGCACGTGTTCGGCGTTTCGATCGACGCGGCGTGGCAGGATTGGATCCGGTTCGAGCAGGATTTCCAGCGAGCGAACCTCGCCGAGGTGCGCAAGTTTCCGATCACGCCCCATCGCAAGCTCGCCGGTGGCGCGGCGGGCTCCATCTCGAGGCTGCATTACGACGAGGCGAGCGGCATGCTCTACGGGGGTTTTCGCTACCCGGGATTCGTGGAGCACATCGGCGCGCTGAACACCCGGGACGGAACCGTACGGCGCCTGGCGGATATCAAGCGCCCGATGCACTACCGCGTCGCCTCCTTCGCATTCGATCCCGCGAGCGGAACCGCGTTCTACACCGACGACAACCTTGCGCTTCGCGACCTGATGGCGGTCGACGTGAAGACGGGCGAAGTGCGCATGCTGATGGAGGATGCGCGCATCGGCGAGCTTGCGTTCAACAAGACGGATCGCTCACTTCTGGGCGTGCGGCATGCCAACGGGATCGCGACGCTCGTCCACATCCCCTACCCCTACGGCGCCTGGAAGGACATTCATGCGTTCCCGTGGGAGCACGTGCCTTCCGACCTCGACATTTCGCCGGACGGACGGCTGCTGTCGGCGACGATGAGCGATGACCTGGGGGCGCAGTACCTGCGCGTCTGGGAACTGGCAAAGGTGTTCGCCGGGGATCTGAAACCGCTGAGCGAATTCAAGTTCGGGCAGTCGGTGCCGGAAAGCTTCGTGTTCTCGCGCGACGGGCGCTACCTCTACGGCAGCAGCTACTACACCGGCGTATCGAACATTTTCCGCTACGAAGTCGCCACCGGCGAGATCGAGGCGCTGACGAACGCCGAGTCGGGCTTTTTCCGGCCGATGCCGCTCTCCGACGGGAGGATGGTGGTGCTCGCCTACACGTCGCAAGGATTCGTCCCGGCGATGATCGAACCGCGCGTGCTCAAGGATGTGAGCGCGGTGAAGTTTCTGGGCGCGGAGCTTGCCGCCAAGCACCCCGTGGTCACGACGTGGCAGGTGCCGCCGCAGTCGACGGTCACGTATGTGAAGACGATCGACCGGGGGTTCTACTATCCGCCGGAGAAGCTTTCGCTCGTCAATGCCTACCCGGTCCTGCAGGGCTACAAGAAATCGATTGGGCCGGGCTATCGCATCAACTACGAGGATCCGATCCGCTTCTCGTCCCTCAGCATCACGGCGGCGTACACACCCGACAACGCACTGCTGAAGAGCGAGAAGCTGCATGTCGACATGCAGTACCGATATCTCGGATGGCGGGTCGGGCTTTCGTGGAACGCTTCCGACTTCTACGACATCTTCGGGCCGACCATCAACAGCCGCAAGGGTCTCGCGGCCAAGGTCGGCTACCACGACCTGCTGATCTACGACGAGCCGCGCCGCCTTGAGCTGAAGAGCCAGCTCGCCTACTACGACAAGCTGGACACGTTGCCGCAGTCGCAAAACGTCGCCTCGACCGCCAAGCGGCTGCGCACCGGAACCGTCGGGATGTACTACACCGACGTGCGACGCTCGCTGGGCGCCGTGGACGACGAGAAGGGCCTCAAGTGGCGCATCGTGCTGAACGGCAACCATGCCGACGGCGAGATGACGCCGATGCTGCGCGGGGATGTCGACTTCGGGTTCGACCTGCCGCTCGCGCACTCGTCGGTGTGGCTGCGCAGCACCGCGGGTGTCGCGGACGGTGCGCGCACGAACCCCTATGCGAACTTCTTCTTCGGCGGCTTTGGCAACAACTACGTCGACAGCAGCGCGGAGAAGAGCATCCGCGAGAACTACGCGTCGGAGAAACGGTACCGCGAGTATTACGCGTTCCCGGGATTCGAGATCAACCAGATCGGCGCGCGCAGTTTCGGACGCACAATGCTCGAATGGAACCTGCCGCCGTATGCGTTCGATGCGGTCGGCACGCCGGGCTTTCACCTGACCTGGCTGCGGCCGGCCGTGTTCGCGTCGGCGCTCTGGACGGAGCCCGGGAACTCCAGCCTGCGGCGCCGGCATACGAACGTTGGCGCGCAGGTCGACCTGCGCTTCAGTGTCCTGCACTGGTACGAGATGACGCTGTCGTTCGGTTACGCCGTCGGCTATCGCGGCGGCGAGCGCGCCGGCAACGAGTGGATGATCTCGCTCCAGATCATGTAACCGGAGCGCCAAACATTGTCGGCACATGCGCTAGGCCCGACGCTGGTAGGCCTGCTTCCGGTTCTCAGTTTCCTCGCGGTACTGCTCTACCTGGATAGCTACAAGCTGGTAAAGCTGCGCGACATCGTCGTCGTCGTCGCATTCGGCGCCGCGATTGCCGGCGCAAGCTACCTGATGAACGCGCAGATCCTCGCGCTCGTCGATTTCGAATTCAAGACGTTCAGCCGCTATGTCGCGCCGGTCAGCGAGGAGGTGCTGAAGGGACTGCTGATCCTGGTGATGATCCGGACGCACCGGGTCGGGTTCCTCGTGGATGCGGCGATCTTCGGCTTCGCGGTCGGCACCGGCTTCGCCCTGGTCGAGAACCTCTACTACCTGAACCTGTTTCCCAACGCCGGGATCGGGACCTGGATCCTGCGCGGCTTCGGCACCGCGATCATGCACGGCGGCGCCACGGCGCTGTTCGCGGTGATGGGGCTCGCGCTGCTCGAGCGCTCGCAGCGCCTCGGCCTCGCCGCCTTCCTTCCCGGGCTCGCGATCGCGGTCGTGCTGCACTCCGCGTTCAACCATTTCTTCTTCTCGCCGCTCGTGTCGACGCTCGGCATCGTGGTCGTGCTGCCGCCGCTGCTCTATGCGGTGTTCGAGCGCAGCGAGCAGGCGCTGGGACACTGGCTCGGCAAAGGCTTCGACGCCGATACCGAGATGCTGGCGCTGATCAATTCAGGGCAGCTCTCCGAATCGCCGATCGGCAGGTACCTGCACACGCTGAAGGACAAGTTCAAGGGCCCGGTGGTTGCCGACCTGCTGTGCTACCTGCGGCTCACCACCGAGCTCGCGCTCCGCGCCAAGGGGGTGCTGATGATGCGCGAGAGTGGTTTCGCAGTCCCGGTCGACGAGGCGACGAAAGAGAAGTTCGCCGAGCTGCGCTACCTGGAGACGAGCATCGGGCGCACCGGCCGCCTCGCGCTGCAGCCGCTGCTGCACATGAGCCACAAGGACCTGTGGCAGCTCTACATGCTCAGGGAATAAGAGATGGGGTCCGTCCCCATTTTTTAAGCCGTTGATTCAGTTGATCGTGCGTGCGCTGCGCTCGGACGACTGGGGCGGCGTAAGGCTCGGCAGCTTCAGCTCCATGTCCCAGTCGCTTTTCGTCACCGCGGCCTGCAGCAGCCGGCATACCGAGTGCAGCAGCACGGAGTCGAACGTCAGCGTGACGCCCTGCCCTTCGACCGGATGCAGCGCCACGATCGGCTGGCCGCTCGGATCGTGCCCGGTCTGGATACGCGCGAGCAGCAGCGGCTCCGTCCCAAGCGGCATCGCGCGCGTCGCGTCGTCGTAGGGCTTGGAAAAATCGGCGCGCGCCATCGCCTCCTCGTGCTCGAGATTGAGCAGCGCAAGCCGCGCTTCCGGGTCGGCCTGCGTGCGGATGCGCGGGCTGGCCTCCTCGGCAAGCTTGATGAGCAGCGGCCACAGCACTTTGACGAAGCGCCGCGTCATCCACATCCGCACCTCGAGCGCGTCGCTGGTCGCAAGCTGCATCAGCAAGCGGTCCTGCTCCGAAACGTAATCGATCTTGATCTGGTGCAGGCGCATGCCGCAATGATAGCGCGCCCGCTGGACGGCGAAACGGTGCCGCGCGACAATCCGCGCATGTTCGAAGTCGCTCCCGCAGCCGCGACCGCGGACCTGGAGCAGGCACGGATCCTGTTTCGGGAATATGCCGAGCAGGTGGACGCGCCGTGCTGTTTCGCCACGTTCAACGAGGAAGTCGCCGCGCTTCCCGGCGAGTACGCGCTGCCCGCGGGGCGGTTGTTGCTCGCGCGCAGGGACGGGCAGGCGGCGGGCTGCGTGGCGATGCGCCGGCTCGATGCGGGAAGCGGCGAGATGAAGCGGCTCTACGTGCGCCAGGCGTTCCGCGGCGACGGACTGGGGCGGACGCTCGCCGGCCTCGTCATCGCGGCGGCGCGCGAGCAGCGCTACACCCGGCTCCTTCTCGATACCCTGCCGAAGATGGGCGAAGCGATTGCGCTCTACCGCTCGCTCGGGTTTCGCGAGACCGGCGCGTACTCGGCCGAGCCGACGCCGGGCGCGATTTTCTTCGAGCTCAGGCTTTCCTGATCCGCTCGACCAGCGCAGTCGTCGAGCGCAAGTGCTCGAACGGAATCGAAACCGCCCTGCCGCCACGCGCAAGGACTTCCTTTGCGCCGACGATTTTTCCGACCGGCCAGTCACCGCCCTTGACGAGCACCTCCGGAGCGCAGGCGACGATCAGCGCGAGCGGGGAATCGTCGTCGAACCACGTTACCGCATCGACCGGCTCCAGCGCGGCCACGAGCGCCATCCGGTCTTCCAGCGGATTGAGCGGCCGATCGGGTCCCTTGCCAAGGCGCCGCGCCGAGGCGTCGCCGTTCAGCGCCACCAGAAGCGCGGCCCCCAGCGCCCGCGCCTGCGCGAGGTAAGTCACATGCCCGCGGTGAAGCAGGTCGAATACGCCGTTGGTGAAGACCAGCGGTCGCGCCAGCTCGGCCTGCCAGCGTGCGACCTCGTGCGGCGCGCGGATCTTGCGCTCGAAAGCAGGCCGCGCGAACGGCACGCCTACCGGGTCCTGGTGTCCCCGCTCTTCGGCTGCTCGCGCGGCCGGCAGGCGTCGTCGGTGGGCTGGCAATACTCGAAGACCTTGACCACCCTGCGCACGCCCGATGTGGTGCGCGCAAGCTCGGCGGCGTCGTTGCCTTCCTTCTCGGTCACGATTCCCAGCAGGTAGACCACGCTCGCCTCGGTCACCACCTTGACGTGGACGGCGTTGAACTTGTTCGCGTCGACGAAGCGCGCTTTCACCTTGCCGGTGATCCCGGAGTCGTGCGCACGCCCCGAATAGGCCGAGATCGGAGCCACCCGCAGCTCGTTCGTCACGCCGCGAACGCCCTGGATGCCGGTCGCGATCTTCTCGATCTCGTCCTTCATCGCGGCGTCGAACGCCTCCCCGGTCAGCAGCACGACCCGGTTGTACGAGGTCACATTGACGTGCGCCCGGTCGCCGAAGCGCTCGTTGATGCGGTTCGAAACGCGCAGCTCGAGGCCCTCGTCATCCACCTGGGCCCCCGTCGTGCGGCGGTCGAACGCCGAGACCATGCCCATGCCGACTCCGACGGCGGCGACCGGGATGCAGCCTTCGAGCGTGAGGATGCAAAACAGCGCAGCGAGCGCCAGAAGGAGATTCCTGCTCTTCATTTCGTGGCTCCAAACAGCTGAAAGTCGATTCCGTCGCAGATGCAATGCAGCGCGAGCAGGTGCACTTCCTGGATCCGCACCGTGCGGGGGTGCGGCACGCAGACATGCACGTCGCCGGGGGCGAGCGCGGCGCCGATCGTCCCGCCGCCGCGCCCGGTAAGGGCGATCACGCCGATGCCGAGCTCGTGCGCCACGCGGATCGCGGCGAGCACGTTCGGCGAGTTGCCGCTGGTCGAGATCGCCAGCAGCACGTCGCCCTTGCGGCCGATCGCCCGCACCTGCTTCTCGAACACCTGCTTGAAATCATAGTCGTTGGCGATCGAGGTCAGCGTCGAGGTGTCGGTCGTGAGCGCCACTGCGGCGAGCGGCGGCCGCTCGGCTTCGAACCGGTTCACAAGCTCCGCGGCGAAGTGTTGCGCGTCGGCGGCCGAGCCGCCGTTGCCGCAGGCGAGAATCTTGCCGCCTGCGGAAAGCGCCGCCACCATTTTCTCGACCGATCGCGCGAGCGGCCCGGCGAGCGATCTGGATGCCTCGACCTTGAGGCTTGCGCTCTCGGAGAAGTGCGCGGCGATGCGCGTTGCGAGCGTCGCGCCCTGCTCTGCGTGTCCCATGGCGGCGGATTCTACACGCCTCACTCGACATAGACCTCGAACTCGATCCGGCGGCGCGGATTGCGGTGCTCGGCGAGCCGGCTGATGCGCGCGCGCAGCGTTTCGCCCCGATCCATCGCCCAGGCGAGTGCACCGTTCTCGGCGCGCGGCACGTAGCCGAGCTTGCGGCCGCGCCACTCGACGCGCACGGCGTTCGCGTCATGCGCGTTGTCGGGCTCGCGCACGAGATCGAGCGCATCGCCTGCGCTAAGATGCGGCCAGACCTCCGCAGCTTCGGCGTAGCGAAATCCGGCGAGCGGAGAGTTCTGCACCAGCAGGCGCACCGAGGGCTGCACGGCGGGGGGCTGGGCCTGCGCGGCGAGCGTCGTCGCGCACGCCAGCAGGCTAAGCAGAAAACGCATTGCGGATCCAGCGGATATGCCCGCCCTGGAGCGCATCGAGCAGCAGCACGTCGAAGCGGCACTCCGCCTGCGGCCGGCCCGCGAGATACAGGCTCGCTGCCGCGACCAGGCGGCTGCGCTTTGCGTCCGTGATGCTCTCCGCCGCGCCGCCGAAGCTCGCGCTCCGCCGATAGCGCACCTCGGCGAAGACCAACGTCCCGCCTTCCTGCGCGATCAGATCGATCTCGCCATGGCGGCAGCGCCAGTTGCGCGCCAGGATTCGCAATCCCGCCCTCCTGAAAAGCTCGGCGACCAGCTCTTCGGCCTGCGCACCCGCCTCGTTCATGTACGCTTAACGAACCTGCAGCGGAGCGCGTTGACCCACCGAATGACCGGAACCCTGTACATCGTCGCTACGCCGATCGGCAATCTCGCCGACGCGAGCCCGCGCTCGCTCGAAGTGCTGCGGCGGGTGGCGGTGATTGCCTGCGAGGACACGCGCACCTCGCAGACGCTGTTCGCGCGCTTCGATATCGCGACGCCGACGTCGCCACTGCATGCGCACAACGAGCGCCGCGCCGGCGCGAAGCTGCTCCAGGTCCTGCAGGCAGGCAAGGATGTAGCGCTCGTCAGCGACGCCGGGACGCCGGGGGTGTCCGATCCCGGAGGCCTCCTCGTCGAGAGTGCGCATCGGGCCGGCATCCGCGTGGTCCCCGTGCCCGGACCGAGCGCTGCAAGCGCCGCAGTCTCGGCGAGCGGCTTTGCCGGAGACGGCTATCTATTCGCCGGATTTCTGCCAGCTACTCGGACGGCGCGGCGCAAAGCGCTCGCCGCGCTGAATACCGCGCTTCCAGTCGTCTTCTATGAAGCGCCGCACCGGGTGCTCGAGACCGTGCAGGATCTCGCCGAGCGCTTCGGCGCGGAGCGCGAGATCGTGATCGCGCGCGAGCTGACCAAGAAGTTCGAGGAGGTCGCGCGCATTCGGCTGGGCGAGGCGAGCGCATGGCTCAGCGCCGGGCCGCACCGGCAGCAGGGCGAGTTCGTCCTCGTGCTCGCATCCGCCGAGGAGCATGCCGATCCCGTGGCCGAAGGCGAGCGCGTACTCGCCCTGCTGCTCGAATCGTTGCCGGCGAGCGAAGCGGCGAAGCTCGCCGCGCGCATCACCGGAGCGCCGCGGAACGCGCTCTACCGGCTCGCGCTCGAACGCACCAAGTAGAATTCACGGGCATGGAACGGCTGACGATCACCCGCCCGGATGACTGGCACCTGCACTTGCGCGACGGTCCTGCGCTCGCTGCCGTCGTCAGCGACAGTGCGAGGCGCTTCGCGCGCGCGATCGTGATGCCGAACCTCGATCCGCCGGTGCGCACCACGCGCCAGGCGCTTGCCTACCGCGAGCGCATTCTCGGCGCACTGCCGCCGCGCGCGCGGTTCGACCCGCTGATGACGCTCTATCTCACCGACGACACGCCGCCCGAGGAAATTACGCTCGCCAAGGAATCCGGGCGGGTGCACGGCGTGAAGCTCTACCCGGCGGGCGCGACGACGCACTCGGCGGCCGGCGTGACGCGAATCTCGCGCTGCTTCCACGCGCTCGAGCGGATGGCGCAAGTCGATCTGCCGCTGCTCGTGCACGGCGAGGTGACCGATCCGGCAATCGACGTGTTCGACCGCGAGAGCGCGTTCATCGAGGAGGTGCTCGGACCGCTGGTCGCGCGTTTTCCGACGCTGCGGGTCGTGCTCGAGCACATCACCACGCGCGAAGCGGCGCAATTCGTCGAAGTGACCGGCTCGAACATCGCCGCCACGATCACCGCGCATCATCTGATCATGAATCGCAATTCGCTTTTCCTCGGCGGCGTGCGTCCGCACCACTATTGCCTGCCGGTGTTGAAGCGCGAGGAGCACCGCGAGGCGCTCGTCGCGGCGGCGACCTCCGGGAATCCGAAGTTCTTCCTCGGTACCGACAGCGCGCCGCACGCCCGCAGCGCGAAGGAAGCCGCGTGCGGCTGCGCCGGGATGTATACGGCGCATGCCGCGATCGAGCTCTATGCAGTCGCGTTCGAGGAGGCCGGCGCACTCGACAAGCTGGAAGGCTTCGCGAGCCGCTTCGGGCCGAAGTTCTATGGCCTCGCGCCGAACCGGGACAAGATCACGCTCGTGCGCTCGCCCTGGGAAGTCCCTGCATCGCTGCCGTTCGGCCCCGACGCGGAACTGGTGCCCTTGCGCGCGGGCGAATCGATCCCCTGGAAGCTCGTATAAGACATCCGGTCTTTGACTCGGTCCGCCCCTGGCTCGATCGCCTCGCGCCCGGCGGGTGGCCGACGCTGGCAGCGCTCAACGCGCTCGCCGAAGAGGCTCAGGTGCGCACCACGAGCGGAATGCCGCTGCGCTTCGTCACGCCTTCGCCTGCGGATCCGTACTACGAGGTGCACCTGTACGAGACGGGTTGCGTTGCGACACGCACCGAGAATTGGCACGACCTTTTCAACGCCCTCGTCTGGCTGGCCTATCCGCGCACCAAGGCGGTGATCAACGCGCTGCACGCGAAGCAGATTCCGCTCGAGGGCGGCCGGCGCGGCCGGTTGAGGGACCTGCTGACGATCTTCGACGAGGGCGGCGCGATTGTCGCCAGCGACGACGCCCAGCTTGTCGCGATGATCCGGGATTTCCGTTGGCGAGAGCTGTTCTGGGACTGCCGCGCGCGGGTGCTGCGCGATCTGCGATTTACCGTCATCGGCCATGCGGTGCTGGAAAAGGCGCGCGAGCCGTGGGCGGGTATCACCTGCAAGGCGCTCTTCGTGGACTCCCGGTGCGACCCCGACGTCGCCGCCGCGAACTGGCTCGAGGCCCATGCACGGCAAGGCACGCCGCATTTGCTCGCGCCGCTGCCGATCTTCGGCTACCCGGGGTGGCTGCCGGAGAGCGCGAGCGCCGATTTCTACCGCGACGAGCGCTACTTCCGGCCGTTCCGGGAGAAAATCCGTACCGGAGGCAACGAGTGACGGACAGGTACGACGTGATTGTGGTCGGCGCAGGCAACGCGGCGTTGTGCGCCGCCCTTTCCGCAGCGGAGTCCGTCCAGAGGATCCTTGTGCTCGAGCGGGCACCGGAAGAGGAATCCGGCGGCAATTCGCGCTTCACTGCGGGGCTGATGCGCGTCTGCTACGGCGGCGTCGAGGATCTGAGGAAGGCGATCCCGGACCTCTCGCCGGACGAAATCGCGCGCACCGACTTCGGCACCTACACCGAGGAGCAGTTCCTCGACGACATGGGCCGGTTGACCGAATACCGCTGCGACCCGGATCTCACCGAGATTCTCGTCAAGCAAAGCCTGCCGACGGTGGAATGGATGCGCGGCAAAGGCGTGCGCTTCACCGCCGCATGGGGAAGGCAGGCGTTCAACATCGGCGGCAAGTTCAAGTTCTGGGGCGGGCTGACCGTGGAAGCCGTCGGCGGCGGACCGGGGCTGGTCGAATCGCTGACGGCGATCGCGAAGAAAGCCGGCATCGAGGTCTGGTTCAACGCCCGCGCGCTCGAGTTGATTTACGACGATTCCGGGATCACCGGGATTCGCGTCAGACGCGAAGGAAAGACGCTGCTGCTCAAAACCAGGGCCGTGGTGCTCGCTGCGGGCGGGTTTCAGGCAGATCCCGAGCAGCGTACGCGCTACCTGGGGCCGGGGTGGGAGCTCGCGAAGGTCCGCGGTACGCGCTTCAACACCGGCGATGGCATCCGCATGGCGCTCGCAGTCGGCGCGGCGCCGACCGGCAACTGGTCGGGCTGCCACGCGGTCGCCTGGGAGCGCAATGCCCCCGAATTCGGCGACCTCGCGGTCGGCGACCAGTTCCAGAAGCACTCCTATCCCTGGGGGATCTACCTCAACGCGGAAGGAAAGCGCTTCGTCGATGAAGGCGCGGATTTCCGCAACTACACCTACGCCAAGTACGGACGCGTCATTCTGTCGCAGCCGGGCCAGTTCGCCTGGCAGATCTTCGATGCCAAAGTGAAAGCGCAGCTGCGCGACGAATACAGGATCAAGCAGGTGACGAAGCGCACCGGCAATACGCTGGAGGAGCTCGTCGCGAGGCTCGAAGACACCGATGGAACAACTGCATTGGAGGAAATCCGGCAATACAACGCCGCCGTGCAGACGCAGATCGCCTTCAATCCGAACGTGAAGGATGGCAGGTGCACAAAGAATCTGGCGATCAACAAGAGCAACTGGGCGAACACGCTCGACACGCCGCCGTTCGAGGCCTACGCCGTCACATGCGGTATCACCTTCAGCTTCGGCGGCCTCAAGATCAACACGGACGCCCAGGTGATGTCTTCCGACGGCGCACCGATCCCCGGCCTGTTCGCGGCGGGCGAACTGGTGGGCGGAATCTTCTGGTTCAACTACCCGGGCGGCACCGGGCTCACCAACGGCGCGGTCTTCGGCCGCATCGCAGGGCGGAACGCGGCAAGGAAAAAATAGGGACGTACCCCATTTTCCCGTGCCTCGGAAAATGGGGTACGTCCCTATTTTTTCCTACGGAAACGCGGGGAAGCGCGTTTCCGTGCCGCCGGGCACGGCCTCCGGATGCCGCCGGATCACCAGCTCGCGGATCTGCCCGATCTGGCCGTAGGGCACGTCGACCATCAGCAGGACCTTGCCGTTGTCGATCTCGCCCTGGAATTGCCTGAGGCGCGAATTGGGCACGGACGCCGCGACCATGCTCGAACTCCAGGCACCAAGCACGGCGCCGACGACCGCCGCTACCAGCACCGCGACGAGCTGCGGATTCGTCCCTTCCGGCGGATACGTGACGAGGACGAGGCCGAGCAGCAGTCCTGCGCCGCCGCCGAGGCCAAGCCCGATTCCGGCGCCGTGCATCAAGTCGGACTTCTGCACGTAGCTCGCTTCGTGCAGCTCGCCAAGATCGGTGCCGCGTTTCGCGAGAAACCGCATGTGGCGGTCTTCGACGCGCGCAAGCAGCAGATCGTTTGCGGTCTGACGCGCGCTTTCGACATCGGGCAGGAGGAAGTACAGGCGTCTGCGCATGGTTCTCTCCTTCGCGTTCGCCAGAGTCTTTTACGCCTCCGGGTACGACGAAGCAACCTCGGGAGCGCGGTAAAATTAGGGCGGGAGCCGGCTAGGCAGCCGCTGCGCCGCAAGGCGTGGAGGAAAGTCCGGGCTCCGCAGAGCAGGATGCCGGGTAACGCCCGGGCGTGGCGACACGACGAACAGGGCCACAGAGACGAGTCTTGTCGGACTTGGCGCGGCGCAAGCCGCGCCTTTTTCGGGAAGGGTGAAACGCGGCAACCTCCATCCGGAGCAACACCAAATAGGCAAGCGCCAAGGCCTGCTCGGCCGAAGCTTGCGGGTAGGTGGCTTGAGCCCACGGGGTAACCCTGGGCCCAGAGGAATGGCTGCCAGGGCGGACTGCGGGCAACCGCGGCCCGTCTACAGAACCCGGCTTACCGGCTGGCTCCCGCTGTTTTGCCCCCGATGTGCAATAAGTCACGGGGGGAAGACCACGCCAGGAAGCGAATCCCCTAACATCCCGCCCCTTAGGGGGACAAGGCATGCAGGGTCGGCTGACCCAGAACGACGTGTCGAATCACGTCAATGTCGAGGACCCGGAGCAGGTAGGTACGAGCGTGCTCCGGTTGATGTCGGCGCGTTACCCTGGCGCAGACTTGGGTGCGCTCGGCCATGCCTTCGCGGATACCAAGGCCCTCTTCAGGGGCGCGTATCCAGGCTATCTGACCTGCGATACGCTGTACCACGACCTGCGCCACACGCTCGACGTCTCGCTCGCGATGGCGCGCCTGATCGATGGACACGACCGCACGCATCCCGAGGCGGAGCGGCTCGGCTCGCGGCGCGCGATGCTCGGCGTGATCATCGCGCTGCTGCACGACGCGGGCTACCTGCGGCAGGCGTCCGAGCAGGAGGTCCGCAACGGCGCGGCATTCACCAAGGTGCACGTCAGCCGCAGCGCCGACTTTCTGTCGCGCTACCTGCCGACGATCGGGTTCGCCGCCGAAGCCGGCGTGGCCGCGCGCCTCGTGCATTTCACAGGGTACGAGTTCGAAATCGAAGACATCGACGTCGCCGATCCGAAGGATCGGCTGCTCGGGTACATGGTGGGCACCGCGGACCTGCTCGCGCAGATGTCCGATCGCGCCTACCTGGAGAAATGCCGCGATTTCCTCTACGACGAATTCGTCTGGGGCGGAATCGCGCGCGAGAAGCTGCTCGACGGGCGTGAGGTCGTCAATTACCGGTCAGCCGAAGACCTCATTCGCAAGACACCGGATTACTACCAGCACGTGGCGCGCAAGCGGATCGATCACAAGCTCGGCTCCGTCGACCGCTACGCCGCCGCCCACTTCGACGGTACGGACCCCTATCAATCGGCGATCGCCCACACGATGCTTTTTCTGCGTCATGTTCTCGACAAGGACGATCTGACGCGGTTGCGGCGGGCGTGCTATTCGCTCTCCGCGGGGCCCCGCGCCACTGCGGAAATCGTCGCCGCGCCGCCGCCCGGCAAGCTGCCCTCCTGAGCCTGCCTGGCGGGGTTCAGCTCGCGGCGAGCCGGCCCACCAGCCACTGTGCGGTGCGCAGCAGCCGGGCATCGAAGTTGTAGCGCCCGATCAGCTGCACGCCGATCGGCAAGCCGTTCGACCCCTGCAGCAGCGGCAGCGAGATCGCCGGCACTCCGCACAGCGTCCAGAGGCTGCAGAACGAAGGATCGCCGGTCGCGCCAAGCCCTTCGGGCGCCGGCCCGGGTGCGGCCGGAGTCAGGATCGCGTCGTATTCCTGCGTGAAGAGTTCCTCGAAGCTGTCTCGCAATTGCGGGATCCGCGAGACTGCGCGCTGGTAATCCACGGCGCGGACTTCGCGCCCGCGCTCGATCAGCGTGCGCAGCGGCACGGAGAGCTGGTCGCGCCCTCGCTCCCATTCGCGCTCGAAGTTGTGGGCCATCTCGGTATCCATGATGGTCCTGTGCCAGTCCCACGCTTCGGCCGACGAGGCAAACAGCTCTACTTCCCCGGCCCGCTCGCCCAGCGCTTCGACGATCTCGGCGAACGCCTGTTTCGTCTCTTCCGTGGCGCGGTCCCAGACGGGTGTCTTGACGAACGCAATGCGCGGCTCGATCGGTGGTTCTTCGGCGGCGATGTCCCTGAACGGAACGCGGGCCCGCGGACGCGTGTCGGCGTCGCCTTCGTCCCAGCCGGCAAGCTCTTCGGCGAGCAGCGCGATGTCGTCGAGCGTGCGCGCGAAAAGGCCGACATGATCGAGCGTGCGAGAGAGCTTGAGGATCCCGGTCCGCGGGATCAGCCCGTGCGTCGGCTTGAAGCCGTAGACGCCGCAGAACGCCGCAGGCCGGATCACCGAGCCGTTGGTCTGGCTGCCGAGCGCAAGCGGCACCATCGCCGCGGCGACCGCCGCTGCCGATCCGCTCGACGATCCGCCCGGCGTGTGGGCCGGATTGTGCGGATTGCGGGTCTTGCCCGGGTGAAAGTACGCGCACTCGGTGGTGACGGTCTTGCCCAGGATGACCGCGCCCGCCGCGCGCAACCGCGCGACGACTGCGGCGTCGGCCCGCGGCGTTCGCCCGCGATGCAGCGGCGTGCCGTTTTCGGTCGGCATGTCCGCGGTGTCGATGATGTCCTTGATGCCGATCGGCACGCCGCAGAGCGGTCCCGTGGCCTGGCCGGAGCGGCGCAACTCGTCGGCTGCGCGCGCCTGGGCGAGCGCCAAATCCTCGTCGAGGAAGGTCCAGGCCTGCACCGTCGGCTCGGTCTCGCGGATGTGTTCGAGGCACGCCTGCACGAGTTGCTCCGAGCTGAGCGCGCCGTCGCGGATCAGGCGTGCCGCTTCCGTAGCGGTGAGTGCAGCGGGATGCTGCGCGTCCATCGCGATGCTCAGCGGACCCCGACTTACCTGCTGTAGAACACGCTTGGCAGCCACAAGCCGATCTGCGGGAACGTGTAGAGCAGGACGAGCGCGATGATCTGGATGCCCATGAACGGCATCATGCCGGCGAAAATCGCATTCAGCGTGACGTGCGGCGGCGAGACGCCCTTCAGATAGAACGCAGCCATCGCCACCGGCGGCGACAGGAAAGCGGTCTGCAGGTTCAGCGCGACGAGCAAGCCGAAGAACAGCGGGTCGATCTGGAAGTGCGGCAGCAGCGGAATGAAGATCGGCATGAAGATGATGATGATCTCGGTCCACTCGAGCGGCCAGCCGAGAATGAAGATGATGGCCTGCGCAAGGATCATGAACTGCAGCGGCGTCATGTTCAGCGACAGCACCCACTTTTCGATGAGCTCCTGGCCGCCGAGCAGCGCAAAAGCGGCCGAGAAAATTCCCGAGCCGACGAACAGCCAGCAGACCATCGCGCTCGTCTTCGCGGTGAGGAACGACGATTCCTTGATGATCGTGCCGAATTCCCTGAGCGTGCGCGCGATCACGGTCGCGGTGGATGCCCCGCTAGTCACCCGCTGTCGCCAGTGCCCGATGAACCGGTAGATCGCCGCGAGGATAAACCCGCCGAATGCGCCCACCGCGGCCGCCTCGGCCGGCGTCGCGAGGCCGACCACGATCGAGCCGAGCACCGCCAGGATCAGCAGCGCAAGCGGAAAGAACGACGTGAGCAGCAGCTTGAAGACCTGCAGACGCTCCCAGTTCCACAACCAGTACACCAGCAACAGCACGGCCAGCCCGATCGCCAGCACGGTGTAAAAGGCCGGCCCGGCGGGCACGCGCTCGGCTGCCGCGGTCGGTGGAGCCGGCTGTGCGGCCGGCGCCGCCGCGGCCGGTGTTTTCTCTGCTTCCGGAGGGCTCGCCACCGGCGAACCTGCTTCCTGCGGTGGCTTGTCCTCGCCCTCGGCCGGCTCTGCGCCGATGATGCCGGCCGGCTGCTCATCGCCGGTGTCTGCCGCCACCGCGCCGCCCGCCTCGACCAGTGCACCGCCGCTCGTCTGGGCGTCGGGCGCAGTCGAAACGCGATAGCTGACGCCGATGATCGCCACGATTGCGAGAGCAGGCAGGAAGGTAACGAGGACCTGCGCGAGGACTGTGCGTCGCGGCACTCCGGGAACGCCACGGCCCGCGAGCGCTCGGGAAAGTGTCGAGAGTACGTTTCCGCCCGCCGTGGCGAGCTGTTGCAGCGCGGGGGGCAACGGCACCCGCCGGTCTGCTTCCGAAAGCGGCGGCATGAGGTGCGGCTTCCACTTCGCGAGCAGGATCACGTAGCCGATGTAGAGCGAGGCCAGCATGAAGCCGGGAAGGAAGGCGCCGGCATAGAGTTGCACAACGGACACGCCGGCCGTCGCGCCATACACGATCAACAGCACCGACGGCGGAATCAGGATTCCGAGGCAGCCGCCCGCGGTGACTGCTCCCGCGGACACCTTGACGTTGTATCCCGCCTTCAGCATCGCCGGGAACGCGAGCAGGCCCATCAGCGTCACGACGGCGCCGACGATTCCTGTCGCGGTTGCGAAGATCGCGCAGGTCACGATCGTCGCGACGGCGAGCGAGCCCGGAACGCGCGCGGTCGCGAGGTGCAGGCTGTGGAACAGCCGATCGATCAGCTGCGCGCGCTCGACCAGATATCCCATGAATAGAAACAGCGGGATCGCGATCAGCACGTCGTTCGACATCACGCCGTACGTGCGCTGGACGAAAAGGTCGAGTACCTGCTGCACCGCCAGGTCAGGGTTTACGCTGCGGTAGGCGAGCCACGCGAAGAACACGCCCATCCCCATCAGCGTGAACGCAGTCGGAAAGCCGAGCATGATCGCCACCACGATCAGCGCGAGCATCAGCAGCCCGAGCACCCCCAGGTCGGCCTTGGTCAGGTGAGCATCGAACAGATTGGTCCACGGAGTCAGCGCGAGCACCGGAATCACGATCAGCGCCATGATCCCGAAGCCGAACAGCTGTTCGCGGCGCACCTTCACTTGTGCTCCTTCGTGACGTAGACATCGAGCTTCTGGATGTCTTCGTCCTTGACGCCCACCTCCTGCTTGAGTTTCTCGACGTCGACTTCCTCGACGTCCTGCTCGCGCGAAGGCCAGCTGCCCTGCTTGAGGCAAATGACGCAGCGAATGATCTCTACGATGCCCTGCACGAACAGGATCGCCCCGGCGAAGGGGATCACGGTCTTGAACGGGTAGATCGGCGGCCCTTCTGCGGTGATGTTCGAGGTCTCGCGGATATGCCAGCTATCGGCTGCGTAGTAGTAGCCGGCGTAGGTGAGCGCGAAAACGCCCGGGATGAAGAACACGATATAGAGCAGCAGGTCGAGCGTCGCCTGAGTGCGTGGCTCGAAGAATCCGTACAGGACGTCGCCCCGCACGTGCCCGTTTTTCGACAGCGTGTAGGCGCCGGCCATCATGAAGAGCGTGCCGTACAGCATGATCATCCCGTCGAAGGCCCAGGCGCGCGGATTGTCGAGCGCATAGCGGGAGAACACCTCCCAGGTGACGTGCAGCGTAAGCAGCACGATGCACCAGGAGAACAACTGGCCCACCCAGGTGCTCAGGCGGTCGACAAAGAGAAGGATCTTTTGCATGAAGCAAAACAGCCATCCGGCCCGCGCCGGATGGCTGTCCGATCTACATCGAGGTTATGCCTTGCCCTTGGCCGCGGCCGGCTTGCCGAAGTAGTGCGTATACGCCATGCGCGGGTTGACCTGCGTGTCGAGGTACCAGCGCACCGCCCGCTCCGCGAACGCACGCTGCGATTTCTCGATCTCCACCCACAGCGCGTTGTCCTGGCGCTTCTTGGCCGCCGCGTCGTAGGTCTCGAGCTGTTTCTGCAGGACCGAGGCGGGCGTGATGAAGAAGCGCACCTTGTCCTTCGTCTGCAGCTCGATGTAGTCCTTGGAGTAGCGGTCGACCGCCTTCCACGACATGTCCTGCGACGCAGCCTCGACCGCGTTCTCGATGATCGCCTTCATCTTCGCCGGCAGCGCGTCGAACTTGGTCTTGTTGAACATGATCTCGAACTGCTCGGCGTTCTGGTGATAGCTCTGCAGCATGCAGACTTTCGAGACGTCGGCGAAGCCCAGGATCCGGTCGCTGGTCGCGTTGTTGAATTCCGCCGCATCCAGCAGCCCGCGGTCCATCGCAGGCACGATCTCGCCGCCGGGCAGCGCGTTGACCGCCGCGCCCAGGCCCTGGAACACGTCAATCGAGACGCCCACGGTGCGGAACTTGAGGCCCTTGAAGTCTTCCGGCTTCTGGATCGGCTTCTTGAACCAGCCGAGCGGCTGCGTCGGCATCGGCCCGTACGGGAACGACACGACGTTGGCGCCGATCGAGGCGTAGAGCTTGTTCAGCAGATCTTTGCCGCCGCCGTACTTGTGCCAGGAAAGCAGCTGGTTCGCGTCCATGCCGAACGCCGGGCCCGAGCCCCAGAGCGCGAGTGCGTTCTGCTTGCCGTAGTGATACACGAGCACGCCGTGGCCACCGTCGAGCGTGCCTTTGGTCACCGCGTCGAGCAGCCCGAATGCCGGAACGACTGCGCCCGCGGGCAGCACTTCGATCTTCAGATCTCCGCCGGTCATGTCGTTCACTTTCTTGGCGAAGTCGTTGGCGTATTCGTGGAAGATGTCCTTCGCCGGCCAGGTGCTCTGCCAGCGCATCGAGATCGGCCCCTGCGACTTGGCGATCATCGGAAAGCCGAGCGCAGCCGTCCCTGCTGCCGCGGCGGTTGCACCGGTCAGGAACTTGCGGCGCGAAACCTCGGGCTTCACTTGCTTGCTCATCAGATCTCCTCCTTCGTGAATGGATTTTCGAGCGGGGGCATCAGGCCCTTCTTCGACTCGCCGTAAGGCCGGAGAATTCTAGACGGCGTTACGTGAGCCATCAAGGTAATCGCGCGGCAGGACGCCGCGCTTGATCACGGTCAAGAAACCCGATATTGCACCGCAGGGACGGGCGAGGCCAGCAACTTGCCGCGCTTGTCGGTCGGATGCCACCCGAGCACCGCGAGCAGCACGAAGAAGCCGATGACGTAGGCAACCGTCACGTGCCAGCCCTGGGTCAGCCAGCGCCCGACCGATTTCGCCTCGGGGTACATGTTCGCCAGCGCGACGCCTGCGGAGGACCCGAACCAGATCATCGAGCCGCCGAAGCCGACGGCGTAGGCAAGCATCCCCCAGTCGTAGCCGCCCTGCTTGAGCGCGAGCGCGGTCAGCGGGATGTTGTCGAACACCGCCGAAACGAAGCCGAGACCCAAGGCACTCGGCCAGGACGGCGGCGGCAGCTTCTCGACCGGCATCATCGAGGCGATCGTGACCAGCGACAAGAGGAAGATCGAGCCCTTGAACGTCTCGGGCAGCAGCGACCATTCGGGCTTGCGCAGCGGGACGGCAGCGAAGATCGCGACCCAGACCGCGGCCCCGATCACCGGGAACTGATCGAGCAGCGCCGGGTAGAAGACGTTGCAGACCACGTTGGCGACGATGGCCGCAACCAGGATGAAGGCCACGATGCCGACCCGCGTCCAATCGACGGCGATTCCCGGCGGCGCATCCTTGGCGATCGGCGAGTAGCGATGCTGCTGCATGGCCGCGGGAATTCCGCAGACGACGAGCGCAACCGATGCGGCAACGTAGGCGTCGAGGACCGCGAGCGGGCTCACGCCGTCGATCCACATCATCGTCGTCGTCGTATCCCCGAC
>Ga0075429_100000248_pt1 | contig 37212 bp, 32 predicted proteins | sample RhiMetdeltSRZDD3_FD_75295 | JGI IMG/M metagenome (GOLD analysis project Ga0075429, IMG submission 75295) | Populus rhizosphere microbial communities from Tennessee, USA - Rhizosphere MetaG P. deltoides SRZDD3 | ecosystem: Host-associated > Plants > Roots > Rhizosphere > Soil | place: USA...
GTACGGGTCCGCCCCCGCGGCGATCACGCGGCCTTCCCACAGGTAGCGGTGGATGTCGTCCGAAAGCGTCGGGGCGACCGGCAGCACCGCGGCGCGCAGGGCGAACGCCACCACCACCACGAACACGCCCGCGCCCGGCAACTCGCGCCAGCGCGCGCGCCGCATCAGGGCCAACGCGTAGGCCGCGAACGCCAGCAGCAGCAGGAGCTGGAACCGGCCCAGCTCCGCACGCCAGTCCGCGAGGGCCCCGAGCCCGCCGAACACGCCCGCGAGCAACAGCGCGAGCGCGGCAGGCTCCAGCGCCGTCATCCGCGACGACGCCATCCGCGGCTCAGCGCGGCTTCGGGACGACGGTGCGGACCGCGCGCGTGGCCGAGTTGCCGGCCGCGTCCACGGCACGCACCGACAGCACGTGGGCTCCGGGGCCGGCATCGGGCAGTGCGACGCGGAAGGACAGGCGCGGAGCGTCCGAGAACCCGCCCTCGGGCGAGACCGGACGCCACGGCCCATCATCCACGGACACGTCCAACCGCTGCAGCCAACCCTCGCCATCGGCGGCCGCGCCCGCCAGCGTCGCCTGGCCCTTCTCGTGCGAGGCCGACAGCGACGTCACCTGGGGCGGCGTGTTGTCCACGGAGAACGGTTCGCTCACCGCCTCCCCGATGAGGTCCTCACCGATGGCGTTGCCGTTGCGGTCGCTGGCCTCGACCTTCAACCGGTAGCGGCCATCCGGCAGCGTGTTCGTGTTCCAGGTGAGCAGTGAGGCTTCGAGATCCTTTCCGATCTCGATCCAGGCTTCCGATTCCCCGCCGGAGGTCTCGGCGCGCACGAACACGCGGTAGCGGAGTGGGTCGTTGTTCGCGTCCGAGCCACGCCAGGACAGCGTGCGAAGGCCACGCGCCCAGAGCGGCATCTCTTGCAGGGCACGCGAGGTCGTGAGCAGGGCGGAGTACTCCACCCGCTGCCCGCCCGGCAGCGTCTGGGTGACCGCCTCCGTGCGCGCACTCATGCCGCCCTCTCGGAAACCCTGAGCCTGCGGCGCCACACTCAGCTCTTCGACGCGAGGAGCGAGGTTCGGTTCGCGCCTGGAGATGGCCACCTCGCTCACGCGATCGTCCCGATCGCCGAGACGCACCTTCCACTGCAGATACCGGCCTGGCAGTGACGCGATCGCGCCTTCGCCCGCGACCGCCTGCCAGCGGCTCCACGTCGTGTCGGGGGTGTCGCTGTTGCCGCTGCGCGTGCTGAAACTGCGCGAGCCCGCACCGCTCGAGCGCAGCTTCCCGAAGCGCGTGAAGCGCGCCGCGTCGAGCACGCCGGAGATGAGCTCGCCCTCGCTGGCGCTGCCGGGGCCCAGCTTCCACAGCGCGACCGGATTCGACGTGAGCGCATAGACCGCGTCGCCGGCGGGGACCAGCGCGGTGACCTGTCCCTGCGGCGGTGCCAGTTCCAGCGTGGCGCCGTTGGCGCGTTCGATTGCGTACACCCCCGAGCGGTTGCCCGTTGCCGCGAGCAGGCCCGACTTGGTGTCCGCGAGCGAGAACACGAACGGCTGCGGCGACGTCCACCACGGGGTCGGAGCGCCCTCGGGCGTGATCCGGTAGACCACGGCCTTCCCGCCCGCGCCCGGCGCACGCGTCGGGCGCGGTCCCTCCTCCTCGGCCGGTTCGTCGCCCGTCGCGGTCGTCGCGCTCGTGGTCGTGGCCGAGGCAGTCAAGGCGGCTGCCCACACCTGGCCGCTCGCATCGGTGGCGAGCGCGCGGATCTCGTCCTCGGCGGCATCGAACAGCGTGCGCGACACGCCGGCTGACGTCACGTGGTAGACGCGGCCTCGCGAGTCCCCGCCGGTGTACACCCCCCCACGGCCATCGGAGACCAGCGACACCAAGTTGCTCTCCTCGGTATCCAGCACGATCTCGCAGCGCGTCTGGCTCACGCGCAGCAGACGGCCGCGCGTGCCGCTGGCCGCATACCACACGCCCTTGCCCGCGGGTGCGAGCGCCCACACGTAGCGCTCGTTGGTCGCGGCCAGTCGCGTGGTGTCACCCGTGGGCCGGATGCGGTAGATGGTGCCGCGCGGGCCGGTGCCGGCCACGACGTCGTCCCCGTCCACCGCGAGCGACAGCACCTGACCGGCGTCGAGCCTCGCCAGGAGCTTCCAGCCCCCGCGCTCGCTCCAGCGCATCACGCGGCCGCGGTCCGCGCCCACCACCACCGAACCATCCTTCAACACCACTGCGCACCAGGCGACGCCGAGCGAGTCCGCGGGAAACGAGACGGCGCGCCGGCCGAGCCGCAGCACGCCGTCGGGATCCACGACCACGCCGCGTGACTCCGAACGCGCGTGGTCGCCGGCGGTGTTCTGGGTCCACCATTGCGTCTCCGCGGCCCGTGCGGGCGCGGGCGGGTCATACCAAACGGCCGCGGCGACGGCGAGCGCGAACAGCATGAGGCGGGTCGCCCACTGCATGTCAGGTCCTCCGTGGCGCGGCATGCGGCCGGCCGTTGCGCCCTCAACGGGCATTGCGATCCACCATCACTTCGAGCAGCAGTTCACCGCGCACGACGCGGTCGAGCGGGCGGCGCAGCTCCTCCACCAGCGCCCAGTCGCCGCGCCGGGCGCGGTCGCCGGCCTGCTGCGGGCTGCCGAGCACCGCGAGCGCGGACGCCGGCAGTTCCGGCAGGTCCTCGCCATCCGCATTCACCTCGGGCGCGCGCGCCCACAGTGTCAGGTGCAGGGCATCCGAGCGCCGCGCATTCCCCAGCCGTTGCCAGGCGTCCTCGAGCGAGACGACGCGGAAGCGAGCCGGCAGGCGCGACGCCGTGTAACGGTCGGCCTCGGGCCCGCCTCCCACGTGCAGCACGTAGCGGCCATCTGGGAGCTCTTCGGGCACGGGCAGCTCGAGCGTCAGCGTCTCGCGCGTTCCACGCCAGCGTTCGAGCTGTGCGGCCACCCGCAGCGTTCCGCCGGGACGGACACTGGGCGCACCGAGTGTGGCCGCGCGCAGTAGCGACTGTGCTCTTCCGGGCCGCACCTCGAGCTCCACCACGACGCTGTCGGCGCGAAAGCGCGCGAACGGGTTGGCGCTCAGGAATCGCAGCGGCCCGCCCACCCCTGCCGTCACGTCGTTGATCGGGGCTTCGCCCGCGGCGAGATCGCCCACGCGCAGGCGGCGGCCACCGCGCCACACCGACACGCTCCACTCGGCCGTCTGCTGCGAGGCCGTGCCGCCCGATTCCATCAGGCTGTTGACGACCGCCGCACTCACCAACTGCGACAGGAGCGAGCGGTCCTCGACGCACTCGAACGCGAAACGCTGCTCGCGAGGCGACGTCCCACGCACCACGACGCGAATCGGCATCAGCGCCGGCGAGGGCCCGAGCCGTCCCGCGACCGCGGCGCGCCGGTCCTGCGTCGCGGTGCCCACGGGCGTGCCCGGGGTGCCGATCTTGAACGACGTGTTGAGGTTGCCGAGGATGGTGGTGATGTTCGCCGTCGAGAGCGGCAGTCGCACCTGGCCGCTCTGGAAGAACGGGTGCCCGAAGATGAGCACGCGGTCACCGTCTCGGTAGGTGACGGTGCCGATCGCCGACAGGTTGAGGTCCCCTCGCAGGACGTCCACCGCGACGGCATCGCCGGGCTCGAGCGTGCGCGGCTTCCCTGCGGCGCGGGCTCGTCCGCCCGGGACCACCGCGAAACCGGCCGGCTCGAACAGTGCCGCGAGCAGCTCGGTCGCACCCGATGCAGCGCCGCTCACCGCGAGCGGCAGGCCGAGCGGCGTGGCGCGCCGGAGCGCCGGGGGTACCACCGGAGCGGGCGCGTCGTCGTCGTCGCCCGACCAGCGGTACTCGCCGAAACGGGCGCGCGGAGCGCCCAGCGGCTCTGCGCCCACGGGACCGGCGGTCTCGGGCGCCACGGGGAGCTCGGGCTCGTCCAGGACGGCGAGCATCTCGGCGATCGGCGTGATCCCGAAGATGGGCTCGCGCGAGAACGCCCAGCCCGACGACAGCGCGCCGATGAGCTTGCCCTCCACGTACACCGGCGAGCCGCTCATCCCCTGCGCCACGCCCGTGCGCTCGACGCGCGGACTCGTGGCGCGGGCGAGGATCAAGTCGCCCTCGGCGCGCCCACCCGGCACCACCCCCACGATCTCGGCGTCGAAGGACTCCACCGAGTCTCCGGCGAACACCGTGCGCACCACCGCCTTCTGCCCGGGCCGCAGCGCACCGGGTGCGAGCGTCGGCACATTCGATACCGCCGCCGAGGCGACACCGGCGGCGAGCAGACCCGGAACGAGCAGGCGAAGAAGTGCGCGCATGACTCCCGAAGTTAGCAAATGCCTCTCGCGCCGTCGCCTCGCTCGCTCCCGGCGCGGCGCTCGGCACTCCAGCCGCACGCTCGCGCCGAGGCTCGGCCAGTGCGCGGCGACGTCGGCTGGAGGCCCTGCGAAGTCCACGGCCGGGCCGACGAGCGTTCCCAGCCGGGCCAGCAGCGCCAGAAGTTGCCCGGCTCCGGCGCTGCGCGTACTGTGACGGGTCCGATGGCCTCTCCTTTCCTCGACCGGCTCGCGCAGGGCCCGGTGCTCGCCGATGGCGCCATGGGGACGCTCCTGTTCCAGAAGGGCATCCCGTTCGAGCGCTGCTTCGACGAACTCAACGTCACGAATGCATCCCTGGTGGAGTCCATCCACCGCGAGTACCTCGCCGCCGGCGCCGAGTTGATCGAGACGAACACGTTCGGCGCCAACGCGATACGGCTCCACACTCATGGACTGGATGACCGGGCGCGCGTGCTCGCCCGCCAGGGTGTGAAGGTGGCGCGCAACGCGCGTGAGATCGCCGGCGCGCCCGCATTCGTCGCCGGCTCGATGGGCCCGCTCGGCCGCGCACTCGAACCGTTCGGCCCGGTGCGTGCCGCCGAAGCCGAGGCCGCGTTCCGCACGCAGGCCGAGGGTCTGCTCGAGGGCGGTGTGGACGTGTTCGTGCTCGAGACCTTCCAGGACCTGTCCGAGATCTTGATCGCCATCCGGGCGGTGCGCTCGGTGACGGCGGAGCTGCCGATCGTCGCGCAGATGACGTTCGGCCCCGACGGCCGCACGCGCTATGGCCACACGCCCGTGCTCGTCGTGCGCGCGCTCAAGCAGGCGGGTGCCGACGTCGTCGGCGTGAACTGCGGCGTGGGGCCGCAGGCCACGCTCGAGCTGCTCGAGCAGTTCGTGGCCGCCGCCGAGGGCACACCCGTCAGTGCCATGCCCAATGCCGGCCTGCCGCAGTTCGTCGAGGGCCGCTACGTGTACCTGTCGAGCCCCGAGTACTTCGCCGAGTTCGCCGCACGCGCCATCGCGCTCGGCGTGAAACTCCTGGGCGGCTGTTGCGGCACCACGCCGGCTCACATCCGTGCCATGCGCGAACGCCTGGCTTCGCACCTGCCCGCCGAGTCGCTGCCGAGCGGCGCCGAAGTGCGCGTGCTCGAACCGTTCGCGGGCCCCGAGGCCACCGACGGGGATGAATCCACGCCGTCGCTGCTGCGGCTGATGCGTGCGCGCTTCACCGTGAGCGTCGAGATCGACCCGCCGCGCGGCATCCAGACCCAGAAGGTCATGGCCGGCGCCCGGCTGATGGCAGCCCGCGGTGTGGACTGCATCAACATCGCCGACAGCCCGATGGCACGCATCCGCATGAGCGCGATGGCGCTCGCGTTCCAGATCCGCCGCGAGCTGCCGTCCATGGAGCTGATCCTCCACTACACGACGCGCGACCGGAACCTGATGGCGCTCCAGAGCGAACTGCTGGGTGCGCACGCGCTGGGCCTGCGCAACATCCTGTGCCTGACGGGCGATCCCCCCAGTCTCGGCGACTACCCGAACATGACCGCGGTCTACGACACCGACTCGGTCGGGCTCATCAAGATCGTGCGCCAGCTGAACGAGGGCACGGACCAGGCGGGCTCGTCCATCGGCGGCCGCACGGCGTTCGCCGTGGGCTGCGGCGTGAACCCGACCGCCGACGACCTGCCCGCCGAACTCGAGCGCTTCCGGCGCAAGCTCGACGCCGGCGTGCAGTTCGTGATGACGCAGCCGGTCTACACGCTGGACACGTGGAAGCGTTTCCTGGACGAGTTGGGCGGCATGCCGCCGGTACCGCTGATGATCGGCATCCTGCCGCTGCAGTCGTTCCGGCACGCCGAGTTCCTGCACAACGAGGTGCCCGGCATCCAGGTGCCGGACTGGATCCGCCAGCGGATGCACGAGGCCGGCAACGAGGGCCAGAAGGTCGGCGTGGACCTGGCGCGCGACCTGTTGGGCGAGGCCCGCGACCTCGCGAACGGCGTGTACCTGATGCCCTCGTTCGGCCGCTACGAGAACTGCCTCGAAGTCCTGGAGGGCGTGCTGGACGGCGCCCGGGGTCGCTCGGGATCATGAGCCGCACCAGCACACCGCCGCCGGACACCCGCATCGCGCTGCAGCTGCCGGCGTCGGAGAACGCGGACCTGTGCTCCGGATGCACGCGCTGCTGCGAGACGGTGAGCATCGAGGTGGACACGCCGCGCTCGCCGTGGGAGTACGACCAGTGGATCTGGGTGCTGCATCACCAGAACCTCGAGGTCTACGTGGAGCGTCCGGAGCGCTGGTTCCTGCACATCGAGACGCGCTGTAACCAGCTGAACGACGAGGGTCGCTGCAAGATCCACGGCAGCCACCCCATCCTGTGCCGCGAGTACGATCCGCGCGTGTGCGAGCGGCGGCTGCCGCTGGCCGACAACGTGGCGTGGTTCAAGGACGCGGGCGAGCTCGAAGCCTGGCTCCAGAGGCAGCGCCCCGCGAGCTGGAAGCGGCTGGTGGCGTGGCGGGCCTCGAAGGCGAAGCAGGCCTCGAAGAAGGACGGCCAGGTCCTGCTGTCCGCACTGCTCCAGATCGGGGATCCCGGGGCGGCCGGGCACGAGCCCGCGACGCACCTGCCCGGCCGCACCACGCGCCGCACCCGGCGCGCGAAGCGCTAGGCCGCAGCGCGAACTCGGGCTCAGCCCCCGAAGCGCTGCTTCCACTCCGCGAGACGCTGCAAGGCCTCGAGCGGCGTCATGGCGTCCGGTGCCAGCGCGCGCAGCTCGGCGGCGAGCGGGTGCTCGGGGGGCGGTGCCACGTCGAACAGCGGCAGCGGCACGCGGATGTCCTGTTTGCGGCCGCGCACCGGCCGGCGCTCCAACTCCTCGACCGTGCGTTCGCTCTCGAGCTCGGCGAGCACCACCTTCGCGCGCTCGATCACGCTCGCGGGCAGGCCCGCGAGCTGGGCGACGTGGATGCCGTAGCTGCGGTCGGCGGGGCCGTCGGCGATGCGGTGCAGGAACACCACGCCGTCCCCCCACTCCTTGACGGTGACGTGCGCGTTCGCAAGCCGGGGCAGCTTCTCGGCCAGCTGCGTGAGCTCGTGGTAGTGCGTGGCGAAGATCGTGCGCGGCCGTGCGACGCGCGCGTCGTGCAGATGCTCGGTCACCGCCCACGCGAGTGCCAAGCCGTCGTAGGTCGCGGTGCCGCGGCCGATCTCGTCCAACAGCACCAGCGAGCGCGACGTCGCGGAGCGCAGGATGTCGGCGGTCTCGGTCATCTCGACCATGAACGTGCTCTGCCCCGCCCCCAGCCGGTCCGCGGCCCCGACCCGGGTGAACAGCCGGTCCACGAGACCGATCGTGGCGCGCGCGGCCGGCACCCACGAACCGCTCTGCGCCAGCAGTACCAGCAGTGCGACCTGTCGCAGGTAGGTGCTCTTGCCGCCCATGTTGGGACCGGTGAGCAGCAGGATCTGGCGCGCGCTCGCGTCCAGCCGCACGTCGTTGGCCACGAACTCGCCGCGCGGCAGCAGGCGCTCCACCACCGGGTGGCGCACCCCGTCTGCCACCAGCCGGTCGCTGTCCTCGAGCACGGGCCGCGTCCATTCGAACCGGGCCGCGGCCTCGGCCAGCGCGGCCTGCGCGTCCAGGCCGGCGAGCGCGCCCGCGGCTGCCTGCAGCGACGCGACGTGCGCGGCGCACTCGTCGCGCAGTGCGGTGAACAGCTCGTGCTCGCGCGCCTTGAGCTTCTCGTCCGCACCCAGCACCTCGGCTTCCCGGGACTTGAGCTCGGGCGTGACGTAGCGCTCCGCCGTGGTGAGCGTCTGTCGCCGCTCGAAGTCGGCAGGTACCTTGTCGCGATGTGAGTTCGTAACCTCGAGGTAGTAACCGAACACCTTGTTGTAGCCGACTTTGAGGCTGGAGATCCCGGTGCGTTCGCGCTCGCGCACCTCCAGCTCGGCGATCCAGCGCTTGCCCGAGTGCGACAACTCGTGGAGCGAGTCGCGCAGCGTGTCGAAGCCGGCCCGCACGAGCCCGCCCTCACGCGAGGCCACGGGCGGCTCGTCCACCAGTGCCGCCGCCAGTCGGGCCGCGAGCGCGGGCGGCACGGACATCGAGTGGGCCGCGGCCGCGAACGCCGCCACGCCGGAGGCCGCGAGGCCGGTGGCGAGGTCGGGCAGCCGTTGCAGCGCATCGCGCAGCGCGCCGAGGTCGCGCGGCGTCGCCTTTGCACAGGCGATGCGCGCCGCGAGACGCTCGAGGTCGGGCATGCCGCGCACGGCCTCGCGGAACGAACCGCGCGGCGCATTCGGGCCCAGCCAGGCCGCCACCGCCTCCTGCCGTTCGCGGATCGCCGCCAGCGAGGCCAGTGGCCGTTCGAGCCAGCTGCGCAGCCGGCGCGAACCGCCGGCCGTGACGGCGAGGTTCACGTGAGCCCACAGCGTATGCGCCGCCTCGCCACCGGGCTGCGGCGTGAACAGCTCCAGGTGCCGCGCGGTGGCGGCGTCGAAGCGCAGCACCTGCTCCTCGCTCCAGCGCTCCACGCGCGTCATCTGCAGAGCGGCACTGCCCTGCGAACGGTCCAGGTAGTCGAGTGCGGCGGCCGCCGCCGAGAGCGCGAGCGGCAGGTCGGCGTGCGCGTCGGCGACCGCCTCGCTCCAGCGCGCGGGCGGGCGGGACTCGTCCAACCAGCGCGCCACCGGCAGCGTGCTCCGCGCTCCGGCCAGCCCCGCGAGTGCGGCTTCCACGCGCGGTGCCACGCTGTCATCGAGTGGCGTGGGCAGCAGCCATTCGGCGACACGCGAGCGCGAGAGCAGTGCGTTCGCCTCGTCCCACGCGCACTCGGCCAGCTTCATCTCGCCGGTGGAGGCATCGGCCAGGCAGAGCCCGAGCCGGTCGGGCCGCGGCCACAGCGCGGCGAGGAAGTTGTTGGCCGCGTCCTCGAGGAACGCATCGCCGGTCACCGAGCCAGGGGTGAGCACCTCGGTCACGCCTCGCTGCACGATGCCCTTGGCCTGCGAGGGATCCTCGAGCTGGTCGCAGATCGCAACCTTGTACCCCAGCCGCAGCAACCGCGCCACGTAGCCATCGCGCTGGTGCCACGGGATCCCGCACATCGGGATGGGATCGGGGTCCTGCTTGTTCCGAGACGTGAGCGTGAGGCCCAGCAGCCGCGCGGTGTTGACCGCGTCCTCGAAGAACATCTCGTAGAAGTCGCCGAGCCGGAAGAATAGAACCGCGTCGCCCACCTCCTGCTTGGTGGCGAGGTACTGGCGCATCAGCGGCGTGCGTGCCGCGGCCGAGCGCTCCGCCGGCGAGCTCACGTTGGGCGCGCGCTTCACGGCGTCACCCGCAGCGGCTGCGGCCCGAGCCGTGCCGCCTCGAAGCTTCGCGGCCAGCGCCGGAGCAGCCGCTCGCGCGCCGCGGTGGCATCGGACGCTCGCGACAGCCGGTCGCAGAGCGCGGCGTAGCGCTCGAGCGCGGCGGGCTCGGCCTCGCCCGCGGGGCCGTCGAGCAGCCGTCGCAGCACTTCCATCTCGCGTGAGGTCTCGCCGGAAAGTGCGTGCGCCTGCGCCAATCCCAGCTGCGCAAACGCGCGCAGCGACACCGAGGAGGCGGCCACGTCCTCGAACGCGGCGCGAGCGCGCCCGGCGTCCTGTGCGCCCAACAGGGCCAGGCCCTGCCCGTAGCGTGCGTCGGCGCGTTCCTCTCCCGTGAGCCTCGCGGCCGCACGGCCGAACGCCTCGGCAGCGGGCCGGTACTCGCCGCGTGCGTGATGGAACTGACCCAGCGTGTAGGCCGCCGAAGCGGCGAGCGCGCGCGAGCCACGCGACTCCAGCCGCAACAGCGACGGCGCCAGGCTGTCGGCGGGCAGCCCGACCGGCAGGTGGCTCCAGACCGGCTCCAGCGGCCACGAGGGCCCGGCGAGAAGCAGGGTCAGGATCAGCGCGGTGGGAACTGCGCGGCAGGGGCTCGGGAGGCGCATGGGACGGGCAGGGTACGCCGTGGGTACCCCCCGTGGCCAGACGGCGCGTGTGCCCTAGTGGACGACGACGACCCGTCGCGTGGCGTGCGCATCACCCAGTCGCACGTGCACGTGATAAAGCCCGGGTGCGACCCGGCGACCGCTGCCGTCGGCCAGGTCCCAGACCAGCGACGTGACCCCCGCCGGCACATCCTGCCGCCAGCCAGTGACGGCCCTCCCCTGTGCATCCAACACCTGGACTCGCGCCGCTCCGCCCGGGCCCGAGAGCGAGAAGCGTGCGCTCGAAGCGGCAGGTTGCGGCCTTGGCAGGGACAGGCTCAGTGCACCGGCGCTGGCCGGTGGCACCACCAGTTGCCCGATCGAGTTCACCGTCTGCGCGTACACATCCGTCTGCGTCGTGGGGAAGTCGCGCTCGTCCTGCCAGGCGAATACCGCGCCGCCTCCGGTCGCCGGTGCGAGCACGATCGAGATCTGCTCGCTCGGCGCGCTGCACATCAGTTGGCCGTTCGCCACCCAACCGGACGCGGGCGAGCCGTCGCCGGCGAGCTTCACGCCGTAGAGGTCGGTGGCCCCGCTGCGGTCGTCGCTCCACACCGCGATCAGGCCCTCACCCGAGGAGATCACCTTCACGCCGTGCTGGTCCAGTGGCGCCGTGCACAGATCCACGCCCAGCACCGACCAACCGGGAGCGCGCTGCCCGTTGCCCAGCATGCGCTGCGCGACCAGGTCGCGGCCCGTCGCGGAGGCCCCGCCCACCACCTGCTCGTATTGGAGTGCCAGCACCACCTCGCCACCCGGGCGCACATCGGCGGTGCCCAGCCGCACGTGACCGTCGGCGCGCGGCGCCACGTTCGTGCCGGCGAGCGACCAGCCGGGTGCTGCCGAGCCCGTGGACAGGACACGAGCCATACGCACGCCCTGCCCCAGCGCATCATTGGAGAGGATCTCGGACTGTTGCCAGATCACGTACGCGCCGCCGTCGCCATCGGGCAGCAGCCGGTGGCCCGAGACCGTGGCGTCTCCGAGCAGCAGGCCCTCCGCCGGCCAGCCTGCAGCGGGTGCGCCGTTGAAGTCCACGCGGAACAGCGCCAGCGCTCGTGCACTTCCGGTCAGCGCGCCGTTTCGCCGATCCATGCGCAACACGTACGCGCCGCCGCCCACGACCGTGGCGGCCTCCGGGACACTGCTCACCGTGGTGTCGCTGCCGAGCGGCACACCGTTGGCTCCCCACTGCCGCGAGCCGTCGTAGTAGAGCCGCTGCGCGCGCGTGGCTCGCCATCCTGCGGCCCGCTCGGTCCAGGCCACGACCGCACCCAAGTCGCCGTCGCTGCAGACTGCCGCGTCCGCGCCGCCCTTGGCACCCGCGTCGTGCACGGGCACACCGGTCCCACCCCAGTCCACGTCGCCGATGCGAGCGGCGCGCACCTGCATCGGATCCCCGGCCGAGGGCCAGTCCGTCCACGCCACGACGACCGGGGAGATGACGGCGGGCAGCCCGACCATGGGGGAATACACCGTGGAGGCGGCGGGCGCGTTCTGGCTTCCCGGCGCCACCACGAGCGGTGTGCCATCCGCACCCGGCGCGGGGTTGGCGGGCGGCAACTCGGTGACGATCGAATAGTAGAGGTCGCCACCGTCGCTGCGGATATCGGTCCACACGACCACCATGCCGAGCCCGGTCGGCGCGGCAGGTCCGGCGTAGTAGGCGTAACGTGCGGCGACGGGTCCGTACTGGTGCCCGGGCATGTTGCTGAGCGGGTTGCCCTGCGGCGCCCAGGCCGCGAATGAGGGCGAGGCGAGCAGGCACGCACTGGCGAGAAGACCGGCGAGCGATCGGCGCATGGGACACCTCCGCGAGGGATCCGGTGGGGCAGTCGAGAGTCTACTCCCGGCCGCGGCGGGCCCGAGAGGGGATTCCCCGCCGTCCGCTCAGCGCCGGGCGTTCCGGGAACGACGACGGGCCCGCCCCGAAGGGCGGGCCCGCGTCACTCGTCACCGGTCCCGGGGCGGCAACGGGCCGCTCCGTGTCCGGGTCACTCCTCGTCGGCAATGTCGTCCCGGATCTTCGCCGCCGCCGGATCCTCGGCGGGCGGGTTCGCCGCGATGCGCGCACGAACCTGGTTCCGCTTGGAGGTCCACTCGGCCAGCGCGATGTCGTCCTGGTCCGTCAGCCATGCCTTCACGCTCAGGATGAGCCGGTGATTCGGCACGTCCACGCGCGTGACCTTCATGGTGAGCGCCTCGCCGACCTCGAACGCGTCGTTCGGACGCTTCAGGTCGTCGAGACCCAGCTGCGACAGCGGGATGAAGCCCTCGATGCCGTCGCCGAGGTCCACGATGGCCCCGCGGTCGAACAGCCGGTTCACGGCGCCTTCCAGCACCATGCCCGACGGGAAGCGCTCCGCCAGCAGCGGCCACGGATCCTCGGAGACCTGCTTGAGGCCCAGGCTGATGCGGCGGTGCTCCTTGTCGATCGACAGCACCACGACCTCGATGGCGTCGCCCTTCTTGAGCACCTCGCTCGGGTGAGCGACGCGCTTGGTCCACGACATGTCGGACACGTGCACGAGTCCGTCGATGCCCTCTTCGAGTTCGACGAACGCGCCGAAGTTCGTGAGGTTGCGGACCTTGCCCTTGACCTTCATGCCCGGCGGGTACTTGTGGTCGAGCGTGAGCCACGGATCCGGCTCCACCTGCTTCAGGCCGAGCGAGATCTTCTCGTTCGCCTTGTCGACCTTGAGCACCACCGCCTCGATGATGTCCGCGAGGTTCACGATCTTGGAGGGATGCCGCACATGGCGGGTCCACGACATCTCGGACACGTGAATGAGGCCCTCGATGCCCTTCTCCAGCTCGATGAACGCGCCGTAGTCGGTGATCGAGACCACCTTGCCCTTGATGCGGTCGCCGACCTTGTACTTGTCCTCCACACCCTCCCACGGATACGCCTCGAGCTGCTTGAGGCCGAGCGAGATGCGCTCCTTCTCCGGGTCGAAGTTCAGGACCTTCACCCGCACCTTGTCGCCGATCTTGACCAGCTCGGAGGGGTGCGCGACGCGGCCCCACGACATGTCGGTGATGTGCAGGAGCCCGTCGATGCCGCCCAGGTCCACGAACGCGCCGAAGTCGGTGATGTTCTTGACCTGGCCCTCGCGGATCTGGTCTTTCGCCAGGTCCTTCAGGATCGTGGCCTTCATCCGCTCGCGCTCTTCTTCGAGCACCGCGCGGCGGGACACGACGATGTTCCGGCGGCGCTTGTTGAGCTTGATGATCTTGACCGAGACCGACTGGCCGAGCAGGGCGTCCACGTTCTGCACCTGCCGCAGGGCGATCTGCGAGCCCGGCAGGAACGCCTCGACGCCATACAGGTCCACGACGACGCCACCCTTGATCTTCTTGATCAGGCGGCCTTCGACCACCTGGCTCGAATCATGGGCTTCCTTGACGCGATCCCACACGCGCACGAAGTCCGCGCGCTGCTTGGAGAGCACGACGAGGCCGTCCTGGTTCTCCATCTTCTCGAGGAACACCTCGAGGATGTCGCCGACCTTGATGCTCGACGGGTCTGCGAACTCGGACAGCGAGATGATGCCTTCGCTCTTGAAACCCACGTCGACCAGCACGTCCTTGTCGTCGATGGACAGGACCGTGCCACGCACGATCTCGCCCTCGCCGATGGAACGCATCGACTCCTCGTAGGCCCCGAACATCGCTTGGCGCTGCTCAAGCGAGAGTTCCTCCTCCTCGTCGTAGTTGAGGGGGAACAGGGGGAGGCTGGGTGCCCGCTTGTTCGGCGCGGGGTTGAGGGGGTGCTCCTGGACTTCCGGCATGTATCGACTACCTCCTGGATATGGAATAGCGGTGTCGGTCAGACCGCACCGCGTGAAGCCGAGTTCAACTGCCCGTCACGGAGTGCGGCGATCTCACGCATCACCCCGGCCCCGACGCCCTGGTAGAGCGCCCGGCCGGGTTCGAGACCCGCGTCCGTTCCAGCCAGTTCCCGCCACGTCCGCACCGGGCCGAACGACACCCGCACCCGCACGCGACGGAACAACCACTTCCCTGGTTCGTTGCTGCCCGAGATGTACGCCGGCACGATGCGCGCATCGGTCGCGACCGCGAGCATGCCGACGCCGGGCCGGGCCGCCTTCAGCTCGCCATCGCGCGCCCGCGTACCCTCCGGGAACATCAGCAGCGCACGACCCGCTCGAAGTACCTCCATCGCCTTGGTGAGACCGCTCAGGTCCGCGACACCACGCCGGATCGGGATGGAGTTGAACGAACGGATGAGCGGGCCCAGCACCGGCACGCGGAACAGCTCCTCTTTGGCGAGGAAGTGCAGTTCGCGCATGACGGCGGTACCGACGAGCGGCGGGTCCCAGAACGAGATGTGATTCGAGGCCACGATCAGCCCGCCGTGGGGCGGGATGTGCTCGCGTCCGCGAACCTCCCAGCCGCTCAGGGCACCCACGAAAGCCCCGAGCAGGAAGCGGGACGCACTATAGTGCAGGCTCATGCGTTCTCCAAGCCCGCCGGGCGCGGCCTCTCGGGTGGGTACGACGGATGCTCCCGGATGACGTGGAGCGCCGCCTCCAGCTGCCCGGCCAGGTCCAGCCCGGACGTGTCGAGCACCACCGCGTCCGGGGCTGGCATGAGTGGGCTATCGGCACGTGAGCGGTCGCGCTCGTCCCGCGAACGCATCTCCTCCCGGACGTCCTCCAGCCGGGCCACCAGCCCGCGAGACGCCAGCTCGGCGTGCCGGCGCTGCGCCCGGGTGGCCGGATCGGCATCCAGGTAGAGCTTCACTTCAGCGTCCGGGAACACCACCGTGCCGAGATCGCGCCCCTCTCCCACGAGCGGGCCCGACTCGCGCAGCGAGCGCTGCCATTCGACCAGCAGGCGACGCACGCCGGGGAACGCCGCGATCCGCGACGCCCCTTCACTGACCTCGGGTGTGCGGATGGCGTCGGTCACGTCCTCGCCGTCCAGCAGCACGTGCGGCCGCACCGGATCGCCCGAGAACTCGATGCGGGTGGAACGGGCCAGCGCGGTCGCCGCTCCATCGTCGGAAGCCACGGCATGGCGCCCGGCCTTGAGCGCCAGCGCACGGTAGTACGCCCCCGTGTCCAGGTAGCGCCACCCGAGCCGCTCGGCGATCGCGCGTGCCGTCGTGCTCTTGCCCGCGGCAGCCGGGCCGTCGATGGTGACCACGAAGCTCACGCCGTGTCCCTCACATCATCCGGGATGAGTTCCGCGCCCAGGGACTCGAGCGTGGCGAAGAACGCGGGATAGGACGTCGGCACACTGGCCAGGTCGTCGAACCAGACCGGTTCCTCGAGCCGTGCGGCGAGCACGGCGAACGCCATCGCGATGCGATGATCCTGGTGCGTCACGATGCGCGGGCTGCCGTGCGCGGACCCGCCGGTGACGGCCAACCCGTCGCGGCGCTCTTCGCAGTCGAGTCCCAGCGCGCGCAGGCCCGCCGCCAGCGAGGCGATCCGGTCGCTCTCCTTGACCCGCAACTCGCCCGCGCCCGCCAGGCGCGACGTCCCGGCCGCGGCGGACGCCACCACCGCCCACGCGGGCACCTCGTCCACCATGCGCGGCAACCACTCCGCCGGGATGTCGAACGCGCGCAGTCGTTCGGGACCGGTCACGGTCACGTCCCCCTGCGGCTCACCCGAGACGACCTGCTCGCCCGCCACCTCGACGCTCGCGCCCATCGCGCGCAGCACGTCGAGGAACGCGGTGCGCGTCGGGTTCAGGTTCACGTGCCGCGTCGTGACCGACGCGCCCGGCTCCGATGCCGCGGCCGCGAGCGCGAATGCCGCCGCGGAGAAGTCCCCCGGCACGTCCACGTCGGTCGCGGTCAGGCGCGAACCGCCGGCCACACGCACCGAGCGCCCGCCGTGGGCGAGTAGTTCCTGCTCGAGTGCGACACCGAATGCGGGCAGCATGCGTTCCGTGTGATCTCGCGCCGGCCCCGGGAGCGTGACGCAGGTGGAGCCGCTGGCGGCAAGCCCCGCGAGCAGCGTGCAGGTGGCGACCTGAGCACTCGCCATGGGCGCGGCATAGTCGATGCCGTGCAGCTGCGAGCCGTGCACGTCGATCGGCGGCGTGCACGTCTCCCCTGCGCCCTCGAGGCGCGCGCCCATCCGGCCCAGGGGCTCGGCGATGCGCCGCATGGGCCGCCGTGACAGCGAGGCATCGCCGGTGAGCCGCGTCGTGCCGGGCCGGCCTGCGACGATGCCGGCGAGCAGCCGCAGCGTGGTGCCGGAGTTGCCGCAGTCGAGCGGAACGGGGGCGGCCTGCCACGCGCCCGCGGTTCCCGTCACCCGCCAGTGCTGCTCTTGCCGCTCGATGCGCGCTCCCAGCGCGACCGCCGCGGCCGCCGAGCGCGCACAGTCCTCGCCCGCGTTGGCGCCTCGGATGCGCGTCTCGCCCGAGGCGAGCAGCCCGAACAGGATCGCGCGGTGCGTGATGGACTTGTCGCCGGGCGGCGTGAACTCGCCCGCGAACCGGCGGCCCCGCCTCACCCCCCACCGGGGTCGCGCCGTCACGCCGGGGATCAGCGCCCCGACCGCCCGGCGCGCGTGGCGGACGACGGCTGCCTGGGCCTCGCCGAAGGCTTCTTGGCCGTCTTCCTCGCCGAGGAGGACGTGCGAGCGCCGGAGCGCTTCTTCGCGGCCGGCTTCGCCGTGGCCTTCTTCTTCACCGCGACACGTGCGGCCGCGACCAGGCGCACGCTCTTGCGCCGTTCGGACGCGGGCGTCTCGGCGAGTGCGGCGCGCAAGGCTTGCAGATTTCGCCAGGTCACGAACTCCTCGATGCGCGAGCGCAGCGAGCCTTCCAGCGACGTGAACATGCACGCGAGGTCGTACGGGGTCTCCGAGCGGCCGCCGGGCCGCTGGTTGCAGCGCACCACGATGCCGTCGCACTTCACGAGCTCCTGCGGGCCGCCCGCACCGCCCGGTGACTTCGGCAGCACGATCGTGAGCTGCACCTTGGACAGCGGCGCCAGGTAGTGCGAAGCATGGCAGTACACGCCACTGCCCGAGATGTTCTGGCTCTCGGTGACGATCCGCGTCGCGCCGGCCATGGCCGCGGCGTCCACGCGCATCGACAGCCGCGCGTCGGCACGCTCACTCGCACGGCGCTCGCGGCCACGGCGCGCACTCGTCTTCTTCACTGCCATCCCTGCCTCCTGTTTGAGCGGCGTCCCCGCCGCGGCCCTGGTTCGTCGAGCGCCAGCTCGCACTCGCGCGCAGGGACGTCCACGCGCGCGACCGTGACTTCGACCCGGTCACCCAGCGTGAACCGCCGTCGCGTCCGCCGCCCGGTGAGGCGCACCCCGGCGGCGTCCAGTTCGAATCGGTCGTCGAGCTGGTCGCCGGCGGCGACGAAGCCGTCCACCGGCGGATCATCCAGTTCGACGAAGAAGCCCCTGGGCACGAGCCCCGAGATAGTACCCGAAGCGCGGTCCCCGAGTCTCGCCTGCATGAGGCGCAGGCCCTTGACGCGAGTGGCCTCGCGCTCGGCGTCGGTGGCGTCCTGTTCGCGGCCGGTGCACTCCATGGCGAGCACGCCGTTGTCCACCGGGTCCCAGGCCGCATCGCGCGCACGCCGCACCCATTCGCGCACGCGGCGGTGGTTGTGCAGGTCGGGATACCGCCGGATCGGGGACGTGAAGTGCACGTACTCGCGCGTCGCCAGGCCGAAGTGACCGAGGTCCTTCTCGAGGTAGCGCGCCCGCATCAGCGAGCGCAACGCCAGCCGGTGCACGATGCGCTTGTGCGGCGCATCGAGCGGTACGGCGAGCAGCGCCTGGAGCGCGCGGTGCGGTTCGGGCTGCGGCCCGAGCCGCGGCAGTCCCAGCACGCGCAGCATCTCGTCGAGCTCCGCGAGCTTGCGCATCGAGGGCGGCTCGTGCACGCGCCACAGCACGCCCGCGCCACGCACCGAGGCCGCCTCGCCGACGCAGCGGTTGGCGAGCAGCATGAACTCCTCGACCAGCTCGTGGCTCTCGAGGTGCGGCCGCCGAACGAGCCGGAGCGTGTGGCCGGCCTCGTCCACCTCGGCCTTGACCTCGACGGACTCGATCTGCAGCGCGCCCACCTCCATGCGCCGTGCGCGCAGTGCGCGCGCCAGCCGCATCAGGCGCTCCACCGGTGCTGCGAGCCCCTCGGGGAGCTCGCCTTCCCCGTCCAGCGAGCGCTGCACCTGCTCGTACGTGAGCCGGGCCCGGCTGCGGATCACGCTTTCGGCGAATCGGTAGCCGTGCAGCACGCCGCGCGAATCCAGCGTGACGAACACCGACAGCGCCAGCCGGTCCACGCCCTCGCGCAGCGAGCACAGGTCGCCGGAGAGCCGCTGCGGCAGCATCGGCACCACACCGCCCGGCAGGTAGCAGCTGGTGCCGCGCGCACGCGCTTCGGTATCGAGCGCGCTGCCCGGACGCACGTACCACGACACATCGGCGATGTGGATGCCGACCTCGAACCGGCCGTCGGGCTGCGCCTTCACGGCGAGCGCATCGTCGTGGTCGCGGGCATCCTCCGGGTCGATCGTCACCACCAGGTCCGCGCGCCGGTCCTCACGTCCCTGGCACTCGCGCTCGCCGGGTTCGCGGTGCGCAGCGGCCTCGGCCTCGGTCTCGGGCGGGAAGTGCGTGCGCAGCCTGAACTGCGACACGATCGCGGCCTCGTCCCACTCGGGTCGGTCCTCGGCCCCCAGCACCTCGATCAGTCGGGCCGCGCCCTCCCACGGCACCTCGGCGACGACCCAGTCCCCATCCTCGGGCGCGTGGCGTCCCTTCCAATGCAAGTCCCGCACGCCCGGGCCTCGGCGTGCGGGATCGAAGCTCCAACGGCCGCGCGCGAAGCGCGCGCGGCCGAGGAGGCGACGGCTGGAGTCGGGATCCCGGAAGGGACGATCAGCGGACGCGCTTCTTATGGCGATTCTTCCGCAGGCGCTTCTTCCGCTTGTGCGTCGCGATCTTCTTTCGCTTCCGCTTCTTTCCCGAACCCATCCTGTCTCCTTTCGTGTGATCCGTGCGGCCGACCGCTCAGGCGGTCGTACCGCTCGTCGTCTCGGCCACGGCCTCGAGGACCTGGGCCTTCAATTCCTTGCTCGGCTTGAAGACCGGCACCAGCTTCGCGGGCACCTGCACCTCGGTGCCGCTGCGCGGATTGCGCGCGCGTCGCGCGCGGCGCTCGCGCACCTTGAACGTCCCGAAGCCGCGGATCTCCAAGTGCTTGCCCTCGCTCAGCGCACGGCAGACGGCATCCAGCATGCCGTCGATGATCACAGCCGTATGGTTGCGGGACACGCCTGTCGTGGTTGCGATCTCCTCCACCAGGTCCGCCTTGGTCATCGTGGTACCTCCCGATCGATCGTCGTCATGACTGATCCCGCCGGCACGCACAGGACGCGGTCCCGCACGCCCCACTCGGGGCCCCCTGGGTCGCCGCGCCCGGCGCGACGACGGCGAAAGTGCTGATCTGCCGCTGCGCCCGAGACGCCCCGCAAGCCGGGCAGGCTGGCGCGGGAGAATCCCAGCGATCCTGGAGCGAATCCCAGGCGTGGCGGCATGCCGGACAGCGATAGGCGTAAAGCGGCATGCTGGACCTCCCTGTTCGGAGTCCGGGGGAAGATAAGCGCGCAGGGCGCTGGGCTCAAGCGCCGTCTGGCCGGGCCCCGCTCGCGGGCCGCTCGACGTCGTCCACCACCCCCACGATCACCGTGCGGACCGGACCTCGGGGCAGCCCCAGCACCTGGGCCGCCGCATTGCCCTCGTCGGCCACCAGCACGTGGTCCCCGACGCCCGCATCCACCGTGTCCACGGCGATCACGGGCGGTGCCGTCGGGCGGCCCGGCACGGGCTCGGGCTGCACGAGCAGCAGCTTGGTGGCCGCCAGGTGAGCGTGCTTGATCGTGGCGACCACCTCGCCCACCACGTGCGCGAGGAACATCAGCGGGTCAGTTCGGTGGCGGTGGTGACCCGGTCGATGAGCCCGACGATCGCCGCATCGGCGGGATTCTCGGGGTTCGCGAGCGCGACCGCCGCCTCGCGGCCGCGCACCACGAACACGCGCTGGCCGGGAGCGGCCGAGACCAGGTCCACGGCGCAGAACGGCCGGCCCGGCGTCACCTCTCCCGCGGGATCGGTGGTCTCGCACAGCAGCAGCCGCTGGCCGCGCCAGCTCGGCACCTTCTCGGTGCAGACGACGGTGCCGATGACGCGGGCGAACAACATCAGAGGATCCGCGCGCGCAATCGCGCGTCCATGCGCGGCACGACCACCGCGCGCGCGAGCAGTCCGCGGCGCTCCGCCTCGACGCGGCCGCTGGCCACGGCCGCCTGCACGTCGGGCAGTGCGCCCGAGAGCACGACCACGCCCTTGCCGCCGATGCCGTTCGCCAGGCGCAGGTCGCGCAGTGTGATCGCAGCCGCCTTCGCGGCCGCGTCGGCGGCGACGATCGCGGACGCGGCGGTGAGCGTTTCCAGCAGTCCCACCGATTCGTCCTCCCCGCCCCCCGCGAGCCCGCGCAGCGCGCGCAGCACACCCGCGTCCAGCTGCGGGATCAGGAGCTGGTCCAGCAGCGTGTCGGCTGCCACCTCGACGCCGCGCTTGTGCGAGGCGCGCACCGTGGCCACCTCGCCGCCGACCACGATCCAGTAACGTCCGGGCGACAACACCGAGGCCTCGAGCAGCTCCACCTCGGCCTGCTTCATCATGGCGTCGGCGGTGACCACTCCCTGCGCGATGCTCGAGGTCTCGACGGCGGCGATGGCGACCGGGCTCATACGATCCGGAACCGGTCCACCAGGGTGCAGCGGCGGATGCGCGTGAACGTCCGCGCGGTGGTCATGCCCTCGCCGGTGGGGCTGGCGATGGTGAAGCTGGTCGGGCCTTCGCCGTTCCAGCCCAGCCCGGCGGCGTTGGGACCGTTCTTCACGAAGATGGAGCAGTCGCACGCCCGCGCCATCTTGTGCAGCTTGTCGATGTTGCGCGAGTGCATGGAAGCCGTGTGCCGGAACCCGTGCTCGGCCGCGACCGCGAGGTCGATGGCCTCGTCCACGTGCCGGGTGCGCACCAGCGGCAGCACGGGCATCATGAGCTCGGTCCACAGGAACGGATGGTCGGCGTCCACTTCGCAGACGACCAGGCGCTTCTCGGGACCGCACGGGATGCCGGCCTCGCGCAGGATCACGGCCGCGTCCTTGCCGACGAAGCGGCGGTTGATGATCGCGTACTTCCTCGGCCCCCGCTCGCTCTCGAGGATCAGCTTGCGCAGCTGCTCGGTCTGGTGCGGTGGCAGGACGATCGCACCCGAGCGCGCCAGGCATTCCTTGAGCCGGTCCGCGACGAGCGAGACGCACAGGATCTCCTTCTCGTCGGTGCAGATGATGTTGTTGTCGAGCGAGGCACCCATGACCAGGTCGCGCGCGGCCTTCTCGAGGTCGGCGGTCTCGTCCACCACCGACGGCGGGTTGCCGGGGCCGGCGGTGATGGCCTTCTTGCCGGCATCCAGCGCTTCCTTCACCACGCCGGGGCCGCCGGTCACGACATTCAGCCGGATGCCCGGGTAGCGCAGCATCGCCTTCGCCACGTCCAGCGTCGGCTCGGCCACCGAGTGCAGCAGCGGTTCGGGTGAGCCCGCCCGGCGCGCCGCACGGTTCATGAGGTCGATGGTCAGCGACGAGACGCGACGGGCGTTGGGATGCGGGCAGAACACGCATGTATTGCCGCCGGCGATCATCGAGATGCCGTTGTTGATGATGGTCTCGCTCGGGTTCGTCACCGGCGTGATGACCGCGATCACGCCGTAGGGCGCCCGCTCCATGAGCGTGAGCCCATGGTCGCCCGTCCACGCCACCGTATCCACGTCCTCGGTGCCCGGTGTTTTCGCACCCACCAGCCGGTTCTTGAGGATCTTGTCGTCCACTCGTCCGAGACCGGTCTCGTCCACGGCCAGCTTCGACAGGATCTCGGCGCTGGAGTGGATGGTGTCGCGGATGGCGGCGATGACCCGGTCGCGCACCTCGAGCGGCGTCTCGCGCCACGCCTCGAACGCCCGCCGCGCGGCGGCCACGGCATCGTCCAGCGTGGCGTGGATGCCCAGAGGGCGCGCCGCGGCCGGATCGGCCGGGTCGCGCTCGAGCCGGTCCAGCACCTCGGCGACGATCGCCCCGATGCGCGTGGGATCCAGGCTCACGCCCGCCTCATGCCGGCAGCCCTGCGCTCTTCACGTACACGTCGCGGCCCCCGGTCTCGACCGTGTCCACGATGCCGCAGATGACGTGATCCACCGGGCGGTCCTTCGTCGCCTCCGTGAGCCGCGCCGACGAACCCGCGGCGATGAGCACGAGTTCGCCCTCACCCGCCCCGACGGCATCCACCGCCACGACCTGGTTGCCGGCGGGCTGGAACTTGGCGTCCACCTCGCGCGCGAGCAGCAGTTTCAAGCCGGAGAGCCCGCGGTCCTTGCGCGTGCTCACCACGGTGCCGAGCACCTTGGCGAGGATCATGGCTACTTCTTGCCGGCGGTCTCGGGACGGCGGATCGGCAGCGCGTCCTCGAGCTGGCCGTGCGGACGCGGGATGACATGCACCGACACCACCTCGCCCACCTTGGCGGCCGCGGCCGCTCCGGCCTCCGTCGCCGCGCGCACCGCCGCGACATCGCCGCGGACGATCGTGGTGACGTAGCCGCCGCCGATCTTCTCGTAGTGCACGAGTGTCACGCGTGCGGCCTTCACCATCGCATCCGAAGCCTCGACCATGGCCACGAAGCCTCGCGTCTCGATCAAGCCCAGAGCTTCTTCCTGCATCACGACCTCCGCAGCGGGTGGGGTACGATCAGGGCGCCGACGGGCGCCGCATGAGCATGACGGCTTCGAGTTCCGGGACCGGACGCGGGATGACGTGGCCGCGCAGGAGCTCGCCGAGCGCGGCGGCTGCCGCACAGCCCGCAGCGACCGCGGCCTCGACATCGGCCAGCTCGCCGCGGACGAGGACCGTGACCAGTGCTTCTCGTGTGACCTCGTAGCGGGTCAACGTCACACGGGCGGCCTTGGTCATCGCATCCGCGGCCTCGACCGCCGCGACGAATCCGCGCGTCTCGACCAATCCGAGCGAACGTCCCGTCGGGGCGGGGTCCATGCGCCTCCATTCGCGTCCAGCGCCCCTGCACGACCGGTCGCACAGGCAGCCCGCGGAAGCTACCCCCCATCGCGCGACGGGTCAACGCCTTCCGGCGGGAACGTGAAGCAGGACTCGACTCGGCGGAGGAGCGCACCGGTCCGCGCTCGAGGCTGCGTCGAGGTGGGCACACGCGTCGGCGCATCGCCTGAGCGTCGCTCGCCGAGCTCGAACGGCGGTCGTCGGCGAAAAACTCAGCCGCCGTCCCGCGACAGCGAGACGGCGGCGATTTCATGGGCCCCGGCGTGCGGACGCGCGAGTCGAGCGCGGAGGCTATGGCGCCGCCAGTTCCAGGGCCCTACAGGAAGCTCCCCATACCCACCGTGTGCATGTCCGTAAGACTCCTTCGCTCGCGATAGGGGGATCAGCCCACAGACCGCCAAGCACGAGAAGGACAGGGAGCACATTTGATTTTTTTCAGTTGTCGCCCCGGTGCTGTTGCTTCGGTGCCTCGCATCGGGCTCGATGAGAGTCATCGCAATCCCGGTGCCAGAACCGAATCGCGGCTCGCGGTCCCCTGCATGTCGCTGCGAATGCGTGACTGGCATAGCGATGCCGCGTTCTCGCCAACCGATTACGCGCACTTTCCGTTGCGTCCGGCACGCGCTCGCGTTGCAGGCATGGGGAGATTCGCCCGTGCGCGGCACCAGATCGGGGCGGATCGCCCATCACGAGCGCCGAACGTGCAGGCCACGCGTCATGAACCGGACAAGCACGTCATGCCGTCCGCTCCGCCGATGATTCGTGCTTCTCGCCGCGCCGACGCGGCGACTGACGGCTCAGGCGAAGTGGCAGGCCACCCAGTGACCGGGAGCGACCTCGCGCAGGACGGGATCGTCCGCCGAGCAGCGCGCCAGCTCGTTGCGCTCGGCCGCGAGCGGACAGCGCGGGTGGAACCGGCATCCCGAAGGCGGCCGGGCCGGGCTGGGGACATCGCCCTTCAGCACGATCCGCTGCGAACGGCGGTCGGGATCGGGCACGGGCACGGCCGACAGCAGCGAACGCGTGTAGGGGTGCCGCGGGTCGCGGTAGAGCGTGGCGGCATCCGCCAGCTCGACGATCCGGCCCAGGTACATCACGGCCACCCGCGTGCTGATGTGCTCCACCACGGACAGGTCGTGCGCCACGAACAGGTACGTGAGCCCCAGCTCGCGCTGCAGGTCGCGCAGCAGGTTCACGATCTGCGCCTGGATGCTGACGTCGAGCGCCGAGACAGGTTCGTCCAGCACCAGCAGCCTGGGGCTCACGGCCAGCGCGCGCGCGATGCCGATGCGCTGCCGCTGACCGCCCGAGAACTCGTGCGGGTAGCGCCGCGCATGGTCGGGAGACATGCCGACCAGCGTGAGCAGCTCGGCGACCCGGTCGCGCGCGGCAGCGCCCTTCGCCAGGCCGTGGATGGCGAGCGGCTCGGCCAGCATGCTGCCGATGGTGAGCCTGGGATTGAGGCTCGAATACGGGTCCTGGAAGACGATCTGCATCTGGCGGCGCAGCGCGCGCAACTCCGCCGCTCCCATGGGCAGCACGTCACGGCCCTCGAACTGCACCGAGCCGGCGGTGGGTTCCAGCAGGCGCAGGATGCAGCGGCCGGTCGTGGTCTTGCCGCAACCGCTCTCGCCCACGAGCCCGAGCGTCTCGCCGGGGAACAGGTCGAACGACACCCCGTCCACCGCCCGCACGTGGCCGACGGTGCGCGTGAACAGCCCCTTGCGGATCGGGAAGTGCTTGGACAGCTCGCGCACGCGAAGCAGCGGCTCAGCCACGGTTCACGCCCTCGCCCGCGACCGGGTCCACCGCGCCGGAGGCGATCTCCTCGGCACGGAAGCAGCGTGCCAGGTGGCCGCCGCCCACGTCTCGCAGCGCCGGCATCTCGGTGCGGCAGCGTTCCACCGCGATCGGGCAACGCGGGTGGAAGCGGCAGCCGGACGGGAATCGCGCCGGGTTCGGCACGTTGCCGGGGATCACGCGCAACCGTTCGGTCTCCGCTCCCAGCTTCGGCAGCGACGCCAGCAGGCCGGCCGTGTACGGGTGGCGCGTGGAGCGGAACGCCGGCCGCACGTCGCAATACTCCACCACCTGACCGGCGTACATCACCGCCACGCGGTCGGCGGTCTCGGCCACCACGCCCAGGTCGTGGGTGATGAGCAGCACGGCCATGCCGAGCTCCTGCCGCAGGCCTTTCAGCAGGTCGAGGATCTGTGCCTGGATGGTCACGTCCAGCGCCGTCGTGGGCTCGTCGGCGATCAGCAGCGCCGGCCGGCAGGCGAGCGCCATGGCGATCATGACGCGCTGGCGCATGCCTCCGGACATCTGGTGCGGGTACTCGTCCACGCGCTGCTCGGGGGACGGGATGCCGACCAGGCGCAACAGGTCGATGGTGCGTGCGCGGGCCGTCGGGCGGTCGAGCTTCTCGTGCAGCATGAGCACTTCGAGGATCTGCTCGCCGCACGTGTAGACCGGGTTCAGGCTGGTCATGGGCTCCTGGAAGATCATCGAGATCTCCCGGCCCCGGATGGAACGCATCTCCGCGTCCGAGAGCGTGAGCAGGTCGCGGCCCCGGAACCGGATCGCCCCGCCGACGATGCGCCCGGGAGGCGAGGCGATCAGCCTCAGGATCGACAGGCTCGTCACGCTCTTGCCGCTGCCGGACTCCCCCACCACGGCCAGTGTCTCGCCGGGCTCGATCGCGAACGACACACCGTCCACGGCGCGGATCACGCCGTCGTCGGTGAAGAAGTGCGTCTGCAGCTCGCGCACCTCGAGCAGCGGTTCGCTCATCCCTTGCCTCCCGAGACGCGACGCGGGTCGAGCGCGTCGCGCAGGCCGTCGCCGAAGAAGTTGAATGCCATCACGGTCAGGAAGATCGCGCTGCCGGGTGCCAGCAGCATCCACGGGAAGGACGTGAGCACGCGCTGGCTGCGCGCGGCGTTCAGCATGTTGCCCCAGCTCGCCGCCGGTGCCTGCACGCCCACGCCGAGGAAGCTCAGGAACACCTCGCCCAGGATGTAGCCCGGGACGGCGACCGTGGCCGCGACGATCGTGAACGACATGGTGTTGGGCAGGATGTGCCGCAGGATGATACGCAAGCTCGAGGCGCCGAGCGCCTGCGCGGCCAGCACGTACTCCGACTGCCGCAGCGACAGCACCATGCCGCGGATCACGCGCGCGAGGCCGGCCCAGCCGATGAACGCGAGGATCGCCACGATGGCGAGGTAGGTCTGCTGGCTCGGCAGGTCGAGCGGGAACACGCCGCGCAGCGCCACGATCAGGTAGAGCCCGGGAATGCTGAGCAACAGCTCGGTGCCGCGCATGATGAGCGTGTCCACCCAGCCCCCGAAGTAGCCGCTCACCCCGCCCAGCAGCAGCCCGAGGCTGAACGAGATGGCGATGCCCACGACGCCGACGGTGAGCGAGACTTGCGAGCCGAACAGCAGCCGCGTCCACACGTCGCGGCCGGTCTCGTCGGCGCCCATGATGAAGATGCGGCCCGGGGCCTCCACGCCGAACAGGTGCCGGTCCGAGGGGATCACGCCCAGGAGCCGGTAGGGCGCGCCCTTCACGAGCACGTGCACGGGATACTCGCGCGTGCGGTCGGGCTCGTAGGCCTGGTCCCTGCCGCCGCGCGAGCCGTAGACGAACGGCCTCAGCGTCCAGCGGCCGTCGGCGTGGCGGAACTGGAGCGGCGTGGGCGGATGGAAGAAGCGGTCGCGATCGATGTCGCTCTCGGCATAGGGCGCCAGGAACGGCGCCAGCGCCGACATGCCGTAGAGCGCAATCAGCAGCAAGCCCCCCGCCACCGCGAGCGGGCTCTTGCGCAGCTGGCGCCAGAACATGCGCCCCGGCGATTCGACCGGCCGCGCGTCGTGTTCAGTCATGCCGGATCCGCGGGTCGGCGGCCGCCAGCATCAGGTCGGCCGCGAGGTTGCCGGCGATCAGCACCGCCGAGGCCATGAGCACCGAGCCCATGACCAGGTATTGGTCCTGCGTGTTGATGGCCTCGAGCGTGATCGTGCCGAGGCCGGGCCACGAGAAGATGGTCTCCGCCACGAACGAGCCCGACACCAGCGAGCCCAGCGTGAAGCCGAACAGCGTGATGAGCGGGTTGAGCGCGTTGCGCAGTGCGTGGTGCATGACGACGCGGTGTTCGGGGAGGCCCTTCGCGCGGGCGGTGGTCACGTAATCGAGCCGCAACTGGTCCAGGAGATTCGCACGCATCTGCCGCATCCGGCTCGCCAGCGGGACCAGCCCCACGACCAGCGCGGGCAGGGCCAGATGGTGCACGAGGTCGCCCAGGCGCTGCATCGGCGTGAACAGGTCGTGGTCGAGGTCGCGAATGCCGCCGATCGGGAACCAGCCGGTTCTCGCAGCGAACCACAGCAGCAGGAGCCCGCTCAGCACCTCGGGCACGCTCAGCCACAGGAACGCCGCGAACGACAGCCCCTTGTCGGCCCAGCCGTACTGCCGCACCGCCGCCAGCACGCCGAGCGGGATCGCGAGCCCCCACGTCACCACCGCCGCGGCACACGCCAGCAGCAACGTGTTCGAGAGCCCGGTGCCCAGCACCTGGAACACGGGCTGGTGGCGCGAGAACGACTCGCCGAAGTCCAGGTGCAGGAACACGTTCTTCAAGTACAGCAGGTACTGCACCCACCACGGCTGGTCGAGCCCGAAGCGCAGCCGCATGGCCTCGATGGTGGCGGGCGAGATCTGGGGGTTGTCCGCCATCGTCGCGAGGAAGTCCCCCGGCGCCAGCTGCAGCAGCAGGAACGTCAGCGCCGAGATGCCCAGCAGCAGCGGGACGGTCTGCAGCAGCCGCCGGAGGATGTACGTGCGCATCCGGGGTAGTCAGCGCGCCGCGGGCGCGTGCTTCTGGAAGATCCGGTCCGAGTTCCACAGGATCCGGTGCGGCAACGGGCTCGGGTGCACGTTGCCGAACCGACTGCTCACCGGGAGCTTGATGATGGAGGTCGGAAGCCAGACCACGAAGCACTCGTCGTTCATGATCTGCGCCATCTCGCGATACAGCGCCTTGCGCTCGGCGAGGTCGGTGGTGGCGATGTGACGCTGGAACAACGCATCCATGCGCGCCTCGGCCTCGGTGTCGGGATGTCCCTCGGGCTGGCTGATGCTCCAGTAGTGCGTGAGCCCCGAGGACTTCCAGAAGTTGGCTCCCATCCCGGGATCGGCCGGCACCGCACTGCCCAGGCCGAGCAGGCACGCGTCGTAATCGAACTCGTGCCGTGCCTTGGTCACGAGCGAGTTGAAGTCCATGCCGGAGGGGATCAGCTTGATGCCCACCTTCGCGAGATCGTCCTGGAGCAGCGTCGCGATCGAGGCACGCAGCTTGTTGTCGCTGTTGAAGATCAACGTGATCGACACCGGCCGGCCGGCGGCGTCCTCGCGGATGCCGTCGCCGTTCCGGTCGGTGAGCCCGATCCGGTCGAGCAGCGCCTTGGCGGCCGCGGGATCGAAGTCGGGCCCGGTGATGGTGGGGTCGTACCAGCGCGCATTGCCCGAGGTGAGGATCGACCACTGCTTCGCGCCGTAGCCATAGAACGGCCCGCGGCTGATGGCCTCGCGGTCCACCGCCATGGAGACGGCGCGGCGGAAGTCCCGATTCGCGAACCACGCATACTTGTGCGGTTCCGCCCGCGGGTCGCCGACCTTGTGCCCCTTCTCGGGCGCGCGGTAGCGGTTGAGGTTGAACCACAGGAAGTGGGTGTTGAACGAAGCGCCGACGTCGTAGAGCGTGTAGTTCTTCGCCTTCTGGTCGGCTTCGTACTGCTTGTAGTCCTCGGGCTTCACGTTGTCGAGCCCGTCCAGCTCCCCGGCGTGGAACATCTGCGCCGCCACGTCCTGGTCCTTCGCCACGCGGAACACGACCTCGTCCAGGTAGGGCAGCCGCCGGCCTTTCGCATCCACGCCGAACCAGTACGGATTGCGCTCCAACACCGTCTGCTCGTTCTCGAGGTGCGCCTTGAGCCGCCACGGACCGCTCGTGACCAGGCTCTCCGGGGGCGTCGCCGTCGTGTAGCTCGAAGCGAAGCGCTTCTGGCGGAACGCGGGCTCGAGCACGTGCTTGGGCAGGATCCGGACATTGCCGATGTGCGGCAGGATGAGCGCGTCGGTGGCCGGCGCCGTCACGACGAACGTGTAGGAGTCCGGCGCGCTGTACGTGAACGCCACCGCCTTCCCGTCCATCGGCATCATCAGCGCGTCCTGCATGGACGGGTGGAGTTCTGCATCCATCACCACGTCGAAGCAGAACTTCACGTCCTCGCTGGTGATCGGGTGGCCGTCCGAGAACCGCGCCCCGCGGCGCAACTGGAACGTGACCGTGCGGCCGTCGGGCGAGAACGACCACGACTTGGCGAGGACCGGGATGTCCTCCTGCGTCAGGTAGTCGATGTCCACCAGCGCGATGAACAGCTGGGCCACAAGGTCGCTGGAGGAGGTCTCGTTCGCCATGATGGGGTTGAACGTCTTGGCACTCGACGTCGCGCCGACCACGAAGCGACCGCCGTGACGTCCCAGCTCGTCCATCTTGGTCGTCATCGTGTCCGCGGGCAGGGGCTCACGGTCCACGAAGGTGGTCTCGGTGCGCCGTCCGCCCCCACACCCTGCGGTGAGCAACGACAGCGCCAGCAGCCCGGAAGCTATTCCGCGAGTCCGCATCAGGTTCCCTCCGTCCAGGTCCCGTCCACACCCCGCTTCGACTTCCGGGTCATTTTCCGGGTGATGCTCCATGTCACGCAAGCAGTTACAGATCCGGCGCAGTATAGGGAGGCGGCGCTCGGTGAGGCAATCTCAGCCCGACGGGCGCGGCAGTCCGGGGCCCCCGAGACGGTCCGTTGGCTGTGGCTCGTAACGCTCACACGTCTCGCCTAGTTCCGATTCGATCGCCCCGGCGAGCCGAGCCAGGGAGGCGTCGCCCGCGAGCCAGCGTCCGGCGGTCGCCGCCGAGCCGCGCCACGACTCGCGCAATCGTTCACGCTCCGCCACCGGGACGCGCAGGTACATCGCCAGCTTCGCATGGGCATCCCCGAGCAGCAGGCTCCCCTGCTGGAGCAGCGCGCCGCGCACCGCGCGCTGGGCGATGCCGGCGAGCTTGCGGCCCTCTGCCACCAGCTCGTGACGCGCGGTGGAGGCGAAGCACGGCGGAGCGGCACCGAGCGCGGCCCGCGGCGCGCCCGGCCCGCGCGCGGAGCCCGGCGAGAGATCGGCCGGCACGCCCAGCCGCGCCAATGCGGCCGCGAACAGCCTGCCGGTGCGCTCGTAGGCTTCCGCTGGCGAGGTCGCCCAGCCGTCCGGGCCCAGTGACGTCACGAGCGAGAACGTCCACTCCTCCTCGTGCCAGATCGCACGGCCGCCCGTGGGCCGCACGGCCCAGCGCACGCCGTCCCGCTCCACGGCCGCCGCGTCCAACTCGGTCGCCGGGTCCTGCCCGCGACCGAGCGTGATCCCCGGCGGTGAGAACGTGAACAGCCGCAGCAGCGTTCCGCCGAGCATGCCGGCCTCGGCGCGTTCGAGCAGTGCCGCGTCGCGCGCCATGTTGGCGGGCGCGTCGTGCGCGCCGTCGACCCACAGCCTCAGCCGTCTCATCGCCGCACCCCCGAGGGGCCCGGGGCCGGGCACGGGTGCATCAGCGGATGCCGAGCCAGTCCTCGATCAGGAACTGGAAACGCCCGATGAGCAGGGACAGTCGCGACATGACCGTGTACCCGTAACCGGCGCCGAAGGACACCATCAGGAACACGATGCCGGTGCGCGCGGCCACGCCCAGGGCACCCTTGTGCTCACGGCTGTAAAAGAAGTACAGCAGCGACGTGACCAACCCGATGGTGAACACGATGGCGTTCACGCTGGACCACAGCTCGCCCGTCCACAGCGGCCGCAGGCTGCCCTGGGCCTGCGCGACCAGGTCGCCCTGGGCGAAGCCCGTGGTCTTCAGGCCCGCATACACGCCGATGATCATGGCCAGTGACCAGCGCGACACCCACTCGATCTTGCTGATCATGCGCGTGAACAGCAGCGCGCCGAGCAATGCGGGTATGAGCAGCCAGCCCCGGTAGTCCCCGATCGTGCCCTGGAATGGACCGCCGACCTGCTGCACGACCGCGTGCGTGACCGGGTCGCGCCCGGTGAACGAGCGCACGAGCGGGTCGACCAGGTTGGGCATCACCACGGTCCAGAAGTTGAGCACGATGTAATAGCCGGCCGAGATGCCGACGAACAGGTGCTCGGCGAGCTTGTAGAGCGGGTTGTCCTTGTACAGGAACGACAGGATGAACAGCGTCATGAGCGCGGCGATCCACACTCCGAGATCGTGGCTGATGTTCACGAGCGCGCTCCTCGCTTGCGCCACTGCAGGACGTTGCCCGCGATGATGCACAACGCGATGAACGCGTGCGCGAGCGACTGCGCATCCATGCCCTTCGTGGCCGCACCCTTCTCGCCGCGAAGCTTCTCGTACTCGGCCGCGCCGGCCATGCCGCCGAGCAGGCCCTTGAGCTGGCCGGATTGTAGATACGGGTAGTACTCGGGCGCACTCACCGCGGTGCAGCCCGACACCATGGGCAGGTGGAACCGGGAGTTCACCTGCTGCACCCATTCCTTCGTGCCCGGGTAGCCCGACGAGATGTTCACCAGCATCGCGAAGCTGGAGTAGTCGCGCACGTTCCGCATCAGCGGCAGCGACGCGGTGCTGTTCGCGCGCTGGTCCTGGGGGAACGCGTTCGCGATGCCCTTGCCCATCAGCACCATGACCGCCTCGTACCCGGCTTTGTAGCCGAGGTCCACGTAGTCGCGGCCATAGACCAGGTCATGTCCCTCCGCGCGCATCTCGTTCGCCACCGACTCGATGGTCTGGTCCACGAGCGAGGAACCGCCGGGCCACAGGCAGGTGATGACGACGCGGCAGCGCTTCTCCATGAGCTGGCGGAACGCGGTCCGGGTCATGGGCACGACCTCGGGCTTCGCGCCAGGATCGTAGTCGCACGACATCAGCACGATCGCACCGTCCGGGATGCCTGCCACGGCGTCGTGGAACATCTTCACGGGCTTGGACGTCCCGAGCGGCAGGCCGAGCGGCTTCAGCAGTGGCCCCAGCACGAGCAGGCCGACGATGAGGAACAGCCAGCGGCGGTCGAGTTTCTCGAGGGCGGCGAGGTTCATGTCAGTCCCCGCCCCCGAGGTAGGAGCGTTCGATGCCGAGGATCACGCGCAGGCCGGTCGCCATGACGCCCATGGCCGCGCCCATGAGGATGGCGCGCTTCGCCGCGTTCTGCGGGATGTTCATGATCCACTCCTGGAACGCCGACATGCGGATCGACTCCGGCAACCACGACGTGAGCGCATCCCCCACCGGGACGCGGCCCAGCATCACGATGAGCGCCGCGGCGGCGAGCAGACCGGCCTCGACCGTCCGGATGCGGAATGCCCGGAACGCCGCCGAGGCGATGAAGAACGCCAGCAGTGAGAACATCGTGCCCTGCATGGGCGAGTACAGGCGGTCGTACAGGAACATCGAAGCCGTTCCCGGCTCCTGCCAGCGGCGGCCGTCCGCCAGCCCGATCACCACGGTGGCGATGAGCGAGACCACCAGCACGAGTTTGTACGGCCAGTCCGGCTGGCGGCGGGCGATGCCCTCGAGGTTCACGCGCAGCGCGTTCGCGCCCCCCAGCACATAGCCGAACGCCACGACGATGACCGCGCACTGCTGCAGGTAATCGGCGGGCACTCCCACGAGATGGTGCGGCACGAAGAACGACAGGATCATGAAGATCCCGATCACCGCCGTCATCAGCAGGGGAAGTTCGCGCTTCATGGGCTATTGCGTCTCCATCCAGGTGGTGAGGGCGGTGATGCCCATCGATTCGAGCACGCAGCCGGTCAGGATCAGCAGGATGAGCAGGATCTTGAGCATGTCGGCGGCCTTGAGTCCGCTCACCAGCCGCGGCTCGCCCGACAGGTAGGCGCTGGCCGCGTAGAGTTCCTCGCCGATCAGCGTGTAATCGCAGGCCACGACGAAGAACGGCAACTGGTGCACGTTCGCCGTCCCGGCCACCTGGATCGCCCCGGTGGAGTAGCCCGTCTCGGCCAGCAGCAGCGACTCCGCGAAGAACGAGCCCATGAAGATGTGCGCCGCGGGGCGGTCGCGCAGCATGATGCCGCTCAGTTTCGCGACATACGCGAACTGCTCCGGCGAGACGAACGACACGGAGTCCGGGTCATAGGCCTCGGGCCGGCCGGCGTTCAGGTAGCCGCTCTTCACCATCTCCTGCGCGATCGTGAACGGGATCGGGTAGGCCACGGGCACGCGGATGGGCGTCTCGTACTTGGCCGTGAGCCGCGCCACGCTCTCGAGGATGACCAGGCCCGCCACCGTCTGCATCTCGTCGATGTCCTGGATGCCCGGCACGTACAGCACGGGTCGGCCCATCTCGGTGGCACGCCCGATGGCCTCCTCGATGGCATCGATGCCGGCGAGCCGGCGCATGAACGGCTTGCGCCCGGTCTGCGCCAGCGACATGTAGTAGAGCACGAGCAGGAAGAACACCACCACGAACGCGAGCACGCTGGAGCGCGTGGTGTTGAACCACGTCTCGCGGCCGATCGCCGGCCCGGCGTTCGCGAGCGCCGGCGTGGTGCCGCCCGGACCGTAGGCGGAGATCCGGTAGAAATAGGGCGTGTTGCGGTCGATGTCCTGGTCCACGTATTCGCTGGTCGCGGCGACCAGCGAATCCACCGTCACCCAGGGCCCGACCGGCGAGGTGCCTCGCTCCAGCACGTAGCCCTTGACGAGTCCCAGGCCCAGGGAATCATCCGGGGACTTGCGCCACGATAGCGTGATCGCATTGCCCGCATCATTGGCGACGTCGGCGTAGATCAGGCCCGATGGCGGCGCCGGCGCGGGCGGTGGTGCCTGCTCGGGCGAGCCCGTCTGGGCCGACACCGCTCCCCCGCCGCACGTGAGCGCGACGCACAAGAGGAGCGCCATCGTGGCGAACATCGCGGCGCGCATCGGTCGGCGGTGGATCGTCAACGGCCCTCCATGGACGGGAACGGATCCTCAGCAAGGGAGCACGCTAGCAACGCTTCCCGCCGCGCGTCAACGAGGAACGCACCGGCGCACCCGCTCGACATCAGCCCGCGATCCGTTCGACGTTCGCTCGCGGGACTGTCGCGCGCGCTCCATCGTCCGCGAACTCCACGACCAGCACGCGCACCAGCGCCTCGGTATCTAGAGGGCGCAACTCGTGCGGGAGCTCGACCACCCGGCCGATGCGGCCGAACCAGGGCTGGCGGATCACGCGCACGATGCTGCCCGTCTCGAGCGAGCCCCCGCCCTCCTCGCTGGCCGGCCCGGAGGCTCCGCTGGTGTGCGGCACGAACAGTTCGGGCCGCATCACGCCGGCCCGGATCTGCGTCGCGCCGCTCACCGAGGCCACACGGCCCGCGCACGCCTGGAACAGGTCCCAGGTGCGTGCGGCCATGGCGATGCGCCCGAAGCCCTCCGTCAGCACGAGCGTGAGGCCGATGTCCTCCTGGCCGGTGATGGCCACGCCGAGGTCGCGACCGAGCAGTTCGCGCAGGTCCCGGTCATCGAAGCCTCCCACCACGAGCGCGGCCACGCCCAGTTCTCGCGCGCGCTGCACGGCGGCGTGCGTGGTGTGGCTGCCCCCGACGACCACGGCGCCGCGATGCTGCGACACCAGGTGCTCCGGTCCGAGCGGTTCATCGGCGCGCGCCGTGGCGGACACGATCCGTCCGAACGTCTCCCCGCCCACTCCGAAGATGCCCTGAACGAGCGCGCCCCGGGACTCCACGATCACGCCCTCGCCGGGCATCACCTCGGCCACCTGCCCGCGCACGTAGGCGTTCACCTCCACCGGCAGCGGAGGCTCGCGCAGGAGCAGCTGGCCGGTCACGCTGGAGACGGTCTCGACGGTGCCGTCCGCGGGCGAGTCCACCTGGTTCTTGAACAGCCCGAACATGCCCTTCGCCGTGGCGAGGACATCCCCCTTGCGGACGAAGCTGCCGACGGGGATCGCGAGCGAATCGCCGACGCGAGCCGGGTCCAGCCCCAGCTTGGCCGCGACGTTCAACGTCTGCACGTTGCCCGGCAGTTCGGCTCGCGCCACGACCGAGTCCGGTTCCACGTCCTGGCCGCGGCTCACCAGGACCTCGCCCTTGAGCGGCAACCGGCGTTCACGGCGCACGAGCGTGTCCGCCGTGACGCGAAGCCCGGGGGTATAGGCGTGGCCCATGCTCACACCTCCCGGGCGTACAGGTCGAGCGCCTGGTTCCACTGGCGCAGCCGGGCGATGCGCGTGGCCGGGTCCTCGGGCAACGTGAACGGTCGCCGGCCGCGCGTGTCCACCGCGAGGCCCACCACGCCGCCCCGCACCGTGCGAGACACCGGCTTGCCCTTGCCCGCACCCATGTCGAAGCCGCGTTCCGGCGTCACGTTGAGCGTCACGCGCCCCTGCTCGGGGATCGCCAGTCGCACCAGTTCGCCGTACGCCACGTCGTGCGACACCGCCGGGGCTCCCTCGGGCGCGACCTCGATCCGCAGGCAGGGCTGGCCGGCACGGCCCGAACCCACCGGGGCGACGCACGCGCCCAGCATGATCAGGCAATCGCGCTCGAACACCTGCGTGGCCGCCTCCTCGTGCACGGTGGACAGCACACCCAGCTGCGGCGTCATGAAGATGCTGTCCACCGCCAACTCGGTCACGCCCTCGGGCAGGAACGCATCGATCATCATGAGCATGGACTGCGCGCGGCGCGGCGCGTGCGACAGCACCCCGCCGGAGCCCACCAGCAGCCCCAGGTCCATGAGGTCCACGAGCGTCGCGCCCGAGCCCGACTGCTCGAACGTGTCCGAGATGTCGCGCGCGGTCTGCTTGCCCTTGAGGCCCACCGCCAGCGACTTGTGCTGCTCGAACGAGAGCCGCAGCGCCTCGCGGCAGATCGCCTGTTCGATGACGAGATCGTCGAGCGTCTGCGGGATCGTGGTCGGCCGGATCATCTTGTTCTTGATCCGGTTGCGCAGCTCCACCTCGTCGACCGGGAACGGCACCCAGCGCAGGATGTTCTCGATGCCGGCCTCGGCCATCACGTTCGAGACCGAGTAGCTCATGCCGAGGTTCGCGGACACGGTGCGGTTGAACACGGTCTCCTCGGTGCCGGTCACCCGGAACACTGAGAAGATGTCGGTGGTCGCCCCCCCGATGTCCACCCCGACCACGGCCATGCGGTCCCGCTTCGCCACCTTCTCGATGATCAAGCCGACGGCGCCCGGCGTGGGCATGATGGGCACCGGCGACCAGGTCATGAGCTTCTTGTAGCCCGGCGCGTGTGCCATGACGTGCTCCATGAACAGGTCATGGATGGCATCGCGGGCGGGCTTCAGGTTCTCGCGCTCGAGCGTGGGCCGCAGGTTCGGCACGACGCTCAGCGCCGTGACCTTGCCCAGGCAGTCCTGCACCATCGGCGCGGCATCGCGGTTGCCCGCGTAGATCACCGGCAGCTCGTAGCCCGCGCCCAGCCGCGCGCGCGGATCGGCGGCGGCGATGATCTCGGCCATCTCGGTGACGCGTCGCACGTCGCCGCCGTCGGTCCCGCCGGAGAGCAGGATCATGTCGGGCCGCAGCTGCCGCATGCGGCGGATCTTCTCGTGCGGGCGGCGCCCGTCGTT
>Ga0075429_100000249_pt1 | contig 37106 bp, 38 predicted proteins | sample RhiMetdeltSRZDD3_FD_75295 | JGI IMG/M metagenome (GOLD analysis project Ga0075429, IMG submission 75295) | Populus rhizosphere microbial communities from Tennessee, USA - Rhizosphere MetaG P. deltoides SRZDD3 | ecosystem: Host-associated > Plants > Roots > Rhizosphere > Soil | place: USA...
GCGTTGAAGCCGTACTGGGCGCGGTAGGCCTGGGCCTGGACGAGCAGCATCTTCTTGGCCAGCCCGTACGGCGCGTTGGTCTCCTCCGGATAGCCGTTCCAGAGATCTTCTTCCTTGAACGGCACCGGCGTGAGCTTGGGGTAGGCGCAGATGGTCCCGGCGATGACGAACTTGTCCACGCCGAACTGTCGCGCGTACTCGAGGAGCTGGATCCCCATGATCGCGTTGTCGTAGAAGAAGCGGCCCGGATTCGCCCGGTTGGCCCCGATGCCCCCGACGACGGCGGCCAGGTGGAGGACGATCTGGGGACGCGCGCGCTGGTAGAGGGCGACGATGGCGTCGCGGTCGCGCAGGTCGTACTCGCTCGAGCGCGGCACGAAGACGTCCTGGCAGCCGCGCTCCCGAAGCTGCTGCACGACGACGGATCCCAGGAACCCGCCGCCGCCCGTCACGACGACCCGGGTCTCGGCCCAGTTCACGGCCTGGCCTCGGGCTGGCGCTGCTGCTGCTCGAGCGCCCGGGTGTCGGCGTCGACCATCAGCCGGACCAGGGCCTCGAAGCCGATCGTGGGTTGCCAGCCGAGGAGGCGCTTGGCCTTGCTGGCGTCGCCCATCAGGAGGTCGACCTCGGCCGGCCGGAAGTAACGCTGACTGATCTCCACGTGCCGCTGCCAGTCGAGGTCGACGTACGAGAACGCCACCTCCAGGAACTCGCGCACCGAGTGGGTCTCGCCGGTGGCGATCACGTAATCGTTCGGCGCGTCCTCCTGGAGCATGAGCCACATCGCCTCGACGTACTCGGGGGCGTACCCCCAGTCGCGCCGGGCCTCGAGGTTGCCCAGATAGAGCTTGTCCTGCAGCCCGGCCTTGATGGCGGCGACGGCCCGGGTGATCTTGCGTGTCACGAACGTCTCCCCTCGCCGGGGCGACTCGTGATTGAACAGGATGCCGTTGCAGCCGAACAGGCCGTAGGATTCCCGGTAGTTGACGGTGGCCCAGTAGGCGTGCACCTTGGCCGCCGCGTAGGGGCTGCGAGGATAGAAGGGCGTCGTCTCCCGCTGCGGCACTTCCTGGGCCTTTCCGAACATCTCCGAGCTGCTCGCCTGGTAGAACTTGCTGGCGAGGCCGTTCTCGCGGATGGCCTCGAGAATGCGGATCGTCCCCAGCGCCGTGACGTCGGCCGTGTACTCCGGGATGTCGAAGCTCACCCGCACGTGGCTCTGGGCGGCCAGGTGGTAGATCTCGTCGGGGCGGAGACGATAGAGCAGCCGGATCAGGTTCGTGGAATCGGCGATGTCACCGTAGTGGAGGAAGAGGCGCACGTCGTTCACGTTGGGGTCCTGGTACAGATGGTCGATGCGCGACGTGTTGAAGGTCGACGCCCGGCGGATGATGCCGTGGACCTCGTAACCCTTGCCCAGCAGCAGCTCGGCGAGATAGGAGCCATCCTGCCCCGTGATGCCCGTGATGAGCGCCCGCTTCATGTCGTCACCATCCTCGATGTGCGGCAGCCGATGTGATGGGACCGGCCTGGTGACGGCCCCTAGACCCGATCCGCGAAGGTTCGCTCGAGTCGCCGGAAATTGTACGCCCCCCCGACGACGAGCACGACGGACACCAGGCTGGACACCAGGAGCATCGGCCCGGGCGCGGAGCCCGTGTTCAGCAGCGCCCAGCGGAAGCCCTCGACGACGCCGACCATGGGATTGATGCCGTAGACCGTGCGCCACGGCTCCGAGAGCAGGCTGCTGGGATAGGCCACGGGCGTCGCGAACAACCAGAACTGTGTGAGAAACGGCAACAGGTACCGCACGTCGCGATACTGGACGTTGAGCGCCGACAGCCAGAGGGCCACGCCCAGCGCGGTCGTCACCGTGAGGCCAACGAACAGGGGGATGAACAGGAGCCGGAGCGTGAAGCCCACGTGGTATCCCGCCATCATGATCAGCAGCACGGCGAAGGCCAGCGCGAAGTCGACGATCCCGGACAGGACGGCGGCCACGGGCACGATCAGGCGGGGAAAGTAGACCTTCTTGATGAGGCTCGCGCTCCCGACCAGGCTGTTGGACGCCTGGGTCAGGGCGTTGGCGAAGAACGTCCACGGCACGAGCGCGGCATACGCGAAGATCGGGTAGGGGAGACCGTCGGACGGCATCTTCGCCAGGCGGCCGAAGAACACCGCGAACACGACCATCGTCAGGAACGGCTGCAAGAGGGCCCAGGCCGCCCCGAGGGCCGTTTGCTTGTACCGGACCTTCACGTCACGCCAGACCAGGAAGTAGGCCAGCTCCCGGTACTCCCAGAGCTCGCGAAGGCGAAGCGAGACCCAGCCCGTCGAGGGCTCGATCCTGACGACCGGGACCTGGGGCACGGGAGGGTTCGAGCGCAAGGCAACGCCGTGATCTGTGCTCAGCATGGGGGCCGATGCGCTTTCAAGCGTAACGCGGGCTTCGAGATGGGAGCCATATATCATGGGGCATAGGTGGCGAGTCCTTACAGTAGCGCGGGCCCCGCGGGGGTGGTCGTCGGATCTATTGCGAAGCCGGCTCATCCGGGGATATGCATGAAGTGTGGCACGGCCAGACCCTCAGTGACCGCGATTCCGACGGGCGAGGTGACCTTCCATCCCCATTCCTACGGCGATCCCGCCGGTCGGCTGTTCGTCTGGAACGGCGGGCTCTACCGTGGCATCCGGGGCGAGTCGGCGCCGTTCTTCCGCCGGCTTCTGGAGGACGGCACCGTCCAGGGCCTGGTGGACGACGGGCTGCTGATCGACACCGAGATGACGCCGCTCTCGCTCGCCGGCTTCGACATGGTCGTTCGACATCGCTCCCTGCCGTTCCCCTCGTATCCCGAGGAATGGTCCGGGACGATGCTGCGCGATGCCGCCCTGTTGATCCTCGACATGCTGGAACGGCTCGCCGCACGCGGTCTGACGCTGAAGGACGGACACCCGTGGAACGTGCTGTACGACGCCTGCCGGCCGACCTACGTCGACCTGACCTCGATCGCCCTGCTGGACGATCGCCGGTGGCGTGGGTACGACTCGTTCTGCCATTTCTGCGTCTATCCGCTCGTTCTGATCTCCCAGGGGCAGGAGCGGATCGCGCGTCGACTGATCCCGGAGTACGAGGGTGTACTCGCCGCGGACCTCGAGGCGCTGACCCGCCGCTCCCCGCTCTCGCCGCTCCGGCGCTGGCGTCGAGCCGCGTCGCGGCTGTGGCGGCGCGTGGGCGACCTCGAACGCCTGACCGTGCGCGGCCCGGACGAGGCGAGTCCTGCAGACTCGCGGCAACGGAAGGCCGCCGCGTTCGCGCGGCGTGTGCGACAGGACGTTCGAGGGATCGTCCTCGACGAGCGGGGGCCGGACGAGGTGCGTCCCGCGCTCTCGTGGTCGTCGGCCGAGCACGCGGCGGTCGCCGACGTGCTGGATCGGCTGGCGAGCGAGCTCCAGCCCGCATCGGTGCTGGAAGCCCTGAGCCGGCCGTCGTACTCGTCCGTGCTCGCGGCGGACAGAGACGTCGTGAGCCTCGATCCGGACTCCGCGTGCATCTCGAGGCTCTATCGCGACGGACAGCAGAACAAGCGGCCGATGTTGCCTCTGGTCATGGACTTCACGGACCCCACGCCGGCCAGGGGGCTCGCCGCTCACTGGACGATTCCGGCCAGCGAGCGCCTGCGCTGCGACATGGTCCTGGGACTGGGGCTGGTTCAGTACGGCGTCGTCCAACGACGGCTCCGATTCGAGCAGATCGTCGACGGCCTGGCCGGGTTCTGCCGGCGCTGGCTCGTCGTCGACTTTCCGGAACATCCCCGGGGAACCGGGGCTGACTGGCTACGGGCGCGGACCTGGTACAGCCTCGAGCACTTCATGCGGGTTGTCAGGGAGCGGTTTGGCTCCGTCACCCGGCTTCCCACGGGGTCCGGCGTGCTCCTGCTATGCGAGAAGTAGCGCGAACGGCTCGTTCCGGTGGCGACCCCGGGGCGGCGCCCCAGGTTTCTGTCATCGTCATCTTCCTGAACGCGCAGCGGTTCATCGAGGAGGCCGTCGAGAGCGTGCTGGCCCAGACCCATGAGGACTGGGAGCTCCTGCTCGTCGACGACGGCTCCACCGACGGCAGCACCGCGGTGGCGCTGCGCTACCAGGCAGGCGGCCACGGCCGCGTTCGCTACCTGCACCATCCGGGACACGCGAATCTGGGGATGAGCGCGTCACGGAACCTCGGGCTGCGCAGCGCCCGGGGACCGTACGTCGCGCTGCTCGACGCCGACGACGTGTGGCGGCCGCACAAGCTGGCCCGGCAGGTCGCAATCCTGACCGCCGAGCCACGGGCGGCGATGGTCTACGGCGCCCCCGAGTACTGGTACAGCTGGACGGGCCGAGTGGAAGATTCGGTCCGGGACACGGTTCGAGACATCGGCATCGGGACCAGCACGCTGATGGAGCCGCCGACGCTCCTGACGCTGTTTCTCCAGGGGCGGGCGGTGACCCCGTGCCCTTCCGACATCCTGGTCCGCCGGAGCGACGCGCTGCGCGTCGGGGGCTTCGAGGACTCGTTTCGAGGCCTGTACGAGGATCAAGTGTTCTGCGCCAAGGTCTGCCTGGACGCGCCCGTCTTCGTGTCCACGGAGTGCTGGGATCGGTACCGCCAGCACCCGGAATCCTGCTCCTCGACGGCGAGGAGCACCAGCCACCACGCGGTCGCGCGGCTGGCATATCTGAAATGGCTCGAGGAGTTTCTGACCTCGAAGCGCATCGAGGTTCCCGAGCTGTGGCAGGCCCTCCGCGACCGGCAGTCACGGTACCGGGCGTCCAGTCCGGACGGGTTAGTCGGTCGACTGTGGCGGAGCGGGCAGGCGGCCCTCAAGCGGAGTCTCGGCGTATGAGCCACGGCCCGATCGTGTCGGTCGTCGTCATCTTCCTCAACGAGGAGCAGTTCCTCGCCGAGGCCATCGAGAGCGTCCTGGCCCAGACGTTCATCTCGTGGGAGCTGGTGCTCGCCGACGATGGCTCGACCGACCGGAGCACGCAGATCGCGCGCCGGTATGCCGACACCTATCCGGACCGCATCCGTTACGCGGAGCATGACGGGCACGAGAACCGCGGCATGAGCGCGACGCGGAATCTCGGCGTCGCCCGAGCCCGGGGCCGGTACGTCGCGTTCCTGGACGCCGACGACGTCTGGGTGCCGCGGACGCTGGAAGAGCAGGTCGCGGTCCTGGAGTCACACCCCCGGGTCGCCATGGTCTACGGCCGCGTCCAGCGCTGGTACAGCTGGACGGGCGACGCCGCCGACGCGCGACGCGACTCGATGCGGGATCTCGTCGTTCCACCCGATCGGGTCATCGAGCCGCCGGCGCTGTGCCCCCTGCTGATCCAGGACCGGGGCGTGCCGTCCGGCATTCTCGTACGGCGCGAGGTGCTGGACCGCGTGGGCGGATTCGAGGCGGGGTTCAGGGGCATGTACGAGGACAACGCCTTCCTCTTCAAGGTCTGTCTGCGCCACGCCGTCTTCCCGTCCGGCCGGAGCTGGTACCGCTACCGGAAGCGCGACGATTCCTCCTGCGCGAACGTGGTGAGGAGCGGCCGGTATCCCGCCACGCGGCAGGAATTCCTGAGGTGGGCGGAGCAGTACGTCTCCGCGCAGGGCGTCGAGGACCGCGAGATCCGGCAGGCCCTGCGAGACGAGCAGCGCCGTGCCCGCCGGCAGGCCTGGCCCGAGTTTCGTCGCCGAATCCGGGGTCTGCTGCGCCGCGCGGTGTCCGCGCCGGATGCTCGGTGAGGCGGCCGTCGGCCGACTTGATCCCGCCCATGCGGGCTGTGGCCCGTCACGGCCGACGGGTCTCGGCGAGCGTCAAGTATCTCGGCTGGATGCTGGCCGGCCGGCTGCGCCGGATCCCGATGAGCCTCGTGATGGACGAGTACGCGTTCTCCCTGGCGCCGCAGGGGTGGCACTACCTCCGGGCGCTCGCGGCCGAATACGACAGGTGTCCGGCGATGCCGCTCGAGGAGACCACGTTCTTCCGGTTCTTTCGACACGAGCGCATCCAGGCCGTGAAGTATCTCGACGATCTGCTCTTCCTGCACGACCCCGCGCGATGCGCGCGACACGACTTCAAGTTCTACTTCGGCACCTATCCGTGGGGCGACTTCTGGACCCGCTACAGCGTGGTCGGCGGCAAACCGTGGGGACACCACTACGACCGCGTGGAAGGGAAGGACACGCGAGATCTCTACGGCTACCGGCGCAACCCGTGGCACCAGCCCGGCGATCCCCATGCGCTGCAGACCGAGTGGAGGCAGACCGTGCGGCTCCTGCAGTCGCTGCGGAAGGGCTATCGGCCGCGCTGGCACGGCTCGTTTCCGGAGGTGGTGCTTCTCGTGCGCGCCGATGGCGCGGTCCGCGCGGTCCGCTGTGAAGGGCACCATCGGCTGTCCGTGCTCAGCCACCTCGGCCACGACGAGGTGACCGTCCTGATCCCGTCGACGTCGCTCGCCGTCGTGAGGGAGACCGAGGTGGATCGGTGGTACTACGTCCGCCGGGGACTGTGCGGCCGCGAGACCGCCCTCGCCATCTTCAACGCGTTCTTCGAGCTCGATGGCCGGGAGCGCGTTCGATACCTCGAGCTCGATCCGGTCTACTGAGATGCCGATTCGAGCGTGAGCATTCGCATGCTGACTCGAGGACTGCAGGCAGCGCTGCTCGGAGCCAAGACCGCCGCCCGGAGATTCGCCCCGGCTCCGGCCTGGCGAAGCCTGCAGATCGGCCGGGCATGGCTGCGCCGCCGTGTCTCGTTACGACCGGTCAATCTGGGCCAGCTACGGCGCGTGACCCCGGTCAGCCGTCAATGGGGGGCCGACCGCGGACAGCCGATCGACCGGTTCTACATCGAGGCGTTCCTGCGCGAGCAGGCGCTCGACATCCGCGGGCGCGTCCTGGAGGTCCGGGATGACACCTATATCCGGCAATTCGGGGGCGATCGGGTCACGCAGCGTGACGTCCTGCACGTGGTGCCGGGCAATCCGCAGGCCACGATCGTCGCCGACCTGACGAGCGCGGCTCACGTCCCGTCCGACATCTTCGACTGCATCATCATGACCCAGACGCTGCACCTCATCTACGACGTGGGCGCCGCCCTGCGGACCCTGCACCGGATCCTGAAGCCAGGCGGGGTCTTGCTGGCGACGCTTCCCGGCATCAGCCACGTCAGCCGCCGCGACATGGAGCGCTGGGGCGACTGCTGGCGATTCACCACGATGTCGGCCCGGCGGCTCCTGGCCGAGTCCTTCCACGAGGACGTGTCGATCCGGTCGTACGGGAACGTCCTGGCCGCCGTGGCGTTCCTGCACGGACTCGCCACGGAGGAATTTCGCCGGGACGAGCTGGAGCACGCCGACGCGGACTATCAGGTGATCATCGCCGCCCGCGCCGTCAAGCGGCCGAGCGGGGCATGACGATCCCGGGCGGCGGGCGGATTCGCGGCGCCGCGCGACGACTGGCCGGCGCCTTCGTGCCGAGTGTCCTGGTCCTGCTGTACCACCGCGTGATGGACCTGCCGACCGATCCGCATCGCCTCTGCGTCTCGCCCGGGCACTTCGCGGAGCATCTCGACGTGCTGAAGCGCTACGGCCGGCGCTGGAGGGTTCGCGAGCTGACGACGGCGCTGCGCGCCGGACGACTGCCGCGCCGGGGCGTCGTGGTGACCTTCGACGACGGATATGCGGACAACCTTCACCATGCGCATCGGCTGCTGCAGCGATACGACACCCCGGCGACGTTCTTCGTGACCGCAGGCTACGTCGGGACCGAGCGGGAGTTCTGGTGGGACGAGCTGGAGCGCATCCTGCTGCTCCCCCCCGCGCTGCCTCCCGCACTGGTCGTGACCGTCGACGAGCGGCGCTACGAGTGGAACCTCGGTGGCGACGCGCTCTACGACCCGCAGGCACAGCAGCGCGATCGCGGCTGGCACATCGGGCACCGTTCCGATCCCGGAGAGCGGCACCGGATCTACCGAGCGCTGTACGAGCTGCTGTGCCGGGCGCCGGATGCGACGCAGCAGCGGGTCCTCGGGCAGCTCCGGACGTGGGCGGGCGTGCCGGTCGCGGCGCGTCCGACGCATCGCGCGCTCGAACGTCGTGAAGTCGCCCATCTGGGCGCATCCGGATTGGTCGAGGTCGGGGCCCACACCGTGACCCACCCGTGTCTCGCCGCGCTCGACCGCCGGCATCAATCGGAGGAGATTCGCGGCAGCAAGCTGCGCCTCGAGGAGATGATCGGGCATCCCGTGACGAGCTTCGCCTACCCGTACGGCTCCCGGTCCCGGTCCGATTACACGCCGGAGACCGTCGACGCGGTCCGGAAGGCCGGCTTCGACGGCGCCTGCTCGTACCTGGCGAAACCGGTTCGTCGAGACGCCGACCTGTTCGAGCTCCCCCGCGCCACGGTCGGCGACTGGGACGGAGACGAGCTCGCTCGCCGGCTGCGCGGATGGCTCGATGCCTGAACGAGGGTCCGCGGGCGCACCCGGCTCTCGAGCCCCGCTGAGCGTGGCCATCGACGTCGGCCGCGTCACGCCGGGAGAGAGCGGCGGGCTGGCGCACGTGATCGTGGGTCTCGTCCACGCGCTCGGCCAGCTCGCGGATGGCGCCGAACGGTTTGTCGTCGTCGTCGGCTCCGAGGAGCAGGAGAACTGGCTCGGCCGCTTCATCGGGCCGAACCAGAAGCTCGTGATGCGGCCCGATCGGGGGGCGGACGGCAAGGACACGCTCGTCCAGCGGACCGCGCGGCGACTGTCACCCGCCGTCCGGTACTTCTCGAGACGGTCCCGCGGAGCCTCGCCTCGCTGGCCCGAGGTGCCGATCTCGGACGGCTTCCACGAAAGCCTCGGCTGCGACGTCGTCCATTTCCCGCATCAGGACTTCGTGGTCTGCGCGCTTCCCGCCGTCTACAACCCTCACGACCTTCAGCATCGGCACTATCCACAGTTCTTCACGCCGCTGCAGATCGCACGGCGGGAGACCCTCTACGAGGCCGGGCATCGTCTCTCGCGGGTGGTGGTGGTGGCGTCGCAATGGATCAAGGACGACGTGGTTCGGCAATACGGTGTCAGCGGTGACAAGGTCCAGGTGGTTCCATGGGGCGCCCCGACGCTCGCCTATCCGCCGCCGGCGCCGGCCGACCTGGCGAGAGTGTCCAGGAAGTACGGCCTCGCGCGGCCCTTCGCCCTGTACCCGGCACGCACCTGGCCACACAAGAACCACCTGCGACTGCTCCAGGCCATGGCGCACCTGCGCGACGCACGGGGCAAGTCCGTGACGGTGGTCTTCACCGGGGCCCCGTACGAGCCGTTCTGGCCCCGGATCGAGCAGGCGGTACGGGACCTCCGCCTGGCCGGTCAGGTGAAGTTCCTGGGCTTCGTTCCCGACGAGGACCTGCGTCCTCTCTATCGCCTGTCCGAATTCCTCCTGATGCCGACGCTCTTCGAATCCGACAGCTTTCCGGTCTTCGAGGCGTGGCTGGACGCCCTCCCCGTGGCCTGCTCGAGCGTGACCGCGCTGCCGGACCAGGTCGGTGATGCGGCCCTGCTCTTCGATCCGACCGACGAGGTGGCCATGGCGGACGCCATCGAGCGACTCGTGTCGAGCGACGAGCTGCGTGAGCACCTGCGCCGGCGCGGCGACCGACGCGTACGAGACTTCGACTGGGCCCGGACCGCGAAGGCGTATCGGGCCGTCTACCGTCGAGCCTCCGGGCGTCAGCTCGACGACGAGGACCGCTGGCTCCTGGGCTGGGACTGGATGCGAGAGCCCGAGAGAGCAGGCTGATCGAGGCCGCCTTCGAGAGGGGCGCGGTTTAGGAAGGTTTTTTCCTGTTTGTCTCGATTACACCGCCCACCGCAGTAGGTCTGTTCGAGCGCACGGGTGTCGTCGCTAGCGATGGATCCGATCGCGTACGAGAGACGTTGGTTACGTGCGTGACGAAAGACCCTGGAGGATGTGGCCCCACCCATCTATGCCTCATGGTATATTTTCAGCTTCCCGTAGACCTGCGTAAGGTTTGAGATGTCGATAGTTTGTAGACGAGTCAATGCGTCCTCCCACTTGCCACTCGGGCGGCGCACGGAGACGGCTCCCATGCCGGACAGCAGCTGTGGACATGCCCCTGGGCAGGAGCTCGGAGATGGTCGGACCGAAGTCGCCGCGGCGTCGCTGGGCCGCCGGCGAAGTCGCCCTCAGTGACATGAACCCGGATCCGGCGGACCTTCTCGCACCGCGTTCGCGTGCGAACAAGTTCCTGCCCGTGGCAGCACCCATGTTGATCGGGAATGAGAAGAAGTACGTGCTCGACTGCCTCGACTCGACCTGGATCTCGTCGGGCGGCACCTATACGGAGCGGTTCGAAGCGGCCTTTGCCGAGTTCTGCGGCGTCCAGCACGCGATCTCGTGCTCCAACGGCACGGCCGCCCTGCACCTCGCCCTCATGGCCCTCGGCGTCGGCGATGGCGACGAGGTGATCGTTCCCGCCCTCACGTTCGTCGCCACCGCGAATGCCGTGACGTATTGTGGCGCGCGTCCCGTCTTCGCCGATAGTGACGCGGAGACGTGGACCATGGACCCCAGGGACGTCGAGGCGAAGGTCACTGCCCGGACCAAGGGGATCGTGGTGGTGCACCTGTACGGCCATCCCGCCGACATGGACGCCATCCGGTCGGTCGCCCACCGTCACGGGCTGTTCGTCGTCGAGGATGCCGCGGAGGCCCACGGCGCGACGTACCGGGGGCGCCGGGTCGGCTCCCTCGGCGACGTGGCGACCTTCAGCTTCTACGGGAACAAGATCATGACCACCGGCGAGGGCGGGATGGTCGTGACCGACGACCCCGCGATCGGCGACAAGGTCCGCGAGCTCAGCGGTCACTGGATGTACCAGAAGCTGCCGTACTGGGTGCCGATCGTCGGCTACAACTACCGGATGACGGATATCACCGCCGCCATCGGGCTCGCCCAGGTCGAGCAGGCCGAGTGGCACCTGCGGCGCCGTTTCGAGGTCGCCGCGTGGTACCGGGAAGAGCTACGAGGAATCACCTGGGCCCAGCCCCAGGCCGAGAAGGACTGGGCGGGGCATGCGTACTGGATGTTCAACGTCCTGCTGGCGGACGAGGTCCCGTTGAAGCGTGACGACGTGATCGCCGCGCTGCGGGCGCAGGGGATCGAGACGAGGCCGGTCTTCTATCCGATCCACCTGCTCCCCCCGTATCGCGGCGACGGGGATCCGGCAGATCTTCCGACCGCGGAGCGGATCGCGGCCCGGGGCGTCACGTTGCCGACGTGGGCCGGTCTGACCCGCGACGACGTCCGGAGAGTCTGCACGAGCCTGATCGATTGCGTGCGCTGACGTTCGGGCGGGATTTATTGCCGGAACCGGGACAGGGCACATATATCCTCTGGTATATTGTGGACGGCTGCGACAGGCTCATAAAGTGGCATAGTTCTTATGCGGCGGCCATATCATGCGAGGGCACGGCGATGCCCCGCGCGTACCGCGAATAGAGGCTAATCATGACCCCACGGAACCCGGAATCACCCGAGGCCTCGACCCCGCTGCACCTTTACCTGAAGGTCATCAGGGATCGATGGCTGCTCATCGTCTCGGTGTTCATGGTGACCGTCGCCTCGGCCGCCGCGTTCACCTTTCTGCAGGAGCCGATCTACCAGGGCGTTGCAACCGTGCTGATCGAGCCTGAAGCGCCGAGGGTCGTGAACATCCAGGAGGTGTCGAACGATTCCAACACCTCGCTGGAGTACTACGCGACGCAGTACAAGCTCCTGCAGAGCCGGGCGGTGGTCGAGCCGGTCATCGAGAAGCTCAATCTGAAGCAACGGATCGGCCTCCCGGCCAAGGATCCCTACCGGGGCATGCTCCGCGATCTCATGATCGAGCCGGTCAAGGGCAGTCGACTCGTGCTCATCCGGTTCGACAACCCCGACCCGGAGCTGGCAACCGCGGTGGCCAACGGCATCGCGAGTCAGTTCGTCAAGTACAGCCTCGACGTGAAGCAGTCCGACGCCCAGATGGCGTCGAGCTGGCTCAACGAGCAGATCGAGTCCCTTCGCGCCAAGGCGCAGCAGTCGTCGAGGGCTCTGCAGACGTACCAGGCCAAGGCCGACCTGCTGGGGCTCCAGGACCAGCGGCAGATCACCCAGGCCAAGCTGATCGACTTCAACCGGGCCTACCAGGAGGCCCAGAGCCAGCGGATGACGACCGAGTCCCGCCTGCGGGAGCTGAGCCGGATCGCCAAGGATCCGCTGTCGTCGGATACGATCCTCAGCGTCACCACCGATCCCCTGATCCAGAAACTCAAGACCGAGGCCTCGGACCTGCAGATCGAGCGGTCCAAGCTGGCTCAGGTGAGCCGCGAGAAGCATCCAGACCTCATGCAGCTCGACGCGCAGATTCGCGAGGTCAACCAGCGGTTGCAGTCCGAGCTCCAGAAGCTGATGCGCGGGCTCGAGACCGAGTACAAGATCGCCAAGGGCCGCGAGGAAACCCTGCTCGCGAACGTCAACGATCTCCGGCGCGAGGCGCGGCTGTTGAGCGAGCGGGAGGCGCAGTCGACGATGCTGCAGCGCGACAAGGACTCGGTCGAGGAGCTGCACGCCTCGGTGCTGAAGCGGTTCAAGGAAACCGGCCTGGCCAGCGCCTTGACGAACAGCAACATCCGGGTCGCGGAGCCGGCCAAGGTTCCGACTCTGCCCATCCGGCCGAAGACGAACCTGATCATGGTCCTGGCCTCGGTGTTCGGCGTGGCCCTCGGGGTGGGAGTGGCCTTCGTGGCGGAGTCGCTGGATCGGCGGGCCCGGTCTCCGGAAGATATCGAGCAGGTACTCGGCGTTCCCGTTCTCGGCGTGGTGCCGATTTTTCGGGCGCGGCGGCATGGGTAGGATCCACGCCGGAGATCTGGGGAGGCGGAGGATGCATCCGACAGCCTCATGTATCTGAAATTCTTCGGGCTCTCCGAGAAGCCGTTCGAGCTCACGCCGAACCCGAAGTTTCTCTTCCAGACGCCCGCGCATCGCGAGGCGCTGGCGCAGCTGATCTACGGCGTGCAGGAGAAGAAGGGGTTCATCCTGATGACGGGCGAGGTGGGCACCGGCAAGACCACCCTGCTCCGCACCCTCGTCAATCGCCTGAACGGGCGCGCCGACTGCGCGTTCATCATGAACTCGACCCTCCCGTTCGACGAGATGCTCGAATATGCGTTGACCGATTTCGGCGTCGCCGACGTCAGCGGAAACCGCGCCCAGCGCCTGATCGCCCTGAACCGGTTCCTCATCTCGCAGCACCGCGAGGAGCGCACGACGGTCCTCATCGTCGACGAGGCGCAGAATCTCGGGACGGAGACCCTCGAGCAGATCCGCCTGCTGTCCAATTTCGAGACGGGCTCGGGCAAGCTCCTGCAGATCATCCTGGCCGGGCAGCCCGAGCTGCACACCAAGCTGCAGCTGCCGCAGCTCCGCCAGCTCAAGCAGCGAATCGGCCTGCGGTGCCGGCTGCAGCCGATGGCCGAGGACGAGGTCGAGCAGTACATCGTGAACCATTTCCGGGTCGCCGGCGGTCACACCCGCCACCCGTTCACGCCGGCGGCCATTCGCCGCATTGCGCAGTACTCGGACGGTATTCCACGCGTCGTGAACATGGTGTGCGACCACTGTCTTCTGATCGGGTACGCCAATCAGACTCGCCAGATCGACGGCGACGCGGTGAAGCAGGCGATCCAGTATCTCGAGGACGGCGCGTCGGGCGCCGGGTGGAAGCAGGGCCGCGCTCCCGGCGCGTCGGCGCTTGCGCAGTATCGCCGGCGGGCCGTCGTCTGGGCGGCCGGAGGACTGACCGCGGCCGCCGCGGCAACGCTGGCTCTCCTGTCGCTCCCAGATCGATCGGAGCTCAACACGATGCCGGGGACGGTTGCGGCGGCGTTCGGCGGGGTGGTCCGCTGGCTAACACACTGGTGGGGATCATGAGCCAATTCTTCAAAGCGCTCGAGCAAGCCGAGCGCGATCGTCTTCGAGAGAAGGAAGCCGGCGCGGAGCAGGTCCCCGCCCCCCGGACCGCTCCGAACCCGATCGTCCCCCCGGCGGCCGAACCGGTAGCAAAGAATCCAGTGCCGAAACCGGCCCCTGCGAAGCCGGAACCCAGCCCGGTGACCGCGAAGCCGGAACCCAGCCCGGTGACCGCGAAGCCCGAACCGCGCCCGAAGCCCCCAGTGCCCAGGCCCGAGGTCAAGGCTCCGGTGTCCATGCCGAAGCCGGATTTTCCGCCGCCGGTGACGAGGCCAGAGCCCGTCGTCGCGCCAGCCGCCACGGGCGATCGCGCTCCTGCTCCGTCGAGCGTGTTCCGGCCAATGCTGCGAGCCCGGGACGGGTTCCGGCTCCGGCGCCGGGGTGGCCGCCGGCCGCCCTTGCTCATCGCGCAGGTGGATCCGAACTCCATCGAGGCCGACTCCTATCGCATGGTGCGGGCGAAGATCGAGCTGATGGCCTCGGACCGGGCGTGTCGCAACGTCGCGATCACGTCGGTGACGAACGGGGACGGGAAGTCGACGAGCGCGGCCAACCTCGCCGTGGTGGCGGCCCAGGGCGGCCGTCGCGTCTGCCTGGTCGACGGCGACCTGCGTCGCCCGACGCTTCACGATCTGTTCGGTCTTCCCAACGTGGAGGGGCTGGCCTCCGCGCTCGTGAACGGCAAGCCTCTGCACACGGTGGCGCGACCGTCCGACATCGAGAACCTGTCGATCGTCGTGGCCGGGCGCAGCTCTCACGAGAACTTCCAGGATCTGCTGAGGCCGGAACGGCTCGGGAACATCCTGCAAGGCTCCGAGCTGTTCTTCGACCTCGTGCTGTTCGACACCCCGCCGGTCATCGCCGTCGCCGATACGCTCAACCTGGCGGCCGCCTGCGATGGCGTGGTGCTGGTCGTCCGGGCCGGCACCGTGCCCTTCAGCGTTCTGCGGCGCGCGGTGGAGCAGATCACGCACGTGAAGGGCCGGGTGCTCGGGGTCCTGCTGAACCGGGTGAACCTGCGTACGGCCGACGCCGATTTCTATCGATACTATCGGGCGTATCACACGACGGGCCCGAAGAGATAAGCTGTGAACCAAATCAGCTCCGAGTTGAAGGAACGGTTGCTGGGTCGCCCCACGGTCGGGATCGTCGGTCTCGGGTACGTCGGGCTTCCGCTCGCCGTCGCGTTCGGCGAGTCCGGGGCCTCCGTCGTGGGCGTCGACCTGGACCAGCGCCGAGTCAGCGCCGTGGCCGGGGGCACCAGCGTGACCGAGGACGTCACCAACGAGCGGGTGAGCACGCTGGTGGCCGAGGGCCGTCTTCACGCGTCGATGGACGCCGGTCCGCTGAAGGACGCCGACGCCATCATCATCTGCGTGCCCACCCCGCTGGGGAAGTCGCGTCAGCCCGACGTCTCGTTCATCGAACGAGCCACCGAGGAGGTCGCGCGGATCCTTCGGCCGGGACAGCTCATCGTCCTCGAATCGACGACCTATCCCGGCACCACCCAGGAAGTGCTCCGCCCGCGGCTCGAGGCGACCGGTCTGGTCGCGGGACGGGATTTCTTCCTGGCCTTCTCGCCGGAGCGGATCGACCCCGGCAGCCGGACGCACTGGCTCGAGAAGATCCCGAAGGTCGTGGGAGGCATGACGCCGCACTGCCTCGAGCTCGCGACCGCCCTGTACCGGCGCATCGTCCCCGACGTCGTCCCCGTCTCGACGGTCGATACCGCCGAGATGGTCAAGGTGTTCGAGAACACGTTCCGGGCCGTCAACATCGCGCTGGTCAACGAGCTGGCCATCATGTGCCGCCGCCTCGGCATCTCGGTCTGGGAGGTGATCGGCGCGGCGGCGACCAAGCCGTTCGGGTTCATGCCCTTCTACCCCGGTCCGGGTCTCGGCGGGCACTGCCTGCCGTCCGATCCCCACTACCTGTCGTGGCGGCTCCGACTCGACGGCTACGATCCCAAGTTCATCTCGTTCGCCGACGAGATCAACCGGCAGATGCCCGGGTACGTCGTGCAGCTGGTCGTCGACGCCTTCAACGATCGAGGACGGTCGGTCCGGGGGACGCGGGTGCTGGTCGTCGGCGTGTCGTACAAGGCCAACGTGGGCGACACGCGCGACTCACCGGCGCTGGAGATCATCGAGACCTTGCAGCGCAAGGGCGCGGCCGTCGCCTACTACGACCCGCACGTGGCGTCGTTGCCCGTCCGCGACGCGGTCCTGAAATCCATCGAGCCGACTCAGGCGGATTTCTCCGCGTGGGATGCGGTCCTGATCCTGACCGCCCACGACCGCTGCGACTGGAAGCGGATCGTCCGCGAAGCGAAGCTCGTGATCGACACTCGCAATGCCACGGAAGGCATACAGCATTGTGGAAACGTCATTAGGCTCTAGACCGGACAGCTCGAGCTCGCCGAACTCGATGGCCGAGGCCTCGGCCAGGACGATCAGCCTGGTCCTGGCCGGTCACCACCCTCTCATGCTGTGCGGGCTGTCCCAGGTGTTCGCGCGCGAGGAAGACTGCTCGGTCCTGACGACGTGCACCGACAGCGAGAGCACCCTGGGGGCAGTGCGTTTCCATCAGCCCGACATCCTGATCCTCGACGTCGACCTGCCGCGAAACGGGGCCTTCGCCGTCCTCCGTCGCCTGCGTCGCGAGCACGTGTCGACGCGCGTGATCCTGCTGGCCGCGGCCGCGGACGACGGACAGATCGTCGACGCCGTGCAGCTCGGAGCCCACGCGGTCGTCCTGAAGGAGATGCCCCCCGAGGCCTTCGTCACCTGTGTCCGCAAGGTCTACCGCGGGGAGCGGTGGATGGAAGGTCACGACGCCGGCCGGATGACCGGCCGGCTCCTACGAGGCGGCGCGGCCGCCCACGACCTGGGACGGCATCTCACGCCCCGGGAGGCGGAGATCGCCCGGATCGCGATCCAGGGCATCTCGACCCGGGATATCGCCAGCCGGCTCGGCCTGAAGCAAGGCACCGTGAAGATCCACCTGCACAGCATCTACGACAAGCTCAACGTCGGCGGACGGCTCGGGCTGATGCTGTTCGCTCGCCGTCACGGCCTCATCTAGCGAGGCGGGCCGTCCGCTCCGCGCGCGACCGGCCCCGGGGCCGGTCCCCGCTCAGGCGAGCGCCTTCTCCTTCAGGTAGAGCAGCAATGCCAGGCGACCGTCGAGCCGCAGCCGCTCGTAGATCGCATGCAGGTGGTTCTTGATGGTGCCCTCGGAGACGCCCAGGCGCTGGGCGAGCTCCTTGTTGCTCAGCCCGCTGACCGCCGCCCGGGCCACCTCGATCTGACGACGCGTCAACCCGTCGAGCACGCGGCCGTCAGCGGTCACCTCGGGATAGGTGCTGAGGCTCGAATCCAGCCACCGGCGGCCGGCTCCGACCTCGCGCAGGCAGCGCACGAGCTGCCGGGGGTCGGAGTGCTTGAAGACGATGCCCTGCACCTCGAGACCGACGGCCTCGGTGAGCTTCTGGTTGTTCGTCGTGGCGAGCAACACCACCGGGGTCTGGTCGCCGGCGGCGCGCAGGTGCTTCAGGATCGCGACCCCGTCCATGACCGGCATGTCCTGATCGACCACGAGCACGTCGGGCCGGTGCGCGGCCACGGCCCGGACCGCCTCGTAGCCATCGACACAGCGGGCCACCACGGCCAGGTCGCGCTCGCCGGTCAGGAGCGTGTCCAGCCCGGCCAGGGCAATCGGGTGATCGTCGACGACGACGATCCGGATGCGGGCCTGGGTCTGCCGGGCCCGGCCGTTCAGCGTCGACACGTGGCGAGAGCGCTCATCCGATCGACGCGACGAGCTCAGCGGCGCAACCTGACTCTTCATCATGCTCCATCACCCTCTGGAACGTTCTTCCCGACGCGGGATGTCCGCGCACAGTCGTTCGACAATTGCCAATCCGGCATGGACGACCCTGGGCGCCGTCTCAGGCCGAATCCCCCCGCGTGGGTTCCGTTCCGTCGCTGCGCTCACACGACTCACGAGACGGCTGCCGGCGCTGTGCAGACAGCGCGCGCAGGTTATGGCGTTCCGAACGCCGACCATTGATCCCCCTGCTGGCGATCTGGTGCTTGTCGAGCAGGTCGTGCATCGTGGGCCGGCTGATGCCGAGCTCAACGGCGGCGCGGGTGATATTGCCGTTGGTTCGGGTCAAGGCCTGGATCACGATCTGTCGCTCGGCGCGGCTGCGGGCCTCGCGCAGGGACAGTCGCTCGGTCCGGTCGGCGACCGCGATACCGAGGTCGCCGGGCTCGATGCAGCGGCCGCGGGTCATGATGACCGCGCGATGGACCGCGTTCTCGAGCTCCCGGATGTTACCGGGCCACGCGTACTGCACGATCGCGTCCAGCGCCTCGGGGCTGAACTTCAGATTCCGGCGATAATGCTGACACTGGCGACGCAGAAACTCGTTGGCCAGCACCCCGATGTCCTCCCCACGTTCCCGCAGGGGAGGCAGCGTGATCGTCACGACCGACAGCCGGAAGTAGAGATCGTCACGGAACCGACCGGCCGCGACCTCGGCCTTCAGGTCCTTGTTGGTCACCGCGATCACCCGGGCGTCGACGCGGATTCGCTGACGACATCCGATGCGTTCGATCTCGCGATCCTGGAGAAACCGGAGGAGCTTGACCTGAAGCGCCAACGTCATCTCCGCGATCTCATCCAGCAAAATTGTGCCACCGTCGGCAAGCTCGAGCTTCCCCTTGCGCTGCGTGTGGGCTCCCGTGTAGGCGCCTTTCTCGTGTCCAAACAGCTCCGCCTCGAGCAGGCCCTCGGGAATCGCGCCGCAGTGGATGGGGACGAACGGTCCCGAGCGCCGGCCGCTCTCCAGATGAATGGCGCGAGCGAGCAGCTCCTTGCCGGTGCCGCTCTCGCCCAGCACCAGGACCGTCGCGTCGCTCTTCGCGACGATCGACGACATGTCGAGGATCTCCCGCATGCGCGCGGTGTGGCCGATGGAGATGACGCGATCCATCCCCGCCTCGCGCTCGGTGTCGGGCGCCTGGCGCGGGCTCGTCACCTCAGCGTTGTTTCCGGCGATCCTCAGTGTGGACTGCGTCATCGCGGGTCTCCGAGCCCTCGATCCCAGCGGCGGGTGTCGCAACTCGGAGCCGGGTTGGCCTCGATGGATGGGTCACCGGCAGCATCCTGCCACAGCGATGTGCGGTTCCTCGGACGATTTCGTGACGATTTCGTCATGCGACTCGAACGGTTCAGACGCTCAAGGAGTCTGGGCATTGCGGTCTTCCTGAGGGATCGCAAGTAATATGCCGCCCCCCTATGACTTCTAAACCCTTAGTTCTATTCACATCGATCGATGTGCTCGCAGTCGAACAGTGCGCAAAACTCAGCGTAAGTGCCCGCAAACTTTGCGCAGTCACCCCTCCTGTCCCTGCCCCTGGAAGAGCCCCGGACGGGTGCTCTCCCGGTGTGGTGAGGGGAGATCGAAAGGAACGTGTTATCATCCCCGGCCACCAAGGCCCGCTCGTGAGAACCGTGACCCTTCTGTTCCCTCCGCCGTGAGTCTCGTTCCAGGCAGCGCCATCGTCACGGGCAGTGGTTCAGGCATCGGCCGCGCCATTGCGCTGGATCTGGCGGCCGGCGGGGCTGCTGTCGCCGTCGTCGACCTGCTCGCCGACGGCGGACGTGCCGTCGCCGACGAGATCACGCGCCGCGGCGGCAAGGCGTGCTTCCTCCAGGCCGATGTCAGCCGCTGGGAGGACGTCGACCGCGCCGTCGGCGAGGCGGCGCGCGCGCTCGGACCCCTCGGAGTCATGGTGAACGCGGCGGGCGTCCTGGACGGGTACGCGGCGGTGCATGACGTGTCGCCGGCGCTCTGGAGCCGGGTGATCGCGATCAATCTCACCGGCACCTTCTTCGGCTGCCGGCGGGCGCTCCAGGACCTCACCGCCGCCGGCCGCGGCCGCATCATCAACCTGGCCTCGGTCGCCGGCCTCATCGGCGACGGCGGCGGCCCCGCCTACGTCGCCTCCAAGCACGGCGTCGTCGGGCTGACGCGTCAGCTCGCCGTCGGAGCCGCCCCGCGGGGCGTGACCGTGAACGCGATCTGCCCGGGACCGATCCAGACGGCGCTGCGAGCCAACTCGACCACCATCCTTGGCAGCGACGCTCCGGCCATGCGGGGAATCGGCGGCGACGAGGCGGCCATCAAGGCCGTGACGCCGATGGGACGCCGCGGTACCGTGGAGGAGATCGCGGCCACGGCGCGGTTCCTGGCCAGCGAGGAGGCGGGCTACATCACCGGACACACACTCGTTGTCGATGGAGGCTGGACCGCGCGATGATCAAGCGATTTCACGCCCTGTACGTCGGCCAGATCGAGCTGGAGAACATCGGGCTGTCGGGCACCCCGGCCAACGATCGGCGCTACGCCAGTGACCGGCTCGCCGAGGTGTTCTGGACGGCTCGCGACGTGGCCCAGCTCATGGACGACCTGGGCTACCACGCGCTCTGGACGGCCGAGCACCACTTCCAGCGGGAAGGCTACGAGTGCTTCCCCAACCTGATCCAGCTCTCGCTCTGGCTCGCCACCCAGACCCGGCGGCTGAAGCTCGGATGCGCATTCAACGTCCTGCCCATGTGGCATCCCATCCGGCTCGCCGAGGACTACGCGATGGCCGACATCGTCACCAACGGCCGCGTCATCATGGGCGTCGGTCGCGGCTATCATTCGCGCGAGGTGGAGACGTTCGGGGCGCCGGTCATCGACCAGGCGGCCAACCGGGCGCTCTTCGAGGAGCAGGTCGACCTGATGCTGAAGTGCTTCAACGACGAGGCGTTCAGCCATCATGGCAAGGCCTACGACGCGCCGCCGCCCGTCGAGTACCGCGGCTACCAGCTCAGCGACATCACCTGCGTGCCGCGGCCCAAGCACCTGCCCGTCGAGGTGTGGATGCCGATCGCCAGCAGCAAGTCGATCGACTACATGGCGTCGAAGAACTTCAAGGCCATGGTGACCCTCAACGGCGAGAAGATCCTCGACGATGTCCTCCGGGCCTACCGGGACGCCTGCGGGCGGCACGGGCATTCCAAGGCGCTGGGCGAGGACGTCATCTGGGGAGCCGGTCTGTTCCTGGCCGACACCCCCGAGGAGGCGAAGCGGCGCGTCGAGCCCTCGCACGACGAGCGGTACAAGTGGTTTGCCCCGTTCGGGTTCGTGCGCTACGCGGACGAGCAGGGACGCACGTGGGGCACCCCGGGCGCGCCGGCCCGCATCCCGACGCTGGCCGACGGGATCGAGCAGAAAGCCTGGTTCTGCGGTCCGCCCCAGCACGTCATCGAGGGCATCCGGTCGATCGAGGCCAGGTATCCGGGGCTCGAGGACTTCATGATCCACTGGGCCGAGGGACTGACGCCCCAAGAGTTCAAGGAGCAGCTCCGGTGGTTCGCCCGCGACGTGATGCCGGCCTTTCGCGGGTGAGCGCCCGGCGCCGAAACCCCGATACCGGTGAGGGGTATTCTTCCCTCGGCACTGGAGCCCCAGGGGTAGTGTTTTTTGTTTCCTCCCCCTTGCACATATGGTATTGATACCCTCGGCTCGGACGCGGACCGGGGCCCGACCACGCATAAGGGGGACGAAACATGGCGAAGGCGAAGGGTAAGGGGAAGGCGTTCGGAGGGTTCTCCATCAGCTTCAAGGGGGCGTCGGACTCCCTCGAATCGGTCTTCGGCGGCTCACCGATCGGGCCTGCGGAGATGACCAAGAAGCTGTGGGCGTACATCAAGCGCAAGAAGCTGTCCGGCAAGCGCTGAGCCTCCGCCCGAACCGTGCGATTTCCAGCGGCCCGCCTCCCGCGGGCCGCTTCTATTTTCCGGGCCGACAGGCGGCGCCGGAGGACGAGCAGCGGGGTGCCGACACGCTGCCGACATTGGCGCCCACGGCCGTCACGGGCGCGCCGTGAGCGCGGCTGCTCGCCGCCGAGCGACGCGCCCGCACACGTCGGCGGCCGGGCGCCTTGGGCACCGCTGGCGCCTCCAGGCCGTTCTCGACGAAGCCGAATCGCAGCAGGCGCTTGGCGTCGAGGAACGACTGGGCGCGGGACCGGCTGCCCAGAACGATCATCAGGAACTGCTGCCCATTCCGCCACGCCGACACCGCCAGGTTGTAGCCGGCCTCGTGCGTGAATCCCGTCTTCAGCGCCTGCACGCCTCCAGGGTCGGTGAACAGCGGGATGTGCCGCGCGTAGACCCGACCGTTGAACACGAACGTCTGCCCCCCCAGCAGCGGCCGCGACATCGGGTGATCGCGCAGTAGCCGAGCCGTCAGCTCGGCCAGGTCGCGAGCCGTGGAGTGCTGGGAGGGATCGGGCAGCCCGTGCGGATTGGCGAAGTGTGTGTCGGCGAGCCCGAGGTCGCGGGCCTTGTCGTTCATCAAGCCGACGAACGTCGACTCGTCGCCACTCAGGTGCTCGGCCAGCGCCGCGGCGGCGTCGTTCGCGGAGGCGATCGCCACGCCCTCGAGCAGGACCTGGACCGGTACCTGCTGGCCGATCCGCAGTCCCATCCGGTAGCGAGGGGTCGTCGCCGCGTGATGGCTCACCGTGGCGAGCGCGTCGACGTCGGTTCGCCCGGCCTCCAGCGCCTCGCAGGCGAGGTAGAGGGTCATCAGCTTCACCAGGCTCGCGGGGGCCCGCACGGCGGCCGGGTTCTTGGCGAAGACCGTCCGTCCGTCGGGATCGAGCAGCAGGACCGCCTCGGCGCTGAGAGCCGGCGGTCGCGAGGGTGTCTGGGCGGAGGCGACGGGCGGGACGGCGAGGGCGATGAGCGCGAGGACAGTCACGAAACGCGTCGCGAGCACTGGGAGCATTCTAATCAGCCGCCGGAGCGGCCATCAAGAAAAACGCTCATCGAACCGAGCGCTTGAGCTCCCTGGAGGGTTTGAAGCGCAGCCCCCGTCCGCCGACGGCGGCCGGGAGCCCCGAGCGAGGATTGCGGACCGTCCGAGGGCGCCGACGCACCACGAAAAAGGTCCCGAAGCCCACGAGCGTCACCGGCTCCCCGCGCTTCAAGCCGGCGCGCATCGCGGCCAGCATCGTGCGTAGCGCTCGGTCGCTGGCGGATCGAGGCCAGCCGGCTGCCTCCGCCACGCGCGCGACCAGGTCGGCGCGCGTCACGCTACATGCCGAACACCGTGCGCGCCTCGTCCATCACCGTCTCGGTCACGACACGATGTCCCTGGCTCTCGGCGTAGCGCTCGATCGAGCGCCGGGCCATCGGCCGGATGAAGGCGGGAATCCGTTCGAGCCGTGCCTCCGCCGCAGGCGCCCAGGTCAGCGTGCTGGGCTCGGCAGGAGCCGGGAGCGACTCGCCCAGCGCGGCGGCGAACGGGCATCCGGGCTCCGGGGTGGACGGCGAGGCGCCCGTGCCCTCGAACGCGTCCGGCCTGGGATCCGCCAGGGACGTGCGCAGATGCTCGAACGGCTCCGGCGGCACCGTTCGCCCGCCGACCTTCACACCCAGGCTGCGGACCATCTGGGTCTCGAACGGGTTGGTGAGCATGGCGATCCGGAAGCCACACGTCGGGCAGCGGAACGTCACGGTGAGCGATCCCTGGTCGGGGCCGCCGGTCGAGTGCAGCTTCATCGGCTCGTCGCAGTCGAGGCACAGGAACTTCATCGCCCGCCATTCTAGCAGGGGGATGAGGCCCGCGGCGGGCGCACGTGCGCTCGGCGTCACCCCGAGCAGGCCTCCGCCCCGTGTGCCGACCGGAATATGTTCCCGCCCGCGGCGGCGCCTATAATCCTATCCGTGCCTTTTCGGGACCGTGGAGACCTGAGCGGCTCCGCCGAGCTACGCGCTGCGCCGCGGCCCCCGGGGCTGGGTCGCTCGTCACCATGGTGAACGGGCCTGCTGCGCGTAGCCACGAGGTCCGCATCCGCGCGAACCGGAGCTGGTTCCGGATCGACTGGCGGGCGCTGGTCGAGTTCAGGGACCTGCTCGTGCTGCTGGTCCGCCGCAACTTCGTCGTGAGGTACAAGCAGACGGTCCTCGGGCCGGCGTGGTTCATCCTGGGCCCCGTCCTGACGACGCTGGTGTTCACGGTCGTGTTCGGCCGCATTGCGGGGATCCCGACCGATGGCTTGCCTCCGGTCCTGTTCTATCTCTGCGGCCTGGTGGGGTGGAACTACTTCGCCGGCACCATGCAGGAGTCCGCGTCGACGTTCGTCGCCAACGCCTCGCTGTTCGGCAAGGTCTACTTTCCTCGGCTCATCGTTCCCCTCACGGCCGCGGTGTCCAACCTGTTCGCGGTGGCCCTTCAGGTCGGGACCCTGGCGGCTTTCTGGCTGTACTTCAGGCTGGCGACGCCGGCCGGCGCCGACCTGCGCGTGGGCCCGGAGCTCATCGTGATCCCGCTGCTCCTGCTCCACGCCGCCGCCCTGGCCCTGGGCGTCGGCCTGTGGATCGCCTCGTGCACGGCGAAGTACCGCGACCTCGCTCACGTGACCCCGTTGCTGATCCAGTTGTGGATGTACGGAACGCCGGTCATCTATCCGCTCTCGGCGGCCAGGGAGCACTATTTCTGGCTCGTCGCCTTGAATCCCATGACGCCCATCGTCGAGGCGTTCCGGTACGCGCTCCTGGGGCACGGCATCGTGGAGCCGGCCTACTACGGCCTTTCCGTCGCCGTCTCGGCCGTGGCGCTGCTGAGCGGGATCATGGTGTTCCAGAAGACCGAGCGGACGTTCATCGACACGGTCTGATCGTGAAGCCCATCGTCGAGGTGCAGGGACTCTCGAAGTTGTACCGCCTGGGAGTCATCGGGTCGACCACCCTCAGGGACGCGGTCGAGCGGATGTGGGCCCGGGTGCGCGGCCGCCCAGTCGCGGTGTCCCGGCTCGCGGCGCTGGCGTCTCTGGAGGGCCGCCGCGGCCCGCGTCCGAACACCTTCTGGGCGATCAGGGACGTCTCGTTCTCACTGGAGCGGGGCACGATCCTCGGCCTGATCGGAAGCAATGGGGCCGGCAAGAGCACCGTGCTGAAGATCCTGTCCCAGATCACCGACCCCACGGAGGGCGAGGCCACCATCCGAGGCCGGATCGCCTCGCTGCTCGAGGTCGGCACCGGCTTTCATCCGGAGCTGACCGGCCGCGAGAACATCTTCCTGAACGGTGCGATGCTGGGCATGAGGCGGCTCGAGATCCGGGACCGGCTGGAGGAGATCATCGCGTTCTCCGAGGTCGGTGAGTTCATCGACACGCCGGTGAAGCGGTATTCCAGCGGCATGTACGTTCGCCTGGCCTTTGCGGTAGCCGCGCACCTGGAGCCCGAGGTGCTGGTGGTCGATGAGGTGCTGGCGGTGGGCGACGCAGCCTTCCAGAAGAAGTGCCTCGGCAAGATCGGAGACGTCGCCCGCGCCGGGCGCACCATCCTGTTCGTCAGCCACAACATGACCGCCGTCCAGAGCCTCTGCGACCGTGTTCTCTGGCTCCGCCAGGGACGCGTCGTCGACGACGGGCCTGCCGCGCGCGTGGTCCCCCGGTATCTCGCCAGCGCGCAGCCGTCGGTCGCCGAGCGGCTGTGGGACGACGCGGCAGGGGCGCCCGGCAACGAGAAGGTCCGACTCCGTCGCGCCCGGGTCGGCGCCGAAGACGGATCCGCGCCGGAGGCGATCACCACCCGCACGCCGCTCAGGCTGGAGTTCGAGTACTGGAACCTCCAGCCGGGCGCGCACCTCAATCTCAGCCTCCACGTGTACAACGAGCGTGGCATCCTGGTCTTCAACGCCTTGCCCGTGAACGAGGCCGTGTGGCAGGGCCGTCCGCTGCCGGTCGGCCTGTTCCGCGACGTCTGTCGGATTCCCGGCGATCTCCTCAACGACGGCGGGTACCGGATCGAGCTGCTCGTCGTCCAGGACGAAGGCACGGTGATCTGTCGATACGACGACATCCTCGCGTTCCACGTCCACGACAGCGTGGAGATGCGTGGCGCATGGTACGGAGACTGGGATGGCGTGGTGCGGCCCACGCTCGAATGGACCACGGAGTACCTCGGCGCCGGCGACGAGGCCGGCGCGGCCCGACCGAGCGGCACGAGCGCAATCCGGTGACGGGTTACCTTCACGCCCGGTACGCGGACTCGCTGCGGCAGGTCGGGGTCCCCCGGTTGCTCCCGCGGAGCGCGGGCTGGGTCCTCGAGCGGGCGATACCGGGCGCCGCCGACCGGGACGCCATGGGCTGCTATCCGCTCTTCGCTTGCCAGGACTGGTCGGCCCTGGCGGCGGACGTCGCGGAGCTGGGACAGGACCTGGTCTGCCTGTCGCTCGTCGCCGACCCGTTCGGCGGCTACGATGTCGCCGATCTCCAGCGCGTATTCCGGGACGTCTGCGTGCCGTTCAAGCACCACTTCGTCGTCGACCTCCGGCGCTCACCCCGGTCGTTCGTCTCCGCGCACCACCGTCGCAACGTGGCCCGCGCGGCCCGGGCGGTGGACGTCGATCTGTGCTCGGACCCCGCCGCGCACGCCGCCGAATGGGTGGACCTGTACGGGAACCTGATCGACCGCCATCGCATTGCCGGCATTTCGGCGTTCTCGCCGGCCGCGCTGACCGAGCAGCTGTCGGTGCCGGGGCTCTCGATGTTCCGGGCCGTCCATCGAGCCGAGACCGTCGGGATCGCGTTGTGGTACGTGCACGGGGAGGTGGCCGCGTACCATCTCGGCGCCTGTAGCGAGCGCGGGTACGCGCTCGGCGCCTCGTTCGTCCTGTTCGCGTACGCTATCGAGTGCTTCTCCAGGCGGCTGGCCTGGCTGAACCTGGGGGCGGGCGCCGGCGTCCGGCCGGACCCGGTCGACGGTCTGAGCCGCTTCAAGCGTGGATGGTCGACGGGTACCCGGCCCGCGTACTTCTGCGGCGCCGTCCTGGACCGTGGACGATACCGCGCGCTCGCGCGCGACCCCGACGTGGCGGCCACGTCCTATTTCCCCGCGTATCGACGCGGTGAGTTCCGGTAGTGGCGGAATCCCGACCACGCTCGGCCGGGGGCCGCGCCGCATGAGCGCCGGGCCGCGCCACGCGTTGATCCCGCTGGACTCGCGGACCGACTGGGACGCCGCGCTGACCGACGTTCCGCACGCCTTCGCGCACACCTGGGCGAGCTGTCAGGCGACCCACCTGACGACGGGGCTGCCGACCTATCTGTACCGTTTCGAGCTCGAACGGGTGCAGATCGTCTGTCCGATCGTCGAGCGCTCGTGCTCCGGACTCGTCGACATCGTGACGCCCTATGGGTTCTCGGGGTTCGCGGGAACGGACGAGTGTCCGGTCTTCCCGCGCCAGTGGGCGGAGTTTGCGGCCGCCCGCGGCTACGTCTGCGGATACGTCGGGCTGAACCCGCTGCTGTGGCGGGAGAGTTACGGGCGACCACCCGACGTGCACCAGTCCAACCACATCTACGTCCTGGATCTGTCGAAGAGCCTCGAGCATCTCTACGCTCATTTGTCGGAGAATCGCCGGCGACAGCTGCGGTCGTGGGATCACGACTCGCGGGCGCTCGCGCACGAGCGCCCCGCCCTGATCGACTTCGTCCTGCGACATCGCGATGAGTTCCTGGCCGCGCGCCGGGCCTCCCGCGCGTCGCATCTGTCGGCGAGCTCGCTGTCCCTGCTCCTCGGACAGGAGAACGTGTTTCTGGCCGGCGCCGGCCGGGACGGCATGCTCGAGGCGGTCTCGGCCTTCGCCTATACCGAGACCGTCGGCGACTTCCTGTTCAACGTGTCGGTCGCCGGCGGCGCGCGCCACTCGGCCCTGCTGATCTGGTACGCCGTCACCCGGCTCAAGGAGCTCAAGATTCCCGTCCTCAATCTCGGTGGCGGGATCGTCGAGAACGACAGCGTGGCGGAGTTCAAGAAGCGGTTCGGTGCGACGGCGCTCCCGCTGAAGAGCCTGAAGCAGGTCTACGATCGTTCCGCCTTCGAAGCGCTGTGTCGAGGGGCGGGCGTGGATCCGGACGACCGTGGCCGGTACTTCCCGCCCTACCGGAGACCGTAGCAGGGCCATGTACACGCGTTCCGCCCGGTACTACGACGCGCTCTACCATTTCAAGAACTACGAGGCCGAGGTTGGCATCCTCCACGACCTCATCCAGGCCGAGCATCCGGGCGCCCACACGCTACTGGACGTCGGCTGCGGATCCGGCCGGCACGTGCTGGCGTTGCAGCGTCACTACCGTGTCGAGGGCCTGGATCTCAACGGCGAGCTCCTCGTTCTGGCGGCCGGACGGTGCCCCGATGTCCCGCTGCACCAGGCCGACATGGTCGACTTCAGCCTGGGTCGGTCGTTCGACGTGGTGACGTGCCTCTTCAGCGCGATCGCGTGCGTCAAGGGCCTCGCGGACATGCGCGGCGCGGTGGCGAGCATGGCGCGCCACCTCAACCCCGACGGCCTGCTGCTGATCGAGCCCTGGTTCACCCCCGAGACGTACTGGACGGGGACCATCACGTCCAACTACGTCACCCGGCCCGACCTCCGGATCGCCTGGATGTACACGAGCGAGCGCGAGGGCTCTGTCTCGGTGCTGGACATCCACTATCTCGTGGGCACGCCCCAACGCGTGGAGCACTTCACGGAACGACACGAGCTCCAGCTCTTCACGCCCGCGCAGTACCTCGAGGCGCTGCGGGACGTGGGGCTGGTCGGGGAGTTTCGCGCGGACGGGTTCTTCGGGCGAGGCATGTACGTCGGCCGACGGCGGCCGCCGCGGTGAAGCAGTCGATCGACGACCTGGCCGTATTCGGCGGCCGCCCCGCGTTCGCGGAGCGCCTGCACGTCGGCCGTCCAAACGTCGGCGACCGTGACCGTCTGCTCGCGCGTATCAACGACATGCTCGATCGCCGCTGGCTGACCAACAGCGGCCCGTTCGAGCAAGAGTTCGAGCAGCGTATCGCCGCGCTGGCCGGCGTGCGTCATTGCGTGGCGATCTGCAACGCGACCGTCGCGCTGGAGATCGCCATCCGCGCCCTCGGCCTCTCGGGCGAGGTGATCGTCCCGTCCTTCACGTTCATCGCCACCGCCCACGCCCTGCAATGGCAGGAGATCACGCCGGTGTTCTGCGACATCGACGCGGAGACCCACACCATCGATCCGGGCCGCATCGAGTCGCTGATCACGCCGCGCACGACGGGCATCATCGGGGTCCACCTGTGGGGCCGCCCCTGCGCCATCGACGCCGTCACGGCGATTGCCCGCCGGCGCGGGCTCCGGGTGCTGTTCGACGCGGCGCACGCGTTCGCCAGCACCTACCAGGGCCGCATGATCGGCGCGTTCGGGGACGCCGAGGTGTTCAGCTTCCACGCCACGAAGTTCCTCAACAGCTTCGAGGGGGGCGCCGTGGTGACGAACGACGACGGGCTGGCGGCTCGGATGCGGCTGATGAAGAACTTCGGGTTCGTGGACTACGACGATGTGGGGTACGTGGGCACCAACGGCAAGATGAGCGAGGTGTCGGCGGCCATGGGGCTGACCTCGCTCGAGAGCATCGACCTCTTCATCGAGTCGAACGCGCGGAACTATCAGGTCTACATCCGGCAGCTGAGCGGGATACCCGGCGTGAAGCTGGTCGGCGGCCCGACCGACGAGCGGCTCAACTATCAATACGTGGTGATCGAGGTCGACGAGCGGGCCTCGGGACTGAGCCGCGACGAGATGCAGGCCGTCTTGCAGGCCGAGAACGTCCTGGCCCGGCGCTATTTCTACCCCGGCTGTCATCGGATGGAGCCGTACCGTTCGTACTTCCCGCACGCGGGGCTCCTGCTCCCGGTGACCGAGGCCGTCGCCGAGCGCGTGCTGTCCCTGCCGACCGGCACCGCGGTCGGCGCGCCGGAGGCGGAGGCCGTGTGCCAGCTCATCCGGTTCGCGGTAGCGCATCGCAACGAGATCAAGGATCGTCTCGCCCGCCATGCGACTGCCGCCGACGGCCCCGCGCCTCGTGCCACGGGCGGTCACGAGGGGCCTCGGCCGGTGGTGCGGGCTCGCGATGGGGGACCCCGGTGAAGGTCAGCGTCGTCGTCACGGCGTACAACCACGTGCGGTTCATGGCCCGGGCGCTCGACAGCGTCCTCGAGCAGGACGCGACTTTCGACTGGGAAGTGATCGTCGGCGACGACTGCTCGCAGGACGGCACTCGGGACGTCATCCGCGACTACGAGCGGCGTCATCCCGCGCTGATCCGGACCGTGTTCCCGACACGGAACCTCGGGGCGGCCGGACGCGACCTGTTCGTGGAGACGCTGCGCGAGAGCCAGGGCCGGTTCATCGCGATGCTGGACGGCGACGACTACTGGACGGCCCCCGACAAGCTGCGGCGGCAAGTGGACTTCCTGGACGCGCATCCCGAGTGCTCCATGTGCTACCACAACGTGCTGGTGCTCCGGGAGGACGGGGCCGCCCCGCCCGCCCCATCGCTTCCGCCGGGGCACCCGCCGTTCTCGGAGACCAAGGATCTGCTGTGGACGTGCTTCATCCCCTCGTGCTCGCCGATGGTCCGCCGCGAGGTGGTCGAAAAACTTCCGCCGTGGTACCTGGCGACGCCGTGGGCGGACTACGCGCTCTACGTGCTCGCGTCGGAGTATGGACGTCTCGGCTACATCGACGACGTCATGGGCGTGTACCGGATTCACGCGGGCGGAGTTTGGTCCGGTCTCGATCGGGCTGCCAGGATTCACGGTGTCCTGCGCAGCGTCGAGACGCTCGGCGAGGGCATCCGCCGACGTCACCGAAGGACGATCCGGCAGATCCGAGCCTACCAGCACTACAAGCTGGCCCGTCTCCACGTCGAACGCGGCGACACCCGGCCGGCGATCCACTCGCTGCTGACGTCGCTCTGGCTCGATCCAGGCGCCACCGGCGCGGGGCGCCACCGTCTGATGCGTCTGGCCTGGCGGATCGCCCGTTGCGCCGCGGCGGCGACCCGCACGGCCGTGCTCTCACGCTCGGAACATCCGCGCCAGCCGGCTCCGTAGAGACCGGCTGACGCTCGCATCGTCTTGCGGAGCGGGCCGAGGGCGACCACAGATGACGAGGATGCTGCGCAAGTGGTAGACTTCACCACCTCACGCCGGGGTAGCTCAGAGGCAGAGCAACTGATTCGTAATCAGTAGGTCGCGGGTTCAACTCCCGCCCCCGGCTCCAGTACTTACACGACACCCGGACCTCCCGACCGACCCTCCGTTGCTCAATCTCGCTCAGCTTGACCCTCGGGCGACTGATCTGCGAAGATCGAAGTGCATCACTGAGCGCGGGGCATCGACTCCGCCGCCAACCTCGCCGGGCAACCGGAGAAGGTGGCAAGGGCACCAAGCCCGATGCGGCGCCGAGAGGGCGCAAGGAGACCGACATGATCGACGCGTTCAAGACCAACGGCAGCTCGCCGCCCGACATCCACGTCGAGAACCATCGCTCGCTGTACTTGCTGCGTCCCGCCCACGACCGGGCCGGCATGTGGCTCCGCGACCACGTGGCCGAGGACGCGCAGTGGTTCGGCAACGCTCTCGTGGTCGAACCCCGCTTACGTGGCGGACATCGTCAACGGCTCCGTCCAGGCCGGCCTGGAGGTGGCATGATGGCCGCCTTCTATTTCGTCCGCTGGCTGATTCCCGGTCAGGACCCCAAGGGATCCCAGACCTTCGCCACCCTGGGCGCGGTCCGCTCGTTCGTGCGCCGGGGCCAGTACGCGCACCCCTCCTGGACCGCCCAGATCGTCCGCCACGAGGGCGGGGAGCAGACCGTGGTCGAGGAGGTGCGGTGATGGCGGACCGCGTGAAGTCCACCAAAGAGACGGTGTCCGCCTACGGGAAGGGCCGTTCGCGCCGCTGGCGGTGGTCCGCGCGCATCTGGCCCGCTGGCGCCACGAAGAGCCAGCAGTAGCGGAGGCAGGGCTTCGAGACGCAGGAGGCTGCCGCCGACGACATGGGCCGCGTCTTGGCCGCGCTGCGCGAGGGCCGGTCGACGACGATGGCGGCGGCGGGCGTCCCCGCCGATCACGCTCGGCCAAGCGCTTGACCGGCTGCTCACCGAGAAAGCCAGGAAGAAGACCGTCGCCGAGTACGGCCGCATCGCGAACCACCTACGCGCGGCGTTCGGAGCCGACACGCCGCTGCCCGAGGTCAAGGCCGCCAGGATCTCCGAGTACCGCGCCGAGCGCATGTCGACGCCGAGCGCGCGGACCGGGCGCGCGCTCAAGGCCGCCTCGGTGAACCGGCCGCTGGCTGTCCTGCGGCACCTGCTCAAGGTCGCGCACGAGGAGTGGGGACTGACCCCGGCGCCACCGCGCGTCCGCCTGGAAGCGCCGGCGTCCGACTACACGAGGCCTACGCGCCCGCCGCGCGCGCGAGGTCGCCAACGTCGAGCGCCTGGTGGGCGCCGGCGGCCGACTGCGGTCATACTGGCACTGGGTGCTCCCGCAGCAGATCAAGGCCGGCATCGCGCCGTCGCCAGGGCTCATCACGGCGGCTCAGCGGTCGCGGAGGGAGTGGGCGTCGTGAAGCTGGGGGCACCGGGAAGAAGCGTTCTCAAGTGCGTCGGGGTCTACTTCTTGGCCAGTTCATCGCGCCCTGGTCGGGGCGTTCGTGCGCTCGCGGACAGCGGCATGGCGGGGACCGTCGTGCTGTTCATCATGGTCATTGTGCGCGCGTACAAGCAGCGGCAGCGGGCGCGTGGCCGCCTGATGTCGTGGGACGCGCTCCGTTCGGCAGCCGCCGGCCGGTCCCCACTGGTTGGCGCTGGTGGGCCGGCATCGCGTCCGATGTGCTCACCATGACCTGCCTGGTGGCGATGCTCGCGTTCTGGGTATGGCTGTTGCGGCTGCTCGTCGTGGGGCTGCTCGTCGCGGCGGGGCTCATTCGGTGACCCAGACGACCTGGGGCGCCGGGGGCTCGCGGTTGTCGGCGCCGCCGGCCGCTGCTACGGTGGGCAGCGTCGACGGGCGAGAGGGACGAAACCGGGCGAGCAATCTGGATGGAGGACCCCGTGATGAAGACACTGATCGTCGCCTTGTGCTGTGCGGTGTTGCTGGGAGGGTGCGCGATCGCGCACGGGCCGGTGACCGCGGCCGTCACGCTCGACATGAAGGGGCCGGTGTCCGCGGGGCCTGCCATGACCAGCCAGAAGGTCGGCCGCGCCGAGGCCTGGGGCATCCTGGTCTACTCGACGGGCGACGCCAGCATCTCGGCGGCCATGGCCAACGGCGGCATCACGCGGATCCATCACGTGGATCAGGAGACGACCAACATCCTGGGCATCTACGCCAAGTACATCACGGTCGTGCACGGCGAGTAGCGGCCGGCCCCGCGCCAGCCGGACCGGCGACTACGGTCCGGCTGGCATTGCGGCCGCCGGCGAATGCGTTATCGTCCGCGACTGTGGACACGACACCGACCACCAGCCGCAGCCACGACCGCGGAGCCGTTGCTCAATCTCGCTCAAGAAGAACAAGATCCGTGTCGTCTGCTGTCGTCGGCTGTCAGATGCTGTCGTCCATCGGTGCTGTTGAAGTCCACGCCCCTGAAGGTAATCTCGCGCAACATCGCGACGTAGAAGAACATCGAGAAACGCGGAGCCAGCCATTCGTAATCAGTAGGTCGCGGGTTCAACTCCCGCCCCCGGCTCCAACTTCGAGCCGAGAAATACGCAGTTACGCGGCAGGAACTTCCGAGGCGTGCTCCCGAACAGGCCCTTGCGCTGATCCTTGCGCTGAAACCGAAGCGGTCTCAGCGCTGCGCGGGCGCTCGGTCCTGACGATCTCGGTGTGCAGGTGCTCGGGCGCCAGGTGTGCGTAGCGCATCGTCACCGCCAGAGAGGCGTGCCCGAGCAGGCGCTGCAGCGCCGGCAGCGAACCGCCCCGCATCACGAACCAGCTCGCGAAGAGGTGCCGGCAGCCGTGCAGCGTGAAGGGCTCCTCGAGCCGGTCCAGCCTCGCGGCCTCGACCGCGTTCTCGAACGCCGTGCGCACCGGCCATACACGGCCCTCACGGGGGCCGGGAAGGGCCGCCAGGACCTCGTAGACGGCCTGCCGCATGGGGACCCTCGCGGCGCTTGCCGGACTTCGTCTTCTCCAGGCGCAGGACGCCGCGGCTGAAGTCGACCCGGTCCCAGGTTCAGCCCGAGGAGCTCGGCACCGCCGTAGGCCGCTCTCCAGTGCCACAGTGACCAGGCTCGCCAGGTGCTTTGTCCGGCTGGCCCGGCTGGCCTCGAGTAGGCGGGCCTCCTCGTCCGGCTCGAGCCAGACGATCGGGCCCCCGGGCTCCCGCTCCAGCCTGATCCGCGGCACCCGATCGAGCACCTCCCACTCCTCGACCGCGAGCTGGAGCAGATGGCGCAGGACCGCGAGGGGCCGGTTGACGGCGGCTGCGGTGAGCCGCCGCCCAGTGCGCGGTGACCTTGCGCCGAGCCGCTCGGCCTTGTACTCGCTGATGCACGCGGCGCCCGTGATGAAACGGCAGGGCGAGGGGTCGATTATTAGCACGGCCAGCGTCGCGGCCCTCCGGGACGGCTCGGGCCATATCTACAGTACGGCGAGGCGGCGGTGATTCATCTCACCCGATCGGTCGCGATGGAACTCGGCGAGAGCGGCGTTCGAGTGAACTGCATCTGTCCGGGGGGCATTGCAACGCCGATCTTCGGTAAAGCGCGCGGCCTGTCCCCCGATCAGGCGGATGCGACCGTACCACTCATGAAGGGGGTGCTCGAGGGCTCCCAGCCCATCAAGCGTGCCGGATTGCCGGAGGACATCGCCCGCGCGGCGCTTTGGCTGGCGAGCGATGAGTCGAGCTTTGTCAACGGTCACGCACTCGTCGTTGATGGCGGACTCACGGGCGGGCGGCCGTGGTCCGAGACGCAGCGGAGTCGTGCGAGGTTGCGTGACGCGCTGGAGTTAGCGCCGAAGGAGTAACGACGGAACAGGATGGAGCACGCACCCTAGAAAACACTTCGGCGCACCAACGACGATGTACCGCGAGATGGGCATGACCTACTGGCTGGAGAAGGCGGAGGCGGAAGCGACGGAACTCGGGAAGATAAACCGACTCGCGAACCCAACCCGGATTTGACCCATCCCCACCCCCCGCGCTATCGTCGCCAGACCTGAGCCGCGCCCGGCGCGTGGGGAGCAGGCGATGAAGTGTCCCCGGTGCCAGCATGAGAATCGCGCGAAGGCGAAGTACTGCGAGGAGTGTGCGACGCCCCTGAGGGCGGTGAGTTCGGGTAGCCCTCCGTCGCCCTCGTACACAGAAGTCACGACCGCCCTGAGTGAGGCTCTGGAGCAGCAGACGGCGACGAGCGAGATCCTGCGCGTCATAAGCCGCTTGCCGACCGATCTCCAATCGGTCCTGGACGCGATGGCCGAGCGAGCGGCGCGGCTCTGCGATTCCGTCGATGCCGCCATGTTCCTTGTCGACGGGGACGCACTCCGCCGCGTCGCTCATCACGGACCGATCCCTCCGACTGGCGCGACGACTCCCCTGGTGCGCGGGTTTGTGAATGGCCGCGTCGCGCTCGAACGGCGAGAGATTCACCTCGCGGATCTCCAGGCCGAGACAGACGAGTTTCCGGAGGGAAGTGCGGAAGCGCAACGCGTCGGGTGGCGGACCACACTCGCCGTTCCGCTAATGAGGGAGAACACGGTCCTGGGAACGATCGCGATTCGTCGGACCGAGATTCGAGCTTTCAGCACGCAGCACATTGATCTGTTGAAAACCTTCGCCGATCAGGCGGTCATCGCCATCGAGAACGTGCGGCTCTTCACTGAGACGAAAGAGGCGCTCGAGCAACAGACGGCCACGGCAGAAGTCCTGCGAGTGATCTCTAGCTCGCCGACTGATGTGCAGCCGGTGCTGGACACCGTGGTCGAGAGCGCGGTCAGGCTCTGCGGCGCGTATGACGCCCGTCTGTGGCAGCTCGAGGGCGACCGGCTCGTTCGGGCCGCGGCGGCGGGCCCGCTGCTCGAGGAGTCGGCGGCCTGGCTTCCGCTCGATCCGGAGCTTCCGTCGCCGCGCGCCTTCCTGGAGCGACGGACCATTCATTTCGACGTGCCGGCAATCGTGGCCGCCCACGCCGAGGGCTTCCCCGCCCTGCAGCGTCTCGGCCTCAAGTCGGGACTCGCGACGCCGCTGCTGCGCGAAGGCAAGCCGATCGGCGTGCTCGCGGTGCGCCGCCAGGAAGCGACGCGTTTCTCCGACAAGCACGTCGAGCTCCTTCAGATATTCGCCGATCAGGCCGTGATTGCGATCGAGAATGTCCGGCTCTTTACCGAATTGCAGGAGAAGAATCGTGCGCTCACACAGGCCCACGCGCAGGTGACGGAGGCGCTGGAGCAGCAGACTGCGACGAGCGACATCCTCCGAGTGATTTCGCGCTCGCCCACCGATGCGCAGCCGGTGTTCGACACGATCGTGGAGAGCGCCACGAGGCTCTGCCGCGGGCTGTTCGGTGCGTTGGTGCGGTATGACGGAGCGCTGGTCGACTTCGTCGCACATCACAACTTCCCTCGCGTGGCGCTCGACGAGGTGCAGCGCATCTGGCCGACGCCGCCGGCCCGTACCAGCGGAGCCGGGCGGGCCATCCTCGAGCGTGCCGTCGTACAGATCCCGGACATCGAGCTCGATCCGGAGTACGGACTTCAACGACTGTCGCGTGCGGTGGGGCATCGCAGCAGTGTCTACGTCCCGATGCTTCGGGACGGCACCCCCATCGGAGTAATCGTCGTGGCCCGCGCGGAGCCTGGCCGTTTCCCGGAGAACGAGGTCGAGCTCCTGAAGACGTTCGCGGACCAGGCGGTGATCGCCATCGAAAACGTGCGGCTGTTCAAGGAGTTGGAGACCCAGACCGCCGCACTGACGCGCTCTGTGGACCAGCTCACGGCGCTGGGAGAGGTCGGCCGCGCCGTCAGCTCCACGCTCGATTTGGAGACCGTGCTGACGACGATCGTCTCGCGCGCGGTCGAGCTCTCGGGGCTCGATGGGGGCGTGGTGTTTGAGTATGACGAGGCCGCCGAGGAGTTTGTCCAGCGGTGGCGACA
>Ga0075429_100000251_pt1 | contig 36947 bp, 27 predicted proteins | sample RhiMetdeltSRZDD3_FD_75295 | JGI IMG/M metagenome (GOLD analysis project Ga0075429, IMG submission 75295) | Populus rhizosphere microbial communities from Tennessee, USA - Rhizosphere MetaG P. deltoides SRZDD3 | ecosystem: Host-associated > Plants > Roots > Rhizosphere > Soil | place: USA...
CGCGACGCCGCACGACACCGCCACGATCTCGGTGGCCACGCCCTTCTCCTTCAGGCGCACCGCCTCCTCCACCGCGATCTCGTCGAACGGGTTCATGCTCATCTTCACGTTGGCGATGTCCACCCCCGTGCCGTCCGACTTCACCCGCACCTTGACGTTGAAGTCGAACACCCGCTTGACGGGAACGAGGACTTTCATGCCTTGGCTTCCTCCAGGTTGACGATGCGCGAGAACAGGTGCCGGTACTCGCGATCCGTCTCACCGCCGAAGCGCGGATCGCCGTTCTCCGCGAAGGCGGCGTCGATGGCCTTCCAGTCCTCGGGGCGCAGATGCCGCTGCGCGGCGGGCAGGATCACGCCCTCCTCGCGCCCCATGTGGTCCCAGAGGAACGTCGCGTAGTGCGACACGGCCGCCTCGAGCGCCGCGACGGCATCGCGGCGCGCAAGCACGTCCGCCGGGTTCGCCAACCGCTCTACCAACCCGGCCAGCTCGTCCACCAGGGCGCGGTCGCGCTCGTGCTGCCGCTCCAGTTCCTCGAGCTCGGGATTCACGGCCGAGGTGCGCGACCGCAAGCGCTCGAACAGGTGTTCCTCTTCCTTCGGGTGGTGCAGCGCCACCGGGAAGGAACGCACGTAGTGCACGATGCCGCGCATGACGCGCAGGTCCGGCGTGGCGTCCGCCTGGCGTGCGGCGGCCAGCGCGTGCATCCACGCATGGAGCACGGCGGCGAGCGAGCGATGCTCGTCGCGGATGATCCCGATGGCCCGCGCGGGCGCAGACGGCTCGCTCGCCGACGCGACCAGCACCGGAGTGCCCGCGTTCATCAGCACCGCGAGGGTCTGCGAGCCGAGCGCCATGCCGAGGCGCGAGCGGCGCCCGTGCGAGGCCATGACGATCAGGTCGCAGCCGTGCGAGCGGGCCGCCGCCACGATGGCCGAAGCCGGGCGGTCCTCCACCGCGTGCACGGAGTCGCAAGGCACCCCGTGGGCGCGAGCGGCGGCCTCGGCCTTGGCGAGGATCTCCCGCGCCTTGCCGGCAAAGGCATACGCGAAGTCCTCCGGCGACGTGGCGCGCATGATCTCGGCGTCGCTGCCCAGCGAAGCGGCCTCGTCGGCCACCGCGTGGAAGAAGGTGACGCGCGCGCCGAGCGTGCGTGCCAGGCCCACGGCGTTGCCGATGAGTTCGATGGAAAGATCCGTGTCGTCGACGGGGACCAGCATGTGGCGGTACATGAGCCACCTCCTCCATAGGTGCACGCAAGTGCGGGATCGAAGGGATGCTAGGTGCCGGGAGACGCCGCCTCCCTCCCCGCGGCGGGGGGGAACCCCCATTCCGCGTCGGGGACGGGGGGCTACCATGGCCTCGATGGCCGCGAGGGGGGTCGCCCGGCGCACCGGTCCCCTCGCGGGTCTGCGGCTTCCTGACCCCGTGCTCCGTGGCCCAACCCGCCTCCCCCGTCTCTGCCGACGACCTGCTGCTCAAGGTGACGCCGCCGCGCGCGTCCCGGCATCTCGTGCCGCGGGCCCGCCTGTCGGCCGATGCCGACGACTTGCGCGACGCGCCGCTTCTGCTCGTGCAGGCGCCGGCGGGCTTCGGCAAGACGTCGCTGCTCGCGCAGTGGCGGCTCGAGCACCTGGCGCGCGGCGGCGTCGTGGCGTGGCTGGCCGCGCAGCCGCGGGACGACCCGCAGCGCCTCGTGCGCAGCCTCGCGCTCACGGTTCGTATCGCCGGCGGGCGGCCGACCTTCGGCCAGCCGGTGCTCGCTGCCGGCGGGGCCAACGGCCTCGAAGGCATCACGGTCTGGCTGGCCGAGGTGGCGCAGACGGCCCTGGACCTCGTGCTCATGGTTGACGAGGTGGACCGGCTGCCGGACGCCTCTCGCGACGCGCTCGCGTACCTGGCGCGCAACGCGCCGCCCAACCTGCGCATCGTGCTCGCCGCACGTCCCGAGGCCCGGCTCGGGCTGGAGGATCTGCTGGCCTACGGGCACGGCGCGACGGTCGGGCCGGAGTCGTTGCGCTTCCGCCGGGAGGAAACGCTCGAGCTGGTGCGCAGCCGCTTCGGCACGCGCGTGGACCGCGACACCGCGGCGCGGCTGCACGACGTCACCGAGGGCTGGCCGCTCGGGCTGCAGCTGGCGCTCTCGCTGATGGCCAGCAGCTCCGACCCGCAGGCCGAGGTCTCGGCCATGGCGGCGCACGGCGGTGCGCTGCACGGGCAGCTGCTCCAGCGCCTGCTCGCCAACCTCGCTGCCGCGGACGTCGAGTTCCTGATCCGCGTCGCGGTCCCCGATCTGCTGCATCCGGCGCTCGCCGAGGCGATCACCGGCGATGCCGGCGCCACCGAGCGGCTCGCCCGGCTGGCGCGGGACACGCCGATCGTGACGGCTGCCGAGCATGGCGACTGGCTGCACATGCACGCGCTGGCGCGCGAGGAGCTGCGCCGGCGCTTCGTCCTGCTGCCGCCGCTCGAGCAGGCGTCACTGCATGCGCGCGCCTCCCGGTGGCTCGCGGAGCACGGGTTCGTCGAGTCGGCGGCGCGCCATGCCTACGCCGCCGGTGAACGGGAGCTGGCGTACGAGTTGGCCGAGCGCAGCCTCTACGAATCGCTGATGACCCAGGGCCGCCAGGACGCGGTGCTCGAATGGCTGGACCGGCTGCCGAGCGAGGAGATCGACCGCCGTCCGCGGCTGCTGCTCGCGGCGGCGTGGACACTGGCGCTCAGCGACCGCCACGAGGAGGCGAGCCGGCTGGTGGAGCGCATCCTGGCGCCGGCGGCCGCGAGTCCCGCGCTGCGCTGCGAGTGCGCGCTCATCCTCAGCGGCGCCGCGGTCTTCGCCGACGACCCCGATCGCTTCGCGGCGCTGCACGACCCCTGGGCGAAGGATCCGCCGCTCACCGACCCGCTGCTGCTGCAGGTGCACGCCAATCGCGCGGCCTTCCGCACGCTGCTCGACGGAGAACCCGCCCTCGCCCGGCTGCGCCAGCAGCACGCGCCGCGCAGCGACGCGCTGCCCGCGCTGGGGTATGTCGCGCGCTGGGGCGATTTCATCCATGGCCTCACCTACCTGTGGGAAGGACAGGTGCGGCTCGCCGAGCAGCTGCTGAAGCCCGCGCTCGGGCGCGCGGAGGTCGACCTCGGCCGACGCGCCCCGTTCACCTGCATGCTCGCGGCGCTGCTCGCGGCGGCCCTGTGGGAGCGCGACCGGCCCGACGACGCGACGGCCGCGCTCGCCAACCGGCTCGACGTGATCGAGCACAGCGGACTGCCGGAAGCGGTGCTGGTGGCCTTCCGCACGCTGGCGCGCATCGGCGCCGCCGAAGGCGCGGAGCACCGCGCCCTGGAGCTGCTCGGCGCGCTCGACGCCGTCGGCACCGCGCGCGGCCTGCCCCGCCTGCGCATCGCCGCGATGGCGGACCAGGTGCGGCTGCATGCGCGCCGCTTCCGGCCCGAGACCTGCCGGGAGCTCGTCGCCCGGATCGAGGCGCTGCTGGCCGATCCGTCCCTGCCGGCGGGCCCGCTGTGGCGCCGGCAGGCCGAGCTGCTGCGCGACGTGGCCCAGGGCCACGCCGCCATCGCCGCGCAGGACTGGCGCCGCGCGCTCGAGCCGCTCGCGCGCGCCGCCGGGCAGGCGCGTGCGCTCAAGCAGGGCCGCCTGCAGATCGAGATGCTGGGCTTGCGCGCCTTCGTGATGGACCGCTGCGGCGAGAAGTCGCGCGGGCTGCTGCGCGAGGCGATCGACCTCGCGCAGACGTACGGCCTGCTGCGCGTGTTCGGCGACGCGCATCCGGCGCTGGGCGACTGGGTGCGCCAGGTGACGCAGGAGGAGAGCGGCGCGGCGGCCGGCGGGCCCGGGCCGCTGGCCGCACCCATCCGCACGGCGGTCACCCCGCCACGCGAGGCTGCGCCCGCGCGCGTCGCGCCCAGCATGGCGCTCACGCCCAAGGAGCGCGAGGTGCTGGAGCTGCTCGCCCGCAACCTCTCCAACAAGGAGATCGCGCTCGCGCTGCAGGTCGGCGAAGAGACCATCAAGTGGCACATGAAGAACCTGTTCGCCAAGCTCGACGCGGGCACGCGCAAGCAGGTGGTGTCGCGGTCGCGGATCCTCGGTCTGCTGCCGGACGCCTAGCGCCACGCGGCGGCCGCAGGCCGCTCGTCCTTCATGCTGGAGTCCCCTCCCGGAGGGGGCTGGGGGAGCCCTATGTTCACCCGGAGGGGGAGGGGTGGGGTCAAGCCCCACCCACCCCCCTCTGCGATGGGGGGCCGGCCGGCGAGCCCCGTCCCTAACCTTGTCGCCGACGCAACAGGAGACAAGCCGATGTCCACCTCCCCCCTCGACGCCCCCGCCATCCTGCGCGCCGGCACGCTGGCCGACTCGATCAAGGTCGAGCCGCTCACCTGCACCATCGGTGCGGAGCTCACCAACGTGCAGCTCGGGGTCGCCTCGCGCGATCCGGCGCTGGTGGCTGAGATCCGCGCGCTGCTGCTCGAGCACAAGGTGCTCTTCTTCCGCGACCAGGACATCACCCGCGACGAACACGTGGCGTTCGCGCGGCATTTCGGCGAGCTGGAGGACCATCCGGTGGCGGGCAGCGACCCGGACCACCCGGGGCTGGTGCGCATCTACAAGTCGCCGGATCAGCCGATCGACCGCTACGAGAACGCCTGGCACACCGACGCCACGTGGCGCGAGCGGCCGCCGTTCGGCTGCGTGCTGCGCTGCGTCGAGTGCCCCCCGGTGGGCGGCGACACGATGTGGGCCAACATGGCCGAGGCCTACGCGCGCCTGCCCGACGACGTCAAGGCGCGCATCGCGTCGCTGCGCGCGCGCCACAGCATCGAGGCGAGCTTCGGCGCGGCGATGCCGGTCGAGCAGCGCCTCGCGCTGAAGGCCAAGTACCCCGACGCCGAGCATCCCGTGGTGCGCACGCACCCGCAGACCGGCGAGAAGATCCTCTTCGTCAACGCCTTCACGACGCACTTCACCAACTGGCACACGCCGGCCAACGTGCGCTTCGGCCAGGACGCCAATCCCGGCGCCGCGCTGCTGCTGAACTACCTCGTGAGCCAGGCCTTCATCCCCGAGTTCCAGGTGCGCTGGCGCTGGCGCCGCAACAGCATGGCGATGTGGGACAACCGGTCCACGCAGCACTACGCGGTGATGGACTACCCGCCGTGCCACCGCAAGATGGAACGCGCCGGGATCATCGGCGACACGCCGTTCTGAGCCGCCGTGCCGCAGGCGCGTGCCTCCTTTCGACGCCGGGCCGCCGGCCCGACGTCCCACGATTCGACCCACTGAACACAGGACTTCTGCTGCCATGAACTTCCTCGACGGATCCCTGTTCCCGGAGAACCAGGACAAGCTCGTGATCACCTGCGCCCCCTACGGGCCCGAATGGATGCCCTCCGACTTCCCGCAGGACATTCCGGTCACGATGGACGAGCAGATCCAGAAGGCCGTGGACTGCTACAACGCCGGCGCGACGGTGCTGCACGTGCACGTGCGGGAGCTCGACGGCAAAGGCTCCAAGCGCCTGTCCAAGTTCAACGAGCTGCTCGCCGGCATCCGCGCGCGAGTGCCGGACATGATCCTGCAGGTGGGCGGCTCGATCTCGTTCGCCCCCGAGAACGACGGCGATACCGCCAAGTGGCTCTCCGACGACACGCGCCACATGCTGGCCGAGCTCACGCCGCGTCCGACCAGGTGACGATCGCGGTCAACAGCAACCAGATGAACGTGGTCGAGCAGATGACCGAGGCCGACATCGCCGGCACCTCGCTCGCCGATTCCGCGATGTACAAGGCCTACCGCGAGATGACCATCCCCGCCGGTCCCGGGTGGGTGGAGGAGCACATCCGGCGCCTGTCGGACAAGGGCATCCAGACGCACTTCCAGCTGGCCAACATCGCGCAGCTCGAGACGGTGGAGCGCATGATGCGCCGCGGCGTCGCCAACGTGCCGCTCATCCTCACCTGGGTGGCGATCGGCGGCGGCTTCGAGGCGCCCAACCTCTACAACCTCGCCAACTTCGTGCGCGCGGTGCCGGACGGCGCCGTGCTGACGCTCGAGACGTCGATGCTCAACGTGCTGCCGCTCAACATGTTCGCCATCGCCATGGGCCTGCACGTGCGCTGCGGCATCGAGGACAACATCTGGACCCAGGACCGCAAGTCGAAGATGGGCTCGGTCAAGCAGATCGAGCAGCTGGTTCGCATCTCGCGCGAATTCGGCCGCGAGGTGGCCGACGCCAAGGAGGCGCGCCGCATCTACCGCATCGGCGAGTTCTATCGCGACGCGGACGAGACGCTCGCGCGCAACGGCTACGCGCCGAACCGGCGCTACGGCCAGCGCGGCTTCCTGCAGCGCGCGGCATGAGCCTCCCGGTCGACCCGCCGATGTCCACGTCGACCGTGCTGATCGTGCCGGGCTTGCGTGACCACGCGCCGGCGCACTGGCAGACGCTGCTCGAGGCCGAGCTGCGGGCGCTCGGCCGGCCGGTGCGTGGCGTGCCGCCGATGGGCCGGGCCGACCTGGACTGCGCGAAGCGGGTGGCCGCCATCGAGCGCGCCGCGTGCGCGATCGACGGCCCGCTCGTGATCGTCGCGCACAGCGGCGGCTGCATCATGGTCGCGCACTGGGCGCGCACCACGGCGCGGCCGGTCGCCGGCGCGCTGCTCGCCACGCCGCCCGACTTCGAGGAAGGACTGCCGGAAGGCTATCCGACGATGCAGGAGCTGCTCGAGAGCGGCTGGCTGCCGGTGCCGCGCGACGCGCTGCCGTTCCCGAGCATCGCGGCGCTCAGCCGCAACGACCCGCTCGGGCGGCACGAGCGCGTCGCGGGCCTGGCCCACGCGTGGGGCAGCCGCAGCGTCGAGCTGGGCGACGTGGGCCATCTCAATCCCGCCTCGGGCTTCGGCCCGTGGCCGCGGGCGCTGCCGCTGATCGACGAACTGACCGTCGCCGCGTGAGCGCGGCGGCCTGTCCAAGACCGACATCCAAGGAGAAGACCATGGCCCACGCCATCCGCCTGCACGAGACCGGCGGCCCGGAGGTGCTCAAGCTCGAGACGACGAACGTCGGCGAACCCGGCCCGGGCCAGGCCCGGGTGCGCCACACGTACGTGGCGGTGAACTTCATCGACATCTACTTCCGCACCGGCCGCTATCCGATGCCGCTGCCCAACGGGCTCGGCTCCGACGCCGTCGGCGTCGTGGAGGCCGTCGGTCCCGGCGTCACCGACATCCGGCCGGGCGACCGCGTGGGCTACCTGCTCGGGCCGCAAGGCGCCTACGCCGACGTGCGCGTGATGCCGGCCGACGTGCTGATCCCGCTGCCGGACGGCGTGGCAGACAGCACCGCGTCGACGCTCATGATGAAGGGCATGACGGCGCAGTACCTGTTCCGTCAGGTGTACCCGCTGAAGGGCGGCGAAACGATCCTCTATCACGCCGCCGCCGGCGGCGTCGGGCTCATCGCCTGCCAGTGGGCCCGCGCGCTCGGCGTACACATGATCGGCACGGTGAGCAGCGACGAGAAGGCGGAGATCGCCAAGGCGCACGGCTGCGAGCACGTCATCGTCACCGCGCGCGAGGACATCGCCAAGCGGGTGCGCGAGATCACCGGCGGCAAGGGCGTTCCGGTGGTGTACGACTCGGTGGGCAAGGACACGCTGATGGCGTCGCTCGACAGCCTGCAGCCGCGCGGCACGCTGGTGAGCAACGGCACCAGCTCGGGCCCGGTCACGATCGACACGACGCTGCTGGCGGTGAAAGGATCGCTGTGGATCACGCGCCCCGCAATGATCCACTACGCCACGCCGCGCTCGCACATGCTGGCGATGGCGCGCGAGCTGTTCGAGCTGGTGCTCGCCGGCAAGATCCGCAGCGAGCCGAGCCGCACCTACGCGCTCGCGGACGCCGCCGAGGCGCAGCGCGCGCTGGAAGCGCGCCGCACGACCGGCGCCACCGTGCTCGTGCCCTGACGCCGCGGCGACACGAGACGAGCCCGCCCGCTGCCGAGCTTCCTCAACCGCATGCACGGCGTCGCGCCGGACCAGTCGGCCATGGCCCCCCTCGCGCTGCTGCGCGCCGCGCGCATCTATGAAGCCGACATGCGCCGCGCCGCCGACGCGCCGCTCGACACCGACACCGTTTCACCGCCGGGCGCGCGCAACGCGCTCGCCTGATCACCCCCGGCTTTTCCAGATCGAACGAGGACCCGAATCATGATCGGACAGATGATGCAGCAGCCGCTGCTGATCTCGAGCCTGCTGACCCACGCGGAGCGCCACCACGGCGAGCAGGAGGTCGTCTCCCGCCGCGTCGAGGGCGACGTGCACCGCACCACCTACCGTGAGCTTGCGTCGCGCGCACGCCGCCTGGCCAACGCGCTCGCCGAACGGGGCATCGGCTTCGGCGACCGGGTGGCCACGCTCGCCTGGAACGGCTACCGCCACCTCGAGCTGTACTACGCGGTGTCCGGCTCCGGCGCCGTGCTGCACACGCTGAACCCGCGGCTGCATCCCGACCAGGTGGTCTGGATCGCCGACCACGCCGAGGACGTCGTCCTCTTCTTCGACCTCACGTTCCTGCCGCTCGTGGAAGCCATCGCGACGCGCGTGAAGACCGTCAAGGCGTTCGTCGCGATGACCGACCGCGCGCACATGCCGGTCGCCTCCGGCGTTGCGAACCTGCTGTGCTACGAGGAGCTGGTGCAGGCCCAGCCCGACGACTTCGCCTGGCCCGAGTTCGACGAGAACACCGCGTCGTCCCTGTGCTACACGTCGGGCACGACCGGCAACCCGAAGGGCGCGCTCTACAGCCACCGCTCGACGCTGCTGCACACGTTCGCCGCCGCGCTGCCCGATGCGCTGAACTGCAGCGCGGGCGACGCGGTGCTGCCGGTGGTGCCCATGTTCCACGTCAACGCGTGGGGCCTGCCGTACATCGCCTGCATGGTGGGCGCCAAGCTGGTCTTCCCCGGCCCGTGGCTGGACGGCAAGTCGCTGCACGACTTGTTCGAGGCCGAGGGCGTCACCGTGTCGGCCGGCGTGCCGACCGTCTGGCAGGGGCTGCTCGCGCACGTCGAGGCCCACGGGCTGGCGTTCTCCACGATGCGGCGCACCATCATCGGCGGCTCGGCGTGCCCGCCCGCGATGATGAAGGCGTTCCAGGAACGCTACGACGTGCAGGTCGTGCACGCCTGGGGCATGACCGAGCTGAGCCCGCTCGGCACCGTCTGCACGCTCAAGCCGCACCACCGCGCGCTGCCCGCCGGCGAGCGCTACGCCCTGCAGGCCAAGCAAGGCCGCGCGGTGTTCGGCATCGACATGAAGATCGTCGGCGACGACGGCCGCGAGCTCCCGCACGACGGCAAGGCCTCGGGGGAACTGCTGGTGCGCGGTCCCTGGGTCATCGGGCGCTACTTCAAGAACGAGGGCGGCGCGGTGCTGCAGGACGGCTGGTTCCCCACCGGCGACGTGAGCACCATCGACAGCGACGGCTTCATGCAGATCACCGACCGCGTCAAGGACGTCATCAAGTCGGGCGGCGAATGGATCGGCTCGATCGACCTCGAGAACATCGCCATGGCGCACCCGTCGGTGGCGATGGCGGCCTGCATCGCGGCGCGGCATCCGAAGTGGGACGAGCGGCCGCTGCTCGTCGTCTCGAAGAAGCCGGGCGCGGAGCTCACGCGCGACGAGCTGCTGAGGTTCTACGACGGCACCATCGCGCGCTGGTGGACGCCCGACGACGTCGTGTTCGTCGACGCCATCCCGCTCGGTGCGACCGGGAAGATGCAGAAGAACAAGCTGCGCGAGCAGTTCCGCGACTACCGCCTGCCCACCGCCTGACGCACAGCGTGCCGCCGACATGACGACGATCCCGATCGCCGCCTGGCCCGCGCGGGCCAGGCTCCTCGGACCCGGCGTGCTCGCGTGCGGGGTGGTCGCCGCCGCGGCGAGCTTCCTCTCGCAGCACTACGGCGCGCCGGTGATGCTGTTCGCGCTGCTGCTCGGCATGGCGATGAACTTCCTCGCCGCCGAGGGACCTTGCGCGGAGGGCATCGCCTTCACCGCCCGGCAGGTCCTGCGCGTGGGCGTGGCGCTGCTCGGACTGCGCATCACCGCCGGCGACATCGCCGCGCTCGGCTGGCCGCCCGTGCTGCTCGTGGTCGTGTCGGTGGCGCTCACCATCGGCGTGTCCATGCTGGCCGCGCGCGCGATGGGCTTCCAGAGCCTCTTCGGGCTGCTGAGCGGCGGCGCCACCGCGATCTGCGGAGCGTCCGCGGCGCTGGCGCTCGCCGCGGCCCTGCCCGCCCATCCGCTCAAGGAGCGCGCGACGCTGTTCACCGTCGTGCTCGTGTCGGCGCTGTCCACGCTCGCGATGATCGCCTACCCGATGGTGGCGCAGGCGTTCGGCCTGTCGCCGCGCGCGGCGGGCGTGTTCCTCGGCGCGACGATCCACGACGTGGCGCAGGTCGTCGGGGCGGGCTACGGCGTGTCCAAGGAAACCGGCGACGTGGCCACCTTCGTCAAGCTGCTGCGCGTCGCGATGCTGGTGCCGGTGATCGTGTTCGCGGTGGCGCTCACGCGCACGGCTGCCGGCGCCGATGCCGGCCCGCGCCCGCCGCTGCTCCCCGGCTTCGCGGTGGCGTTCGCGGCGCTCGTCGCGGCGAACAGCACCGGCTGGGTGCCCGCGTCGTGGTCGGCGTTCGGCGGCGAGCTGTCGCGCGGGTGCCTCGTGGCCGCGATCGCGGCGATCGGCATGAAGACGCAACTGCGCGACGTCGCGGCCGTCGGGCTGAAGCCGGTGGTGCTGATGGTGGGGGAGACGGTGTTCCTCGCGGGGCTGGCGTTGGCGATGATGCGGTGGGGAGGGGTCTGAGCGCCTGAGCGATGATCGCGACGTGAAGCATTCCCTCCCCCTCCGGGGGAGGGCCAGGGTGGGGGCGCGCGCGCTGGCGTGCGGCCCGCCCGGCCCCCTCCCCGGCCCTCCCCCGAGGGAGGAGGGAGGCGCGCGCGTTCGGGTTCGGTTCGCAGCGGCGGTCGCCGTAGCGCTCGCCCTGCCCCTCTGCGCCTCGGCCCAGGCCTGGCCCACCAGGCCGGTGCGCATCGTCGTCGCCGGTCCGGCCGGCGGTTCCGCCGACCTGGTCGCCCGCATCCTGGGCGAGCGCCTGGCCGCCCGCCTCGCGCAGCCGGTGGTCGTCGAGCCCAAGCCCGGCGCCGCCGGCGCGCTGGCGGTCGGCGACCTCGCGCAGGCGGCCGCGGACGGCCACACCCTGCTGGTCGGCGTGAACTCGCTGGTGAGCGAAGTGCCGCACATCGTGCGGCTGAAGGTCGACATGGCGCGCGAGCTGCTCCCCGTGGCCGAGCTCGCGCGCGGCGGTCTCGTGCTGGTGGGCGGCCCGGCAATGCCGGCGAACGACTTCGCCCAGCTGCTGGCCCACGTGAAGTCGCGTCCGGGCCAGGTGGCCTACGCGTCGTATTCCCCCGGCACCCTGTCCCACGTGCTGGGGCTGCTGCTGAACCGCGCCGCCGGGCTCGACATGATCCACGCAGGCTACAAGGGATCGACCGCGGCGCTGGCCGACGTGATGGGCGGCCACGTGCCGCTGATGTTCGACGGCGTGCCCACTTCGCTGCCGCACCTTCGCAGCGGCCGCATCCGCGCCTACGCCGTAAGCACGCCGCGGCGTTCGCCGCTGCTGCCCGACGTGCCGACGTTCCGCGAGCTCGGCTACGCGCAGCTGGAGGCCATCGGCTGGATGGGCGCCTGGCTCTCGCCGCGCGTGCCGGCGCCGCTGCGGCTGCGGGTGCGCGAGGCCGTGCTCGCCGCGATGGACGCCCCGCCGGTGCGCGACCGGCTGCAGGCCGCGGGCTTCGAGCCCGGGCACCTGCGCAGCGTCGACGACATGGTGCGCGCGCTCGAGGCCGACCACGCGCGCGTCGGCGCCGTCCTGCGATCGATCGATTTCAAGCCGGAATAGACGAGGGAGCACCGTGTCGCGCTGGCAACGCCAGCGTCCCAGATCGCGCGAAGGAACACGCAGCGCGACCTCCCCTGCCAGAAGGATCCGGCTGAGAGTCTGCCGACTCTCGGCCGCGGGGACTTGCACGCCGAAAATCGCGCGCATGCTGGTCGCACAAACGGAAAAGCCGCGCGGCGGGTGCACCGCCGGGCACGAGCCGGCAACGGCGATCAGGCCGCGGCGGGAACCGGCTGGCGCCCGCCCTGCGCACGCGGGCCGGTGCGCAGCAGCAGATGGGACAGCGCCGGGATCAGCACCACCGCGCCGACCATGTTCCACACGAACATGAAGGCGAGCAGGATGCCCATGTCGGCCTGGAACTTGATGGGCGAGAGCGACCAGGTCGCCACGCCGGCCGCCAGCGTCACGCCCACCAGCGCGACGACCTTGCCCGTGAACTGCAGCGCGCGCCGGTACGACTCCGCGAGCGGCACGCCCTGGCGCTGCTGCGCGAGCTGCACCGACAGCAGGTAGAGCGCGTAGTCGACGCCGATCCCGACCCCGAGCGCAATCACCGGCAGGGTCGCGACCTTGACGCCGATGCCGAGCGCCACCATCAGCGCCTCGCACAGCACCGAGGTGATGACCAGCGGCACCACGGCGACCACCACCGCGCGCCAGCTGCGGAAGGTGATGAAGCACAGCACGATGACCGCCGAGTACACGAGCAGCAGCATCTGGACCCAGGCCTTCTTCACGACGATGTTCGTGGCCGCCTCGATGCCCGCGCTGCCGGCGGCCAGCAGGACCTGCCGCTCGCCCGTGGAATGCGCGCCGGCGAACGCGGCGCTCGCCTGCACGACGCGCTCCAGCGTGTCGGCGCGGTGATCCGAGAGATACGCCACCACCGGCATCACGGAACAGTCGGTGTTGAACAGCTCGGGGTTGTTGACGCTCGCCTGCTGCGCGCCGTAGTTGAGCACGTCCTGGTTGCGCGCGATCGTGAGCCACTTGGGGCTGCCCTCGTTGCTGCCGGCGGTGATCTGGCGCACCGCGTTGGCGAGCGAGACCGTGGTCTGCACGCCGGGCACCTGCTGCAGCGACCACGCCAGGCGGTCGGCCTCGACGAGCGTGGCGTGCTTCAGGCAGCCCTCCTTCTCCGTCTTGACGATCACCGCGAAAGTGTCGCTGGACAGCGAGTAGTGCGCGTTGACGTAGGCGTTGTCGCGGTTGTAGCGCGAGTCGGGGCGCAGTTCCGGCGCGCCGGGGTCGAGGTCGCCGATCGCCAGCTGCAGGCTCGCAAGCCAGCCGAGCAGCGCGAGCACGGCGGCCACCCCGACCGCGCCGAGGGCCCAGCGGCGCTCGACGAAGCGCTCCAGCAGCGCCCAGACGCGCCCGGGCCGGGCGTCGGGGGCCTCTGCGCGTAGGCTGCGCGCCGCGGCCGCCGGATCGACGCCGAAGTACGACAGCAGCACGGGCAGCAGGATGAGGTTGGTGAAGATGAGCACGGCCACGCCGACGCTCGCGGTGAGCGCGAGGTCGCGGATCACCGCGATGTCGATCACCATGAGCACCGCGAAGCCCACGGCGTCGGCCACCAGCGCGGTGAGGCCCGCCAGGAAGAGCCGGCGGAAGGTCCAGCGTGCCGCCACGAGCTTGTGCGCGCCCCGGCCGATGTCCTGCATGATGCCGTTCATCTTCTGGGCGCCGTGCGAGACGCCGATGGCGAACACGAGGAACGGCACCAGGATGGAATACGGGTCGAGCTCGAAGCCGAGCGCGGCGACGATGCCCAGCTGCCAGACCACCGCGGCCAGCGAACAGGCGATCACCAGCGCCGTGCTGCGCATGCAGCGTGTGTAGAGCCAGATGATGAGCGTGGCGATCAGCGCGGCGACGCCGAAGTACAGGCCGACCTGCACCAGGCCGTCGATCAGGTCGCCGACCAGCTGGGCGAAGCCGATCGCGTGCACGCGCACCGGGGCCGGCTGCGGGCCGGCCTCGTAGCGCGCGCGGATGTCGTCGATCGCGTGCGAGAGCGCGCGGTAGTCGATGCGCTGCCCGGACGCGGGATCCTGATCGAGCAGCGGCACCACGATCATGCTGGAGCGGAAGTCGTTGCCCACCAGGCTGCCCATCAGCCCCGAGCGCGCGATGTTGGCGCGCAACTGCTCGGTCGCGGCCGCGCTGCCGTCGTATGGGTCGGGCATCACCGGCCCGCCACGGAAGCCTTCCTCGGTGACCTCGGTCCAGCGCACGCCCGGCGCCCACAGCGACCGCACCCAGGCGCGGTCCACCCCCGGCGTGAGGAACAGCTCGTCGTGGATCTTCTTCAGCTCCGCCAGGTAGCGCGGATCGTAGATGTCCCCGTTCGGATTGGCGACGACGATGCGCAGCGCGTTGCCGAGGCCGCGCAGCTCCAGCCGGTGCTCCAGCCAGTTCTGGATGTGCGGATGCCCGCGCGGGATCATCTTCTCGAAGCTCGCGTTCAGCGTCAGCCGCGTGGCGGCCAGCGCCGCGAGCACGATGGTGAGCAGCGCGCACACCACGAGCACGAGGCGGCGGTGGTTGAACACCGCGCGCTCGAGGCGCGACCCCGAGCGCCGGTCGAAGCGGTCGAGCGAGCCCGGCTCGGGCAGGTCGGCGAGGGGTTGGGCGACACTCATGTCGTTTTCTCCGGCGGTACGGGAAGGGCTGACGCGGTGCAGCCGTTGTTCAGTGATTCGTCAGCTGCAGGCCACGCGGTCCCGCGGTCACCAGCGTGCCGTTCGCGGCCGCGACCACGGCCGCTGCGGGCTGCGGGCGCTCGATGCGCGCCGTGGCGAACGTGGCGCCTCCGTCGCTGCTCACGAGCACGTGGCCCGCCTGGCTCACGATCACGAGCCGGCCGTCGTCGGTGCGGGTGTTCCCGGTGAGGCCCACCTGCAGGCCGGTGGCCACGGGCTGCCAGCTCCTGCCGGCGTCGGCGCTGCGCAGGACGGTGCCGCGCAGTCCGTGGACGACGACGGTGCCGGCACTGCCGGTAACGCCGAACAGCGTGCCCGGGTACGGCATGTCGAGGGCGCGGAAGCGCTTGGCCGCCGGGTCCAGCTTGAGCGCGAGGCCCTGCTCGCCCACGATGTACACATCCTCGCCGACGCCGCGCACGGCATACAGGTGCAGGCCCTTCGGGTTGTCGATCGCATGCAGCCACGGCGTCCAGGTGGCGCCGCCATCGGCGGTGTGCAGCACCAGGCCGAAGGCGCCCACCACGTAGCCTTCGCGCGCGTCGCGGAACCACACGTCGAGCCACGGGTTCTCGGCGCCCTGCGAGGCGAGGCGGTGCGCCTCGGCGACGATCGCCTCGGCGCGCTTGGGATCGCCGTCGAGCGCGGCGGGCGCGGCGTTGGCGTAGTACGCCTCGAGCAGCGGGCCGAGGCGCCGGCCGTCGAGCTGTACCGCCCAGGTCCGGCCGGCGTCGCCTGTCTTCAGCACGACGCCGTCGTGGCCCACGGCCCAGCCGTTGGCGTCGTCCCCGAAGGAGACGGCCACCAGGTCGGAGGCCACGGGCACGTCGGCCTGGGACCAGCGCTTGCCGCCGTCGTCGGAGGCGAGGATGTGGCCGCGCTGGCCGACCACGACCAGCCGCTCGCCGGCGCGCGCGGCGCCGTTGAGCAGCGCCTGGGCGGCGAGCGGGCTCCTGATCGCGGGGGTGTCGAGGACGTCGCGGAAGGCAGCCGGCGTGCTCGTCGGCGCGGCGACGGCAACGGCCGCGGCGAACGCGGCCAGCGCCAGCGGACGCGCGAGGGTCCCCACCCTCTCCCGGCGAGGGAGGGAGATGCTGCGGTGCATGTCGGTCTCGCTTGCGGGGTTCAGCGCACGCCGGCGCCGGCCAGGGAATCCGCCGTCCACTCGCGGTCGGCGAGCGGCGCGGTGTGCTTCAGGCCGCCCGTCTCGGCGATGAAGCCGGTCAGCGAATACACGCGGGAAACCAGGTCGTAGTGGCCGAACATGTCGCTGTACGGCGCGGGCACGTCGTAGCTGGGGGCCATGTACGCGAAGCCCGCGCGGTAGAGCTGACCGCGGCCGTCGTACGCGTCGGAGGCGAGCGCGGCCCAGGAGTCCTCGTCGAGGTAGAAGGTGCGCTTGCTGTAGACGTGGCGCTTGCCCTCGCGCAGCGTGGCCTCCACGACCCACACGCGGTGCAGCTCCCAGCGCAGCAGGTCGGGATTCAGGTGGTTGGGCTTGAGCAGCTCGTCCTGCTTCGCCTGGTACACGGCAGCGTAGGTGTTGTACGGCACGAGCATCTCCTTCTTGCCGACGAGCTTGAAGTCGAAGCGGTCCATCGAGCCGTTGAAGATGAAGGTGTCGTCGAAGGTGCTGGCGCCCGCGGTGCCGGGGTTCGGGGTGTCGTGCGCCAGGTCCGGCGCGACCTTCACGCGTCGCTGGCCGGGCAGGTAGGTCCACGCGCGGCGGTCCTTGCTGCCGATGTCCAGCGGGTCGACCAGCATCAGCGCCTCGCCGGCGCGGCGCGCGGGGCCCGTGTAGGCGAGCTTTATGCGCCAGTACGTCTCGGACTGCGCCTTGTTGGTGTCCCAGTACGGGTACTCCTGCGTGCTGACCCCCTCGGTGGCCAGCGTCGAGCGGCCGCTCGCGTCCACGGTGAGGTTGCGGTAGCGCGCCTCGTAGCTCTGTCCGTTGAAGCGCACGAGGTGGTTCCACATCGCCTCGTAGCCGTCCTTCGGGATCGGGAACGGGAAGCCGGCGTGCGAGCCTTCGATCGAGCGGCCGTTGTTGGTCGTCTTGGCGCGCACCGCGTTCTTCAGCGTGTTCTCGGCGACGAACCCGGGGAACGCGACGGTGCGGTGCGTGGGGTACACGTCGACGCGGAACGTCGGGTACTTCTGCAGCAGCACCTTGGTGCCCTCGGTGAGCTTGTCGGCGTGCGCGGCCATGTTCTTCGCGTCGATGACGAGCCGCGGCTTCTCGCCGGCGAACGGGTCGGGACGGATGCCCACGCCGGACTTGAAGCCCGCGGGCGGCGTGGCCAGGCCGCCGCCGTACGCGGGGATCGTGCCGTCCTTGTTGCCGGCCTTCTCGGCGCCGATCGCCGTGAGCGTGGTGCCGAGCGCCTTCGCCTCGTCGGCAGTGATGCCGGCGTGCGCGGCGAAGGCGGTGGAGGCGGCGGCGACGCCGGCGAGCCAGTGGCGCTTGATCGTCATGATGTTGTCTCCTGTCAGAAGGTGGTCTTGAACGTGAGGCTGAGGAAACCGCGGTCCTTCAGGAAGGCGGTCAGGCCGTTCGTGGACGTGACGGCCGTGCCGTTGTCGCGCGTGCGCCCGATGAAGTCGATGTACTTGAGGTCGAAGCGGTACTTCTGGCGGACGTCCGCGCCGACGCCGATGCTGAAGTTGCCGAGGCCCTGGTTGCCGCCGAAGGTCGTCGCCGCGTTGCCGGACAGCCCGACGGCGTACGTGATCGGCAGGGTGACGTCCACGCCCGGGAGCACCTGGAACCAGCCCGGCGTGAAGCCGAGGCCGATGCCGGCGAAGTTCTTGGTGACGCAGCCGTCCCACTTGTCGCGGCCCGCGCACGGCGCGAAGCCCTCCGCGTTGAACAGCCGCTCGCCGCTGCGCACCTTGGTCCAGCGCGAATAGGCGAGCTCGACCACCCAGCTGGCCGTGTCGAACACGGGCGTCTTCGAGATCACGCCGACGGCGTTGACCACCGCATGCCAGGTGTCGCCGCGCGCGCCGGCCGTCTCGCCGCGCGCCGGCACGCCGGGCGCCACGCCGAGCACCTGGCTCGACAACGGCGTGTCGCGCCGGTGCGAGACTTCCGCGCCGATGCTCACGCCGCCGATGTTCTTGGCGAGGCTCACGCCGAAGAGGTCGACGTCGTCCGCGTAGACCAGGTTGTAGCGGCTGGCGTTCGGCGCCACCTGCGTGAGCAGCACCTGCGGCAGCTTGTCGGCGAAGTTGCGGTAGTAGAGCCCCAGGGTCCCGTCGAGCCAGGCCGGGCTCCAGCGCGCCGACACGCCCCATTCGCCACGCTGTCGCGGCTCGAATCCCTTGCCGTTGGCGGCGAAGCCGAGCGCCGGCGAGAGGAACTGCCGGTCGGGGCCGTTGAACACGAAGTCGACCGGTCCGAGGTACGTGCCGCCCTCGGGGAAGCGGGCCGGCTCCCACTCGAATCCGTAGTGCGCCGAGAGCGAGAGCGTGTCGCTCACCTGCGACTGCAGCGAGAGCTGGTTCAGCGGCCGGAACAGTTCCTTGGCCTCGGTGCCGGGCGTGGCGAAGCCCTTCTGCAGGTCCAGCGGATTCTGCGCGTAGGCGACGCTGTGCAGGTGCCCGCCCAGCAGCAGCGACTCGCCCCAGTACACCGTGTGGCGCCCGAGCTTGGCCTGGACCGGGATGCTGCCGATGTCGACGCCGCCGAACACGAACGCGTCCAGGAACTCGCCGGACGGGCCGCGGTACAGGCGCTTGACGGTGGAGCTGTACTGGTTGCCGGCGTAGCTCGGGATGTCGACCAGCGGCCGGTTCGGGTTCGACCGGCTGCGGTCGGTGTAGGCGGCGTCGAACCAGGCGGCCGCGCTCGCGCGCACGCCGAAGCGCTTCTTGTAGACCACGTCGAACTCGGACAGCAGGTCGATGCGCTGCGCGACGGCGTCGCCGCGGTCGAAGCGCCAGTCGCCTTCGTCGGCGATCGGCGAGTTGCCGATGCGGTCGTCGCGCGACTCGACGCGGTGCGCGAGGTTCAGCCGCACCGTGTTGTCCCAGCGCAGCGACAGGTCGGGATCGCCGGTGGTGATTTCGAAGGCGCCGGCGCCGCCGCTGCACAGGGCAGCGGCCAACGCCGCGGCGAAGGGCGTGATGCGGGTCGCCAGGGGGGGGGCCGGGGCACGGCGGCGTGTCGGGTGGCTCACGTTGTCTCCGGGTTCGGTTCTTCGGGTGGACGCGGCCCATCGGGCCTGGCGGCCGGTCGGTGGGCCGGCGAGGAAAATTCTGGGCGGCCGAACGGTTCGCGCCCCCCCTCTCGGAAGGGGGGTGGTGGGCGTTTGGGTGGGGGGACCGCCGAGCCGGATGGCCTCGGTAGGTCCGAAGCACCAGGAACGCCGGCAGGCCGAGATACAGCGCCGCGGCACCCAGGCGTTCGAGCCGCTGCCGGGCGGCGATCGCGTGTTCGCGCCGGAGAAGGCGGTGCCCTCCGCGATGGGCGCCGTGTCCTCGGTGTTCGGTCCGGTGGAGACATCCCCCTGCACGTCCGCCGCATGGGCGGCGACCAGTGCGACCGTCGGCGTGAGGTCGACGATGACCTCTCTATGCGGCGGGCCGGATGGTCCAGGTGTCGCCGCTGTTGAGCACCTTCTCCAGGGTGCCGCGGCCTTTGCGTTCGACTGCGTCCTCGGCGAGCTGACGATCGAGCTCCTCGTACACCGGGGCATGCACCGCGCGAAACACGCCCAGCGGCACGGGCAGCGGGGCAGCGAACTGCGAAAGCAGGAACGCGAGGCCCCCGTTCGCGCAGCGCTCGTCATGAACCACGACGTCCGCCATGCCCTGTTCGCCCAGCGCGATCGTTTCCGGCTGGAAGCCGCGCAAGCGGATCCCCTTGCTGCGGTCCGTGCCGTACACCCACGGCTTGCCGTGCTCGACCACCAGCCTCGCCTCGTCGCGCCTGGCCTTGTCGCTCAGCGCGTCATGCGCGCCGTCGTTGAAGACGACACAGTTCTGCAGCACCTCGACGAAGGCGGTGCCCGGATGCTCGGTCGCGCGCTTCAGCGTCTGGTGCATGTGCGCCACGTCCGAGTCGACGGTGCGGGCGACGAAGGTCGCGCCGGCGCCCAGGGCCACCGACACGGGGCTGAACGGCCGGTCGATGCTGCCGTGCGGCGTGGACTTGGTCTTCTTGCCCAGCTCCGACGTGGGGGAGCACTGCCCCTTCGTGAGACCGTAGATGCGGTTGTTGAGCAGGATGATCTTGAGCCCGATGTTGCGCCGCATGGCGTGGATGAAGTGGTTGCCGCCGATCGCCAGCGAGTCGCCGTCGCCGGTCACGACCCATACCGACAGCTCGGGGCGGGCCAGCTTCAGGCCCGTGGCGATGGCCGGCGCGCGGCCGTGGATGCTGTGCATGCCGTAGGTTTCCATGTAGTACGGAAACCGGCTGGAGCAGCCGATGCCGGAGATGAACGCGAAGTTCTCCCGCGGGATGCCGAGCGTCGGCAACAGCTTCTGCACCTGCGCCAGCAGCGCGTAGTCGCCGCACCCGGGGCACCAGCGCACGTCCTGGTTCGACTCGAAGTCCTTCCTGGTGAGATTCACGGCGCGCTCCCTCAGCACGGTTGCATGATCCGGTCGACGATTTCGGACGCCTGGAACGGCTTGCCCTGCACCTTGTGCAGCACCTCGACGTCGCGCAGGAAGCGCTCGCGCAGGAGCCTGGCGAGCTGGCCGAGATTGAGCTCGGGCACCAGCACCCGCCGGTAGCGGGCCATGATCTCGCCCAGGTTGGGCGGCAGCGGATTCAGGTGGCGCAGATGCACGTGCCCCACCGACCGGCCCGCCGCATGGGCACGCTCGCGCGCCTGGACGATGGAGCCGTAGGTGCCGCCCCATCCGATCACGAGCACGTCGCCCTGCGCGGCGCCCTCCACGCGAAGCGGCGCCATCTCCTTCGCGATTCCCGCCACCTTGGCCGCGCGCACGTCGACCATGCGCTGATGGTTGGACGGATCGTGCGAGATGTTGCCGGTGACGAAGTCCTTCTCCAGACCGCCCACACGATGCTCCATGCCGGGCGTGCCAGGGCGCACCCAGGCGCGCGCCAGGTTCGCGTCGCGCGCGTAGGGCTGGTAGCCCTGCGGGTCGGTGCGGAAGCGCACCTCGAGCCGCGCCAGGCTGCGGGCATCGGGAATGCGCCACGGCTCGGCCGCGTTGCCGATGCCCCCGTCGGAGAGCAGGATCACCGGAGTCATGTACTTCACCGCGATGCGGAAGGCCTCGATCGCACAGTCGAAGCAGTCGGCGGGCGAGCGCGCCGCGATCACCGGGATCGGACATTCGCCGTTGCGCCCATGGACCGCCTGCAGCAGGTCCGACTGCTCGACCTTCGTCGGAAGCCCGGTCGACGGGCCGCCGCGCTGCACGTTCACGACCACCAGCGGAAGCTCGAGCATCACGGCGAGCCCGAGCGCCTCGGCCTTCAAGGCCATGCCCGGGCCCGACGTGGTGGTGAGCCCCAGGGCGCCGCCGTAGGAGGCGCCGACGGCCGAGCAGATCCCGGCGATCTCGTCCTCGGCCTGGAAGGTCGTGACCTGGTGGTGCTTCAGCGCCGACAGCTCATGCAGGATGTCGGTGGCCGGCGTGATCGGGTACGAGCCGAGGAACAGCGGAACGCCGGCCAGCTCCGACGCGGCGACGAAGCCGAGCGCCGCCGCGTGATTGCCGGTGAGGCTTCGATACGTTCCGGGTTCGATGTCCGCGCACCCGATCTGGTACGTGGTGACGAACATCTCCGTCGACTCGGCGTAGGCATGGCCCGCGCGAAGCGCCGCGATGTTGGCTTCGGCGATGTCGGGCTTCCTGGCGAACTTGGCCCGGATGCTGTCTTCCTCGGCGTCCAGCGGACGGCCGTAGAGGTACAGCATCAGGCCGAGCGCGAAATAGTTCTTGCAGCGGCCCGCCTCCTTCTTCGACAGCCCGAGGCCCATGAGCGCCTGGCTCGTGAGCTGCGAGATGTCGATGCGGTAGAGCCTGAAGTCGGCGAGGCTGCCGTCGTCCAGCGGATTGCCGCCGTAGCCGGCCTTGTGCAGGTTGCCCTCGGTGAACGCGCCGCTGTTGGCGATGATCACTCCACCGTGCTTCAGGTCCGGCAGGTTCGTCTTGAGCGCGGCCGGGTTCATGGCGACCAGCACGTCGGGCGCGTCGCCGGAGTTGAAGACCTGCCCGGAAGAGAACTGGATCTGGTAGCCCGACACGCCGAACAGCGTTCCGGTCGGGGCGCGGATTTCCGACGGATAGTCGGGGTGCGTGGCGAAGTCGTGCCCGGCGCGAGCCACGGACTTCGCGAACTCGTTGCCCGTGAGCTGCATGCCGTCGCCCGAGTCGCCGACGAAGCGGATGACGACGCTCTCGAGCTCCTCGACGCGCCGGCGGCGCCCGCTGCCCGCGACGTGCACGGCGATGTCTGGACTGTTCATTCCCTGGCACCTGATGTCGGGTTGATGGAATCGTTCGAGCGGGCCGGCCTGGCGCCGACATCCTTCGCGGCGCCGGCGACCCACGCATCGATGCGGTGCGATTAAGCGCGCCGCGCGCCGGCCGCCGATTGACCCGGCGTGCCACGCGCTTGACATTCCGCCCGTTTCGCGGCGGCTTGCTGCGCGATCTCGAAATGTCAAGACCGTGTCCTCGACGGTCAATCGGCCGCGCGAAGCGCAACGCCTAATGGGCGCTCAGCCATCCCCACTGCGAGGAGCCAGCCATGATCCCTTCGAGCACCAGCGGAGTCGAGCGATGAGCACGCTGGAAAGTCGTTTCCCCGGCAAGCGGGTCCTGATCACCGGCACGACGAGCGGACTCGGACGCGCCCTGTCGATCGAGTTCGGAAGGCGCGGCTGGAGGGTCGCCGTCACGGGCCTCGAGCCGGCCGGAATCCGGGCGACCGCCGATGCCGTCCGGGCCGCGGGCGGCGAGCCGCTGGAGCTCGTCCTGGACGTCACGCGGGCCGACCACTTCGAGGCCGCCGCGCAGCGGGTGGTCGACGCCTGGGACGGCATTGACGTGCTCATCAACAATGCGGGCGTCTCCGATGGCGGGCGGCTGGAAGACGGACTGAGCGTCGACAACTGGCGCCTGCTGATGGACGTCAACGTGTGGAGCATCATCCACGGTTGCCGCGCCTTCATTCCCGTGCTGCGCAGGAACGGCCGCGGCCACATCCTGAACGTCGCCTCCGCCGCCGGGCTGCTCTGCCTGCCGGAGATGGCCAGCTACAACGCGTCGAAGGCGGCCGCGATCGCGATCTCGCAGACGCTGAAGACCGAGCTGATCGTCGACCGCATCGACGTCACCGTGTCCTGCCCGACCGCCTTCCAGTCGAACATCGCCGACAACGAGCGCGTGCGGCAATGCACCAGCGTGGCGGCGCGCGGCATCATGGAGGAGATCAGGAAGAGCAAGGTGACGGCCGAGTCCGTCGCGCGCCACGCCATCCGCTCGATGGAGAAGGGCCGGCTCTACTGCGTGCCGCAGCCCGACGCCCGCGTCATGTGGGCGCTCTCCCGCTGGCTGCCCGAGAGGTACCGCAACCTGCTGACCTGGCTCTTCGACAAGCGCCTGTGGCTGTTCTCGCCCGGCAAGGCGACGCTCGCCACGCGGACGAACTGAGCGGGGCCGCAGCCGCAGCGCCACCGAGTGAGGAGACGAGACATGACATCCCGCAGAGCCTTCTTCGCCCGGACCGGAATGATCCTGGGCGGAACCGTGGCCGCCGCCGGCGCCGCGATGGTGCCGCTTTCCGGCCGTGGCGCGTTCGACAAGCCGCATCCGCAGGTGGGGCAGAACCGAGTCACCCTGCCGCCCAACGGCCGCAGCGTCGTCGTGATCGGCGGCGGGCTGGCCGGCCTGCAGGCCGGCGTCGAGCTGTCCGCCCGCGGCTTCAAGGTCACCGTGCTGGAAAAGACCTCGTCGGCCGGCGGCAAGCTCAAGTCCTGGCGCGACAAGCACTTCGGGCCGAAGGACGACGACCCCTCGTTCCCCGGCTACATCCGCGAGCACGGCGTGCACGGCGTCTGGGGCTACTACCACAACATGCGCGAGTTCCTCGGGCGCTATGGCTGGCAGCTCGCCGACATGCCCGCGGACATGAGCATCTACTACTTCCGCGACCGGAAGATCGGCGCCGGGATGATCCCGATGCCCTCCTGGCCCGCACCCTACGACCGCCTGCAGCTCGTCTCGTCGTTCGAGGAATTCGGGCTGCTCACGGACGATGACCGCTCCCGGCTGCTCACGCTGGTCAAGAAGCTCGCCAACTACGACTGCAACGACCCGAAGCAGACGGCGTACCTCGACGGCATCAGCCTCGCCGACTACATGCGCGCTTCGGGCTGCCACACGCCCGGGCTGGTCGCCTTCCTCACCGCGTTCCTCGAGCTCGGCTATTACGACAGTATCGAGAACGCCTCGGCGCTGACCATGGCGCGCGAGACGATCCTCTTCGTCGGCAGCCCCAACGACCTGAAGGTGAACTTCTTCCGCAACCCCACCGCGGAGACGTTCCTGAAGCCGATGGCCGACTACATCCGCGCGCACGGCGGCGCGGTGGTCTACCAGACCGAGGTCGACGGGATCGTGGTGGAGAGCGGCCGGGTCAAGGCCGTCAAGGCGCTGCCCGTGGACCGCCACGCGGTCAAGCGCTGCTCGATCTGCGGCAACCTGATCTTCGACGGCATGGAAGTCGGCCACGAGTGCCCCTATTGCGGCGCCGACGCCGACATGCTGCTCGCCATCCGCGACGCCGAGCGCGCCGAGCGCGTGTTCGAGGCCGACTACTTCATCTGCGCGATGGACGGCGAAGGCTTGAGCCGCTTCGCGGCGAAGACGCAGGCCGCCTTCGGCGAGCACGACTACTTCCGGCGGCTGGCCAAGGTGCGCGCCAAGTCCGTCTATGTCTGCAACCTCTGGTACGAGGGCACCGGCTACTGGGAGAAGGCCATCGCGGCGATGCATCCGCGGCCCACGCCGGTGCTGGTGACCACCGGCTACGAGAACATCAGCGTCATGATCAACCGCTCGATGCGCTACACGGGCGCGGACGGCGCGCAATGGTCGTGGTCGAACGAATACGCCGACAAGAACGTCACCGTGCTCGAAGTGCACATCCCGCGCGCGGAAGAGGTCTCCAATCTCTCGAGCCGCGACATCGCCGCGCGCTGCCACGCGGACCTGAAGCACTTCATGCCCGACCTGCCGCAGCCGAAGGGCTCGTACGTGAACCGCTGGAGCACGTACCTCAGCTGCCGCGTCGGCGAGGAAGCCAACCGGCCGGCGATCCAGTCGCCCATCGACAACCTGCTGTTCATCGGCGATCTGGTGGCCCTTCCCCACACTTGCCAGTGGATGGAGAAGACCAACGTGACGGCGAAGTGGGCGACCAACCTCGTGCTCGACAAGGCCGGCCAGAAGGCAGGCCGGATCACGATCCTGCCCTCCGCCATCCTGGGCCTGCCCACGAGGGCGCTGATCGCCGGTCACGACGTCTACGTCGCCGGCCTGCAGCCGAAGGCGGCCGGCGGGAGCCCGACCTGATGAAGGTCCTCGGATTCGCCGGCCATTCCGGATGCGGCAAGACCACGCTGATCGAGCAGCTGATTCCCCGCTTCACCGCCCTCGGGCTCAGGGTCTCGCTCGTCAAGCATGCCGACGACGGCTTCGACGTCGACCGGCCGGGCAAGGATTCCTACCGCCATCGCGAGGCCGGCGCCACGGAGGTGATGCTGGTCTCGCGGCGGCGCTGGGCGCTCCAGCACGAGCTGCGCGGCGCCGCCGAACCCACGCTCGAGCAGCAGCTGGCCCGCCTGAGCCGCTGCGACCTGGTGCTGGTCGAAGGCTTCAAGTCCTCGTCGATCCCGAAGATCGAGATCTGCCGCCGGTCGCTGGGCGTGGAGCGCCTGCCTCGCGCCGCGCGCAACGTCATCGCGATCGCCTGCGACGCGGCGCTGGACGGCGAGCACGCGCCCGTCCTCGACCTCAACGATCCGGACGCGATCGCGGCCTTCGTCCTGCAGGTCTTCGACCTCGCGCCGCGGCCCGCTTTCGAGGCCGCCCTCGAGGCCGCCCCGGCGCGGATTCAAGCCGCGGCGTAGCCGAGCGCGAGCCGCCGGTCCGTGTCGTCGTCGAGCAGGTGCTCGAGCATCGGCAGCAGCGCCATCTCTTCCTTCTGGATGTGCGCGACCTGGCGCTCCGCCAGCTCCTGTGCGCCATCGGCGAGGGCGGCCCAGCCGGCGTCGTCCAGCATGCCGGCGGCGGCCGCACGCGCCAGCGGACGCAGCTCGGCCGCCAGGTCGCGGATCGCCGCGTGCTCCTCGGCGAGCACGGACGCGATGACCCCGTCGCCCGCGTCGACCAGGCGGCTGAACAGCTCCTTCTCCTCGAATTCGAAGTGGCGCTCGACGTCCTGCGCGATCTGGCGCTCCAGCGCGCCCGCCAGCGTCGCGAGCCCGGCATCGCGTCCGGCGTCGCGACGCGGCGCGCGCGTGAAGGCCAGCTCCACGCGGCCGAGCAGGTCGAGGTTGGCCCGGTGCTCGTCGTGCAGTGCGCGGACGGTCTGGCGGGTGAGATTCATGGCGATGGTCCTCATGCTGGGGTGGGAAGCCGTGTTCAGGCCCGCGCGGGCAGGCCCAGTCGCAAGCTGGCGGCCTGCGCCGGCCGCTGCAGCAGGAAATGGGACAGCGCGGGGACGAGGATCAGCGCCCCGACCATGTTCCAGAGAAACATGAACGTGAGCAGGATCCCCATGTCGGCCTGGAACTTGATCGGCGACCACGTCCACGTGACGACCCCGGCGGCGAGCGTGACCCCGACCAGGGCCACCACCTTGCCGGTGAACTGCACGGCACGACGGTAGGCGAGCGCGAGGGGCACGCCCGCCCGCTGCTGCTCGAGCTGCACCGACAACAGGTACAGGGCGTAGTCGACGCCGATGCCGACCCCCAGCGCGATCACGGGCAGCGTAGCCACCTTGACCCCCATGCCGAGCACCACCATCAGCGCCTCACAGAGGATGGAGGTCAGCGCCAGCGGCACCACCGCGACGATCACCGCCCGCCAGCTGCGGAACGTCACCAGGCAGAGGACGATCACGGCGGCGTAGACGTAGAGCAGCATGGTGCGGTTGGCCTCGCCCACGACGATGTTGGTGGCCGCCTCGATGCCCGCGCTGCCCGCGGCGAGCAGGAACCGCAGCTCCGGAGCGTCGTGCTCGGCGGAGAACTGCTCGGCCGCCGCGACCACCCGCTCCAGCGTCTCGGCGCGATGGTCGGTGAGGTAGGCGATCACCGGCATCACCGAGCACTCGGTGTTGAAGAGGTCCGGGTTGTTGACCGACGCCTGCTGCGCGCCGTAGTTCAGCACGTCCTGGTTGCGCGCGATGGTGAGCCACTTCGGGCTGCCTTCATAGGAGCCGGCGGTGATCTGGCGCACCGCGTTGCCGAGGAACACGGTGGTCTGCACGCCGGGCAGCTGCTGCAGCTTCCACGCGAGGCGGTCCGCCTCGACCAGCGTGCGGTACTTGAGGCAGTGCTCGGGCGGCGTGCGGACGATGACCGCGAACTGGTCGCTCGAAAGCGAGTAGTGGCCCGTCACGTAGGCGTTGTCCCGGTTGTAGCGCGACTCGGCGCGAAGCTCCGGCGCGCCCGCGTCGAGGTCGCCGATCTGCAGGCGCGTGCTGACCGCGAATGCGCCCGCGGCGAGAACCCCCGCGACCGCCAGCGCCCCGAGCGCCCAGCGCCGCTCGTTGAAGCGTTCGAGCCACCGCCACAGCGCGGCGCCCGCGCCCGCGGTGGCGTCGGCCCGCAGGGCACGCTCGGCCGCCTTCGCGCTCACGCCCACGTAGGACAGCAGCACCGGCAGCAGCACGAGGTTGGTGAAGATCAGCACCGCCACGCCCACGCTCGCGGTGAGCGCGAGATCCTGGATCACCGGGATGTCGATCACCATGAGCACGGCGAACCCCACCGCGTCGGCGAGCAGCGCCGTCATGCCGGCGACGAACAGCCGGCGGAACGTGTAGCGTGCGGCCACCAGCCGGTGGGTGCCCTGGCCCACGTCCTGCATGATCCCGTTCATCTTCTGCGCGCCGTGCGAGACGCCGATGGCGAAGATGAGGAAGGGCACGAGGATCGAGAAGGGATCGAGCTCGAAGCCCAGCAGGGAGATGATCCCGAGCTGCCAGACCAGCGCCGCCATCGAGCAGCCGATGACGAGCGCCGTGCTGCGCAGGCAGCGGCTGTAGCGCCAAATGAGCGCGACGGCGATCAGCGCGGCGGCGGCGAAATACGCCATCACCTGGGCCAGGCCGTCGATGAGCTCGCCCACCAGCTTCGCGAAGCCGATGACGTGGATGCGCACCTCGGCGATCTCCGGGCTGCGCACGTCCTGCTCGATCGTGCGGGCCGGCTCGTACTTCGCGCGCACGTTCTCTTCCAGCATGCGCGACAGGCCGCGGTAGTCGATCGGCTTGCCGCTCGACGGATCGCGGTCGAGCAACGGCACGACGATCATGCTCGACTTGAAGTCGTTGCCCACCAGGCTGCCGACGATCCCCGAGCGGGCGATGTTGGCGCGCAGCGCCTCGATCGCGGCAGGCGACCCGTCGTAGTTGTCCGGCATCACGGGGCCGCCCTGGAAGCCCTCCTCGGTGACCTCCGTCCAGCGCACCGCAGGCGTCCACAGGGACTTCACCCATGCCCGGTCCACGCCCGGGGTGAGCACGATCTCGTCGGTGACCTGGCGCAGCACGGCAAGGTAGGCCGGGTCGTAGATGTCCCCGGAAGCGTTCTCCACCACCACGCGCAGCGTGTTGCCCAGCCCGCGCAGGTCCTTCTTGTGAACGAGATAGTTGCGGATGTACGGATGGCTCTGGGGAAGCATCTTCTCGAAGCTCGCGTTGAGGGTGAGCTTCGCGGCCAGCGCCGCCCCCAGCAGCGCGGTCACCAGCGCGCACGCGATGACCACGGCGAGCCGGTGATTGAAGATGAGCCGTTCCAGTCGGCTGCCCGAATGAACGTCGAAGTGGGTCAGCTCGCGCACGACGGGCATGCGCGCCAGCAGCTCGGATCCTGCGGCCATGACGTGTCCTCGGCTCGTCTTCAGTTGAGGGGCTCGATGCGCACACCGCGGGGGCCGGCGACGATGGCGTGGCCGTTGCGGCCACCCACCACCGCGGCCGCCGGCGCAGCGCGAGCCCATGAGGTCCCGTGGACCGCGAGCGCGGCTGCGACGACCGTCAGTGATTTCGTGAGGCTCATGGCTTTGGCTCCTGGAAAGCTGGGTCTCGAAAGGCCGAATGCGCCGGGCTGCCGGATCGGCGAATTGTGAGAAGGAGCTCACCGTTCGAACCCCCCAGCAGCGGGGGGCCGGGATAACGCGGTTTGCGGCAGGAACCCGCTTGCGCGGCACGCTTCTAGTCGCTGCCCTCCAGCAGACCCAGCAGCTAGGCGCGCCTCACGGCGTGCTTGCGCGTTGCCGCCTCCAGCTTCCCGAACAGGTTCTTCAGATGCCACTTGACCGTCTCTTCGCCGACGGCCATCGCCTGCGCCACTTCCTTGTTGGACAGGTTGCGCGCGAGCAGCTCGAGCACTTCGCGCTCCTTGGGCGTGAGCACCATGCTCGGGACGGCGCGCGGGGCGGCGCCGCTGCGCGCCACGGGACGCACGGGACGCGCGGTCGGGGCCGCGAGCCCGTCGTCGGCCCCGGCCTCGTCGGCCACCCGTTCCGCCCAGTCGGCGAGCGCGGGGTGGGCATCGACGAAGGTGCGTGCCATGCCATAGGTCTGCGCGAGGTTGAGCGCCTCGCGCAGCAGCGGCCGGCCCTCCTCGCTGTGGCGGTCGAGCGCGTAGGCGCGCAGCCCCATGATCTCGATGCGCAGGCGCGAGAGCTTCATGGCGTCGGCCATCGGGTCCGCGACGGTGAGCGCCGCGATGGCGGCGCGCCAGTCCTGCGCGGCGATGGCGGCGTAGGCATGCGACATCTCGCGGAAGAGCATCACCGAGCGGCGCCAGAGCGGGCCGTCGGGCAGGTCGTCCTGCGCCAGCAGCGCGTCGATGCGCTGCATCAGCTCGCGGCAGGTTTCCGAGCGGTAGCGCCCGGCGTGCAGGCGCATCTGCTCGGCGAAGCTCGCGAACGACAGTCGCGGCAGCTTCCTCGACACGCCGACCGCATGGAGGGCTTCGAGCAGATCGAGCGCCCGGTGCTCGATGCCCTTGGACACCGCCACGCGAGCGGCGGTCCGGTAGCCGAGCAGCACGGTGTCCGGCGTGCCGCTGCGCTCCAGCACGTCGAGCCGGTTGGCGAGCAGCGCCGCGGCCTCGTCGACGAGGTCGCGCTCGTAGACCGCTGCGGCGAGCAGCGCGGCGACCATGCAGGCGAGCGGATGCCGTCGGCCCAGCTCGGTTTCGACGCGCGCGAGCGATGGCCGCAGGACCTCTTCGGCGCGAAGCACCTTGCCTTCCCAGACGTACGTGAGCCCGGTGAAGAACTCGCCCACGCGCGCCGCATAGCCCGCGTCCTGGCCCTGGCCGCGCGGGGATTGCTGCTGGTGGCGGCGCGCCTGCCCCGGATCGCCGCGCAGCAGCGCCAGCGCGGACAGCCGGTTGGCGTGCAGTTGCAGGATGCGCGGCTCGCGCACGGGCGGCGACTCGATCCACGGCTCCATCTGGGCGACGCAGCGGTCCGGGTCGTCGGCGTAATAGGCGGCGCCGCTGGCGATCAGGGCGCACTCGTAGCGCAGCGCGACATCGGCGCCCGGATCACGAAGGATGCGCTCGACCAGGCGCTCGGCCTGCCCGTGGCGCTCGCTCAGGGCGAGCGCCCAGGCGGCAGCGAGCCGCAGTCTCGGTCGCCGGTCGAGCTCGGCTTCGGGCACCCGGTCGAGCCACTCCAGCGCCAGCGCCAGGTTGCCCTCGACGACGGCCTCGTAGAGGCAGCGTTCGGCGAGGTCGAACGCGGCCTGCGTCTGTCCGGCGGCGTGGGCATGGCGCGCCGCCTCGTCGAGCAGTCCGTGGTCGGCGAGCCAGGCCATGGCCCGGCCATGCAGCCCCGCCTGCTCGGCGGCCGGCAGCGCCGCGAGCCGCGCGCGGAAGGCCTCGCGCGCCAGGGTGTGCAGCCGGCACCAGTCGCTGTCGTCGTCGGCGACGAAGATCGGCGTGTCGCGCACCAGGCCGGCCAGCTTCTGCGGCGCCGCATCCAGGCCGGTGAGCGCCAGGCAGAGATCGGGGTGGAGGCGGTCGACGGCGGCGATGCGGGTGAGGAAGTCGATGTCCTCGTCGGGAAGCTTGGCGACCAGCCCGCGCACCAGGTGGTCCCGGGCGTCGCCCGAGCCGGTGGACATCGCGTCGATGGCCGCACGCGGGTCGGACCCGCGGTCGATGGCCGCGAGCGCCAGCTGCACCCCGAGCGGCCAGCCCTCGGTGGCCTCGTGCAGGCGCGCGCAGGTGTCGGCGTCCACCTTGCCGCCGCAGCGGCCGCGCACCACCGCGATCGTCTCGTCGAGCCGGAAGCGCAGCGTCTCGGGGCCGATCGCCACGCACTGGCCATAGGCCGAGAGGTCCGCCACCGCCTCCTCCAGTCCGCCGCGGCCGGCGACCACCACGCGCAGGTTCGACGGCGCGTTGTGCAGCAGGTAGACGAGCGCCGCGAAGCTCGCCGGCGGCAGGCGCCCGGCGTCGTCCACGAAGAGCACGAGGTCCAGCGCCGTCTGCGCGACTTCGGCCAGCCAGGCGGTGATGCGCTCCAGGTCTGCGGGCAGCGCCGGCGCCTCCAGCAGCGTGCGGCCGAAGGACGGCCGCGCGCAGCCGTTGCGCACCGCGAGCACGAGCGCGTTGATGAAGCGCTGCGGCAGGTCGCGCTCGTCGGCCGAGAGCCAGGCGACGGCGGCGCCGTGGGCCAGGTGCTCGCGGCGCCACTGGGCGATGAGCGAGCTCTTGCCGAAGCCGGGCGGCGCCTGCACGAGGACGATGGGGACATCGCGGAACCGCCCTTCGTCGAGGCCGAGACGCGGCCGGGCGAGCAGGTGACGCGGCGCGCGCGGCGGCGGCGTCTTGAGGAGCAACTCGGAATAGGCGGCGCTGCTGACCGAGGATGTCATCGGGCGGTGCCTGGGCAGCCGATTTCGCCGGGGGTGGATGCGGGGTGGCCCTGCGCCGTGCCGGGCGCAGCGGATCCGGCGGAAATTATAGGCACCGGCCGACGCCCCCCGCGCCCCCCTTCCGCGAGGGGGGTGCCGGTCCGGGGGACTTCCTAGGATGCGTCCCTGCGTCGGGAGCGCCCTGCCCCGCTCGATGAGGAGACCGCTGTGACCCATCACGCTTGCGCCCTGGACGTGTCCGCGGAAGACCGCGGCGCGGCGATCTCGCTCGGCTTTTCCTGGCTGGTGTTCGGCCTGACGATCGGCTTGCTGCTGTCGGACTACATGTCGCGACAGGTGATCAACGCGATCTTCCCGCTGCTCAAGGCCGAGTGGCGGCTCACGGACCGGGAGCTCGGCTTCCTGGCCGGCGTGGTGCCGCTGATGGTGGGACTGCTCACGGTGCCGCTGTCGCTGCTCAGCGACCGGCTGGGCCGGGCGCGCAGCGTGGTCCTCATGGCCACGCTCTGGTGCCTCGCGACGGTGGCCTCCGGGCTCGCCGAAGGCTACGGCCAAATGCTCGCGGCGCGCGTCGTCATCGGCGTCGGCGAGGCCGCGTACGGCAGCGTGGGGCTGGCCGTCATCTTCAGCGTCTTCCCGGTACGCATGCGCTCCACGCTCAGCGGGCTGTACGGCGGCGCGGCGCTGCTCGGCGCCGTGATCGGGCTGGCGCTCGGCGGCAAGATCGCAGCCACCCTGGGCTGGCGCAACGCCTTCCATGCGGTGGCGATCTTCGGATTCGTGCTGGTCGGCCTGTTCGCGCTGATCGTTCGGGAGGACAAGCTCGGTGCGAACCGGTCCACCGCGGCGCGCGCCCGCGTCGCCGACATGAGCTGGCGGGAGATCTTCGCTGCCCTGTTCAAGACCCGGTCCGTGGTGTTCACCTATCTGGGCAGCGGCGCGCAGCTCATGATCACCGGCGCCATGATCGCCTGGCTGCCGACGTTCTTCGCGCGCTACTACACCCTGCCGACGGACAAGGCCGCGGGACTGGCCGCCCTGTTCATCCTCGCCTCGGGCGTCGGCATGGGCGTGCTGGGCGGCGTGGCCGACCGCGTGAGCCGGCGGCGCCGCGATCTGAAGCTCGCCTGCTGCATCGCCTACTGCCTGGCCTCGCTGGTGATCATGCTGATCGCCTTCCGCCTGCCCCCCGGCCCCGCGCAGCTCGTGGCGCTCGCCATGGGCATCTTCGTGGCGGCCGGCACCTGGGGGCCCACGACCGCGGTGGTGGCCAACCTGACCCCGCCGGCCATCCACGCCACGTCGATGGGCGTGCTGGCCCTGCTCAACAACATGCTGGGCCTGTTCCCCGGGCCGTTCCTCACCGGCGTGCTGTCGGACCGCTTCGGGCTGATGGAGGCGCTGCGGGTCATCCCGCTGATGAGCCTGGTCGCCACGGCCATGCTCTTCATCGCCTGGCGGCACTACGAGCGCGACCACCGGCGGATCAGCGAGGCAGCGTAGGCGTCGACGGCTCGGCGCCGGAAGCGGCCGAGGCCGCGCGGTTCACCGGCTCAGCCTGCGCCGGGCAGGCGCTTGCGCACGTAGATCTGGCCGAGCGCCTCGGAAGGCGCCTCGGCGGCCACGACCGGCACGATGTGCACCTCGTAGCCCAGCGCCTCGTACTTCGCCGCGAACCGGGAGAGCTGCGGCTCGCCGATGAGCATCATGCGCAGGTAGCCCGCCCGCTCCAGGCGCGCCGGCAGGTCGTCGGCGGCCGCCGCGGCCGCGAGCGGCCGGATGGGAATGACGCGCGAGGTGCCCACCGCGCCCCTCACACGACTTCGAACAGCCCCGCGGCGCCCATGCCGCCGCCGACGCACATCGTGACGACGACGTGCTTCGCACCGCGGCGCCGGCCCTCGATCAGCGCGTGGCCGACCAGGCGGGCGCCGGACATGCCGTACGGGTGGCCGATCGAGATGGCACCGCCGTCGACGTTGTACTTGTCCGGATCGATGCCGAGATGGTCGCGGCAATACACGGCCTGGCAGGCGAACGCCTCGTTCAGCTCCCACAGGTCGATGTCGTCGACGGTGAGGCCGTGCGCCGCGAGCAACTTCGGTACCGCGTGGACCGGGCCGATGCCCATCTCCTCCGGCGCGTTGCCCGCGACGGCGATGCCGCGGTAGATCCCGAGCGGCGCGAGGCCGCGCCGCTCGGCGAGCGACCGTTCCATCACGACGCAGGCCGACGCGCCGTCGGACAGCTGGCTGGCATTCGCGCCGGTGACCGTGCCGCCTTCGATCACGGGCTCGAGGGCGGCAATGCCTTGCAGCGTCGTGCCGGGCCGGTTGCCCTCGTCGCGCGCGAGCGTCACGTCGCGGTACGAGACGGCCTGGGTGTCCTTGTCGACCACCGCCATCGTCGCGCGGATCGGGACGATCTCGGCATCGAAGCGGCCCGCCTGCTGGGCGGCGGCCGTGCGCTGCTGCGACGAGACCGCGTACGCGTCCTGCGCCTCGCGCGAGATGCCGTACTTCGTCGCCACGTGTTCCGCGGTGAGGAGCATCGGCATGTAGGCGTGCGGCGCGAAGGCCTCGACGCTGCGGTCCTTCTCCTTGGCGGCCCACTGGAAATAGCCCGTCTGCACCGCCGAGATGTTGTCCTGCCCGCCGGCCGCCACGACCGCCATGCCGTCCACGATGATCTGCTTGGCCGCCATGCCGATCGCCATCAGGCCCGACGCGCACTGACGGTCGATGCTCTGCGCCCCGGCCGTCACGGGAATGCCGGCGGCCAGGGCGGCGTTGCGGGCGATGTTCATCCCCGCCGTGCCCGCGCCCAGCACCGTGCCGACGATGACGTCCTCGATCTCGCCGCCCTCGATGCCCGCACGGTCGACCGCATGCCGCAGCGCGTGGCCCATCAGCGTCGGCGACTTGACGTTGTTCAGCGCGCCGCGGAACGCACGTCCGATCGGGGTGCGGGCGGTGGAAACGATCACTGCTTCTCTCATGCTTCGGATTCCTCTCGTGTTCCTCGACGATCGGCGAACCGGCGCTCGGTGACCGCGTGCTCGCGCAGCCGCTCGGAGACAGTCCAGTAGCCATGCGTATTGCCGCGCTTGTCGGCGTAGTGGTCGAGGCAGGCCGCGATCTGCTCGAGCCCGATGACCTCGGCGGTGTGCATCGGCCCGCCCTTCAGCGCCGGGTAGCCGTAGCCGTTGAGCCAGACGGTGTCGATGTCCCCGGCCCGGTAGGCGACGCCCTCCTCAAGAATGCGCGCGCCCTCGTTGAAGAGCGGGTAAAGGCAGCGCTCGACGATCTCCTCGTCGCGGATGTCGCTGCGCCGGACGACGCCGAACCGGGCGGCGAGACCGCTCATGATGCGGTCGACTTCCGGGTCGGACCGCGGCGTGCGCCCCTCGTAGGCGTAGTAGCCGGCGCCGGCCTTCTGGCCGTGGCGGCCGAGCTCGAACAGCCTCTGGCACGGCGCCCGGTAGCTCGCGTCGTCGGGCAGCTTGCCGTCCCTGCGCCGCTCGAGGACGACCTTGGCGGCGACATCCACACCCGCCATGTCGATCATGCGGAACGGGCCCATCGCCATGCCGAACGCCTCGATCGCCTGGTCGACCTGCGCCGGTGTCGCGCCTTCGAGCAGCAGGAACTCGGCTTCACGCAGATACGGCTCGAGCATGCGGTTGCCGATGAAGCCGAAGCAGACGCCGGAGACGACCGCGACCTTGCCGATCGTCTTCGCCAGCGCCATGACCGTGGCGAGGACGTCGGGCGCCGTGTCGCGTCCGCGCACCACTTCGAGCAGGCGCATCACGTTCGCCGGGCTGAAGAAGTGCATCCCCACCACGTCGCTCGCGCGGCCGCTCGCGGCAGCCAGCGCGTCGATGTCGAGCGTCGAGGTGTTGCTGGCGATGATGGCGCCGGGCTTGCACACGGCGCCCAGGCGGGCCATCACCGCGCGCTTGACAGCCATGTCCTCGAACACGGCCTCGATGACGAGGTCGCAGTCGGCCAGCGCTGCATCGTCGAGCGAGCCGCGGCAGCGGGCCATGCGCGCCTCCAGATCCCCGGCCGTCATGCGGCCCTTCGCGACGCTCGCTTCGTCGTTGGCGCGAACGAGGCCCAGGCCGCGCTCGAGGGCCTGCGCCTTCGCCTCGATCAGGACGACCGGCATCCCGGCGCCGAGGAAGTTCATGGCGATGCCGGCGCCCATCGTGCCCGCGCCCACGATGCCGACGGTTCGCGTCGGGCGCAGGGCGATTCCCTTGGGCAGGCCGGGGATCTTGCCGGCCTCGCGCTCGGCGAAGAAGGCGTGGCGCAACGCGATCGATTGCGGGGATCGCATGCACTCGATGAACAGGCGGCGCTCGAGCGCGAGGCCCTCCGCGAAGGGCCGGGTCGCCGCCGCCTCGATGCAGTCGACGATGCGCCCCGGCGCCACCGCGCCCCGGGCCTTCTTCGCCTTGGCGGCGCGCGCCTGCGCGAACAGCGCGGGCGTGAAGCTCGCCGGAGGAACGTCGCGAGCGCTCGCCCGCGGCGGCGGCCCGTCCGCGGCGCGCTCGGCGAGGAAGCGCTGCGCTGCCTCGCCGAGGTCACCCTCGACGATGCCGTCGATCAGCCCCTTCTGCAGGGCCAGCGGCGCCCCGATCGGGGCGCCCGACAGGATCATGTCGAGCGCATCCTCCGCGCCGATCAGGCGCGGCAGGCGCTGCGTCCCTCCCCCTCCCGGCAGCAACCCCAGGCTGACTTCCGGCAGCCCGAGCCGGGTCGCCGGGGCCGCGATGCGGTAATGGCACGCGAGCGCCAGCTCGAGACCGCCGCCGAGGACGGTGCCGTGCAGCGCGCAGACCACGGGCTTGGCCAGGTTCTCGATCGCGGCGAGCACGTCGTTCATGTCGGTGTCGTCGAAGGCGCCCGTGCCGAACTCGCTGATCTCGAAGCCGGCGACGAAGGTCCGGCCGCGGCCGGCCAGCACGACGCCCTCGACGGCGGCATCGCGCTGCAGGGCCGTGAAGGCCTCGAGCAGGCCCTTGCGCACATCGACGGACAGTGCGTTGACCGGCGGGCGGTCGATCGTGACGACGGCGACCGCGCCGTTCCTGTCGACAGTGACCGTCATGCGG
>Ga0075429_100000252_pt1 | contig 36895 bp, 28 predicted proteins | sample RhiMetdeltSRZDD3_FD_75295 | JGI IMG/M metagenome (GOLD analysis project Ga0075429, IMG submission 75295) | Populus rhizosphere microbial communities from Tennessee, USA - Rhizosphere MetaG P. deltoides SRZDD3 | ecosystem: Host-associated > Plants > Roots > Rhizosphere > Soil | place: USA...
TCGGCATCGCCACCCGGATCAAGGCGCTCACGCAACACGACGTCTATCTGGTCGTGGCGCGCTTCAACCGCAAGTACATCGACGCCAACCGGCCGCCCCGGATCGCGTTCGACGATCCCGCGGCGCGGCCCTACTACGACCTCTATCACGGGTCGGTCCGGCACTTCGTCGACGAGATCCGCGCGAGGCATCCGCACGGGCTGCTGATCGATGTCCACGGGCAGCACAAGTTTCCCGATGCCCTGGTGCGCGGCACGATCAACGGGCGCTCGGTCAAGCGGCTGCTCGCGCGCGCCGGCGTCGCGGCGGTGACCGGGCCGAAAGGACTGTTCGGGCAACTCGAGCGCAACGGCTTTCGCGTGTTCCCCGACAACCGCATTCCACCCGCGGGCCGCAACGAGGACGCCGGGTTCAACGGCGGCTACACGACCAACCTCTACGGCAGTCATCGTGCCGACGGCATCGATGCCGTGCAGTTCGAATTCGGCATCGCGTACCGCAGGAAGGCGACGATCGACGGCGCCATCGAGGGCGCGGCGAAGGCGATCGTCGCCTTCCGCGACGCGTACTTGACGTAGCCGCCCGACGTGCCGAAGCGGCCGGCCGGGCTCACGCGATTGCGCGAGCCGTTCGCGCCTTGCCGGCCGCCCTGCCCCGAGCCACCTACGCCCGCAGCATCACGTTCAACTGGTCCACGACCTCTGCCCAGTCGGCGTCATCGCTGATCTCCTCCCGAAGAAACTGCGCCTGCGCGGGAGTCCAGAACGGCGCTTCGGCGAGCCTGATCGTGTTCGCCAAGGGGCGGTGCGCGGCCACGAACTGGTCGATGTCGCTTTGCCCACCGGCGAGCCCCAGCTGAAGAAAGAGATCCTGCAAGGTATGTGATGTCGGTTCCATTCGACGCTCCTGTCGATCGACGCCGGCCGCCTCGGCGCGGCTTCCCTGGAAACTTCGACGCGGCGTGCGCTCATTCTCGCCAGCCTGCCCGCACGACGAGCAGCATCCTCGCGGATGCAGCACGGCAGCGGCGTCAGCGCAGCGTGGCAAGCACGCGGTCGACCATCACGCCGGACTGGCCGAGGTAGTTCGCCGGGTCGCACAGCTTCGCCAGCTCGTCGCGGCCGAGATGCTGCTTGATCTGCGGGTGTTCGGCAAGGAGGTCGAGCAGCGGGCGCTCCTGCTTCAGCGCCTCGCGGCAGATGTCGTACACCAGGTCGTGGGCGTACTCGCGGCCGATGTACGGCCCGAGCCCCATCATCACGGCCTCGCTCATCACCAGTCCGTGGGTGAGGTCGATGTTGCGACGCATCGCCCGTTCGTCGACCTGCAGGCCCTCCACCACGAAACGCGCCTGCTTGAGCGCTCCCGCCATCAGGCAGAACGCCTCGGGCAGCACGATCCACTCGATCTCCCACGGCCCGGTGGAGCGCTCGTGGTCCGCCACCATCGCATCCATCAACGCGGCGGCGTGCTGACGCACCACGGAAATGGCGGCGTGGATGTAGCAGCTGGAGATCGGGTTGCGCTTTTGCGGCATGGTGCTCGACGAGCCGCGGCCGTGGTGATAGGGCTCGTAGACCTCGCCCACCTCGGTCTGCATCATCAGCTTGACGTCCATGCTGAGCTTGCCCAGCGTGCCGCCGACCAGGCCGAGGAACGCGCCGACCTCGGCGATGTTGTCGCGAATCGTGTGCCAGGCGATGACGGGCTGCTTCAGGCCCAGTTCGGCGCACAGGCCCGCCTGCGTCTGAAGCGCGCCCTTTTCCAGCGATGCGAGGGTGCCGGCTGCACCGGCGAACTCGCCCACCAGCACGCGCTCGCGCAGCTGCGCGAGGCGCTCGCGATGCCGCTCGATGGCCGACAGCAGCCCGGCCATCTTGTAGCCGAAGGTCACGGGAATCGCCTGCTGCAGGTTGCTGCGCCCGATCATCGGCGTCAGCCGATGGTCCCGGGCCAGCTTCGCCATGGCCCCCGAGATGGCGGTGAGCTCGCCGTCGACGATGTCCAGGCTCTCGCGGATCTGCAGCACCGTGGCGGTGTCGGTGATGTCCTGCGTGGTGGCGCCCCAGTGACAGTATTCGCCGAGCTTGTCCCGGCAAAGGGCGTTGAGCTGGGACACCACGCCGAGGATCGGGTAGCCGATGCGCTCGGTCTGCTGGCGCAGCTTGGCCATGTCGATGCGCTCCAGCCGGCAATGGCTGGCGATCTCGTCGGCCGCTTCCTGCGGGATGAGGCCGAGGCGTCCCTGCACCACGGCCAGCGCGCGCTCGATGTCGAGGTACTTCTGCGTCCGGTTCTCGTCGGACCAGACGCGGCGCATCTCGTCGCTGGAGAAGATGCCCTGGAAGATGGCGGAGTCGATGATGGTGGAAGGCATGATGGGTTCCTTGGTGAAATCGGGGAATGCTTCAGGCGCCGGCGCGCCGGTCAGATGGCCTGCGCGGCGCGCAGAGCCTCGACGTCCTCGGCATCGAGCCCCAGTTCGTGCAGCACCGCGTGCGTGTGCTCGCCCAGCGCGGGCACGGGATCCATGCGCGGCTCTTCATCCCAGCTGCCGGGCGGCAGCATGGCGGGAAGCGTTCCGACCGGCGAGCCGACCTCGCGCCAGCGGTTGCGCGCCCTCAACTGCGGATGCGCCCACACCTCGTGCATGGTGTTCACGCGCGCGTTGGCGATCTGCGCCGCCTCCAGGCGCTCGACCACGTGCGCGGCCGTGAGCGGCGCAAACGCGTCCACGATGATGCGGCGCAGGCTGTCGCGCTGCGCCACGCGCTGGGCGTTGCCGGCGAAGCGCGAGTCGCGCGACAGCTCCGGTTGCAGCAGCACCTTCTCGCAAAAGCTCACCCACTCCCGCTCGTTCTGCAGGCCCAGCATCACGCTGCCGCCGTCCGCGCCGGTGGGAAACGGCCCGTAAGGGTAGATGGTCGCGTGCGCGGCCCCGGTGCGCGGCGGTGGCGGCGCGCCCTCGAAGGCGTAGTACAGCGGATAGCTCGTCCATTCGGCAAGCGACTCGAGCATCGAGATGTCGATGTGCTGCCCGCGACCCGTCTGCGCGCGCTGCAGCAGCGCGGCCAGGATGTGGGTGTAGGCGTACATGCCGGCGGCAATGTCGGCGATCGACGGTCCCGCCTTGCAGGGCTCCTCCGGCGTGCCGGTGACCGACACGAAGCCCGCCTCGCTCTGGATCAGCAGGTCGTAGGCCTTCTTGTCGCGATAGGGCCCGAACGAGCCGTAGCCGGAGATGTCGCACACGATGATGCCGGGCTTCCTGGCGGCCAGCACGTCGTGGCCGAGGCCCAGACGCGCGGCCGCACCGGGCGCGAGGTTCTGCACCACCACGTCGGCCTTCTCGATCACCAGGCGCTCGAGCACCTTGGCCGCCTCGGGATGCTTCACGTCCAGCGTGACGCTCTCCTTCGAGCGGTTGGTCCAGACGAAGTGCGAGGCCATGCCGCGCACGCGCGCGTCGTAGCCGCGGGCGAAATCGCCCACGCCCGGGCGCTCGATCTTGATCACCCGCGCGCCGAGGTCGGCGAGCTGGCGGGTGCAGAAGGGCGCCGCGATCGCGTGCTCGAGGGTGACGACGGTGATGCCCTTGAGGGGTTGCATGCGGATCTCCTCAGCGAAGCGTGGCGACGGCGTCCATCGTCAGCCAGCCCTCGTGGTCCTGCGCCCAGAGCTTGACGGTCTTGCCGTCGTCCTGAGACTGGCCGTTCACGCGGAACGGGTTCAGATCGAACGTCGGCCGCACGGCCTTGAAGCGGAACGTGGCGACGTCCGCCCCGGGGGCATTCCGGCGCACCAGGTCCATCAGCAGCGTCGCGATGAGCGGTCCGTGCACGATCAGGCCCGGGTAGCCCTCCACCTCGGTCACGTACTTGCGGTCGTAGTGGATGCGGTGGCCGTTGAAGGTGAGCGCCGAGTAGCGGAACAGCAGCACGTCGTCCGGCACGACCTCGCGCTGCCACGCCGCCCCCGCCGGCGCGGCCTGCGGCGGGGGCTCGATGTCGCCGGGACGCTTCGCCTCGCGGTACACGATGTCGTGGAACTCGACGATCGCCGGATCGGTCGCCCCGTTGCAGCGCACCTCGTGGCGCACCTTGACGAACACGAGCGGGCCGGTGCGGCCGTGCTTGGTCGTCACGTCCGCGATCGTCGACGTGCGCTCCACCGCGTCGCCCACCCGCACCGGCGAGCGGAACTCGAACTGGCTGCCGGCCCACATGCGCCGCGGCAGCGGCACCGGCGGCAGGAAGCCGCCACGCTTCGCGTGGCCGTCGGGTCCGATTTCGCTTTGCCGATGCAGCGGCAGGAAATACAGCCAGTGCCACAGCGGCGGCAGGGATGTGCCGTCGTCCACCGGCCGCGCCGCGTGGTCGAGGGTGGCGTCCAGCGCCTTGACCGGCGTGGCGCTGATGCGGTCGCGGACGGTTTCGGTGCGGCCGATCCAGGCCTGCAGGTCGTCGAGCGTGGCTTCGGTCATGGTCGTCTCCAGTGCGGCCTCGGCTCAGTCGGCGGTCAGCTTGGCTTGCTGCACCACGCCCTTCCACCGCACCAGCTCGTTCTTCACCAGCGTGCCGAACGCCTCCGGCGTGCTGGTCTCCACGTCGGCACCGTGCTCCTCGATGCGCTTGACGATCTCCGGGTCCGCCAGCACCTGGTTCAGGGCCTTGTTGATCTGGTCGATCACCGGCTTGGGCGTCTTGGCCGGCGCGAAGAAGCCGTACCACTGCTGCACCTCGACGCCCCCGATGCCGAGCTCCTTCAGCGTCGGCACTTCGGGCAGCAGCGCCGAGCGCTTCGGCCCCGCGACCGCCAGCGCGCGCAGCTTGCCCGCCTTCACGTGCGGCAGCGCGGTGAACAGGCTCGGGAACATGAACTGCGTCTGCCCGCCGATGGTGTCGCTCACCGCCGGCGCCGCCCCCTTGTACGGCACGCCGAGCATCGTGACGCCGGTCGTGAGCTTGAACAGCTCCGCGGCGAAGTGCGGCGCGGTGCCGTTGCCGGCCGAGGCATAGGTGTAGCTGTCCGGCTTGGCCTTCAGCTGCGCCACGAGGTCCTTGACGTCCTTCACCGGCGCCTTGGTATTGGCCACCATGAGCGTCGGGGAGTAGCCGACGAGGCCCACCGGCGCGAAGTCCGCCACCGGGTCGTAGCGCAGCTTCTGCAGCGCCGGGTTCATGGCGTGCGTGGCGATGTAGCCGAACATCAGGGTGTGGCCGTCCGGCGCGGCGCGCATGACGTACTCGCTCGCGATCGCGCCGTTGGCGCCGGCGCGGTTGTCGATGATCACCGTCTGCCCGAGCAGCGGCCCGAGCTTTTGCGCGATGGTGCGCGCCATCGCGTCGTTGCCCCCGCCGGCCGCGGTCGGCACGACGATGGTGATGGTCTTGTCGGGGTACGCCATGGCGACGGGCGCGGCGGCGGCCAGGGCGGCGGCGATGGCGGGGGCGATGTAGCGCTTCATGGATCTGTCTCCTTCAATGGGTTTCGAGAACACGTAGGCAGGCAGGTGCAGGTCGCCCTGCAGGATCTTTCGGGCGGTGCGCACGAGCGCGGCGCGTTGCACGCGCGCCTCGGCGCCGGCGCCCTCGACGGTCACGTCGACCTCGATGCGGCCTTGGGGATGCAGCACGGCGATGCGGCGCACGCCGGCGCGCACGGTCCGCCCGCTCGCCACGGTGCCCGGCAGGGCGAACGCGGTGGCCACACCGATCGCGCCCGTGACGGCGTGCGAGGCGTGGCAGCGGCGCGGGGTGAAGTAGCGCGACGCGATGCTGTCGGCGTCGTCGCCGTCGCTCGCGATGACCGGTTTGGGCACGACGCTGTCCGCCACGTCGCCCAGGCCCATCGCGGCGCCGGCCGCCCGGCGCACGGATTCCAGCCGTGCGAGCAGCCCGCGGTCCGCATCCAGCGCTTCGGGCGTCTCGCGACCGTTCAGGCCGAGGTCGCGCGAGCGCACGATGACCAGCGGCATGGCGGCGTCGATGCAGGTGACCTCGAGGCCGTCGATGACGTCGATGCGGCGACCGGTCGGAAACAGCGAGCCGGTCACCGCGCCCCAGGCGTCGAGGAAGTCGAGCCGGATCGGCGCGGCGGTCCCGGCCACGCCGTCGATGCCGGTCTCGCCTTCGTAAGTGACGCGCCGGCCGGGCGTGAGTACCGTCACGTCGATGCGCGACTTCGTGTTCACGTTGAACACGCGCACGGTCGTCTCGCCGTCGTGCGCGCTCACCAGTCCCTGCTCGATGGCGAAGGGCGCCACGCCCGAAAGCATGTTGCCGCAGTTGGGCCGCGTGTCGACCGACTTCTGGCCGACGCCCACCTGGGCGAACAGGTAATCCACGTCGCAACCGGGCTGCGCGGACTTCGAGACGATCGCCACCTTGCTGGTGAGCGTGCTGCCGCCGCCCACGCCGTCGACCTGCAGCAGGTCGGACGCGCCGATGGCGCCGATCAGGGCCTCGTCGCGTGCGGCTTCGTCCTCGGGCAGCCACTCGCGCAGGAAGAAGGGGCCGCGCGACGTGCCGGCGCGCATCAGGACACAGGGGATGGTTCGCTCCATGGGTCGCCATGGTGCGCATCGCTCGCCGCCCTGTGAATTGCAAAGATGCGATCGATTGATCCACACTCGGCATCAATGCCGATGTCCGTGGGGTGCACGATGGCCATCAACTTCGATCTGAACGACCTGCTCGCCTTCCGGGCGGTCGCCGAGCTCAGCAACTTCCGCAAGGCGGCGGAGTCGGTGCACCTGTCGCAGCCGGCGTTCAGCCGGCGCATCGACAAGCTGGAGCAGGCCCTCGGCGTGCAATTGCTCGAGCGCACCACCCGCCGGGTGACGCTCACCGCCGTCGGGCGGGACTTCGAGCGCAAGGTGCGCGATCTGCTCGACGAGCTCGATTCCACGCTGCTCGGGATCCGCGGCGTCGCGGCCACCCGCATGGGCGAGGTGACGGTCGCGTGCGTACCGTCGACGGTGTACTACTACCTGTCGCAGGTGATCCGCCGCTACCACGAGATCTGCCCGAAGGTGCGGGTCAAGGTGTTCGATGCCGGGGCCAACGAGGTGCTGGCCGCCGTCTCGCGCGGCGAGGCCGACTTCGGCATCGACTTCATCGGCGCACAGGAAGGCGAGCTCGAGTTCCGGTCGCTGGTCGAGGAGCGCTTCGTCGCCGCGTGCCGGCGCGACCACCCGCTCGCCCGGCAGCGCCGCGTGAGCTGGGCCCAGCTCGCCGCGCACGACTACATCTCGGTCAGCCGCAGCAGCGGCAACCGCGTGCTGCTCGACCAGGCGCTGGCCGGCGTCGCCGGGCGCCCCCAGAGCATCTACGAGACGCAGCACGTGACCACGATGCTGGGGCTGGTCGAAGCGGGGCTCGGCGTGGCCGCCGTGCCGTCGATGGCGATGCCCGGGCCGGACCATCCGCTGCTGGTGAGCGTGCCGCTCGTCGATCCGGTCGTGACCCGCAAGATGGGGCTCATCCGTCGCCGCGGCCGCTCGCTCTCGCCGGCGGCGCAGCGGCTGTACGACCTGTTCGGGGAGGTGAAGGGACGACGCCGCAAGCCCTCGGCGACATGAAGCCGCCGGCCGGATCGCGGCCCCGCGCGAAGCGGATCGATGCACGAAACGGATCAATCGATCCTGTCTTTGCAATTCACAGCGCGGCTCGACGAGCGGAGCATCCGGGTCGGGTCGGGCGCCGGGAAGACGCGCCGGCCCGCCACCACGACCCTCCCGGAGACTGCCGATGCATCGTTCCCTCCTCGCTCTCTGCGCCGCCGGCGCCTGCGTCCCGTCCGCCTGGGCCCAAGGCGCCGTATCCATCTCGGGCGTCATGGACCTGGCTGCGCGCCATGTCCGCAACGAGAGCGTCGGCTCCATCACGTCGCTCGTGAGCGGCTCCAACGCCACCAGCCGCGTCATCGTCAGCGGCCGCGAGGACCTGGGCGGCGGGCTCGGCGCGGGTTTCCATCTCGAGCACGGCCTGCTGGCCGACACCGGCACGCAGGCGACGGCCGACAAGTTCTGGGATCGACGCTCGACGTTGAGCCTGTTCAGCCCGTCGTTCGGTGAGTTGCGTCTGGGCCGCGACTTCGTGCCCACCTACACCAACTGGACGCGCTACGACCCGTTCGCGTACGTCGGCGTCGCGCGCTCGGCCAACTTCATCTCGGCCACGCCCAATGGCCCGATCCGCTCGGCGTTCGGCAGCAACGCCAACACGACCGTGCGTTCCGACAACGGGGTGCAACTGCTCCTGCCGGGCGGGCTCGGGGGACTCGAAGGCGCATTGATGCTCGCGCCCGGCGAGGGGGGCGCGGTGGCCAGCGGTCTCGCGAAGCTGGCGGCGGTGCGCCTGGGATACGCCGCCAGGACCTGGAGCGTTTCGGCGGCCACGGCGCAGTCGGAGAACAGCCAGACCGGCGGCGACCGGTTCAAGGACACGGCGGTGGGGGGGACTTTCGACGTGGCCAACGTGCGGCTGTCCGGGGCGTGGCGCACGTTCCGGCACGGCCAGGCAAAGCAGTCGCTGCTGCTGGTGGGCGCCGTGGCCAGCTTCGGGCCGCACGAGCTCAAGGCGTCGTGGCTCAAGGCGGACCTCGAAGGCCGGGTCGGCGCCACCGCGATAGACGCCAACGACGCGACGCAGGTGGGCCTGGGCTACGTCTACAACCTGTCCAAGCGGACGGCCCTCTATGGGACGTTCGCGCAGATCTCGAATGACGGCGCCGCGCGCTACGTCATCACCGACGGCCCGCCGGGGATGCCGGACGGCGGCACGTCACGCGGCATCGAGTTCGGCGTTCGCCATCGGTTCTGAGCGGAAGGCAATCGCGTCAGCGCGGTCGACGCCGGCTATGATGGTTTCGAGGGACCTGTCCATGCCGAGCCGCGCCGATCCGCGAAAGCGTCGATGCATGCTCCGGCCGACAGGGGCAGCCGGTGACGACGGGCGGGTCATCGCGACGGTTCGGCGCATGCCCGGCCGATGGTTGCCGGCACTGCCCCGGGCCGGCCGGCAGGCCTGCGGCCTCGTGTGGATCGCCTGCATGTTGCCGGCGGCGCTGCACGCCGCGATCCGCATCGCCCCGGGACCCGACGGCCCCTTCGCGCACCAGGTCGAAACGGCATTGAGCGGTTTGCGCGCCTCGGATCGCACGCCGTGGCGTCGCCTCGTCGAGTCGGTCGACCGCTGCCCCGCCACGGTCGAAATCCGACCCATGACCGCCGACCGTCGAACCTGGCATCCCGACGGCAATCCGCAGCGCGGACACACCGACCCGACGGACCGGCGTCCGAAGCGCCTCGGTCGAGACCGACCGACCGACGCGTGGCTGTACGTCCCGCCGTCGGCCGTGCAGCCGGGAAGCCGGCTGTGGCGCAGCGGCGTGCTGGTCCACGAGCTGACCCATGCGATGGACCTGGTGTGCGGCCGGTATCACCCGCAAGGGTCGGTGCGGGAGCGCCGCGCCGTGTGGGTGCAGAACCTCTGGCGCCAGGCGAACGGCCATGCGCTGCGCACGTCCTATCACGGCCGGTTTCCGACGCCGGACTTTCAGACCTCATCGATCGAGGGCCGATTGGCCGAGTACGAAGAGCGGCTGTTCTCGGGCAGCGACTTCCCGCCGCCGGCAAACCTCGGCGGCGGGCGCCGCCGCCTGTCGCGGTGAACTCGCTCGTCGATGTTTTGGGAAAGACGCCATGACATTGCCGATCCTGCCTCCCGGATACGGTCGACGGCGATTCATCGGAATCCTGTTGACGTCGGTCGTGGGGCCGGCCGTGCACGCCGGCCAGGGCGACCGGCCTCACCTCGCGCTGGCGCGCGAACTGGTCGACCATGTCCGCGCCACGGACAACGCCTACCAGCTGGGCAGCAGCCGCATCAGCTTCCCATCCGACGGGGCCGGCATCCGGCACGCCGTGAAAGCCGACTGCTCGGGATTCCTGCTGGCGCTGTTCCAGAGGGCCGGCTATCGGACACGATCCCAGATGGTCTTTCTCGACGGCGGCCTCGGGCGCAAGCGGCCACGCGCCGAGGATTTCCTGGCGTCGATCGAGCAGGAGCGCGGCTTCCGCCACATCGAGACGCTGGCGCACGTGCGCCCCGGCGACCTCCTCGCGCATGCGATGCTGGATACGGCGGACAAGCGCAAGGTCGGCACCACAGGACACGTCTTCCTGCTCGCATCGCGCCCTTCGCCGATCGCGGCGCGCGCGCCGGTGGTGCCGCACACGCGGCAATACGCGGTGACCGTCATCGACGTCAACCGCGAGTGGCTCGGCGATGACGATACCCGCCTCTCGGGGCCCGGCACGCCCGTCAAGGGCATCGGCAGCGGCACCATCCGGCTTTATTCCGACCCGCACGACCACCTCGTGGGATGGGCCAGGACCTACGCCAACGCTCGCCGGTTCTTCTCGTACGACCCGCGCTACCCGTCGGACACCCGCCGACGCCGCGCAGCCATCGGCCGCGTCCTCGATGCTGCCTGAACCGATGGCGGGCGGTCGCGGGCGCCCAAGCGCGGGTGGGTGGCTTCGCCGGGCGATGCAGATCGCACTGGCCGCGGCCTGCACCGCCTCGTGCGCGCAGGACAAGCCCAGGTACGCGCTGCCGCGAGTCACCATCCAGGGCACGTCGAGCGACCCGGTCGAAAAGTCCTATCGAAAGATGATCCAGGGCATGGACCATTTCGAGCGGGCACGTGCATCCATCGCGCCCGATGCATCGCTGCGCTTCAGGCTGCTGCCGCGCAAGCCGGGGACCGACATGGACAGCATCGTCCTCGAGCTCGTCGGTTCCACGTTCAGCCGTGCCATTCCCATCGCTCCCGATCACACCTTCGTGCTGGAGCGAGACCCCCAGGCGCTGCAGGAAGACGCCGTCGTTTCGCCCAATCGCAAGCGGCTGAGCATGACGTGGCGCACCGAGATCCGTACGCCCGGACTGCCCCCCGGCAGCCGGCGGCTGGGTGACCTTCGCCTGGAATGCCAGGTGGGTCTGGAAGCCGGCCTGGTCTCCAACAGCAGCCCCATCGGCCGGATTGCCGACCTGTTCACGGACACGATGAGCTATTGCGACAGCAAGGAGTCGAGATACCTGTATTTCGCCGAACGGCCGCTGTTCAGCGTGACGCTGGTTTCCGGCGCACGCCGGGAGGTTCTGCCCATCGACCAGCTGTACGCCATGGCGAGCGACGACCCGGGCCTCGAGGACGACCTGCCCTATTGCGATTGCGAGATGCTGGTCGACCGCACGTACTTCCTTCCGCTGGGCGACCACAGCTGGCCGGACGACACGCGGGTCGAGTTCGAATACATGGACGACCGCCCATGACGAATGCGCCTGGGCGCCTGGCGCTTTGCAGCGCCGGCTTCATGGCCTGCCTGTGCGTGGCATGCGTCGGCACCGGCATCGGCATGTTCGCCCCGTCGCCGCAAGGCCCCGGATCGGTCCGCACGCCGACGGGCCGATCCCTCGCGCCACAGGCCGCCATGGACGTGATCGCCATCGGCAGGAGCACCAAGGCCGATGTCTCCTCCGCGCTCGGAAAAGCCATCGTCATACCGTTCGACAGCGGCTATGAAGTGTGGGTGTATCGATGGGCCGGCCCCGACAGGACGACGCGTGCCGCCACCGAACTGGTGGTGCTGTTCGCGCCCTCGGGAGTCGCGACGAAGGTGCGGCTGCGGCCGGGCTACGCGACGCGCAACTGAGCGCAGCCATGTCCTCCCGTCAAGCAGGCCCCGGCGTGCCGCGCGGCCTGATGTAGAACTTGGCCCTGAAGTGGCCCGGCTGGCCGGGATCGTCCTCGACAACCACCTCGGCCGCGGCCAACGGGCGAGGTGCGCCGCCGAACGCGTTGGGCGCGGCGGCCGGCGGCTCCGCGTAGTCGGCGATCCAGGCGCGCAGGATAGCCTCCGCTTCCAGGCGGCCCTGGCCCGCGCCGAGGGCATCCCGCACGATGGCCTTCACGAAGTGGGCGAAGCGGCCCACGATGAGCTGATACGACAGTTGGGCGCCCAGCCGCGCGTTGGCGGTCGCATCGGGATCGTCGTATTCCGCGGGCTTGCACAGCATGGGCGCGCGCATGAATGTCGCGATGTTGCTGCGGCCCCGTGCCACCAGCGCCACCAGGCCGTTGCGGGCCAGTTCGTCGAGGCGTCGGTCGTCGAGCCGGGCCTCGACCGGGCCGACCGTGGACGCCGGCTCGCCCTCGGCGGGCGGGCTCGCCTGCGCGAGCCCTTCGACCGCGCCGCCGCTCGCCAGGCCGACGATGTCGGAGAACCAGCCGTGGATGCGAAACGAGCGCTGGATCACCGTCGCGAGCAGGTACGCCGGGTTCGCCCAGAGCCACCCCGCGCCGACGCTCTCGTCGAAGCGCAGTCCGGCGCCGCCGAGGCGCACGTCGCGCCAGGGTGCGCGCTCGAGGTAGCGCGGCATCACGAGCGCCAGCGAACGCGAATCGTCGCTGTCGCGCAGCGCGCGCCAGGCCGCGTATTCCGGCGTCGTGAAGATCTTCGTGATGTCGCGCGGATTGCCGATCTCCAGCCAGGATTCCATCTGCATCAGCGACGGCGCAGCCGCTGCGAGCAGCGGGGCCTGGCAGGCCGCGGCGATCTTCGCCAGTTCGCCCAGCACCTCGACATCCGCTGCACCGTGGTCGAAGGCGAAGTCCAGCACGATGCAGCCGAAAGGCTGGCCGCCCGGGCTGCCGTGGCCGTCGCTGTAGGTCCGCTTGAAGATCGGGCTCTGGTCCCAGGCAGCGCCCTTGTAGCGGGCGAGCGCCTTGGCGAGTTCGGTCTTGGTGATGACCATCACGCGTATCGGGCACAGTCCATCGGGCTCGTTGGCCTGCACCATGCGGTGCAGCGAACGCCACGCCGCTTCCAGCTTGTTGAACGCCGGGTGGTGCAGGATGGCGTCGAGCTGCGCGCCGACGCGTGCCACGAGGTCGGCGTCGGCGGGCCCGGCCGGGCCCGCCGCCTCGAGTGCCTGCGCGAGTGCGGGAACGCCGCGAACGATGGCGTCCGGCGCGAAGTCGTCGAGGCGCTTGAATGCCAGCTCGACCGCCAGCTCGTCGCGGCCGAGCAGATGGAAGGGCACCCTGACGGCCAGGCGCGGAGCGACCTCGGCCATGAACGCATCGAAATGCTCGCTGTCGACCTCGACGAAGCTGCGATCGCCAACGAGCGGAAGGGGCAGCGCGGGCTGGCCCGCGAGGTCGGCGAGCACGCCGGTGACGAAGGGCAGGTCGATGCGCCGTGGCACGCCGTCGAGTTCGACGCGGTAATGCATGTCCACGCGAGGCAGGCGTGGCCGCGGGGCAGCGTCGGACGGGCTCATCGGCATGGCGTCAGGAGGTTGCCGCCGGCCCGGGCGCAGCCTGGAGCCGGGCCCGGATCCGGTCGAGCACGGCCCGCGCGCGTTCGAGGTCGGCCGCATCGAGCGAAGGCAGCGGGTCGGGTGGCGGCAAAGGTTCCGGCCGGACGCGTTGCGACCCGGTGGCCGGCGCCGCAGTCTCCTGCGAGGCCGGCGCCCCGTGCGGCTGGCGCGCCGGCCACTCGCCGCGGGCGGCAGCCGTGGCGGCGCTTTCGAGCCGCTCGAGGAACCTGGCGAGCGGCTGCAGCGCATCGGCGTGTCCGATGCAGCTCGCGATGGCCGCGTCGATGTCGCGCAGCGCGGCGCGCGCATCGTCCAGCGAACGGGCGAAGCCGGGCTCGTGGACGAGCTGCGCAGCGACGACACGCTGCAACACGAGCCGGTCCTCGGGCCCGGGACCGGCCATCGCAGAGGTCTCGATCAGCGCGCGTTCGATCTCGCCGGCCAGCACGACGTCGGTCGCACCGCCGATCTCGAGCGCACGCAGGTCGCCGAGCAGTCCCTCGCGCGACGCCAGCGCTGCAAGCACGTTGACGCGCATCGTCGGGTCGTTGTCGTCCATGGCATCGAGCACCGGATGGACGCCGTCCCACCACTGCGCGAGCAGCCTCGCGACGAGACGCAGTCCCTCGGCTGCCCCGCGAAACCCGTTGCTGCAGGTCGCGGCACGCGCCAGGATCACCGCGAGACGCAGATCCTTCGTGCGGCCGAGAAGCTGGACGGCCCGTCGATGAACCTCCGGCCAGTCGGGTGGCAGGCCCGGGATCTCGCGCCCGCCGATCATGCGGTCGGCCACGCCCGCCTCCAGGCGCTGCAACTCGAAGAAGTCGATGTCGTATTCGAGGTCGGGGCCGCAGGGTGCGTCGCCGCCGACGGGGGTGAGCAGTGCTTCGAGGTCGAGGGCCGGCGTCGCAGGTCGCGGCGGCGAGCGCTGGCGCGTCGTGACCGCCCACTCGGAGGCCGCCGTGGGCAGTGGCTGCGCATCCGCGATCGCGAAACCCGGGCCGGCCGCCGCTTCGCCGGCCCCGCCGCCGGCCTCCGCTGCGCTTCGCTGCACGGCGCCCGCCAGACGCGTGAGGCAGCGGTGGATCCGCAGCAGCGCCGAATGCCAGCGCATGTTCGAGAGCCGGTCCTGGACGGCGGCGGCCAGCTCGCCCAGCACCGCCAGGCAGGCCATCACCTGCGGGCCCAGGTCGGGCACGCGCTGCAACTCGGCCGTCACCGCGCGCCGCACGCCGGCCAGGTCCGCACCGTCGCTCGTGGGAGGTTCGTTCGACTCCTGGATCCACTCGACGTCGCGCAGCGTCAGCTCGTCGGGCGGCACGCCGATGCGCCGGGCGTACAGGTCGGCCAGCAGCGGATGCTCGGGACCGAAGCGGCCGGCGGCCGTGCTCTCGGAGGGTTCCTCGTCGATCCACCAACCTTCGGGGTCGTCGTCGTCGGGCCGCGGGTGCACCGCGGCGCCGAACGTTCGTTCGAGCGCGAGCATCAGGCCGAGCCCGCGTTCGAGACCGGGCCACCCTTGGACGTGCAGCGCAGCGCGCGCGAGCAGCAGCGCGACGCGCCAATCCTTGGTGCGCGCGAGCAGCGCGATGGCGCGGTGGGCGACCGCCGCCCAGTCGGGCGCCACCGCGGCGCGGATCGACCAGCCCATCCGCTGTTCCGGCACCCCGGCCGCCAGCCGCTCGAGCTCGAGGAAGGCGCCGTCATAGCCGAGGTCCGGGCCGCAGGGCTCGGCGGCGGACACGGGTTCGACGAGGCGGTGGATCTCGAACATGGACGGGCGACCCGCAACGATGGTAGCCGGCCGCGGTGCGCACGGCCAACCACCTGCCCTCACCGGCACGGCCTGCTACCCTCGGCACCTCGGTTCCGAGCCTGCGCGTTGGAAACCCTGAACGTCTTCGTCAGCTCGACCTGGATCGACATGATCTCGGAGCGCCAAGCCATCGAGCAGGCGTCGGCGCGGCTGCGCTCGATCCGCTTCGTCGGCATGGAGCATTTCGGAGCGCGCAGCGGCACGACGCGCGAAGTCTCGCTGGAGGAGGTGGACCGCTGCGAGGTCTACCTCGCGGTGATCGGGCATCGATGGGGCTCCGGCATCACCGAGGCCGAATACCGCCGCGCCCGCGAACGCCGGCTGCCCTGCCTGATCTACTTCAAGGCCGGCGAGTCGGCAGCGCACGCGCAGCCCGAGGCCGACGCGGCGCGCCTGGCGCAGTGGAAGCGCGAGCTCGGCGACGCGCACACGGTCGTCATCTTCACGAGCCCGGCCGACCTGGCCGCGCGAATGGTCGCCGACCTGCACAACCTCGTGCTGGACCAGCTCGGCGGGCAGCGCGCGGGCATCCTGCAACCCGAGTACCGCTCTCGCATCGAGAACTTCCTGTCCGAGTACCTGGGCAGCGCCGACAAGCCGGTGCCGTTCGGCGGGCGGGACGCCGAACTGAGCGCGCTCCATCGCTGGCTGGCCGACCCGCACGCCCCACCCTACGCGATGCTGGCGGGGCCGGCCGGACGAGGCAAGTCGGCATTGCTCGTGCACTGGGTGCGGCACCTCGCGCTGCAGCCGGATCTGGCGCTCGTCTTCTTTCCGATCAGCGTGCGCTTCCGCACCAATCTCGCGGCGGTCGCCTTCGCCTCCATCACGGCGCGGCTGGCGCAGCTGCACGGCGAGCCGCTGCTCGCCGGCGCGGAGACGCCGGTGGAGGTGAGGCGCGAGATGATGGCCGCCTACCTGCGGCGGCCGCTGGCCGACGGCCGGCGCCTGCTGCTCGTGCTCGACGGCGCCGACGAGGCCGCCGACTGGAAGCCGGGGCCCGATCTCTTTCCCGGCACGCCCACCGAGGGCCTGCGCGTCCTCGTGTCGGCGCGCTACGAACCGGGAGACGTCGACGCTCGCGGCTGGATCGGGCGGCTGGGCTGGCAGCGGGCGCGGCTGGCCTGGCCGCTCGATCTCGCGCCGCTGTCGGCCAGCGGGCTGGCCGACGTGCTGCGGCTGGCCAGCCTGCCGCTCGAGGCGCTCAGCGAGCGTGCCGATGTCGTGGCCGAGCTGTTCCGGCTGAGCGGTGGCGATCCGCTGGTGATCCAGCTCTACGTGGCCGATCTGCTGGAGCACGGCGGCGGAGCGACCCGGCTGCGGCCCGAGGATCTCGGCACGCGCCACCCGGGCCTGCGCGGCTATTTCGACGACTGGTGGGACGACCAGAACCAGCTGTGGGGCGATCAGTCGCCGTTGCGCAAGGCCGAGGTCACGCAGGTATTCGACGTGCTCGCCTGTGCCCTCGGCCCGCTGAGCGGCGTCGAGCTGCTCGAGCTGATGCCCGACGGCCGCACGATGAGCGCCTGGACGCTCGAGGAGGTGATGCGCAGCCTGCGCCGCTTCGTCGTCGGGGACGGCGACGTGCAAGGGTATGCCTTCAGTCACCCGCGGCTTGCCGAGCATTTCTACGAGGAGCTCGCGCGGCTGGGCCGCGAGCGCGAGCAGGAGTGGCGTTTCGTGGCCTGGGGCCGCCAGTGGCTCGGCGACCTCGCTGCGGGTCGCCGTGCCGCCGCGCACGTCCCCCGCTACCTGCTGCAGTTCCTGCGCCCGCACCTGGAGCGCGCCGGCTGCGGCATCGACGACTTCCTCGGCCTCGCGACCACCGGATGGGCCGAAGCCTGGGAGCGCATCGACAAGGGCAGCTGGGGGGGCTTTGCCGCCGACCTGCGGCACGTTCGCGCCGTCGCCGTCCGGGAGGACGACGCGGCCGCCGCGCACGGCGGGTTGCTGGCGCGGCTCGGCACCGAGCTGCGCGCCGCCGTGTTCACGGCCAGCATCGCCACCCAGGCGGGCGAGATGCCGGTCGTGCTGCTCGGTGCGCTGATGCGCCGCGGCATCTGGCGGGCGGAGCAGGCGATCACCTATGCGACCCGCATCCCCGAGGCGCGCACCCGGCTCTGGAGTCTGCTGGCGGTGATCGCGCTCACGCCCCGGACGGAGCGCCCGCTCGCCCTGGCTGCGGCGCTCGGCGAACTGCGCAGCCTCCTGTGCGCGGCCGACGGTGAATCGGTGCTGCGCCAGCTGCTGCTCGACATCGCCCGGGAGCCGCCCGCCGATGGCGATGTCCGGCACGCGGCCCGCATGCTCGAAGCGGCCGGTCGCCTGACGTGGCAGGGTCTCGAGCCGGAGCAGAGCCGGGCGGTGCAATGCGCGCTCGAGGACGCGGCGCTGTCAGGCGACGTTGCCCCGGAGCGAAGGCTGCTGAACCTGGCCGGCGTTGCCGTGGCCGTCGACTCGGCGCGAATCGCGCACGCACAGGCCGTGGCGCGCGAGGAACTGGCGCGCTGCGCCGTCCGCGGCGATTCGCAGCTGCCCGGCGAGAGCCTCGCACTGCTGTGCGAGAAGCTGCCGGACGAGCCGCAATGGCTCCTGCCGGCGTTGTGCGCGGCCACCCAGGTGCTCACGGACACGATGTGCGCGAGAGAGCAGTTCGACGCCGAGGCCATCGAGCTGCTCACCTCGACCTGGCCGCTGGTTCCGCCCGAGCTGGCGCTGCGCTCGTTCGCCGACCTCGCCACGGCGATCGATGCACCGGGACTCGAGACGCTGCTGGCGCGCCTTGCGGACGATCCCCCCGGGCGCCGGGCGCGACATCTCGAAACCCTGCTCGCGCACGTGAATCCGCAGCTGCGGCCGCGGGTGGCCACGCTGCGCGCCGCAGCCGGGCCGCCGCCCTCGGCCGACGCCTCCTCGACGTGCCGGCTGCCGGGGTGGCTCGGGGAGATGAGCGATCCGGATGCGCTCGCGTGGCTCGACCAGGCCGCGCAGCCCGTCGCACGCCGCCGCACCGACACCAGCGACCTCGCGTGGCTGCTCGATGCCTTCCACGCCCGTCAGGGACGGCCGTGGCGCGTGGCAGTCGCCACCCGGGCCTTGTGCCGGCTGGAGGCGCTCGGCGACCCGGTCGAGCAGGCCGATGCGCTCGCTGCCCTGCTCGACGCCGTGCAGCCGGCCGGGACCGGCGACGCGCTCGAAGCCTGGCGCATGCCGCCCGATGCGGGCGTCGCCGCGGATGCGACGGTGCACGCCGGTGCGCTGCTGCGACCGATGCTCGCCCAGGGCGGCCTCGACGCGACGATCTGGACCGCTGCCCAGCGGCTCGCGCAGGCGCCCTGCTTCTGCCCGGCCGGCCACCTCGACCCCGAGCTCGAAAGGCGCATGGCGCACGTCGCGGCCGTGATGTCGCCCGGCGCGGCCGAACCCGTGCCGAACGCGGCCGCGGCGCGCCTGGCGCAACAGCACGACGCCGAGCCGTTCGACGCGCGCGAACTCGCGCGCGCCGCCGTCGCCGCCAGCGATCCGCGCTCGCTGGCGGCGTCGCTCGTGCTGATCACGCAGGTCGCCGGCCGCGTCGGCCATCCGCTCGCGCAGCAAGCCATCGCGGCGTTGTTCGACGAGGATCCGCAATGGCGCGCCGCGGACCTGCTGCTCGCCCCGGCGGCCGAACGCCTGCCGCTGCCCGACTTCGCCAACGTCGCGCTGCTCACGCGGGCCCTGCGCGACGGTCCGGGCGCGGCCAGCGACCGCGAGGCGCTGTCCCGGCTGCCGCTGCTGGCCGCACGCCTGCCGGCGCCGCCGGACGAGTTGCTGGCGCTCGCGCTGGATGCCGTCGGGAAGGGGGGGTGGGTCCAGCCGGGACGTCGCCACGCTGCGCTCGTCGCACTGGCCGGCGTGGTGCGAGCGCCGCAGTGGCCGCGCTGGCTCGAAGCGGCCATGGGCGACGACGACGAAGCCGCGCACGCGCTGCGGGTGCTGCGCCAGGTCGCGGCCGACCGAAGGACGTTCGGCGCCGATTTGCTGGCCACCGTCGGCAAGCTGCGACTGCCGGCCGAGCGGCTGTACTGGCTGCGGATGGTCGCCCGCCAGGAGCGTGAGGCGCTCGATGTCGACGCCGGGCTCGCCATCGCCCGGACCCTGTCGGACCCGTCGATGCGCCTGTCCGCGCTCGACCTGCTGGTGCGCCGGCTGGCCCGCCCCCGGCGTGCCGGCGTGCTCGCCGAGGCCTTGACGCTGACACGACAGGCCGACTGGCCTGCCGCCGGCACGCTCGAGCTCGTCCGGATGGCCGCCGAATCGCCCGTGCCGAGCGCCGACCTGCTGCAGGCGGCCACGGTGGCCGCGATCGCGATCGGGGATCGTGCGGTGCGCGGACAAGCACTGGCGGCGCTCGCCGACGTGCTGGCGGCGCAGGCCCTGTCGGACGCCGTTGCCACCTCGCAGCGGATCGGCGACGTGCCCGCCCGCGTGCGCACGATGCGCCGCTTCGCCGAAGCGGCCGGCACGGGCCGCGAAGCCGCGTGCGCGACGACCGTGGCTTCGGTCGCGGCGCTGCCTGCCGGCGCGGTCCGCGACGCGGCATGGCTCTACGTCGCCTCGCTGATCGACCCGCCGGCGCGCTGGGACGTGATCACGGCGGCGCTGCCGGCACTGGGTGACCGCAGCACCGGCTTCGATGCCGATGAGCTGGTCGACGCGCTGGCCGCCGCGCTGCCCGATGCGCCGGCGCGCCTCATGGCCGACGCCATCGACGCCTTGCGGCGGCTGCGCGCCCCGGATGCCGAACCCTGGTCGGCGGCGGAGTCGATCGCTTCGAGCGCGCTGAAGGGAGCCCGCACGCGTGCTCTCGAAGCGCTCATGCCTTCGTTGCCGCAGGGCTTGCGCCTGCCTGCCCTGGTGGTGATCGCCGAGGCGCCGTCGGCCGATTCGGCGGCCACGCTGGCGGCCTCGTGGAGCAGCGCCGAGGTGGCTGCGGCACGCCGGCTCGATGCCCGTCTGCCGGCATCGGCCGGCGCTCTGCTCGAACGCATCGCGACCTGGCATGCCGATCAGGCACGCCCCGTGTTCGACCGCGCATGGCCTTCGGACGCGGCGCCTGACGTCGTCGCGAAGTGGCTGCGCGAGGCCCGGCACGACCTCGATCGCGCACGGGTCGTGCGACGGCTGGCGACGCTGGCTCACCCGCCGCCGCGTCTGCTCCTTCAGCTCGCGGACGCGGCGCGCGGCATCGGCGATGCGGCGCTGCGCGCCACCGCCGTCCGCGGCCTGTCGGTGCATGCGGCCGTGCCGGCGGCGGGGAGTGCGACGGCCCGGGCCGCCGAAGCGGCGGGCGCGATCGAGCCGCCGGCCGAAGCGGCGCTCGCACTGCTGCAGCTTGCGCGTCGGCAGAGCGGCCGTGCGCGGGAGAAGTCGCTCGGGCTGGCGATGGCGCGCGCGCTCGTGGAGCCCGAGCCGCGCCGGCGCCTGCTCGCCGCGGTCGAGGTGGCCATCGAATCGCCGTTGCGTCTCGCCGAGGTGCTCCAGCTCGTGCGGAGCACGAGCGAGCATGATCTGCGGGCCCGTGCGCTCGGGCGCCTGCTCGAAGGGGGCTCCGATCGGTGGGCCGCCGAGGTCGTCGCCGCCGTGCCCGCAGCGCTGCCGCAAGCGCATGGCGTCGCGCTGTTGCAGCATGCCGTGCGGATCGGCCCGGGGTGCGAGACGGCTTCGGTCGCGCCGCCGCCGTCACGCTTCGGACCCCTCGCCTCGGCCGCGTTGCTCGGCGTGGCCAAGGCGACTGCACGGGTCGTTCCGCGCGCCCGGCTGCTGGGTGCGGCGGTGGCGGGTCTGGACGACGCGCATCGAGCCGAGTCGATGGCGATGCTCGACGACGTCGCGACCGACTTCGCGTGGCTGGAAGCGCTTCTCGCCTGCTGTGCACGCTGGCCTGACGAGCTGAGCGTCGAACGGGCACGACGCGCCGGCGACGACCTGGCGAAGCTCGGTGACGACGGCGCCGTGCTCCGTGCGCTCGAAACGCTCGCGCCATCGTGGCCCTTCGCCGCCTGGCCGGCGTACGCGAAGGCGGCGCTCGGGCTTCGCGATGACGGTATGCGCTGCACGGCGCTGTGCGATGCGTTCGATGCGATCGGCGCCGGCCACGCGATCCGCGATGCGCTGCCGGGCGAACTGCTCGCCGCGGCCCGGGGGCTGGGCGAGGCGCGCCTTCGTGCCATGGCGATCGGGCGCGCCGCGCAATGCATGGGGGAACCCGACGAGCTGCTGCTCGCCGAGGCGATGCAACAGGGTGAGCGCTGTGCCCACGCGTTGCTGCGCATCGACGCCTGGGTCGGCATCTGTGAAGGCAAGGCCGCCCTCGCCGCGCCCGTGTTCGGGCGGCTGCTGGACGAGTTCGAGTCGCAGCCGCTGGCATCGCTCGCGGCCGCGGCGCGGCTGGCGCCGGCGCTCGATGCGGCGCAGGCCACCGAATTGTTCGATGCGCTGCCGCTGCCGCCATTGCGCGCGGCACCGCACGAAGCGGCCGCGCTGCTGAAGCGTCTCGCGCCGGTCATGCTCGAAGGCGATCGGGCGCGGCTGCTGCGGTCGACTCCGTTGCTCGTCGCCGACCTCGCCGCCTGTACGCTGCTCTGCGATCTCTCGCCGTGCATCGAGGGCGACGCCTGCGAGGACGCCGCGCTCGCAGCGGCATTCGCGCTGCGCGGCCCCAGTCTTCGAGCCGCAGCGCTCGCCGGCATCGCCGACCGGCTGTCGCCAGAGCGTCAGATCCTGCTGCTCGACGCGTTGTCCGACACGCCCTTCGAGGCCGAGCGCGCACGGCGGCTTCGATCGGTGCTCGGGGCACTCCACCCTACCCTTCTCGGCCACTGGCGCAAGCGGGTCGCGTCGTTGCATGAGGAGGCGTTCGCCGCCGCGCTGGAGGCCGAACGCGCCGAAGCGACGACATGCGGTCGTGACGACGACGCTTCCGATGCGGGCCGCGAGGCGGTCGATGCCATCGAATCGCTGCTCGACGAGCTTCCCGTGATCCGCGCCAGCCCTCCCGCCGACGTGTCCCGCCTTGCGGCGGGCGCCGCGCCGGCGCCGGACCTCGATGGCCTGCTCGATCGGCTCGCGCGCATCGAGAGCGAGGCCGACCGCGGCTTCGAGATCGTCCGAGCCTTGCCCCGGCTTCACGATGCCGACAGGCTCGGCCTCGTCGCGGCGCTGCCCCTGCACTTCGGCACCCAGCGAGCCGAAGCCACCTGGCGGATCGTGGCCGCCACGCTTTCACCCGAATCCGCGCGCACTCTCGTGCCGGATACCGCTGCGCAAGCGCAGGCCGCCGTCCTTGCAGGCCGCCTGGCCGCAGCACCGGTGCTGTGCCACAGCGAGCTGCGCGCGGCCTGGCTGCCCGCGCTTCGTGCCGCGCTGGCCGATCCACGGCACGGCGAGCGCGCAGCGATGCTGGCCTGGTTGGAGCGATGGGCACCGGTGATCGTGGCGCTCGGGGGCGAGAAGGCCGCGGGTGAGGTGGTCGCCGCGGTCGCCGATGCGGGACGCCTCTGGCCTTGACGGTCCGAGGCGGGGCTTGCGCCCCCGTCGGGTCCCTGGTGGCAGGGCGGCAGCACCCCGCTCGCCCTCGTGCGATCGCGGCCGGGCGCGGCGCGCCCTACCAGCGCAACAGGCGAGGCGCCAGCAGCGCGCCCAGGGCGCCGCTCAGCCCGACGCCAAGCGTGTACCAGGTGGCCACGAAAGCGATCGATGTTTCCGGACACGCCAGTGCGTAGGCGGCCGCGCCCAGCGATCCGGCGAACAGGCCGGCCGCCAGCCCCGCGGCGCGCGCTCGCGTCGGTGCCAGGCCGCGCAGGGCCCACAGCGCGCCGGCCAGCCCCGGCAGGGACAGCGCCAGCACGTTCCACGGGCACTGCAGCGCCGAGTGTCCCAGCAGGTGCGCCCAGCGGGCGCCGGCCGGCGCGGTCAGCAGGGACGCCATCCCCAGGACGGCCATCAGCCCGAGCACGGCGATCACCAGGCGCCGCGCTGCGCGGACCGGCGCCGCCGGCCGGGCCAGGCGGGCCGTGAGCCACCCCGTGGCCGCCGCGAGCAGCAGCGCGTAGGCGAGCTTGGCGGCCATCGCCCAGCGGGTGGGCGTGTCGGCCGGGGCAGGCCCGATGAGGACCCATGCCGCCGCGGCGGCGACCAGCCACGCCACGGCTGCCGCCGGCAGCAGGCGGCGTGCGACCACCGCGCGCGGCGCCGGCCCCGCGCCGGTGCTGAGGGCAGCGATCAGGTCGCTCGTCTTCATGATCCGCTCCGGGCGAGCAGCGTGAGGCGCTTCAGCCCGCGATGCACCTGCACCTTCAGAGCCGACACCGACACCCCGCATTGCCGCGAGGCTTCCGCCACCGACAGGCCTTCGATCTTCGTCAGCGCGATGGCGCGCTGCTGCGCCGCGGGCAGCAACCCGAGCAGCGCCAGCAGGTCGCGACGCGCCGGCTGCTCCTGCGGTGCCGCGGGCATCGCGCTCTCGTCGAGGTCGTCCAGCGAATCGAGCAGCGCCTCGGTGCGGCCGCGTCGGCGCCACAGGTCGATCAGCTTGTGCCGGGCGATGGCGTGCATCCAGGGGCTCACCGGCAGCGTGGGGTCCCAGGTGCCCCGGTGCAGGTGCACCGCGATGAGCGTTTCCTGCACCAGGTCCTCCACCTCGTCCGGCAGCGAATGCATCCGGCGCGCGAAGTAGCCCCGCAAGCGCGGCGCCATGCGGCCCAGCGCCTCGCGGTACGCCGCTTCGTCGCCCGCGTGCGCGCGCACCCACAGCGGCTTCAGGCCGGACTCGAAGTCGTTGGTAGGTGCGTCATCGCTCATTCGCCGAAATCCTCGACCGGGTTACGCGCGGCGTGTTAGGTGTTTCCCCCGACGTAACCCCCGCGGGCCCGCCGGCGAATACCGCTTCGGAGTTCGTCGACGAACTGCCATCGACCTTTCACCCCGCCTACGGAGACCGACATGACCCAGACCCCTTCCTCGACCACCGCCGCCGCGCTCGCCGCCGCACTGGGTGCCGCGCTCGCGATGGCGCCCGCGCTCGCCGGTGCGCAGGACGGCAAGGACGCCGCCAAGGACATGGAGAAGTGCTACGGCGTCGCCATGAAGGGCAAGAACGACTGCGCGGCCGGTCCGGGCACCACCTGCGCCGGCACGGCCAAGGTCGATCACCAGGGCAACGCATGGAAGCTCGTGCCCAAGGGCACGTGCGAGAAGACGGCGTCGAAGACGTCCCCCAGCGGCTTCGGCCAGCTGGCGTCGTTCAAGGAAAAGAAGGCCTGAGACCGTGCAGATCGGCATCGGCCTCAAGTCGCAGCACGTTGCGCCGCTGCTGGCGCAGCCGCCCGCGCTGGATTTCGTCGAAGTGCACGCCGAGAACTGCATGGTTGCCGGCGGGCCCGCGCTCGCCCGCCTCGAGCGGGTGCGCGAGCGCTTCGCGCTGTCGATCCACGGCGTGGGGCTGTCGATCGGCGGCGAGTCGCCGCTGGACCGCGCGCACCTCGAACGCCTCGCGACGGTCGTGGCGCGCTTCGAGCCCCGCTGGGTCTCCGAGCATCTCGCGTGGTCCCGGCACGGGCGGGCCTGCTTCAACGACCTGCTGCCGCTGCCGTACGACGCCGCGACGCTGCACCGGGTCTGCGATCACGTCGATGTCGTGCAGGCCCGCCTCGGACGACGCGTGCTGATCGAGAACCCGGCGACGTACCTCCAGTTCGAGGGTTCGACCTTCGACGAGGCCGGCTTCCTCGCCGAGGTGGTGCGCCGCACCGGCTGCGCACTGCTGCTGGACGTCAACAACGCGTACGTCGCGGCGGTGAACCATGGCCGCGACGCGCAGCGCTGGATCGACGCGCTGCCGCTGCACGCGGTCGGCGAGATCCATCTCGCCGGCTTCCACGAGGATCGCGACGCCGCCGGGGCCCGCCTGCTCATCGATTCGCACGGTTGCGCGGTCGACGACGTGGTCTGGCGTCTGTACCGGCGTGCCGTCGGCCGCACCGGCCCCGTGCCGACGCTGATCGAGCGCGACCATGACGTGCCCTCGCTGCAGGCGTTGACGCAGGAGGCCGAGCGCGCGGGCCGCGTGATGCGCGAGAGCGCGTCGCGCGTCCTCGGGGTGCCCGCATGACGACGATCCAATCGCAATTCGCCGCGGCGCTGCTGCGGCCCGACGCGCCCGTTCCGCCGGGCTGGTGCGCCCACAACGGCTCGGATCCGTCGGTTCGCTTCGACGTGTACCGCAACAATGTCGTCGCGTCGCTCGTCGCGGCGCTGGCCGACGGTTTCCCGGTGACGTGCCGGATGGTCGGCGACGCGTTCTTCGGCGCGATGGCGCGCGCCTTCGTGATGGCGCATCCGCCGGCCTCGCCGGTTCTTGCCGAGCATGGCGACGCGTTCGCCGACTTCATCGAGGGCTTCGCGCCGGTGGCTTGCGTGCCGTACCTCGCCGACATGGCGCGCCTCGAGCGCGCGCGCGTGCGGGCCTGCCACGCCGCCGACGCGATGCCGCTCTCGCGTGACGAACTCGCGGCCCGCACGTCGGACCCCGGTGCGCTGCCCGGCGCGCGGCTGCAACTGCACCCCTCGGTGCAGGTCGTCCGCTCGCGGTTCGCGATCGTCTCGCTGTGGGCGGCACACCACGGCGAAGGAGCGATCGAGCGTGTCGATCCGGAGGTGCCCGAGGCGGCCCTGGTGCTGCGCGTCGAGGAGGATGTGGTCGTGCAGCGCGTGCCGCTGGCCACGGCGCACCTGATCCGTCGCCTGTGCGACGGTGCGACGCTCGGCGCGGCGGCGGCCGCCGCGGGCGACGACGCGACGTTGCACCGCGAGCCGTTCGATCTCGCCACGAGCCTGGCGCTGCTCATCCATCACCAGGCCCTGACGGCGTGGCAGGCGGGAGAGCCGTCATGACGATGCCGGCTGCTTCGGCGACTCGCGAGGAACCGCCCGCGCGCGGCGGCGCGGCCCGCCTCGTGGCGACCCTGAACACGGCGTTCGCGCGCCTGCCGCATTCGCTCATCGCCGCCCTTGCACGCTTCTCGATCGCGGCGGTATTCTGGAAGTCGGGCCAGACCAAGATCGAGGGCCTCGCGATCGACCTCGTCGACGGCGTGTACGAACTCGGCTGGCCGCACCTGTCCGACGCGGGCGTCGCCTTGTTCCGCGACGAGTATCGGCTGCCGCTGCTTGCGCCCGAATGGGCTGCGCTGCTGGCCGCGCTCGGCGAGCACGTGCTGTCGCTGTTCCTCCTGATCGGCTTCGCGACACGGCTGTCGGCGCTCGGTCTGCTCGCGATGACCGCGGTGATCCAGGTCCTGGTCTATCCCGGGGCCTACGCCACCCATGGCGTGTGGGCTGCGGTCCTGCTGCTGCTGATCGCGCGAGGGCCCGGATCGCTGTCGGTCGATTCGTTCATCGCCGCGCGTACTCCCGTTCGCTCGCCCGCCCGACAACTGCGCTGCTGACGTTCGCCGCGTCGACTCGGTCGGCCGCCGAGCGCCGAGTCCGGGTGCATCGATTCACCGCTCTGCCAGGGACAGCGAAGCGTACACTCACCGGCCACGAGTCGGCTCGAACGGCAAGCCTTGCGTCGAGCTGTCATGGCATGCGGTGCGATGACGATCGCCCGGGGCAAGGGTGGTGTTGGCCGCCGACGAGCCCTGCGCAGGGCGGCGCGAGCGACACAGCTGGCATGAAGAAGGTCTTCATCTCGTACCGACGCGAGGACACGCAGGCGATGGCCGGTCGCCTGTACGACGCGCTGGAAGCGCGGCTCGGCACCGACAGGGTCTTCTTCGACATCGACAGCATCCCGCTGGGCACGGATTTCCGCAAGCATGTCCGCGCGGCGCTGGACCACTGCGGTGTGCTGCTCGTGCTGATCGGCGCTCGTTGGCTCGAGGGGGGGCGCGATGGCCGGCGCCGGCTCGACGACCCGGACGATCTGGTGCGGGTCGAAGTGGAGGCCGCGCTGGAGCGGCGCATCCCGGTGGTGCCGGTGCTGATCGACCAGACGGTGATGCCTTCGCCCGATCTGCTGCCCGATCGGCTGGCCGAGCTGGCCTACCGCAACGCTGTGCGGCTCGATTCCGGCATCGACTTCAGGAACCACCTCGCGCGCCTCGTGGCAGGCATCACGCCGCTCGTCGAGGCGGCCGGCAAGGGCACGGCGCCGAGCCCCGCGCCTGCGGGGTCCCCCGCCGCGGCGGCCGTCGGGGAGGATGCGCACCCCACCGCGAAGTTGCCGGCCCCGCCTCGCCTCGCGGACCCCGTGACGCGGCTCTGGCGGACCCTGAAGCCGGAGCGTGCACCGACGATCCCGACCACCGAGGCACCCGTGGACACGCCACGGCCTGCTGCGGTGCCGGCGTGGCGTCGTCCATGGATGCTGGCCGTTCTCAGCGCGGCGGTGTTTTCGATGGTCTACGTGTCGCTGTCGTTTCGCCTCGCCCGCTCGATGGACGAGGTCGAAGAGCGCCTTCAGGCGCTGGCGCTGCCGCCGCCGGGCACACCCGCGCCGGCGCCGGGCACATCCGCGCGGCCGCCACCGTCGCCCGACCTGCGCGTCCTGCTGCGCGAAGAGATCCAGGCAGGACGACTCTCGGTCACCACCGAGCCCGACCGCAGCGTGGTGCTGCTGCATGGCGACGGCCTGTTCGCGCCCGGCAGTGCTTCCATCGAGCCCGCGCTCACCCCTTTGCTGAAGCGCATCGCCGGAGCGCTGAACCAACGCCCGGGCATGGTGACCGTGTCGGGCCACACCGACGACGTGCCGATGCGAACCTCGCGCTTTCCATCGAACTTCCACCTGTCCGGGGCGCGCGCCAGGGCTGTCGGCGCAGCGATCGTGGGGGCCGGTGTCCCGGCCGATCGGGTTCGAGCCGAGGGCCGCGCCGACAGCGAGCCGCTGGCGCCGAACGACACGCCGGCAGGGCGCGCGCGAAACCGTCGCATCGAGATCACGCTGCAGGATCCGCAGTCCGGTCGGTCCCCCGATGGGCAAAGGGCGGGCTCATGAACGTGCTGCGCTCCAGGGGGCTGTGGGGGGGCCTGGCGCTGCTGGCGCTGACGCTCGTCGTCTGGTTCATCGGCCCGCTGTTGACCGTGGCCGAGTGGCGGCCGCTCGAAAGCATGGCCGTGCGCGGCTGGCTGATCGGTCTCGTCACCGTGTCGGCGCTGCTGCGTGCTGGGTGGACACGACGGCAGCTCGGGTCCGGACTGCCCGTGCGTGGGGCGGCACGGCGCAGGCCAGGCAGGTGGTCGCTGGCTGCGATCGCCCTGCTGCATGCGGGCGTCCTGGTGGCGTGGGGCGTCGGTTACGTGCGCCAACGCGCCCATGTCGCCGACGTGGCGAGCCGCGTCGACGCGTTGCACGAGCAACTGCGGCGCGAGCCGGCGTCCGCGTTCGACGACCCCGCCGTCATCCTGCCTGCGCTGCAATCGGTGCGCGACATCGCGCGCACCGCGGCGGGGGACGATGTCGGGTACGCCTGGGGCCTGTCGCAGGCCGTCCGGCTCGACGCGGCCGTGCAGAAGGCCTACCGGCGTCTCCTGCGCGACGCGCTCTGGCCGCGGCTGGCTCGGCGCATCGAACTGCGGCTGCGCGCGGACAGCGCCGACACCGAACAGCTCTACGAGGTGCTGAAGGCCTACCTGATGATGTTCGATCCGGCGCACTTCGACCGCCAGGCGATGGAGAGCTTCGTCTCGATCGACTGGGCTCGGCACCTCGCGCGCAAGGGCGGCGGTTCCACATTGGCATCGTTGCTCGAAGAGCATCTCGCAGCGCTGTTTGCGGACGGCGCGCTGCCGGCGCCGTTCGCTGCCGACCTCGCGTTGGTCAACGAGGTGCGAGCGCGCGTGGCCGCGCTGCCGCTGGTCGAGCGGGTCCACGAGCGCATGCGCCGCTTGAGCACCGTCGAGCGGGATCTTCCCGGATTCGACATCCTGAAGGTGGCGGGGCCCGATGCCGGCTCCGTGTTCGTGCGCGCCAGGGCAGCGCCGCTCGGCCAGGGCGTGCCGGGCCTGTACACCAAGGACGGCTACCAGAAGGCCTTGCGTCGGATCGACAAGGTCGCCGGCGATCTCGCAGCGGAACAGGCCTGGGTGCTGGGCGAGAGCCCGGCCGGACCGACCGCATCGGCCTTGGCCACGCCGGCGCTGGCGGACGAAGCGAGGCGCCGTTACCTGAACGACTACGCGCGCACCTGGCAGGCCTACATCGCCGACCTGCGCCTGGCGCCGACGAACGACCTGGCCGCGCTGGTGAAACTCGCGCGCGTGCTTTCGGGCCCGGATTCGATGCTGCGGCCGATGCTGAAGGCGATGTCGCGCGAGACGTCGTTGCTGGGCACCGTCGACGCGACCGCGCGCGCCGGCACCGACCCGTCGAAGGACCGCGCGTCGCTCGCTCGGGTGGAGATTCAGAAGTTGCTCGGCCGCAGCGCCGAAGCGTCCGACGCGCCGAAACCGGAGCAGATCGTCGACGATCGCTTCGCCGGACTGCGCCGGCTGCTTGCCGTGCCCGAAGGCCGCACGCAGGCGCCGCTGGACGATGTGCTGGCGCAACTGGACGCGCTCTACCGCTGGCTCTTCGCGGCCCACCACGCGCTGGGCAGCGGTGAAGCGCCGCCGCGCTCGGATCTGCCCTTGCAGCTGCGGGCCGAGGCGGCACGTCTGCCCGAGCCGCTTCGCTCCTGGCTCGACGACCTCGGTGCGCGCAGCGAAGTGCTGGCCGCCAACGCGGCATCGAAGCGAAAGTAGCCCGAGACGGGCTGCCGAAGAAGCCGACCAGGATCGTGGAAACGTCGCGTGGCCTGCCCGTCCCCAAGCCTTCTCAGCCCGCTCTACAGCCGCTTCAACGGGTTCTGCCTCGGCGCGTTCATGGGAGGGGCCCAGCAACCCCTGGGAGCCGCGCGTTACCGCGTGATCCGACGGCGCATACACGAGTTCCTCGAGGAGATCGGCGTTGCGGCGCGGCTGCCGGCGCTGCACGAGCACTTCGTCGCTGCCTATTCACCGTCGATGCTCGCTCTCCTTGCCGAGCTTCGCAGGCGCGACGCGCAGCTGCACGCGTGCTGCGGGCTGGGCGCCATGGCCGCGCTGTTTGCCGGGGGCTACACGGGCACGACTCCTGCCATTCGCCGGGGCCTGAAGGCCCGATGGCAGCCCGAACTGCAACGCCTCGGGCTGGGACCGCAGGCCTTCGACGGCTTCGCCCGCAACCTGGCGCGCGCAGCGCGCACCCGCGATGCCACGGCGCTCGTCACGCAGGTCTACCTGCTGCTGGCGGACGTATTGCAGCCGTTGCCGGCCGAAGTCGACACGTGTTTCGTCGCGATGCCGTTCAAGCAACCGTACGCGGGTCACTTCAGCCGCTGGTATCGACCTGCGCTGCAACGCGCCGGATTTCGCGCGATTCGTGCGTGGGGCGGCTTGACCGACGAGGAGTACTACCCGTTCATTGCGCCGCTGATCGCGCGTTGTGCGGGCGTGCTGGCCGACCTGTCCGCGCACAACCTGAACGTGGCCAACGAGGTGGGTCTCGCCCACGGAGCCAACTGCCCCACCTTCCTCGTGATGGGCGAGGACGACGGGCCGCCGCCGTCGAACCTGGCCGATCTCCTGGTCCTGCGTTATGACCGCCACGCACCCGGCTGGCCGCAGCACGACGTGGCGCGGCTGTCCAGGTTCGTGCGCTTGCACTGGCGGGCGTACGTGGCCTCCTTGACGCATGAAGACCTGATCCACGCCACGGCGCACCGGCTCCTGCAGATGCTCCTTGCTGCCGGAAAGCCCGTTCCCGATGCGATCCTGGCGCTGGCAAGCGTGCAGCGACCGGCGGACACCGACCCCCCGGAGGGTGCGGCGTCGTGAAGGAATCGGACAGTCGGAACACCCGCCCGACGGCGGCGTATATTGTCCGCATCGCGGACGCGTGAGCGCGAAGCGAACCATGCTAGCCGTCGACACCGCCTGGACCATTCTCGAGGCCGAGCACGCACACATGCGTCGGCTGCTCGCCAGCATCGACGCCGTGCTGGCCGACGAACACTGGAGCCGCGACGAGCGCAAGCGGCGCGCGCTCGGCAAGCTCATCGCCACGCTGTTCGAGTTCGATCAGGCGTCCCATCGGCCCAAGGGATTGCCAATCAAGGAGACCATGCGGGGTCGCTCGGCCGTCGCGGATGAGCGTCTGGCCCAGCTCGAGCGCGAGCGCCAGCGCGACGACGACCTTCTGCGCGAAGCGTCGCACATCCTCTCCGCCTGGGTCGAATCGGACGTCGGCGCCAAGGACCGATGCGAGCTGTTGTTGCACGCGTTGCGCGACGGCATGCTGAAACAGATGCGCCAGGAAGAGACCCTGCTTCGCGCGGACGCCGTGGCCCTGCTGTCGCCGGACGAGTGGTCCCGCGTCGTCTCACGCATCTCCTCCAGCGTCCATCGATCCCGCGCGACCGGCGGATGACGGTCTCCGAAGGTCCTGGCGTGATTTGGCCGACGATGTTCCATCGTCTGGGCCACCTACCATCAGGTGTTGGCGCAAGGCAGGCAAGCTGTCGCCAGGAGGGCTGCTGCGTGAAGCCGCGGAGGCGGCTTCGAGCGGCGAAGGCTGTCAGGTCACTCGATGAAGACCTACCTCCTGATGCGCCAGAATCGCCCGCGCTCGTCGTCGACCGGCATGAGGCCGAAGCGCTGATTGGCCCGCTCTCGTTTCAATAGCGAAGCGACGTCCGCCAGCATTGCGCGAACGTCCAACACATAGCCGTGCCCGATCGTGCTCGAATCGACCTCGGTGGCATCGACGGTTTCAATCCCTGGCGCGACCACCAGGCCCTCTCCCGCATCACCTGCCCGCGGGAAGCCGTTCACGGCCTTCGATGCCTTCAGCGCCATGTCACCACCAGAGGCATACAGCGTTACCGGCACCCCGGCCTGCACGAGACTGGGTACGAGCGAGCGACGAAAGTAGTCCGCGTCGATATCGGGCGCCGCCAGGATGATCTCGCGAACGCGCGAGCGCTCCTCGGGCCGGAGCTGCGAACTGAGCGAGACCCACGCACGCGTCAGAGCACGTGAGCCCATGCTATGGGCGAGCAGGAAGATGTCTTGCGCTCCGCTCTTGCGCACGACATCATGCAGGAATGCCCTGAGGTCGATCTCGCTCCACTCGACATTCGAGCTATCGGACAAGTAGCGCTCCAATGTGTTCCCGGAGGGCCAACTGAAGAACATGGGAACGCCCTGGAAGTTGATGTCATGGGCGACCTGAGCCGTGCGGCGTGCGGCGTCCTCGAAGCTGAGGTTGTAGCCGTGAACGAAGATCAGCACCGAACCCGAGGTTCCGCTCGGCATTCGGTCCCGGACCTTCTGCCAGAACACACTTTCACTCTGCCGCTCCAGCGCGGCGAGGAGCACGTGCCTTTCCTTGGATGGCTGGTACAAAGTGCGAAAGGACGGTGTCTCCAGTTGGCCCAGCCGATGCGTGGCCGGGATGGAGACATTGCACGTGCCGTAAGTGACCGTGGCCCCGCGGTCGGAAAGGAACGCCGTGGCGACCGATCGACTCCCCGTGTCCTTTCGATCCGTCGCGAAATGAACGGTCACCGTCGTATGCCTTGGCGGCCCACCCTGCAAGCCCAGGCTGCCACCGGTGCCGAGCCCGCCCTCCCTGCTCTGGGCCCGGTAATTGCGCACGGCCCGGACCAGCCGGTTGTACGAGTCCGCGAACGCCGCGATGATCGACTTGCCTTCCGGCGTGTTGCCGTAGCCCCCTGCTCCTGCCCCCAATCCACCGCCGAACAGCCCATCCAGCAGTTTGAAGTCCGTGTTCCACGCGCTGCCCTCGGCTGCGGCCAGTTGAACGCCCGAGCGGTTGTCGACCATGACGAGCGTGGTCGACGCCTCGTTGCGGCTCATCCCGCCCGACACCGCGCCGGCTACCGCGCCGAGCACCCTCCCGAACAATGCGCCGGTGTTCCGGCTGAACTGGATGCTGGGGATCATCGTGTAGTCGGCCGCCACCCTCTGGCCCTTGCCGAAGTTGCTGCCGGCATGCATCTCGCCGGTGACGCCGAGGTCGCGCTCGGTGCGCATGTCCTGCACAGCCCCGCCGCGCTCGACGATCACGAAGCAGTTGCTCTGCTGGATCATCATCCGGATCACCGGCATGGTCGACCCGAGCCGCAGCGTGCGCAGTTCGTGATACCAGGGTGCGTTCTGGTCCTCCACCACGCCCAGCGTGCCGAGCGACTCGCTGCAGCGCTCGAGGATGCTGTTCGCGGCCTGCGCCGTGGCGCCGCCCGCGGCGCCGGTCACCGCGGTCTTGGAACCGTCCCCGGTCTCGGGTGTCGTGGCCAGACAACCGGCCAAGAAGAGCACGACAAATGACGTGCCGATCCTCGATACGGGCACCGCGCCTCCCCGACACCGTCGCGTGCAAAGAGTGGACGCTAGGGGCGTCAATTCGAAGGCGAGGAGTATGGATTTGGACAACCGCTTTGTCCATCCCTGAAGCAGCAGGACGGCGAGGTCAGCCACACGTCATGGATGCGCAACACGCCTGCGCTGGGCGAATGACGGCATCCAGGCTTCCAGACAAGTTCGCTCACGCCATCCGTTGCGCATCGTGAGGCGTTCCGGTCGACCCCACTAGAATCCGCCGATGCGCCGCTGGATCGTCCTGCTGCTGATCGCCATGCTCCCGTGGCACCACCTTGCGTGGGCGACGTCGGCGCATGCGGGCGATGACGGCTCCGCGGCGGGTCATGCGTTCGCCCACTGGTCCGGTGAAGCCCACCACCATCACGACGCCGGCCACGACGATGGCGATCACGACGATGGCGACGGGATGGAGTCCATCCTGCACATGGTTCAAACGAGCGCGCACTTCCACGCTCCCGCGGTGCTGCCCCCCGTGATCGATTGCAGCGTCCTGCCGCCTGACCAGCCCGTGCCCGAGGGCATCAGCCTGCGCGAGCATTGCGGCCCCTTCCTCGAGGGCTTGCGTCGACCGCCACGATCGGCCTGCTGATCGGTGGATCGGTCCGCCGCGCGGGTGCGCGCGGCGGTGACGCCATGGCGGCCCAGTGCGCCGCCCGACCCCTCGAACCCAACGTGAAGACACGACGATGGATCGCGCTGTGGCTTGCTGCCGGCGCGACGGCCGGTGCCTCCGTCATGGCACAGGACCCGCCGTCTGCGGCCGGCACGCCGCTCGGCCGCGCGGTGGATGCGGCCTGGCAACGTGCCGTCGTGGCCCAGGAAGCGCGCGGCCGCGAGCAGGTCGCCATGGCGCGTCGGATCGCCGCGCAGGCGTGGACGCCGCAGGCACCGGCCGCAGAGCTCTCCCGACGCCACGGCCCCTCGGGTGCCCGCGAGACCGAGCTTGGCCTGGCCGCGCCCGTGTGGCTGCCGAACCGGCGTTCGTCGGTGCGTGCGGCGGCCGATTCGGAACTCGAGGTCGCCCGCTGCGCTGAGCGCGTGGCGCGCTGGCACCTGGCCGGCGAAGTACGCGAACTGGCGTGGGCGTTGGCCTCGCAGCAGGCCGAACTGGGCGCGGCGCAGGAACAGCTGCAATCGCTGCAGACGCTGGCGGCGGATGTGCAGCGTCGCGTGCAGGCGGGCGACCTGGCGCGCAGCGACGCCCTCGTGGCCGATGCCGAAGTGCTGTCGGCGCAGGCGGCGGCCGCCGAACTCCGGCAGCGCAGCGCGGAAACGGCGGTGCGCTGGTCCGCCCTCACCGGCCTGGCGGCCTGGATCGACCCGGGCGAGCCTGACGTCGTCGCCGCCGAGCCGCTCGCCCATCCCGAGATCGTGCTGGCGCACTCCGAGGTCGAGCGGGCACGCCGGCGCGCCGAAGAAGTCCGCCTCGCGCGTCGCGATCCGCCCGAAGTCGCACTGAGCTGGCGCCAGGAGCGCGCGGACACGGTGGCTTCGCGCCAGAACAGCATCGGCGTCGCGCTTCGCATTCCGTTCGGCACCGACGCCCGCACCGGCGCGGCGGAAGCGGCCGCGCTCGCGGAGCTCGACCTGGCGCACGTGCAGCTCGAGCGACTGTCGGAGCGGCTGGCACTGGAACTGCGGGCGGCGCGCGACGCCGTCGAGCTCGCCCGGCGCCAGCAGGAGGCCGAGCGTTCGAGAGCCGCGCTCCTGCGCGAGCGAGCGCAGTTGCTGGACAAATCCTTCCGGGCCGGCGAGACATCGCTGCCCGACCTGCTGCGCGCGCAGGCCGCGGCGGCGCAAGCCGTCGGCGCTCTCGCTCGTCGCAACGCGGCGTGGGGCCTGGCGCGGGCCCGGCTGCACCAGATCCTCGGGGTGACTCCATGACAGTGAATGCGTTGTCGTCTTTGCGCGCGGCGTGGATGCTGGCGGCGTGCACGGCTCTTTCGGGACACGCCGCTCCCGGTGCGCATGGGCCGAACGGCGAGCACCTGGATGGGCCGGTGGCCGCTGCGGAGGCGGCGGATGCGTCGCCGCGGATGGAGGCCCGGTCCGAGCAGTTCGAGCTCGTCGCCACGCTGGGCGGCGGCGAGTTGTCCATCCTCATCGATCGCTTCGAGACGAACGAGCCGGTGCTGAATGCCCAGGTCGAGGTGGAATCGGGACCCGGCAAGGCGACCGCCCGGTTCGATGCCGACCACGGCGACTACGCCGTGGACGACCCGGCGTTCCTGAAGCTGCTGGAGCAGCCCGGCGAGCATCCCGTCGTCGTGACGGTGATTGCCGCGAAGGACAGCGATCTTCTCGAAGGCACGCTGCGCGTCACGGCGCAGTCGCTGCAAGCCGCCCATGGCCGCGCCCATGCACCCGCGGCGGACCACGGCGCCTTCGATGCTCGCGACCCCTGGGTCAAGCGCGGTGCGCTCGCACTGGCGGCCGTGGCGGCGCTGGCTGTCGCCGGCTGGCGGTGGCGACGTCGCGCACGCGGCATCGCCAGCCAGGAGGCCCTGCGATGACGTCCGTGCGCCTCATGCCGAAAATCCTCGTCATCATCGCCCTGGTCGGCGGGTCCTCGATCGTCCACGCCGGCCCCGGAGCCCACGGACCCCATGGTGAGCATCTGGAGGGCGCGAGCCTCGGCGGCGGCTCGGCCCTGCGCCGGCTGCCGGACGGCCCCGTCAACGTGCCGAAGCTCGCGCAACGACGCATGGGCATCCGCACCGTGCTCGCGCCGCTGTCCACCGCGGCCGTGAGCGTGCAGTTGCCCGGCCAGGTCGTCATGGACCCCAACGCCGGTGGCCGCGTGCAAGCCGCCCACGGCGGGCGCGTCGAGGCGGGCCCGCACGGGTTGCCCGTTGCGGGCGAGACCGTGCGCAAGGGACAGGTGCTCGCCCACCTGCGCCACCATGCCGAGCCGTACGCGGAGGCGAACCAGCGTTCGGCGGCCGCCGAGTTGCGTGCGAGCCGGGTCATTGCGCAGCAGCGCGTCCAGCGCCTGGAATCGCTGGAGGGCACGGTGCCGCGCAAGGAAATCGAGGCCGCGCGCGCGGAACTCGCCGGGCTGCAGCAGCGCGAGCGCGCCGTCGGGGCCAGCGTCTCGTTTCGCGAAGCACTGGTCGCGCCGGTGTCCGGCGTCATCGCACACGCGAATGCCGTGAACGGCCAGGTCGTCGACGACAAGGACGTGCTGTTCGAGATCGTGGACCCGCAGCGCATGCTGGTC